>Ga0126384_10001341_pt1 | contig 14561 bp, 14 predicted proteins | sample PanSoiMetPlot_36_FD_92543 | JGI IMG/M metagenome (GOLD analysis project Ga0126384, IMG submission 92543) | Tropical forest soil microbial communities from Panama - MetaG Plot_36 | ecosystem: Environmental > Terrestrial > Soil > Tropical forest > Bulk soil | place: Panama | collected 2016-02-17 | reverse complement strand
GTCGCCAAGCAAATCCAGCGAGCTGGTGGTGAGGCCATGGCTTTGAAGGTCGACGTCTCCAACGAAGAAGAGACCCTGCGCATGGCCGCGGAAACCATTAAGGCTTTCGGCCGGATCGATATTCTCGTCAACAATGCGGCCATCTTCATCGCGCTCAATCGTCGGCCGTTTTACGAGATTAGCGCGGAGGAATGGGATCGCGTATCAGCTGTCAACATAAAAGGTCCGTTCCTGTGCGCGAAAGCGGTTTTCCCTCAGATGAAGCAACAGGGGAGCGGGAAAATTATCAATATCTCGTCGTCGACGGTCTTCTCCGGCACCCCGTTGTTTTTGCATTACGTCGCGTCCAAGGCGGCACTGGTTGGAATCACGCGTTCCCTGGCGCGCGAGGTAGGGGAGTACAACATTTGTGTTAATGCGATTGCGCCTGGTTTGGTTCAGCACGAGGGGCAGAATGCGCCCAAAGAGTTCACTGAATTTCAACTGAAGGCGCGATCCATCAAGAGACTAGAAACGCCGGAAGACTTGTTCGGTGTCCTCGTCTATCTCGCCTCTTCGGACAGTGACTTTGTTACTGGACAGACCTTTTTGATCGACGGCGGCAGCATTTTCTACTGAGTGCGCTGTTGAAACTCATTGCCTGTTAGATTAGAGACGGTATTTAGACATCGAGGAGGTTAATGAACAAGGATGGCTATCCCTGGAGAGAAAGCGATTGAAATGGTGCGCAGCGCTCACGCGCAGGCCGCGCAGTTGGACATTGCAGTAACTGCAGTGGTGGTTGACCCGAGCGGCCGCATGATTGCGTTGGGTCGAATGGACCGCGCGCGCCCCATCACGGTGGAAATGGCCCTGAACAAAGCCTACACCGCCGCTAGCTTCCAGCAGCCCACCAAGGATTTGGCCGGAGTTGCCGGGCAGACATGGTTTCAAAGCTTGGTGGTATCAAGCAGCGGGCGGATCATGCCTGGCGGGGGTGCGCTGCCGATTGTAGAAGGTGGTAACGTCGTGGGCGCCATTGCGGTGGCTGGGGGCACTGAAGAACAGGACCAGCGTTGCGCTGAGGTAGCGCTGGCTTCCTACAGCGGCGCGGGATGAGCGTCGGCCCGAGGATCCAATGTTGGTGGGTTCCCGTTTAATGAAGAACTTGAAACTACCAGCTTGAAACCACTAGAATGGAGCCGACTGAAGGGCAGGCGAAAAATGGAGGTGCCCATGGCTGTGACTCTGGAGAAAACAACGCAACCGCTGAAAAACGGCGAAGGCGCCAATGGCAACCAAAAGGACGCCGAGTTTCCGACGCCGTATTTAGGCCGGTCGGTTCGTATTGTGGGGCCGCACGTCAATGTCGATATGAACCAGTCGCCGCACCCCAAGAACCAACGCGGCGAATTGGGGAAACCGCTGTTTAACTGGTATCGGAACACGGTTTCGAAAGATCCACTGACACGCGTATCGGCGCCGAACCATTTCGCCGATCGCAGGCAATTTCTCACCACCGTGGTGAACCGAGACATGAAGGGCAAAATTAACCCGCACAGGGTTCACGTGGATGATCCCGCGGCGATGACGCGCCATATCAAGGCTGTGGCCCGTTACATGGGCGCTGACGTCGTCGCCATTGCTAAAGCGCATCCAACTTTTCTCTATGCAGGCAGCCGCTACGTGCAAGATGGCACGGCACAGGATGCTTACCAGCAAGAGTCGCCCGCCGAACTGGTACGGAAGTTTCCCTATGTCATTGTCGCAACCACAGCGTGGGATTACAACAAGCTTCAAGCCCACCGGCATCACATCGGCGATTCGGCCTATCATGTGTCGCAAATGAAAGGTGTCGTAGTCCTTAAGGCGTTGGAAGGGTATGTTAAGGAATTGGGATACACAGCTCTGCGCGGCGTGGTAACTCCACAAGCTGCGGGAGTAGCATCAGGTGTGGGTGAGCTGGGGCGCAACGGACTCGTCATCAACAAGACCTACGGCGCCCGCATCCATATGCCGGACCCGATTCTAACAGACCTCCCATTGGTGCCGGACGAACCGGTAGATATCGGCGTCGAGGACTTCTGCAAAGTCTGCCGGAAATGCGCCAACACCTGTCCCACCAATAGTATCTCGTTCGGCGATAAAGTGGTTTTCAACGGCATTGAAAAATACAAGATCAACTGGCTTACCTGTTATAAACTCCGACCCTACGTCCACGACCATTGGGGCAGTTGTCTAACTTGCGCCGCAGTTTGCCCATTTACCAAACCCAACGCGTGGTGGCATAGCTTGACTGTTTGGAGTCTTCATACCTGTCCAATCCCGGCGCGACCAGCTCTGGTGCGGGCGCTGAAGTGGATTGACGATCGCTACTGGGGAGTGACACGCAACAGCCGCGTGCGCTGGTTAGGATATGACTCCGGCATCAAGCCGGGCGATCAAGCGTGTACGGTGGCCGGCTGCACCGCGTCGCACGAGGGTAAGGGCGGCTCAGTAGTCGGGGACATTGGCTACTACGCTCCGCTGAAAGAGAACACCAACCGTTTCGTCAAGCGGGACGCCTAGTGGCGCTCAGGCTCGGACCAGTAAAAATTCCATGGTTGGGGAAAGACTCCCGCGAGGACGATCCTTACTGGGATTTTTTTATTAACACGCCTCCGGCCGACATCGCTAATACAGTCACGGAGATGATCCGGAGCGCGCCCGAAGGCAACATTTTCCCAACTAAAGCAGAGCTCCACACACCCGAGATCACTTCAAGTCACGTCAAAGAGTTGGCCCGCTATCTCGGGGCGGATCTCGTGGGCATCGCCAAATTGATAGCAGCCAATGGCGAGCCAGGTGAAGACTATCCATTTGGAGTCATCTGCGCGGTAACGGCGGAATACGATCCGCGAACTGCGCGCGGCATTGGTGGTCAGGTGCCGGTGCAGAAAGGGTTGTTCATCTCATTTGTTTTGAGCGCATGGATAAGAGAACTCGGCTTTCGCGCGACCGTGGCGCCTCATCCCGATGCCGAAAAGCTCGCAGCTATAGCGGGTCTAGGAAGGCTCGATGCAGACGGACGCTTGGTGACTCCAAAATACGGAACAGGGGTCCATGTTGCAAACGTGATTCGCACCGATTTGCCGCTCGCGGCGGACGGCTAACAGGAAAGTTGGTCCCAGCTGTTCAAACCGTTCCAGCCGTTCAAAACGTTCGGCAATTTGAACCGTTTGAACGTCTTGAACATTTTGAACAGGTGGCTCTAGGGTGAGTAATGCGGATTAAGGGGGTCTAGTGGCTTACATCATCACCAGCCTGTGTACTAACGATGGAGCGTGCGTCGAAGTTTGCCCTGTGGCCTGCATTCACACGACTCCGGGTGCGCCGCAATTCTACATCGATCCAGAAGTTTGTATCGATTGCGAGCAATGCGAGATCGTTTGCCCGGTGGACGCCATCTTCAAGGATGTCGACATCCCGGCCGAGCACCGAGCCTCCATCGAGGTCAACGCCAGCTTCTTCCGCAAGAACAAAGCGATCGTCGGGCCAGTTCCTTTTGACAGGGCGTGGCAGATGGTGCGTGCCGCTCACGAGTACGCCGAGATAATCGGTCTTAAGATATCCGCTGTTGTCGTCGATGAGGCGGGCGCTGCTATCGCTGTCGGACGGATGGATGGCGCCGAACCCAGAACCGCGGAGCTTGCTTTTAACAAGGCCTACACAGCAGCTGCGTTTCACCTGCCGACGGCAGAAATGGCGCCGCAAGCGCGTCAAGCGTGGCTGCGGAGCCTGGTGATCTCGCACCGTGGCCGGATGCTGGTCGCGGGGGGAGGAATTCCGATTATCGATGGCGTTACGATTGTCGGCGGAGTTGGTGTGGCGGGCGCGAGCCGCGCCGAGCAAGACATTCTCTGCTGCCGAGCTGCCATTGCCGTATTAGAAGGCCCGGGGCACTGATTTCCAATAAGCTTCTTTTTCTTCTTTGCACATTGCATTCGGCACAGGAGGTTTTACCAGTCGGATCGAGCTTGCCTTGCAGGGTGGTTAGGGGTTCTCACCAGATCCGCACATTGACAAATTGCGGCCGGCTTTTTTAAGGTTGCGAAATCGAATACGGAGGTGCCTCTATGTCCGAGATACTGAGAGAAAAACACGGAGATGTAACTACGATTACCCTCAATCGGCCGGAAGTGGGAAACCGGCAGACCGACGCCACGTGGGCTCAGGTCACAGAGATGATAAACGCCGCTGCGCAAGAATCGCGCCTGATCTTGTTCAAAGGCGCGGGGGAGGATTTTTGTCTAGGGCGCGAAGCGATGGGCCAGCGCGGCCCGGCGCTCGAAGCCTATGTGGTGCGCGAGCGAAGCGAGACGATCTTCAACTTATACGGCGCATTTCGTAACGCGAAAATTCCTGTCATCGGGGTGGTCCAGGGGCGGGCGGTGGGTCTCGGGTGTGCTTTGGCAGCCCTTTGCGACATTACCATCGCGGGCGATAAAGCCCGTTTTCAATTTCCCGAGATGGCTCACGAAATCATGCCGACGATTGCCATGTCGGCGCTCGTTGATCGTGTGCCGCGTAAAGCGGTGACCTACATGCTCTACTCGACACGAGAGATCGATGCTCACAAGGCCCTCACGTTCGGCTTAGTCAGCGATGTGGTGCCGGCGAATGACCTCGATAGCGCCGTCGCCGGTCTTGTCGGCCATTTTAGAAAAATTCCGCTTCCCGCTTTGGTGGCAGTCAAAGAGTATGCGCGATCGGCTTTCAACATGACTACCCAAGCCGCCACCGATTTCGCCCGCAACTTACATGCGACCGTTAATAGTTTTTCGGGAATGCGCAGTCAATAGAGACTACCTAAACTCATAAGATCCTGGAAACGATGGGAAAGAAGAGAGTCTCCCTGGAAACTTTTTCCGATAACTCGATGGTGGACCGACTCGTCCGCGACGGATTTATAGAGCAAGTTTACCAGAGACGCTGAAATACGGCGAAATGCCGGCCATTGTGCGTCGAATTCAAGATCCAGGGGCCTGTTCAAAGTTTTCCGGGAAGACCCAACGCTCTGTTCAGCGCTGCTTGCGCGCCGGGCCGAACCGGCGTCACTTGCTGTCAAACTCGTAAACCATCTGTGCCTTAATGGCGCTGTTGATATTTTCCGCCATAGGATTGCGAATCTCTTCGCTAATGTGAGCCACCGCTCCCAAAGTTCTTCCGATCAGGGCGAATGCCTTGGTTATTTGCCAAGGCAGCCCCATGTCTAGGGCGATCGCGCCGATCGCTCCGGTGACATTGGCGGGGAGTGGCCTTCCGTATTTTGCCGCGGCCGCTTTACAGATCCGTTGAAGGAAATCGCAATACCGTCCGTACACACCCGTTTCCTTCGCGATCTCGAACAAACGCACAGCCCGCGGGTCACCTTCCGGATGAGTTCTATGGCCAATACCAGGAATCCTTTTTTTCTTTTTCACATGTTGTTCCACCACCGTCGCTGCCGCTGCTTCAAGATCGCTAGATGAATTGCTGGCGGGAAGAGCTTTTACGAGCATTTTTGCCGACCACTCGGAGGAACCGAGATGAACGCTTCCGGCCCCGAGGATTGAAGATGCCACCGCTGCCTGCATCGACTCGGGCGCCGTAGAGTAACAAAGCCGCGCCGAAACGACGCTACTAACCATACCGTGTTCCACCAGAATCGTGAGCAGAGCATCGGTCATCCGCCGTTCGCCGTCGTTGGGGAACCGACCCAACAACATTAGATAAGTCATGTCGCTAAACGTGATTTTCCCTACAAGGTCCTTGGTCAAATCATGCCCTCGGATTAAGACTCGATGCAGTTCCGGCTTCCCCAACCCCGTAACAATTTTCTTCTCGTTGCTCATATTGTCCTCCTGAGTTTAATAGTGACCAGCAATGTCAGACGTATCACGGACGAGAGGTAGTCTGTCAACCTGGTGCGACGCCGTCGAGATCACGGTCACCCTGATTGTCGGCGTTCGGCGTCATTGAACGCCACTGGTAAAAGATTAGAACCGAAATACGATCTATTGTCGAAGGAAACTTTGTGGAAACGTGGCAGGAGAACGGATAAGGAGCCCGCGACAGTTTAGCTGCTGGGTTTAACTTTTTTCAGGGTTGGTATCGTCACTTGGTTTGGCCTCGATTGGGGTGGGGTTCTGGGGTCGGTCCCCAGGTTTTCGATGACCCTCGCGTTCGCGAGCTTTAACGGCGTTGAGGCGTTCCCGGAACCAGGTCTTCTCTGGCCAAGCCCAGTTGCGATCAAAGTTTGGATTAAACACCGGCCGTTTCATGACAATCCACGAAAGCATGCACGAGCAATCAGCATGCCATAGAAACGGCTGTGAATTTTCCTGCTTATTTTGAGTGTTAGCGGCCATAACTTTACGAAAACTGTCATGCCCCCGCAAAATTCGAACGTTTCGTGACGAGACTTAGCCGGGGAGCACAATCGCAAGGCGAATGCTGTCTTGTCTTTTCCATCCGACTTTGGCTACGAACGCCCCGCAGTCGAGGGTACTGTGTTTCTGTTGCAAGTGCAGGCGGCGTTAAAACCCAGAAATAGGGCAGAGGAGCGGAGAAAAGAAAGGATTTATAGGTTTGAAATTTTCGCTACGTTAGAGGCCTACTTGAGTCTAATCAAATGGGCTTTGCCAATATTTTCCTGTTGGCCCGTTTCTCCTGCTTTGGAATCAAGTGACACGAGATGATGAACGATGCGTCGCCTCTCTTCCGGGGTTATTTGCCGTTTGGGCGTATAATTTCGTATGAACTCTGCAACTTCGTGCAGCCGTAGCACCGCTATAGTAGGCTGGCGCAGCCTAAGTCTTGCTTCAGGGTTGGCAAAGACGAGTAGAGGAGTCACGTAAGGAACCGCGATTCTTTTCCCAGAATATAAAGACGCAATAGCGCTGCGTAGAGCCATACTGTTTCGTTTGGCCTGTTTGCTCAGGCTATTCATCCGGCGCGTCTTAACAGCCCACTCGTCTTGGTTACATCTCACATAACCGGAGTAGTTTTTCACCTCAATGACAAATAGACCGTTGGGACCGATCAGGAGATGGTCGATATCCCCGCCATAAACAGGCAGGGCGATGTGGGTCAGTAGCAAGTAATCGTTCGATAGCGATTTTAGCGCCACTGTGACCTTGGATTTATCCGGCCTGGCTGCAAAGCAGCATTCCCAATCTCGGAGGCGGGCCGTGAAAAGAATTAATAACGGCGCCGTTACGAAAAAACTCGTTTGTTCTAGTTGGAACTTGCGCAAAATAATGAATGCCAAAACAGCCGCCACCAACAAGCCAAAGTCCATGGTGAGACGAAGGTGAACGTGGCGGGGCGTATGCTCCCCGTTCTTTTGTAGAATTCTCATTGCGCTCCGTTGTGACAGGCAAGCGAGATGCCAAAACAGTCGATGCACTTTACGAGGCAATTAGGGAGCAAGAGGGAAAATTGAAGTGATCTTATATGGCCAGGGTGGAACAGAGTTAGTGTGAAGAAAAGCTCTCTTGCCGTGCATTCCTGCTGTTATAGAATGGCTTCAATAGTTGCCATGAAGATTGCGCAGATCACGAGTGTCTATATCTCGGTGCCGCCGAAGACGCATGGGGGAACGGAGCGAATTGTTTATCATCTCTGCCAGGAGCTCCACCGGCGCAACCATGACGTGGAGCTTTTCGCTTCGGGAGACTCAAAGGTAGATTGCACGCTGCACGCGGTCCTGCCGATAGCCAGCCAAGACGATCCCCATTCCACCTTCTATCTGGAAAAAGAATATGAAGCGCGGAACACCTACAACCTGTATCGGCAGGCCGAACGCTTCGATGTGATTCACGCGCACTGGACGACTCTGGCCCCTTATTTCTCCGTTTCTACCACCACGCCTACCCTGATCACTTACGCATATATGGAAAGAGAGCTCCACGAATATTACAAGGAACATTTTCCGCACTGTTTTCCGGTATGCGTCAGTCACGCTCAAGCGAAGGCGTTGGGCGATCCCTCGATTCCCGTCGTCTATAACGGGGTAGATCTGGACGAGATCGCTTTTAACGGCAAGCCGGAAGATTTCCTCATGATCGTGGGGCGGATGACGCCTGGCAAAGGCATTGCCGAGGCTATTCGCATCGCCAAGAAGGCGCGCACCAAACTTCTGATCGTAGGTCATGTCACAACTCACTTACCTTGGAGCGAGGAGTATTTCTATAAAGAGGTGAAGCCGCAGATTGACGGAGGTATGATCCGCTACATCGAGCGTCTCGCTTATCACGATATAGTGGAGATGATGGGCAAGGCTAAGGGGTTTCTTTTCCCTCTGCAGTGGGACGAACCGTTCGGGATGGTCGTTATCGAAGCGATGGCGGCGGGAACGCCTGTACTCGCCTACGGGCGTGGATCAATGCCTGAGTTGATTAAGCATGGTGAGACCGGCTTTCTGGTCGAGGGCGAGGAAGAGATGGTTGAGATGATTGATCGGCTTCAGACCCTCGACCGTGGGAGCTGCCGTGCCTGGATCGCGGATCATTTCTCCGTAAAGCAGATGGTGGACTGCTATGAGCAGCTCTACCGGAGGGCGACAAGCGGGCGCTGGCTTGGGAAAGTTGTTCAAAAGCAGGACCATGCCGGGTAAAAAATGGCGCCCTGTGCAACTTCGCAGCCAGAGCAGTTATTGGCGTTCATGCATTCTCATCACTGCGGCCCATCTCAACCTATTCAGTTGGATCGGCGCACAGGAAAAAACTCTCCGGGCTGTGGCGAGTCATTTCGGGGGGAAGCCAGCCGGGTGGGAAATCTTTCTCAACGCTCTTTGTGGCATGAAGTTGCTGCGCAAGCGCGGCGTAAAATACGCCAATACATTCCTCTCTTTGCGCTATCTTGCTGGCGATGATGCGTCTTTATATTTGCCTGATTATGACGCCTGGGATGCATGGGGCGGGCTGGCTTCCGCCCTGCGCGGCGGTCGAAGACCTCAGGTGCATAAACCTTTCTTGTCGGATAGTAAAGCGGCGGCGAGGTTACTTCACGCATTGCATCTCGACGCCCAAAAAATCGCTCCGCAACTAATTAGGAGACTGCCCTTGAGGGGGGCCAGGACTCTGCTAGATGTCGGCGGAGGGCTGGGCGCCTTTAGCGTAGCGTTTTGTCGTCGCTATCCTCTCCTGCAAGCGACGCTGGTCGAGCATCCGCACGTTGTGGCGTTATCACGCCGAGCGATCGAAAATGCTCGCATGGGAAAACGAGTGCGGGTGCTGGGCTTGGATTTCTCGCGTGAGGAATTGCCACGAAACTTCGACAGCGTTTTTGTTTCCAATGTCCTTCATGGCCAAGGTCCTGATCAAAACCGGTCGCTGCTCGCTAAGATCCACGACTGTTTAAATCCCGGTGGGCAATTGATATTGCGGGATGTCCCCATGAGCCACAATCGTCTGGCGCCGGAATGGGCTACGCTTTTTTCCGTTCTCCTGCTTCTGCATACACCGAAAGGACGCTGCTACACCTTGGCTGAGATTCTCACGTGGCTGCGTCAAACGGGATTTGCAAAGCTGAAAGGGCCGTTTCGTTCCAGCTCACTTTTTTTCGATCCAGATTCAATTTTAATAGCTACGAAACGCTAAAAAAGCAGGCAGCAAGAAGGCTGGGAGCGCGAAGCGGCAGGGGCCCCTCCCCTCGTCCCAAAGTTCTAATTGACTTCCATCAGGATTATTTTTTTCTTACAATACTCCTAACAGAGTATTGCGAGTCTACGACCACTGTCGCTTTTCGCCTGGCTTGTGAGTTCTGCTTTGACGATTCGTGGGGCTCGCAATGGACAGCCGGTCACGCAGGAGGACAAGGTGCGCAAATGGATGATTGTCGGCCTAGGGTTGCTGGTATTGTGCGGCGTCGCGGTTGCAGCGTTGCTTAATGTCAACTCTCTGATCAAACGAAATAAGGATTACCTTGTCGATCGGGCCCAGCAGGCATTGAATCGCAAAGTCTCTGTGGGCGATGTGGAAGTGACCCTCCTTAACGGCATCGGAATTCGGTTCAACAACTTTACCATGTCCGATGATCCGACCTATTCTAACGATGATTTCGTGCGCGCCAAGGACCTCCAGATCAATCTCAAGCTTTGGCCGCTACTGCGGGGGCGGGTTCAGGTCAAGAGAGCGATCCTCCATGACCCGGTTATATCCGTGGTGCGAAATGCAAAAGGAGATTTCAACTTCTCCACCGTCGCCAAAAAGGAAAAGGAAAAGGAAAAAGAAAAAGACAAAGACGAAGCGAAAGAGCGCACCGCAAAAGAACCTTCCTCTGGGTTGTTGATACCTCTGGTCGATGTTTCGGGGGGCGAGATACGTTACCGCGATCAAAAGGAACACACGGATCTTCGGTTGCAACAGGTGGATCTTAAGTTAGAAAATGGGGACGGTGATGGATCTTTTGCGGTGCGCTTGGCCGTTGCTTTGTTCACCCCCAAACAGAACATAAATCTTAACACCCGTATTGGTCCGCTGTCGGCCGACGGTAATCTCAGTCAGGTTCCGTTGGAAGGAAAACTCCAGATCGACACGCTGGACCTGAACAAGTTGAGCACGGCGTTGCCACCAATCAAAGCCGCGTTGCCGAAGGAGTTGGATCTTTCAGGTGCCGTCAAAATCAAGGATCTCAATTTTAAAGGAACGCTCGGAAATCTTTCGTTCAATGGCGCGCTTGACGCCAGTGACGGAGCCATTCGCTTTGGCAAGAGTTTTCAGAAACCTTTCGGCATGACTTTAACGATTTCTGCGGATGGCCAGTACTCCAACAATACGGTTTCCCTACGACAATCCGAGATCAAACTGCACACCCTGGAGCTGGCAACCAAAGGCGACGTCAGGCTTGGTAGCGAGACTGTGTTAAATCTGAGCGTCGGTTCCAAGCCCGCTTCGTTGGACGGCTGGGAAAAGATTATTCCCGCTATCGCAAACTACCACCTTTCGGGGAAGACGGAGGTGCGGGCGACTCTGCGAGGTAAGTTCGGCCAGGGAGCCATTCCCGAGATTCAGGGTGTAATGAATTTGGCGGGGGTGAGCGCCCAACCGCCGCAATTCCCCAAAGCGGTGAAAGACTTAACCGCTACCATTGATTTTACGGGGCGAAAAGCGAACATCAAAGAGACGACGTTGAGTCTGGGAGAGTCCCGAATCCGGTTATCCGCTGTAATCGAAAAGTTTTCCCCGCTCACACTGTCCTACAAGATGTCGACACCCGAGATATGGCCGGCGGATTTTCAAGCTGAACTGTCCGACGAGCGCAAGGCCGATGTGATTCGGGGTCTATCCAGCGAGGGCCAACTAGCAATGCAAGAAAGTGGGGCCACGGTTCAAGCAAAAGTGGTCTCGACACAGGGAACGCTCTATAAGATTGGGTACAAGAATCTCGATGCGAATCTTTCTTTGGCGAACAAGATCGCCAACATCCGCAGTTTGCGGGCCAATGCATTGAGTGGAACTTTGCAAGCCGACGGCGAATACAGCTTTAATACGCCCATTCCTCGTTTTTCCCTGGCCTCCAAGGTTCAGGGCATTGATATCAGGGAATTGTATGCGGCTCTAAGCCCGAAAGCCGAACGTGACGTTCGCGGGCGGCTCAACGCAGATATGAAAATTTCCGGCAGCGGCCGGAATTGGGAAGAGATGAAACCGACGCTTCGTGGACAGGGTGAGGGAGAAGTACTCCAGGGCGCGCTGCTCAATTTCAATGTTCCCGAAAACGTGCTGGGTGGCATCACCGGGATGCCGGGACTGGCGAACATGATCAATCCGAAACTGCGCAGCAAATATCCCGCGACATTCGAGGCGAAAGACACGGAGTTTAAGGAAATGAAGGCGCAATTTGACGTAGCGGATAGCCGAGTAAACGTGAAGACTCTGCGCATCGCCGCAGCGGATTACTTCACCCAGGGAAGCGGTTGGGTCGACTTTGATCGGCGAGTGGACTTCCGGTCCACCCTGACGTTTTCACAGCCGATGTCCGCTGACATCGGTCAATCGGCAAAAGAGGTCAAATATTTTTTCAACAACCAGAATCAGCTCGAGATACCCTATGCGGTCACGGGCCAGCTCCCGCGCGTGAAGGCCAAGCCCGACGCTAGTTATTTAGGCAAGATGGTCCAGCGTGGATTGCTAGGAAAGGGAACGGAAGAGCTTCAGCAACGGTTGTTGGGCAATAAGGAATCGAAGAGCGATGAGCCCGCTGCGGGAGATTCTCAGAAGCGAAAAAAAAGCTCCACAGAAGATCGTATACGTAAGGGCATCGAGGGCCTATTCGGGCGCTAACGGCAAAACCGAGTCGCGGTTTCGTGATTGCCAGGCGCCAAATCTTATTTCGTCGCCCAGAGGGCTTTTATAAAGCCCTCTTTGTGAAGTTCGTTGATGATGCTCGGGTCGAGAAAATCGCCGGGCTTCGCGTTACGCGCGCGGGAATCGGTCTTGGCCTGCTCCCCGAGTAAGACTTGCACGCCGGCTTCAATCAGAGATCCTTCTTTCTCGATGGCTTGATAGCTTTCGTCGTAACTGGCGGAAAGCACCTGTGGGTCAATGATCCGAGTATATTTCTTTAGTACATCCATCGTTTCTTCCTTGCTGCGATAAACTTGCCGCACGCCTTCCAGGTAACCCCTGGCATATTGCTTGAGCGTCGCGCGAAAATCACCATGCAAGGAACTCTCCATGATCATTAGTCCCTCTGATAAGAAGGTCCATGGATTAAACACTCCTACTCTGAAACACCTGCCCTTATCTCAAGTTCCATAGGGCTATTGCGGCGAGGTGCCGGTGACCGCTGTCAGAACCCGGACTGCACAAGGCCGATTCAATTTTTGTTTGGGTTCACTGTAGTACGCCTAAAAAGGCATCGGCGCCGCGTCTAAGCCTCAGAGGTAGGTCATCGCGAGTGTGACGGAATAGAAAAGCGATGAAATATTCGGTGATGTTGTACCCAAAGGTTGAATTTATAAGACTGGGGCAATCGCGACGTCTGGGTTTCGTTTGTTCGTGTCCGTGATCACCTTCTTAGCGGTGAAATCGCTATTCAGAAGTTTCATGTACTGCTCTTTAAGTGCATCTTGGAGCTCGTTCTTCTCCCAATTGTTTTTCGGATTCTCCTTAAAGAAGTACCTAAGGCAGTGATAAAAATGCTCAGCTTCCATTTTTGCGCTCACTTCGATCGTTTTCCTGTTGTGCAGGCGCGATGATATGTTTTTCTATTTCGGCTTTGACGGAGCCGATTCAAATGCTCATCACGACGCCGACACTAGCATTTCGACCATAGCTGCCAAGCGAGCCTCAATCCAGTTTCTTGCTGCATAAATTACGATATTTAGGTCCGACTAACTGGTGCGATTCCCCATTGCGGTTATAATCGAACCTAATATCAGCTTTGCCGATCCACGAACTTCGTTTGGTGTGATTGAACTGCGCAGTGACGACGATGAGATGATCGCGGTAGAGAATGATTCAGCCATGGGTGACCTCCGTGTTGATTAACGCTGGACAGCCCCCCAGCAATCAGTCAAGACCATCTGATCCTATAAATTTACTGATGGACGGTCAAGCACGCGAATCCTATCGTACCAGGCGCTGATTTTTACCTGAGTTGGAGGCTAACCGATCGAGTTTGAACAGAGTTGCATGCCGGGAAACAAGATCCTAGCAAGTACCGCACGGCTCGCTCGGGCTTGTTTGAGCGACGAGAGGGGTGAGTGCGGCTGCTCAAGTAGTTTCCGCCGTGCCTTTTGTCTTAAAGGCATCGATCCGTCAACCGCTCCCTGTTAGTAAAGGCCGATGAACAAATTCAAGATTGCGCTGGCGCTGATGCTCGCGATCGCGCCAGCATGCGGAAAAAGAGCCAGGACGAAAGAAAATCTGTGGAACGGGGCAAGTATCTGGTCAGTTTGTCTGGATGCAACGATTATCCAACTCCATCTTCCACTTCTCGCTCATTTTCTGAGGCATTCTCATATTTGACAACGAAGTTTTTTATCGCATATTCTTTGGTTGTGTCTTCGCGAGCGTGTGTGCCGACCGTAAGAATAAGGGATGAGACTTGGGGGCTAATCCCCCAATATCGCTGTGATGCCAGCAAATGATAGCGGACGGCAAAATGGCGACGGAGGCAAACTGATGGCTGAAGTCAATTTATTGAACCGTATGTATCACACGATCGTAGAGTGGTTTGTCGAGCACGGTCGGGCTCCGCACTATGTCGAGCTGGCGCATCGGCTTGAGCTGCCTGCGGAGGAGACCCGGCGAACCTTGCGCGAGTTGGTCGATATGGGCCTACCCGGCGTGTGGCAGCATCCGGGCACGGACTACATCGAATCCTTCGCGCCATTCGCTAATTTGCCGACGCAGTACTTGATCACCGTTCGCCGACGGCAACGCTGGTACGGGCAGTGAGGGTTTGAGTCGCTGGCAGTCTGCTGGCTTTTCCCAAAGCAAGAAGTGCGTATTGATTGTCCCTGCCTTGACTGTGGCGAGCCGATCCGCGTGCGAATGCGCGACGGTGAGATCCTCTCCGTTGATCCGCCCGGTACGGTTGGCCACTCTAAT
>Ga0126384_10001340_pt1 | contig 14568 bp, 16 predicted proteins | sample PanSoiMetPlot_36_FD_92543 | JGI IMG/M metagenome (GOLD analysis project Ga0126384, IMG submission 92543) | Tropical forest soil microbial communities from Panama - MetaG Plot_36 | ecosystem: Environmental > Terrestrial > Soil > Tropical forest > Bulk soil | place: Panama | collected 2016-02-17 | reverse complement strand
TCCTGCCCCTGCCAGCCCACGGTGAAATTGTCGCCGACCCACAGGTTGCCCTCGCTGTCGAACATCGCCCCGCCGCCCGCGCGATAGCCGCCGCCATCGAATTTGAGCGGCAGAACCCACGCGCTCGGCGAGACATTCAGATATGGCATGTATGGCACCGCGCGCATCGTCTTGCCCTGGGGAATCTTGTAGAACTGGTCGAGCAGCGCGAAGACGCGCTCGGGCTCATACCAGGGATAACGGGCGATCGATTCGGCTGCCATCAGCGTGTCTGTCGGAGCACTCCCCTGCGGAGGCCTTGTAGCGGCAAACAGCATGCTGCAAGCGCTGGCGGACACCTGCGTCACGCAACCGGCGAGCACGTCGGCCAGCGTGGCGAAGTTCGCCATCGTCGGCGTCTGGCCGCCATTGAGCGAATCCTGGATGGTCGTGCCCCAGCCGCCAGTTTGAAGGTCCACGAAGCTTGGCACGTTGCCCGCCGCGATCTTGAGACCGAGCGCGTGACCTTTGATCGTCGTGCCATCGATGAATTGGGTATGCGTCCACACTGTCGCGACCGTCGTCATCTCGTTGATCGTCACTTTCGCGGGCGGTTGTGCGCCTACCGACGCCATCAGGGCGATGGCCGGGTTGTCGCCGCTCGTCGCGCTTGCGGTGGGCCGGCCGCTTTTGGCAACCAGGTACAACGTGGAATCCCCTCCGGGCGGGCGAGAGGCCGTCAGGGAAAAACGGCCGTCGGCACCCGTTCGAGCCTGGGCGAGCTGCTTCGGCGCGCCGGCGCTCGCAGACCACAAGGTCACCGTCGAGCCGGCGATTGGGGCTCCCGCACCGAGGACTCGACCATTGATGGTGTCCGCCGCAAGCGCGGGCGCATTCAACGACATTCCGAAGACCGCAATGGCACCAATCCATCGGATCGCTCTCGATGTCATCACGATCTCCTTCCCGGCGTGCGTTGCAGCGCCGCCAGCGCGGCGTAGAAAAAAGATAGTCGGCGGGAGTGCTCTCCTGACACGCGTGCGTGAGCGACTGCCACAGTCCCTTCATGCGGCGCCTCCGCGCAGCCTGGAGCAGCTGCGCGCTATGCTACCTTGCTGCTACCACTTCACCAAGCATCATGGAAACCTGGGAACAGAATGTCTCAGACCTCATTGCTGCTTTCATGTGAGCTTAGATCGTCCTGGATCTTCGTGAATTGAGCGGGTCGGAATTTTTATTCAGGGGGTCTGGCCTAAATCGGGGGATCTGGCCTAAGTCATCGGCTGGTCCGCCCATCGAACACCTCGCCAGGGCATGTAACGCCACTTAGAGGACCTCTCGACCTCCCGATTTGGGGGGAATGAAACGCGACTTTGAATCCGGGAAGCTGGCGCCAACGAACCCTGGAGCGATGAGACAGCGACTGGGGGTTAACCGGAGAGCAGAGTAATTCGGCGTCATTTCGGCGGCAATTCGGCCTCACTTCGGCGTCATTTCAGAGGGGGCACAAGTGGGATCCTCGGGGACCTTTCCTAGAGGGCAATTGGGTTCTACGGCACGAGGTCCTCCAGTCTGCGCGCCCAGTATGGCGATCGATGATGTGGCTTCGGTGATTGCAGGGGCCTCCAATCACCGATATCAAACATACTCAGTTTCGAGATCGATTTGATCTGAAGGCTTGCCACGGCTCGCGCTGGAGTCGCTGAAGGCCCAGTCGGTTGCGTGTATCCACCCTTCCGCATTGTGGCGGTCCCCGCCATGTTCCCAGCTGGGGACCACCGGTCCCAACCAGGCCCGGCTGGAGGAGTTCCATCGCTGGGTGGGGCCGCTTCAGAACGGGATCGCGCGGGTGGTCGCCGAGAACCTGGTTATGGTGTTCCTTCCCGTGGAGCGCAATGTGCGGTGGGCGTCAACATGAGGCAGCAGCCGTGCCCGCCCCAAGCCTGAAGTGCCTGCGGGCTCTCGCGGGACAGGATAAGCTGTTCCCCATCCGCACGGCGCGGCGGCAGCCCGCGAGACGGCCGCCCCGATCACAGAGCGCCTGGCGCAGCCCGCTCCTGGCCTCACCCCGGCCCGCCCTCGCAGCCGAGGATCTTGACGAGCACAGGCACATGAGGCTTTGCCGTGGGCGCCCGTGTTCCGCATCGGATGTACCTTCGAGCCGGGATCATCGCCCGCGAGAGGAGACGGTACGTCTACCAGCACGTGCGCGTGTCGTACCCGCGCTCTGCATCTGCGCATGATCGACTGCAGCCTGTTCTGGATGGTGTGCAATTGACAGCGGCCCCTCTCGGCCCCAGACGGATCTCCTTGGTTTCTTCCGTGGTCGCGCTGACCGTCCTGGTCGCGTGCGTGCAGTTCGTCGTCGCCAGGGGGTTCGGCGACCCAGACGGCTACTACCATGTCGCGATGGCCCAACTGTTCGGGAAGGGCACCTCCGGCCCAGCCTTTCCGTGGCTGCCTTATACGCTCCTGGGCCAGCATTTTTCCGACCAGCACTATCTCTACCATGGCTTGCTGGATCTGTTCCTGCGTGTCCCGCATGGCGCTCAATGGTCAGTGGTGGCCATTTTTCTCGCGATGCTGGTTGTATTGGCGCGTCTGTTGAGAGACATGGGCGTGCCCTTGGTACCCCTCTGGCTCGCCGTATTCACGCTTGGCTCGAGCGAGCTTCTGTTCCGCATGAACCTGGTCCGGCCATCGGTGCTTGGGATCTTGCTCGTCACTGGGGTGGGCGCGGCGCTCTACAGACGGCGCCTCGGGTGGTTGTTTTGTCTCAGCCTCGTGTTTCCCCTGGTGTATGGGGGATTCATTGTGCTGCCCCTCGTGGTCGGCGTCTGGGAGCTGGTGCGCATGGCGTACGGAGCCGCGAGGTTCCCTTCGGCCACCGTCCTGTGCCTTCTGGGGCTGGGCCTCGGGGTCGCGTTGCATCCGCATCCGTGGGAGTACGTCCGATATCTCTACACGCAGGTGTTTCTCGCGAGTGTCGGTTCACCCGAAGCGCTCAATGCGGGAATCGAGTGGCGCCCCTATGGTGTGGGGCCGTTCGTGCGAACCAACATGCTCATGTTGGCGGTGTGGATGATCGGCATCGTTGTGCTCATCTCCGAGGCCACGCGGGAGAATCGAGACCAGTCGACGCCCCTGGTGAGCACCTGGCTCCTCGTGACGAGCGCCGTGTTCTGCGCATTCGCGCTCGTGAGTAGGAGATTCGTCGAGTACTGGGCGCTCTTCGCCCTGCTCATGAGCGCCTGGGTGCTGGCACCGTCTATGCGTCGCGTGTCCTGGAGCGTCACGGGGACCATGGGCCGGTCGCGCCGGCCCGTAGCGGTGTTGGGAGCCGTTGCCGTGTGTGTCGCGATCTTTCTCGCCGGGTGGAATCTCGACACCGTGTTCGCCTATTACAGCGCCGTTCCCCGCTACGATTTGTTTCACGGAGCCGGCCAGTTGCTGCGGAGTCACGCCGGCGCGAACCAGATCGTGGTCAACACCCAGTGGGATCAATTCCCCTCGCTCTTCTTGTGGAATCCTGCAAGCGCCTATATCGCGGGGCTCGATCCTCGCTTCCTGTCTGCGAGAGATCCTCGGCGGTGCTGGCTGTGGCGTCAGGTGGCCGACGACCGGGTGGCGGCGATGCCAGCGCGTGAGCTTCACCGCATCGTCCGAGATGAGTTTGGAGCGGGCTTCATCGTGATCGAGCAGGTTCGTAACCCCCGGCTGCTCGAGCTGCTCGACACACCGGAGGGCGAACAGTACTTCGCGAAGGTATTTGAAGACCGGGGTATCCTGATCTACCGCGCAAGATGACCACGCGCTCCGTCTGCGAGGCACACCGGCAATCGTAGGGATCACGCTTTCTGGAGACTCGTAGGCGGCAAACATGAGGCCCTCCGGCGCGCGGCCCCCGCAATGGCTTCGGTTCGCTTGATGGCGTGCGGACGCAGTAGACGGCAATGCACACAGGTTTAAGTCTCCAACGGGATTTGTACGGTAGTGGACTAGTATCTAGGCTTCACGTTAGGGGGTACTGCCTTCCGGAGCTAGGGTCTCCTCTGGACGCCTGGTTCTGCCGGGGTATCTGGCGCGACCGTCGTCCGTTCAAATCTGCGCCTCGTTGTGGAGCTGGTTGATCGGCGCCTTGAACTGTCCAGAGTCGTGGTCGATGAACCACTTGTACAGGACGTCGTAGCCGACGATCATCGGGAAGCCGTAAAGGTAGGCTTCCTTCGCGAAGGTCTCGATCTCCTTGATCGCAGGCTTGTCCTTGGCCAAGCTCGGCCCCACGCCCATCGACGCCGCCATGGCGATGACGGTCGCAGCCAGCCCCAGCAGGATCCTAAGCATCGGCATGCTCTCCATGAATCGGGTGATCACCCTCGCCACCGACTCGCCCACCACGGTCAACGCCCTCCTGTGGCGAGAGCCTGGGAGACGAGCCGGGCCACAAGGTTCGCCAGGAAGAGCGGCCCCGTCACCGCCTCCGCGGCGGCGAGGCTGCGTGCCAACGGGTGCACGGGCACGATGTCCCCGTACCCGATCGTGGTGAGCGTCACCAGGCTGAAGTAGTCAAGCGTATAGGCGTCAGTGGACGGAGGGTGGAACGCCTCCGGTACGAAGGCCGTCAAGAGCTGGTAGCCCAGGCCCCACAGCAGGCCTAGCAGGAGATAGACCACCACAGCCCCTTCGATGCGCCGTTGGGTGATCTGCCCGTGGCTCAACACCGGCCTGAGCACGACGGCCGCCAGCAGGGCGATCCACAGCATCGAGAGTGTCGTCGCAAGCACTGCGGTGGTCCCTGTGGCCCCGCCCACGACGAGGAGGTGCGCGATCAGCGCCAGGCCCCCCACGACGGCCAACACCATTGTCAGCTCACGTCTCCCCCCAAGCGTCGCGACCCCCACAACGAGCAGCAGCACGAAACTCAAGTCCACGACAATCGCTCTCAGGACGCCCATCTTCACCAGCGGACCAGCGACGAACATCATGAACACGAGGATGACGAGCAAGTACGTCAGCCGGTACTCCCAGGCCCGAGCACGCACCCATACCGGCCACGCTGCTGGTTTCATCGAATGCTCACGCGCGGTCGGGGGATGCGCCACACCTGTTCGATGGAGCGGCGGTTCCCCGTGGCGACGCGGCTCGACCGCACGGCCGACCAGGTGCATGGCGGTGGCAGCGCCGCTTCTGTGTCGAGCTTTCGCTCGGTGTTTCGCACAGGGTCCTCTGGCACTTGAAAGATCACCCGCGCCTCTCACCTACCGCCCAGCACGATCGAGGGCCAGGGCTGCGTCCGCGATGTCCCGGCACAGTCGCGTCACGGCGCGGCTGTGCGCGGCGGCGAGGCCCTCGTATCCGGGTGCCGTCGTCGCCTCGCGCATGCTCATGCGGCCCGTCTGCGTCTTCCCATCTCTTGCGCGGGTCACCGTCCAGACGTAGTCCACCGTCGCCGCGTCGCCCGGCGCCGAGTCGAAGCGCTGCACCTCGATGACCGCGCGATACTCCATGCCGGCGCTGAGGGTCTTTGGAGAAACCGCCACGCGCGGCGTGCCCAGCATCGCCGCCAGGTTCTCGGCGACCACGCGCGCGATGTCGTCCTGCAGCGGCGCCGCCCACCGGTTGAACTCGTCCAGCCAGACGCGATTCGGGCCGAGGCTGACGACGATCTGGGGGCGGTCCACCGCGGCGGGCACGGCCACGGGGCCCACCGCCACCGACAGCTCCGAGGAGGCGACCGCGGGCGTCGAGGTCGGGCTCAAGGTGTAGAAGCGCGCCGGCGGAGTGGATGAGCAGCCGGCGCCGAGGATTGCAAGGACCGCGGACACCACGACGGCTCGCAGGGGGCGCATCACGGCTTCTCCTGGCTCTTGCCGAAGACGAGCGAGTTGGGATTCCGCTCGAGGTAGTCGGCGAGCACGCGCAGCGATCGGGCGGCCCGGGTGATCTCCTGCAGGGCATCGCGCAGCTCCTGCTGGGCCGGGGCGTCCTTGCCCACGAGGGTCGCGTCGGTGTCCTGGAGCACGCCGTTGGCGCTGGCGATGGCGGCGCGCAGGTCGGTGAACGTCGAGCTGAGCTCGGGCATGGTCTTGCCGTCGAGCCCGACCACGAGCTTGTCCGTGCTCTGCAGCGTCTGGTCCAGGGTGATTAGTGCCTTGCTCAGATCGGATCCGATGGCCTGAAGCGGGAGCTCGTCCAGCTTGGCGAGAATATTGGTGATCTTCGCCTCGAGATCCGGCAGGGTGCTCGCGACTACCGGAAATGCCGGCTTGTCCAGGCTCCAGTCGACCTTGGCCTTTGGTGCGTCCGGGAAGAAGTCCAGGGCCAGGTAGAGCTGTCCGGTGAGGAGGCTGCCGCTGCGGAGCTGCGCACGCAGCCCGCGCTGCTCGACCAGGTACTGCGTGAGCGCGTGGCGCTCGGGCAGGTTCTGCAGGAGGGTTCGACCGAGGGCGGCCTGGCTCTGCTGCAGGCGAGCCACGAGACGCTCGGGGTAGAAGACGACCTCCGCACGCCCGCGAATGCTCTTCGTCGAGGGGTTGAAGTCGAGACCGACCGACGTGACCGCGCCGGCCGGGAGACCGAGGAGAGTCACCGGGGCGCCGACGCTCAGCCCGCGCAGCGATTCCGTGAAATAGAGTACGTAGTACGCGGCGATAGGATCCGGCTGCTTCATCGCGGTGGCGCGGTCGCTGTTGAGGATGAAGACGGTCCGGGCCGCCGCGGGCGCGGCCTTGGGTGCGAACGACGGCGTGTCGAAGGCGATGCCGCCCGCGAGCAAGGCCACCAGACCCTCCGTGCGCACGCTCAAGCCACTGGCGCCGGCCGATACGTCGACCCCGCTCGCGTTCCAGAAGCGCGTGTTGGGATTGACGAAGCGGTCATAGGGCGCGTTGACGAAGATGGTGACGTCGACCACGTCACCGTCACCCGCCAGGTCGTAGGCGATGACCTGCCCGGCCTGCAGGCGGCGATAGTAGATGGGTGAGCCGATGCCCAGCGACCCCAAGTCGTGCGCCTTGAGGGTGAACTCGCGTCCCGGTTGGCCGCCCGTGATGATGGGCGGCACCTCGAGGGCGGTGAACGTGCGCTGGGGCTTGGTCGACTTGCCGACGGCGAACCCGAGGTAGTTGCCCGAGAGCAGGGTGCCGAGCCCCGACACCCCGCTCAGGGTGACGCGCGGCTCGACCACCCAGAACTTCGCGTCCTCGACCAGGAGGTTGGCGACGCGCTTCGACATCTTCGCCGTCACCTCGACGCCATCGGAGTCCTTCGCGAGCTCTACCTTGGTCACCTGGCCGATCTTCACGTCCTTGTACTTGACGTCGGTCTTCCCCGCCTCGATCCCGTCCGCCACCTTCAAGAGGATGGTGATGGTCGGTCCCTCCGTCAGGATCCGCTCCACGGCGATTCCCACCGCGATCACGGCGGCGAGGATGGGGATGATCCACACCATGGAGATCCGCGAGCTCTTCTTTGAGACCACGGTGGCTTGCGCCACCTCGTCGCGATCGCCCTCAGCCATGATTGCCCTCCCTGGTCGAGCCGGCATCCCAGATGAGACGGGGGTCGAAGGACATCGCGGCCAGCATGGTCAGGACGACCACCGCAGCGAAGAAGACCACGCCCGGACCGGGCTTCACGAACATGAGCGGCTGCAGCTGCACGAGCGCCACCGTGAAGGTGTCGACGAACACGTCGAGCATCGACCAGCGCCCGATGACCTCGACCAGCCGATACAGCCGGGTTCGGTCGCGGCCGTTCCCCGGGACGCCCCGCTGCACCGTGATGAGCAGATAGGTGAGGGCCATCAGCTTGCCGAGGGGGATCATCACGCTCGCCACCAGCACGGCGAGGGCCAGCGGCCACGATCCCGAGGTGTAGAGGAACACCACGCCGCCCATGATGGTGTCGGAATCGGTCGAACCCAGCGCGGTGGTGGTGAGCACGGGCAGCACGTTGGCGGGGATGTAGCAGATGGCTGCCGCGATCACGAGCGCCCACGTGCGCTGGATAGACTCATGACGGCGCCACGCGAGCTCGCTGCCGCAGCGCGGGCAATGGCCCAGCTCGGTCGCCGTGGCGGCGCGGGACAGGAGCCCGCAGGCCTCGCAGGACACGAGGCCGGCTCGGAGCGCAGTGGCGGTGGTCATGGACGCGTCTCCGCACGTCCCGACTCGCGGGTGACGGCGCGCTGCGCCCTTTTATCCGTCCACTCGATGCGCTTCCAGGCCTCGCCAGGATCGAACGTGAGTCCGATGGCGGCGAAGAGGACGACGAGCGCCCCCACCGCGTACATCCCGATGCCGGGATCCACGAGGGCCAGCTCGGCGATCTTGATCAGGGCGACGAGGATGCCGAGGATCATCACCTCGACCATGGACCACGGCTGCATGAAGGCGGCCCAACGCAGCAGCTCGCCGACCCACCTCGGGGCGGGCGGGCGCCGCACGGCGAGCAGCACCGTCAGCAGGAAGACGATGTAGCCGCCGGGGGCGATCACGGCGCAGAACGCGACGATGAAGGCGGTGATCTGCTGGCCCTGCATCCACATCTCGTAGGCGCCGTTGACGATGGTGGTGCTCGCGTGACGGCCGGCTGCCGACAGCCCCATCAAGGGCTCGGTGTTGGCGACGATGAAGGCGAAAAGCGCGGCGAAGGTGAACGCCAGGGGGCGGTCGATGGGATCGGTGGAGCGCGCGGCGATCGTGCTGGTGCATCGCGCGCAGCGCGCCGTGCCGCCGGGCGGGAGGGGCGGGATGCCCTGCAGCAGATCACAGTGCGGGCACGCCAGGGTCTCCACGGCTCAGGCCTCGGTTTGGACGCTCACTTTGAGACCTGAGTGCCCTCCTCGAACGGTCGAGGGCTTCGGCGCCGGGCCGTCATCGCCACCGCGATCACCCCGCGTTCTGTCTGTTCGCGCAACCGCCACGGGCCACGCCCTGCAGCACCTGCGTCAGGTCGAGATCGAGGTCGACCCCGTGCTTGGAGAGCCAGTCCCGTCCGCCGAACCAGTCGCCGGTGAGCCGGGGCCCCCCCACAGATCGCCTCCATAGGTGGGGGCGGCGTGATCTGCACCGCCGCGGCAGCTGGAGAACACCGCCACGACGGCGAGGCCGATCACCTGCACCCATGTGGCGCTCTTCCTCATTTCAGACCTCCCTCCTACCGGACATCGCGATCGGATCCCTTTCGCGAGTTCAGGGGGAGTCGTCGCGTAGCCGCGCGATCTTGCTCAGAACCATCGACCTCCCCGATGCGCTGCCTGCTCTCCTCCTCCACTGAGCGCTCGAGCTCTTGAAAGGGCCCCGACGCTCGCGAGCGGCCCACTGCACCACTCTTCCTTGTGGGGCGTCTCGTCGTCATTTCGGGGAGGTCTTGTCAGTCAATCCACCCCTGCCGCTGCGCTCCCACCTTGAGCCTTTCGGCGATCTCCTGGGCAGTGCGCTTGGCCGAGCCCTCGACGGTGGTTCGGCCGCTCACTTCGCCTTCAACCTTCGCCGCGCTGCTCACGATGAGCCCGATGGGATTGCCACTGGCCACGGCCACGGCGAGAGGCAGCGCCTCGCCCGGGCCCTTGGAGCCCGCTGAGTTGAGCTCCCCCGACCCGAGGCGGCGGAGTCCTCGATCGGACATCACATACACCTCGACCGCCGTCGCCAGCTCGGGGGCGCCCGAGCCGAAGCCGATAGCGACGCGCTTGGCGATGCTGCCCGAGTCGATCGAAACGAAGTACCCAACGATTGCTATGTCATTGAGCTGCGGCGGTGGCTGGCCGTTAGCGCCAACGGCAGGCAGACCCATCTTCTGGAGCTCCTCCACCAAGTCCTTCGCGACTTCTGCGCCGAGCTTCCGGCCGAGGCTCAGGTCGTCGGCGGACTGATCAGCCGGGGGCGCACTCACGGCCATGGTGTAGCCCGCCGGCAGGTCTGCGGCGTTGGCGGCGAAGTCATAGACGAGGACGCGCGCGGGTCTGGCGAGCCGGGGACCTTCGTACGCTTGCTGCTGCGTCACTGTGGTCTTCGCGCATCCGCTCACCAGCAACAACGCGAATATGGCCATGGTGAGCTGCGGGCCGAGCGCCTTCACGGCGTGGTCACCACGCGGTAATAGACGCCGTTCGCGCCATAGGACGGCTGGAACCAGGTGTTGCCGCAGAGGTAGTAGGTCCCGCCCTGAACTTTAGGTGAGATGCACCCAGCCGGCAACGTGGGATAGATGCCACCCATCACGTAGCCGGTCGTGGCAGGCGCGGCGGCCGCCACGGCGCTGGTGGCGCTGCCCGCGGCCACGCCGGCGTTGTAGGCCTGTGCGGTGTTGGCACTGCCCGCCGCGACTCCCGCGTTGTAGGCCTGTGTCGCCCCCGCGCTACCCGCGGCCACCCCGGAGGAGTACGCGCCGGAGGCGACGGCCGCGGTCGAGGACGTTCCGGCCGCGACGCCGGCATTGTAGGCGCTGGTCGTGGCCGCCGCGGTGTTGCTGGAGGCGATGGCCGCGCCCGCCGCCATGCCGACCATCGCACCCGCCGCCGCGGCGCCGGCGCTGGACCAGCCACCGCAGTTGCTGCAGGTGGAGCCGTAGTAGTTGACCGTGGTGGGCGGATGATACGGATAGTACGCGGCGGGCGGCGGCGGATAGTACGCGCCCGACGCGTGGTAGGCCGTGGTGCCATAGGGCGTGGTCGCGGTCGTGCCGTACCCGGCGTAGTGGGTCGCCGTCTCCCCGTACTGATTTGTGGCGGTGGTCTCGCCCGAGCCCGTGGCGTGGTAGGCGGTGCCGCCGTACTGATTGCTGGCGGTCGTGCCGTATCCCTGGGTATGGGTGGCGCTACCACCGTACGGGTTGGTCACCGTCGTTTGTCCCGATCCCGTGTAGTGGGTGGCTGTGTCGCCGTACTGATTGGTAGCGGTGGTGCCCTCGCCGCGCGTGTGCTCGGCGCTGCCGCCATATGCGCTGGATCCGCTCCAGGATCCCTCGCCTCCGGAGGCGCTACCGCCCCGATAGCCGCTACCACTCCATGAGCCGCCGCCTCCGGACGCGCTTCCTCCTCGATCGCCCGTGGCGCTCCAGGAGCCTCCCCCACCTGAGGCGCTGCCGAACCGGCCGGAATGGGACCAGGCCACCGCCTGCCCACACGAGAGCGCCCCTGCCAACAGGACCACCAGACCAATGCGCAGCGTCTTCATGGTGTGCGACTCCTTCACTTGGTCTTCGACGGATCACCCGACGCCGGCGCCGGGGACTCCGGAGCCGGCCCGGGATCAGGGTGGGCAAACGGAATGCGCTTCGCCGTCGTTGCCCGTGCCGAGGCGAAGACCCCTAGAGCGACTGGCCCGTCGAGCTTCCAGTTCGAGAACTCCACTTGGTGGCGCAGCCGGAGCGGATCCTTGCGATACACGGCGCGGGCCATCCGCGGCAGCTTGTCCTCGGCGCCGATCCACATCTGGACGAACACGCCGTCGCTGGCATACACCACGATGTCTGTCGTGGTGCCGGCGACTACGTGCGACTGGCCCACATAGAACGCGAGCTCCAGGCCCGGGGCGATATCTCCATAGGGGTCGGCCACCATCACGTCGGTGAAGGGAAAGTAGATGGCCGCTCCGCGATATGCAGCCTCCAGCGCCTGGTCGATGGTGGGCGGAGCCTCGGCGACCGCCACGAGCTTCTCGGCGGGAGCGAAGGCCATCATCGTCTTGCCGTCATAGTAGAACTCGGACGCGGGACCATCTCCGCTCTGGATGACGCGCAGCTTGTCGGGCCGTTGCAGCACGACCGCCGACTTCGTCGTGTAGACCAGCGCGGGGCCGAGCCGACTCGGGCTCTCGTAGGAGGCCAGCGCCGTGAAGCTCATGGTGCGGGCGGCGGCCAGCCGCTGGCTCGACGCCTTGAGCAGCTCGACGGCCTTGGGCTCCAGTGCCTGGCTCACGCCGGGGGACGGACTGGCAGGAGCGGTGGCACTCGGGGCCGGCGGCGCGGGGGGCGGGCCCTGGGCGTCTGCAAGGCCCGGCACGAGCGCACCCAACGCAAGCAGCAGTGCTGGCGCGATCGAGAGGACCGGCGCGTTCATGGAATCATCCCGCATTCGAACATCTTGTTGGCCACGGGCGCTGCGATCTTGTCGATGAAGGCGGCGCGCATCTGAGCGTCCCCCCGCAGCATCGTGATCAGCTCCTGCTCCTGCTGCGACTTCGGCTGGTTCCGCTGCACCCAGAGCTGCTCGCAGGTCGCCGTCGCGTACTTCTGCACCACCTTCTCGGCGACCATGTCGACAATCGGGTACTGGGCGCCGGCCACGCCCGCGTAGGCGAGCACGAGGGCAAGCGAGAGCACAAAGAGTCCACGCGGCATGGCGGTCCTCCTCTCAGTTGTTGCGGTTGTAGTCAAAGTTTTGCACCTGCACGCTGAGCTGCTTGGCGGGCACGATCACCTCCGCGAAGGCCACGTGGTTGAGGCCGGGGGGGAGGGTCTTGAAGGTGGCGGTGAGACTGATAGGATCACCTTGGAAGCTGCTCGCGACCTGGATCCGTTGCGGGTGCCGCGCCTTCGGATTCACCCAGAGCGTAAACGTATCCTCCGGATAGACCACGTTCTGCCCCGTCAGCTCGAAGAGGCCGCTGGCATCCGGTCCGGTCGCCGTCGCGCGGTTCATGAAATCCTGGACCTTCCCCGCCGTGGGCAGCGTGTACTGCTCGAGCAACTCCCGCAACCCCACCAGGTACTGCTCCACCTTCGTCCGCTCGTCCTCGGCGATGCGCCGGCGTAGGAAGCCCATGGGCAGCGGCGCACTCTGATCATTCATGATCGTGCGCTGGAGTTGTCCGCCGGGGCCGTAGTTCACCGTGTCGAGACGCAGGTCTTTCACTTGTCCCTGGTCAATCACCTCGGTGCGACTGGTCCAGCTGTACTGGCGCATCAGCGCAGCGTTGGCCCTGCGGGCAGCCATGATGCGCACAACCATGTCGGCCGGGGCGGGCGTGGGTGGGACCGACTGCGCCAAGGCGGTGGCGCCACCGGAGACGCTCAGCGCCACCGCCCAGAAGACGAGGCGTACTGTTGTCTTCGAGGTCCTCTGGATCTTCATCCTCCGCTCCTACTCCAGCTCAGTTTTCATGGGCGATCCCAATCGATGCGCCGGTGCATCTGGCGCGCGTATGGGCTACCGGCCAACGATCTGCAGCGCCTTGCGCAGCGGCGCGCTCGAGACCTTGACGAAGCCGTCCAAGGGATGGTTCAGCTCGAGAATCAGGAAGATGGCCCCCGCCATCGAGCAGGCGCAGACGAGGAGGACAATGATGACCGTCACGTTCCGCGGCGCGAAGAGGCCGAAGCTGCCGAAGAGCACCGCGAGCCAGAAGATGAGCAGCACTACGAGGGCCGTGGGCAGCGCGTTCTGTGCCTCCTCGATGAGCATCCAGCGCGCCTGCCCGACATCGCTCACCACTTGCTGCGCCTGGGCGAGGATCTGCCGATGTGCGTCGTCGCTCGGGACGAGGGCCCCGAGGCGGTCCTGCATGAGCCGGTTCTGTCGACCCTGCTCGATGGCCCCCATGCCGGCCACGGTCCCCGTCGCCTCCGAGGGCCAGATCCGGCCCAGCATCAGTTCCACGGAGCGGCGCAGCTGCTCGCGAATGGGCTTCGTCTCTGGACCGTACCGGTCGAGCAGCTCATCCAGGATGATGATCTTCGCCCCCGCCTGCGTGATCTTCGAGTTTGCCTCGTCGAAGGTGCCCTTGGCGGAGCTGATGAGGAGACCCAGCACGAGCGCGGTCACGGTGGCGATCACGCCCGCGCCGAGTTTCACCACGTCCTTCGACTCCGTGGAGAGATGGTGCCGCGGCAGGAGCCGCTGCAGCCAGAGCCCGGCCAGCGCTCCCCCGAACATGCACACTACGGCGATGCCGGCGATGGCGGCTGAGGCCATGCTCGCTCTCCCCCGCTACTCACTTACCCTGTTGTTGCGCTGGGCCTGCATCAGCTTCTTCTCATCCTCGGGCGTCAGCTTCGGCCGGTCGATGGTGAGGGTGATCCTGTTGATCTTCCCGGTGAACCTGAACGGCACCGGGTAGTCCCTGTCACGCGGCCCTCCACTCATCGCGTGGCGCGACCATGGCGGACAGCCGTGACCAATTCGACTCCCGCCGTAGCGGCGATCGTGTCGAACCTGATGTCCGGCGGTTCGATCGCCGTTTCGATGACCGCGAGGATGGTGCTGTAGAGATCTGAGCGAATGTAGCGGTCCAAATCCGCCTCGCTCGCCCACTGCTGCAGCAGCAGCAGGGCGTTCTCGTGCTCGTCATCCCGGTACACGTGGAAGCTGTCACAACCCATTCGGGCGGCCGTCGGGCCACGCAGGAGGCGAAGGGCCTGGAGTACTTCCGCCCGCTTCGACTGCGGAACGACAACACGAACCATCGCGATGACCATTCGCTCCCCTCTTCGATCGAGCCCACGTCTTAGAAAACAAGCCACGTGGTCACTGACGGAGGGCAAGTCTAGTGCCAGAGTTGGCCTCAGAGGGGAACTGAGCGTCACACAATGAAAACCGGCGCCAGCGCAACGAGCAAGACGGCTGTCATCGGCATCAAGCTCTCC
>Ga0126384_10001338_pt1 | contig 14573 bp, 12 predicted proteins | sample PanSoiMetPlot_36_FD_92543 | JGI IMG/M metagenome (GOLD analysis project Ga0126384, IMG submission 92543) | Tropical forest soil microbial communities from Panama - MetaG Plot_36 | ecosystem: Environmental > Terrestrial > Soil > Tropical forest > Bulk soil | place: Panama | collected 2016-02-17 | reverse complement strand
GTGCTTGATGGCGCCGGGGCGAGTCTCGAACACCTGCCTTGCCAGTCCCAGCCAGGTCGAGATGGCCGTGCCGCCGCCGGCTTCGAGCTTGCCGGCGGCCTGTTTCGCGGCTGCTCGGGTCGAGATGGACGCCGATGCCAGCTGCGGGCGCGAGTAGCCGTCGGGCCCAGGAGCCGGCTCAGGGTAGATCATCCGGGCCTGAGTGGAGCCGGCGATGACGGCAAACCAGGTGCCGTCTCGGAGCCGGTCGATCGCCTTGCCGGTGGCGGTACGTGCAGCTTCGATCTTGCTTGAGGGAAACGTCATCGAGCCGGAGGAGTCCACCATGATCACTTCGACTGAACCGCCCAGGGCGACCGTGTTCCAGTCGCTGCTCTCGCCCTCACGGGCCGAGACGGACAGGATCGCATCGACCTCCGAAGAGCCGCGGGGTAGGAATACGTTCTGATGCGCCGCGGCACTGAACGTGGTCAAGGTATCCCCTCCTTCATTTCCCTTTACAGTCCCAGAATCTCGGTGTCAGCTCCTTCACACAAAGGCGACCGCAACAGTGATGTTGTCACTGCCGCCCGCCGAGCGAGCGAACTCCGTCAGTCCCTGCGCCACCTCCAGCGGAGTGGCGTCGCCGGGAAGCTGTGCCACCAGGCCGCACATCCGCTCCGGAGAGGGAGCGTAGTTCCAGAGACCGTCAGTGCACAATACCAGGCAGCCGCTGACGGGAACCGCGAAAGTGGCGACGGACGGCTCGAAGCCCCCTTCGATGTCACCGCCCAGCCACTTGGTAAGGGCATGCGCGCGGGGATCGGCAAAGATGGCGTCGTCCGGCAACATGCCCATCTCTACCTGTTCCGTAGCCCAGGTGTGGTCCTGACTCAGCTGCCAGGCGTCGTCGGGGCCGACCAGGTAGGCGCGGCTGTCGCCGACCCATCCGATCGTCGTCTGGTGGTCCATCACGAGCGCTGCCACCAGTGTGGTCGCGGGTGGCTCGTCCGCCTGGTCCGCCGAAAACTCCACGGCTGAGACCGCCCGCTGGGCCGCCCCCACCGCCTGGGTCATGGCGGACTCGGGATCGAGGTGGGGGTTCTGGACGGCCTGCATGAGGTACGCAAGCGCGGCGTCAGCGGCCGCCTGGGCCGCGGCAGCCGGCTCCGACGAGGTTGATACGCCGTCACACACGACCAGGACTCTCACGCTGGGCGGTCCTATCTTGGCCAGCCCCATGGCGTCCTCGTTGCACTGGTGTCTCAGACCGATGTCGCTCACGCCGGCCATGTCGGGCAGGGACATTTCGATGTGGCTGCGGTCGTCCGGCCCGACGGCCGCGGGGAGCACGAACTGCGGCGCCACCAATCCGCCCGGCAGGAGCTCTGGCGGCGCAAACTCCGGCGGCGCGAGCTCCGGCGGCGCGAGCTCCGGCGGCGCGGCCTCCGGCGTCAGAACCTCGATCGGCGGATCGGCCCAACCCAACGCGAGCTCGAGACCGCACGCCTCGCAGAAGCGGTCTTCGGGCAGCACGGACTCGCCGCACTCGGGATCCGGACACCGAAGACTGTCTTTGACCAAGAGCACTAGATGATTGATTCCGATCGGCGGCGGGCGATTCGGTGGCCAGTCATCTAAACGGCCGTCAGGGGGCGCACCTCGTTAGCCCGGTCCACCAGTCGGATCTTGTCGTCGCCGCCGGCCGTGCGTGCCAGGTCTCGATACGCGCGTTCCAGGCCCAGCCGCACCTCAGTTTCCTGGAACGGCCTGCCCACCAGTTTGACTGTCGCCTCCGGCTTCACCACATTCGACTCCAGGAGCGCCAGCGCTGCCTCGAGCAGCTCGACCATCAGGTAGGACCGCTGCTGGTTGTCGAGGTCGAGCCTCTGAAGCGCCGTCGAGGCCTGCTGCAGCTCGCCAACCGCTGGACCCGCCTCGGCCATGCGGATCAGTGTCCGCGTCAGGGCGACCTGCGCCGGCACGTACAGGCTGGACGTCTCGGGAAGCCGGCGGTAGGCAGCCGCCGCGCCCGCCAGGTCGCCCATGGCGTCCCGGACCCGAGCCAGCCCAAAGCATGCTGACGTGAAGTTGGGATCGGTGGTGGCCACCGTCGCATAGAGCGCTGCCGCTCGCTGGAGGTCTCCTGCAAGCTCGGCGGCCAGAGCCTCAGCCAGCTTGGGCGCGAGCTCCCCCGGCAGGTCGAAGTGGATCCGCTCGAAGGCTTGCTTGGCTTCGCCGGCCAGACCTCGCCTCAGCAGGCTCACGCCGCGATACCACGTGACCCGCCAGTCCCAGGGGTCCTCACGGTTGACTTCCTCCAACCGCTCTTCGGCTTCAGCGGTGCGACCCATCCAGATCAGGGCGCGGGCGGCCGCCAGCCGCGTCTCGGCGGTGTCCGTCACGTGACCCTGCCTGATGGCGTCGTCGAGCAGGGCCATCTGCTCGGCGGGGCTGCCAACCGACGAGACGTTGACGACGAAGTTGGCCGAGGGGTCCGCCGGGTTCACCTTCAACGTCGGTAGGTGGCGCCAGTCGGGAGAGATAGGGCTCCGGGAGTTGGCGTACAGGGCCTGCAGATCGCCGCCGAACAGGCCGCTGGCGGCAGGCCGGGAGTTGCCGTCCTTCGCGGAGACGACCTCGCGAAGAACGCCCAGGAGCTGGTCGGCCATCTCGTCGGCGGTCTGAAAACGGTCGTCGGGATTTGTCGCCGAGCCCTTGATCAGGAACCGATAGAGAGACTCGTGCTGGTGCAGGATCGGGTGCTCGTCAGGTTCGGGGAGGCTGTACTTGTACTTGGTCTGATAGCCGCGGAAGTCGAGGATGAGCACTGCCAGGCAGCGAGCGACCGAGTAGAGATCCGAGGCAGGTGAGGGGCCGAGCCTGGCCACCTCGGGGGCCTGGTAGCCGTCGGTGCCGAAGACCGAGGCCCTGGGGTCATCCATTCTGGTCACCGCGCCGAGGTCGATGAGCTTCACATCGTCACCGTGGAGCATCACGTTGTCAGGCTTGAAGTCGTTGTAGACGAGCCCGAGTCGGTGCAGATAAGCGAAGGCGGGAAGGATGCCGAGGATGTACGCCAGTGCATGCTCCACCGGGAGGGCACCACCCACGGCACCGTTGGCCCGCCGCCGCTCCTGGAGGATTCGCTTCAGCGTCTTACCGCCGACGTACTCCATCACGATGTATCCGGCGCCGGCGTGCTGCACGAAGTTGTAGATCCGGACCACGCTGGGGTGCTCGACGCGAGCGAGGAACTGACGCTCGGCCAGCGCCGCCTCCATCGCGTCCGAATCGCTGGAGTTGAGCAGGCCCTTCAGGACCACCCAGCGGTTCGACACCTGCTCGTCCTGAGCCAGGTAGATCCAGCCCAGCCCGCCGTAGGATAGGCAGCCCCAGATCCGGTACTGACCCACGACAAGGTCGCCGGTGTCGAGGGGTGGAATGAACGAGTAGGGGTGACGGCACTTGCTGCAGAAGCCCGCGAGCCGCCCCGGCCGGTCGTCCTTGCTGCGCCCCACCTCCGTTCCACACTTGCCGCAGAAGCGTTTGTCCTCGGCCACTATCGGCTCCGACATGATGGCGGCGGAAGGGTCGAGCATCGGCATCGGCGGCACGCTCACCAGTCCCGCTCCGATGCGGCTCCGAGAGACGCTGCCCCGACCGGTCGCGGCGGTTCGCCTGGAGGGGGACGTGGGCGGGCCACTGGGCCGAGACGGCTCTGCTGGAGACATGTCGGAGGCGCCGGTGGTTACCTCACCGTCTGCCTGGGACGTCACGTGCCGCTGAGCCTCCACGCCAGGCTGGCCTGGTGGAGACCCCGGGTGCGGGGGAGGATCTGATTGGGCGGTGCCCGGTGTGCTCGTCATCCCAACCGGTCGCGCCGTTGCTGTCGTGGCGCCACCGGCCCCGCTTCCACTGCCGTTGCTGGCGGCTTTCACCGGTCCGGCCGTGTCAGCCTCGGGTTCAGGTGCCGGCGCAGCAATGGCGTCGCCGACCTTGCGGGCGCCGATCCGTCCGCAGACGTTGCAGTATCCGTCCTCGATGACGCCGGTGCAACCCGGTGTTGCCTTGCATGCGTCCCCGTCCATCACAACTATCTCCTGCCGCCGCCGGAAGCGGGCGGGACGAAGCTGAGCCACGGCTCGCGAGATCGCAAGGACGACGACCCTGATCGAGCCAGGGTCAAGACCCGGAGTATCCGGGCGCCCCCCATCCCTCTGGGCATTGAACGTTGATTATGCTTTGGATACGCGTACCAGTGCCACTTGGGCTGACGCACGCGTCGCCCGGATGAACGCGCCAACCCCCATGGCGACGTGACCGCCGCGTTCGATCCCACGCGCACGATCAGCGAGCTGCGGGAGCTGCAGGCGCTTACCGGGAATCAGGCCGGGGCCCAGCGCGTCTCCTGGACCGACACCTGGCAACAGGCTCGGGAGTGGCTGCGAGACAAGCTTTCGAGGTTGCCGGTGGAAACCGAGATCGACGAGGCCGGCAACCAGTGGGCAACACTGGCTGGGCACTCCCAACGCGCGCTGCTGATCGGAGGCCACCTGGACTCCGTGGTGGACGGCGGCTGGCTGGACGGCTGCCTGAACGTGCTGGCGGGCCTCGAGGTGTTGAGGCACGTCGCCTCGCGTGGCAGTCCACCCCTCACCGTGCGGCTGGTGAGCTGGGCCGACGAAGAAGGTGCTCGATTCGGACGCAGCCTCTTCGGCTCGAGTGCGGCCGCCGGGCATCTGGAGCCGGGCGACGTCAGGGGCTTGAAGGACGCGGCCGGAATCGCCCTTCCCGACGCGCTGGCCGCCTTCGGCGTCGATCTCGATCGCGCCGGCGACAGCCGGCGTCAGCTGGCAAACGCCGCGGCCTATCTGGAGCTGCACATCGAGCAGGGGCCGGTGCTGGAGCGTCTGGGCCTACCCCTGGGTGCGGTTCTGGGCACATTTGGCGTGGAACGCCACCTGATCCGGTTCCTGGGGCAGTCCGCCCACGCCGGCTCCACCCCGATGGACGCCAGGCGGGACGCGTTCGCGGCCGCCGCACGGCTCGCCCTCGAGGTACGGGAGATCGCGAAGCGCGGTGGAGGCGTGGGAACGGTGGGCCGGGTCGTGACGAGGCCCGGGATCGTCACCGCCGTGGCCGGGACCTGCGAGATCACGCTCGATCAGCGCCACCTGGACGGGGCTGTGCTGGCCACCATGCTCGCCGAGGCGCAATCTGCCGGCCATTCGATAGCCGAGGAGGAGCGGGTTGAGGTGGAGTGGGAGCGCATCTGGCGGATCGATCCCGTCCCATTTCATCCCGAACTGGTAGACCTGTGCGAGCAGGCAGTCGTGGAGGTCGCGGGCCGCTGCCACCGGCTGCCCAGCGGTCCCCTCCACGACGCCTCCGAGGTGGCGATGAGCGGAGTGCCGACGGCCATGATCTTCGTCCAGAGCCTGCGCGGCCTGAGCCACACGAAGGAGGAGGACACCCGTCCCGAGCACCTGGAGCTCGCTGTCCGGGCCCTGGACGGGGCGGTGACCAGGGCGCTGGACTGGGCCGCTGCTCAGTAATCCCGCCCGGCCCGAAGCTGGGCCGCCACCACCGTGATCAGTGCCCAGGTCAGCGCCACCGCCGCCGGAAACGCTACGTTGACGACGCTGCTGCTGGCCGCGGTCACGACGAGCGCGGCCCAGGCCACAAGGACTGACACGCCCGCAGCCACGGCGTACAGCGTCCAGCCCCGCTGCCCAAGCGCGGCGAATCGGCGGGCGAACACCACGCTCGAGACCACAATCAGCGACAGGAACGACGCGGAGGAGAACAGCACGTGCAGAGCACCGTGCCCGCTGAGCTGGCTGGAAGAGCTCGGCGTGCCGGGCGGAAAGCCATTCAACGGGTCGGGGGCGAAAAGCCCGGCGCCGATCAGGCCCAGGCCGAAGGCGCAGACCAGCAGCGGGCCCGAGGCCCCGCCGCGGCCACCGTTCAGCGCGCGCCGCATCCCGAGCGCCCCGGCGACGAGGAGCGTGCCGGCCACGATGAAGTTGACGACCTGGATCCACCCCACGTCACCGAGGCTGAGCAGGCTGATCGCGTGACGCCTGATGTCGAACCCGGGGCGCGTGAGCATCTGCACCAGGACGGCAGCCCACCAGAGCGGGCCTGCAACCACGGCGCAGGTCAGCAGTGCTCTCGTCCCCCTTTCGGACGCGAACTGCGCTGCCACGGCCAGCGGTCCTTCACTCGATTGGGCCATCGCATCGTTCCTCCAGACGGTCCGATATCAACGCCCAGTGCAACGTCGCCGGCGACGCGAATTCATCGGTCATCGGCCGCGATGCCAGGTGCCGCGATCAGCGGGGTGCCGAGGCTCGTCTCGCCTGCTCGACGAGTTCCCGCGTCCGGGGCACAACCTCGAGGGCGAAGCGGCGGAGCTGGTCTTCGGCGTTATCGCCCTCGGCGAACACGAACGTATCCATCCCGTGCTCCAGGGCGAACCACGCCAGCGACTCTGCCCAGCGCTCGGGAGCTCCGCTCAGGGGCGATGCCGGGTCGCCACCGCCGATGACGCCGCCGACGTTGTAGAGGCGCTGGATGGCGGCGGGCTCGCGACCCGCGGAGCGTGCGGCGTCATCGATTCGCGCCTGCATGGCAGGGAGCTGCGAGGGCGGCACGTAGCTGAAGGACGGCACCCAGCCGTCGGCGAGCCGCCCGGTGAGTGCGAGCGCGCGCGGCCTGATGACGCCCAGCCAGATGCCGATCGAGTGGGCCGGCACCGGCCCCGGATGGACTCCCGCCAGCTGGTAGAACTCGCCGCGGAAGCGGATGGAGCGCTCGCCGCTCCACATCAGCCGGATGACCTGGATCGCTTCCTCCAGCGCTCGCACCGACTCGCCGGGCGTCCGGCGCGGACCGCCCATGGCCGCGATCGGATCCCAGAAGGCGCCGGCCCCCAGCCCGAGCTCGAACCGCCCACCGCTGAGCAAGTCCAGCGACGCGGCCGCCTTGGCGAGCATCGCGGGCGGTCGCAGCGGGAGCGAGATAACGTCGGGAAACACCGAGATGCGCCGGGTGCGCATGGCGATGGCCGTCAGAAGCGTCCATGTGTCGTGGAAGCGGGATTGGTAGGGGTGGTCCTGGACCCCGATGTAGTCCAGCCCCAGCTCGTCGGCCAGCTCGGCCAGGTGGAGCGGCCTTGACGGGTCCGCGTACGGAATCAGGAAGTAGCCGAAGCGAATCGGTCTTCGATAGTCGGCCATATCACTCGTCGCTCCGTAAGAACAGGATCCAGCAGATTGCGACCGCGCCCTTGCCCCGCCTCACACGCTGAACAGCGTGGCCAGTCCCGCGACCAGGAGGACCACGCTCCAGGCCAGGTCGAGGTTGAACCAGCTCCGGCGCAACAGCCTCAATCCGAGCTTCTCGTAGACGAGGACGGCGACGATTCCCATCGCCGTCAGCATCGCGGCGACATGCACGGTCGCGACGATACCGGCGGTAAGCCCAAGCTGGCGAAGATCGTCGTAATGGTCGGAGATCGGCAACCCCAGCAGCACCGGCGCCAGCATCAGGCCGGCTCCGTGCGCCGACGACATCAGGAACGACCACGCCGCCAGGCCCAGCACTCCGATCCGCATGCCGAAGCCCCGTGGGTGCCTGCGAGGCCGGGCCAGCGTGTAGAGGCCAAAGGCAACGAGCGCCAGGGCGGCGATGAGGCGAACCGTGTGTGGCGGCAGCGCTGCCTGGGTCAGCGCCACCGCGATCACCACCAGAACGATCGAGAGCTCATGGCCCAGGGCGATCGGCAGCAAAGCGCCCAGCACAGCCCTGCGCCGCCCCTCTTGAAGGCCGCGGCCGACCGCGAACAGCCAGCCCATGCCCGGGTTCACGCCGTGGTACACGCCGAGCAGCGCCAGCGTGGCCCAGGGCCAGAGAGCGGGTATTGTCATGGATAGCAGTAAGAGTCGGATGAGGCGTCGCCGCCTTCGAGGTGCACCTGGTGCGATCGCTGCTCAGTCGTGAGAAAGAATTCCGGGTCCGCCTTGAGGCCGCCCGCCCCGTCGGCGTCCAGCTTGACGAGCCAGCTGTTGACCCCCGCAGGGTAGAACTGGGCGTCCCAGGAGCCGTAGAGCGAGTTGGTCAGGTACACCCTGCGCCCGTCGCGGCTGACCTCGACCATCTGCGGTCCGCCGTTGAGGGGCCCCGAGCCGTTCAGGGCCGTCCGCCTCACGATTCCACCCATCCGGACCGACGCCGTCTCGCGCGGATTCGCGGGGTCGCTCACGTCGTAGCGCTTCAGCTCGCCCGTGCCCCAGCAGGACACATAGAGCCACCGGTCATCGAGCGACAGGTTGATGTCGGTGACCAGCGGCGGCACCGCGTTGAACGGCTTCAGGATCGGCGGCAGCTGCGAGGGGTCCGCCGGCTCGGCCGGGATCTCTATCACCTTGTCCGCCGTCCACTCGGAACCGTCGAGGTGCCACATCCAGATCGAGGCGCTCAAGTCCTTGAGACTGGTCACCACGCCGGCGAAACCGTAGGCCCTGGTCGGGTCGTGGGCCGGTCGCAGCTCCAGCACCATCTGATACTCGGCACCGAGGTCGATCGCCTGCCTGTGCTTGCGCCTTGGCAGATCCCAGATGTGCAGACGGTGACCGTAGCCGCCGCCCAGCAGGATCTCGCCGTTGACGCCGTCCTCGACCATCTTCGGCGTCCCCCACTCGCTGGTGATGGCGACGTCCTGGCCGAGGTGCCACCAGAAGTCGTAGGCCAGGTACTGAGGTCCCCTGTCGAGCTCGAAGCGCCCCTTCACGGCCAGAGTGTCGTGGTCGAGGATGAAGATCCCGCCCGGCCCTTCGCCGTCAGGCGCGCCGAGGGCGCTGACGTACACGCCGTCGGGCCCGCAGTGAATGGTGTGCGGACGGCTGTAGCCGGCGCGGCTGGCTATCTCCTCCGGCTCGATGATCTTCACGATCTTGGGGCTGCGCGGGTCCGGTTTGGTGTCGATGACGTAGATGCGGCTCGACCTCAAGCCGGGCACCAGGAGGTAGCGGCGCTCGACGTGCGGGTGCGGAGCGTACGGGCACAGCGCCGAGCTGCACGCGTTCCAGCCGAAGTGGTGCAGCTCGTCGCCAAGGTTTGGCATCTCCAGCCGGTTCACGACCTGCCGGTAAGTCGGCGATGTGGCGCTGACGTCGATCGTGAGCAGTGCGTCCGGAGCCTGGCCTGTTGGGTCGAACGTGACCATGTACGCCAGCGCCTCGGCCGGCGCCTCGCTTGCCAGACGTGGCGACGGGTAGAACGTGGGATCGGGGCGGAGCAGGGTTGCCATTTCGTTCCCTCCTGAGCGGCGAGGTTGTCAGGACACGTTGCCGGCGGCACGCGCCGGCGGGCGCGCTATCGCGCCCTGTGGGGACAGAAGATCGCCGGTGCCTGGATCAGCCGCTGGGCGGGGAACGCGATCCGCACGGCTTCGATTCTATGCCGAGCGGGCTCAGAGCCTCTGAGCGCGGGCTCTCTACAGTCCGGCCACCTTGAACACGGACCCGAGCGCAAACGTCGCTCCTCCGACCAGGATGCCGGCAACCGTCATCTCGAAACCGGAGCCCCACCACGTCCGCAACGTGAAGAGGGATTTGGCGGCCCCCACCGCGAAGTGCGCCACGAGTGAGATCGCGCCGGCCCAGAGCATGCCCGGGATGCCGCTCACGAAAAAGAACGGGATCACCGGGACCATAGCGCCCACGCCCGTGCTGATGAATCCGGCCGTGGCTGCAGTCCACGGGTTGCCGCCAGGCTCGAGCCCACCGAGCTCTTCGGCCGCAAGCGTGCGCAGCATGGCGTCCGGATTGGCCGAGAGCTTCTCGATCAGCTCGTCCGCATCCTCCTTGCTCAGACCCTTGAGCTGGTAGAAGAGCGACAGCTCCTCTTTCTCCTCGGCGGGGTGCTCCTCCAGTTCCCGGCGCTCGTACTCCAGGTTGGCGGCGGCGATCTCGGTCCTCGAGCGCGCAGCCAGCCAGGCTCCTACCCCCATCGAAAACGCTGACGCGACGGCGCCGGCGAGGCCGGCAGTCAAGACGAAGCTGGAGCCCCCGGTCGCGCCGGACACCCCCGCCACGATGCCGAAGACCGCGGCCAGGCCGTCATTGGCGCCGTAGATGGCGTCCGACACCCAGCTTCCTCCCGTCCGATGCCACTTTTCGCGGCCGAGGATGCGCCGGAGCCGGCTGTCCGTGGTCAGCTCGACGTCGGCCGCCTCCCTGCTGGTTGGGGTTGCGGTCAGCTCTTTGACCGCCATCGAGTGGGACTTCTCGTCACGACGGATCGAGCGCAACAGCTCGTCGGTGTCTGAGTCGCCGGTCGGCGTGCCGTACACCCCGACCACCTCGTCCTCCTCGGCAGCTTCGCGGGCAAGCAGCATCCGCTCCACTGGTGCCAGCCGGGATTGCAGCTTCAGCCACGGCGAGATCCGCACGGTCCCGGCGTCAGGCACAGGGATGCCGAGCTGCGTCATGCGTGCTTCCAGTCGGGTCCGGTGTGTGGCCTCGGCGTCCGCGATCCGGCGAAGGATTTCGGCCCTCTTCGGATCGTCCTCACGGCGCGCCAGAGCCTCATAGACGTACCTGGCCTGGATCTCTCCACGCCAGGCCCGAAGCAGGCGTTCGCGCACCATGTCCACCGGCTGTCCAGTTTGGCGCAGATGCCCGGACGAGCGGCCAAAAGGGCCGCTTTCCGGCGGTGGGGCCCTTCCCGGGCTGCGGATCGGCCCCATTTTCGGAAACAGTTCCCACCCAAGTGGCGGCTGCTCTGCCCCGGGCCCCCCTAGCTGAGCTCTACGGGCACCGCCGTCAGGCGCAGCAGCCGGCTCTCGCGCAGCACCTCGATCTCCAACGGCTGGCCGGTGGGCGCTCCGATCATGTGGCCCTGAAGGTCGCCCGCCCTGCTGACAGGCTGGCCGCCGACGGCGACGATGAGATCGCCCGGCCGCATACCGGCGCGCGCGGCAGGGCTGCCTTCGACCACCTCCACCACGCCGATGGCTGCCTTTCGGCCCAGGCGCTCCGCGGCCGCTGGAGGCAGAGGCTGCGTCCCGCCGGCAATGCCGAGGTAGCCACGCCGTACGCGCCCATCGCGCGCCAGCGCGGAAAGGATTCGCCGCGTGGTGGCGTTGATGGGCACGGCAAGGCCAAGACCGATTCCGGCGACGGCCGTGGCGATTCCGACCAGCCGCGCACGCCCGTCCGCCAGAGCACCCCCTGAGTTGCCTGGATTCAGGGCGGCGTCGGTCTGGATGACGTTCTCGACGATTCGCTGGTTCGTTCCCCAGCGGGTCGGCAGCGAACGTCCAAGGCCGCTGACAACGCCGGCCGTCACCGAGCCGGAATAGCCGAGCGGATTGCCCACGGCGACAACGAGCTGGCCGACGCGGAGTCGGTCTGCGTCACCAACCTGAACAGCTGTAAGCTGCGCCCCCCGGGCCCGGACCAGGGCGAGGTCGGAGAGCGGATCGCTCCCGATCACCTCGATGTCGTATTGACTGCCGTCGGCGAACGCCGCCCGGCCGGCGTTCACGCCCTCGACAACGTGGGCGGAGGTGACCAGGAGTCCGCTGGCGGTGAGAACGACGGCCGAGCCTGTACCTTCCGGCCGGCGGCCGTCGCGGCGGCCCACCCGAAGGCTGGCCACTGAGTGCTGCAGGCGTTCCGCCACGCGCGTGACCGTGGAGGAGTAGGCGTCGAGCGCCTGCTCCTCCACGCCGTCATCAGGCGGCGCCGGCGATCCGGCAAACGGGTCCGTGGCGATCATGTTCCCTCAGAAGCTCTGAACGTCGCCGGACCACGGCTGCCAGCGGCCCCGACCCCACGCGCCCGGCCCGAACGCGAAGTGCCGGCTCCAGTGCCGCATCAAGCGACGGCTGGCGTCGATGACAACCTGCTTGGCCTCGCCCTCACCCTCGCCCTTCTGGCGCCGTCCGGAGCCTCCGGGGGTGAAGGTCTGAGTGGTGCCGCCGCTGGTGGCGCCCCACGTGACCGGCAGCTCAAAGCGGTGCTCGGCCTCGCGCGCGATCCAGATGCGGCTCTGCCGTGTGGCCTCGCGGAAGCGGCTGATACGACCCACCTCGGCGCCCGCCTTGAGCTCGGCCGACGCGCCTTCCGGCAGCGTGGGCTCGGTGAGCGTCCCCACCACGAGAATCTGCTTGTCGTCGATCGTCACCGACGGCGCTCCCGTGAACCAGCCGTCTGGGAGCCTTCCGGCGAACCAACCTGCGATCGTATCGGTGCTTGCCATGATTACAACATTACCTCGTGCTCGGGACGTCCAAACGCGCTTGAGAGGCCGCAAGTGGGCACCCCGCGCGGGAGACGGCCCAATCCACCTCCCCGGAGAGGGCGTAGTGCCGGGCGATGGGCCCATTGGTGGTCGGTGCAGCTAAGGCGCCGCTGCAGCTACGACCACGTAGTCCCTGGACGCGTCCCGGGCGGGGGCCCGCCTGGCGAGGGCGGCCTCGATGGCCGGCGCCAGCCGCTCCATCTTCTGGCGCTCCCGCCTTTCGTGGCGCTCCTTGAACTCGGGCATGACCTCATTGGCGAACAGCTGGAGGGACTCGCATATGTGCTCGTGCCGGTTGCGGCCGGCCTGGCTCACGAAGATCACCTGGTCGACGCCGACGGCTTCGTAGCCGCGGAGGAACTCACGGATCTGGTCCGGAGTGCCGATAGACCCCCGGAGCGCGCCGAGCCGCTCTTCCATCAGCCGTGCCGCCAGGGCTTCACCCTCCCTGGCCGCGATGCGCCGGTCGAACCCGAACTGTGCGCGGCGCTCCTCAAATTCCTCCCAGACGTTGGTGCGGCCGGGCGTGTGCCGGCCGTAGACGTAGTAGTGCCCAAGCGAGTAGCCGAAGAAGTGCCCGCCGTCGAGCCCCCTCTCGATGGCCGTGCCCTCGTCCTCGTGGCACATGAACGGCGTCACGATCGCCACCTGGGGATTGACGGCGAAGCCGGCCGGGACGCACTCCTCGGAGCAGATCGTCTCGTAGTAATCGTCGACCCACTCCTTGGCCGCGGACGGCTCGATGAAGGAGAAGGAGAGTGCGCCGATTCCCTTGCTGGCCGCCAGGTGGATCGTCTCGCGCCGGCTGCAGGCGACCCACATCGGTGGGTGTGGCTTCTGGAGCGACTTGGGCACCACGTTGCGGGACGGCATCTGCAGGTATCTGCCGTTGTAGCCCGCGAACGGGGTCTCCACGAACATGCGGCTGACGGCGTCGATCGTCTCCTCCCACTGCGCCCGCTTGCTCTCCCGCTCGATGTTGAAGCCGCCCAGCTCCATCTCCGAAGAGGACTCGCCGGTGCCGAACTCGACGCGGCCGTCGGAGACGAGGTCGAGGGTCGCGATCCGCTCGGCGATGCGGGCTGTGTGGTTGAAGCTGACCGGCATGAGGACGATGCCGTGGCCGAGCCGGATCTGTTTGGTCCGCTGGCTGGCTGCGGCCAGAAACACCTCGGGCGCGGAGGAGTGGCTGTACTCCTCCAGGAAGTGGTGCTCGACCTCCCAGACGTGGTCGTATCCGAGCCGGTCCGCCAGCTCGACCTGCTCCAGCGCGTCCTTGAGCAGCCGGTGCTCCGAATCCGGCTCCCAGGGCCTCGGCAACTGGTGCTCATAGAAGATCCCAAAACGCATCCCAACCTCCAACCGACAGCGCGACGTGACCTACCGTCGTCCGCCATGCTAGGGTTTCTTGCACTCTCCATGCAAGAACTTGTCGACGGTGCCGTTGATGGCCGTGCCGCCCGCGCTCTACGTACGCGCCACGCGGTGGTGGACGCGATGCTCGACCTGGTCGATGAGGGGAACGTCCGGCCATCCGCGGCGCTGATCGCCCAGCGCGCCGGGGTGTCGCTGCGCTCGGTCTACCAGCACTTCGACGACCTGGAGACGCTGTTTGAGGTGGCGGCCGAGCGCCACCGGCAGCGCTACGCCCACCTCGAGCCGCTGCCTGACCTGCCGCCGCAGCTCGACCAGCGCATCCAGGCGTATGTGGCACACCAGGCCCGCTGGCTGGAAGCGGTCGGCCCCATGGCCCGGGCAGCAGCGCTGCAGGCGCCGTTCAGCCCGGGCGTGGCTCATCGGCTTGGCGCCGCGTGGGCCCGTCACCGGGAACGGCTGGCCGCAGCGTTCGCACCGGAGCTGGGTCATGCCCAGGAGCGCGACCGGCTCCTGAACGCGGCCGAGGTGGCGACCAGCTGGCCCAGCTGGGAAAGTTTGCGGCGGACGGTCGGCCTTTCCACGGGCCAGGCGGCCGGGGTGGTCGAGCTCGCCCTGCGGCGCCTGTTTGCCGGCGATTGAATGAGCCACCTGCAGCTGGTCTGACCTTCGCGCGCTGCCGACGGTCTCGGCCCGGCTGAACCTCAGACCGGCCCGGCCTCACCGGCCAGGTGGGTGACGTCCCCGATCGACTGCACCACGACCTGGTCGTCCTTGACCGCCACGACCGACACGCTCGTGAACTGCGGCATGACGCGAAGCTGCCCCCAGCCCAGCCCGAGGACGCTCGCCAGGTAGATCGCGATAGCCGCGTTGTGCGTGATCACCGCTGCCCTTGAGACCTG
>Ga0126384_10001337_pt1 | contig 14602 bp, 9 predicted proteins | sample PanSoiMetPlot_36_FD_92543 | JGI IMG/M metagenome (GOLD analysis project Ga0126384, IMG submission 92543) | Tropical forest soil microbial communities from Panama - MetaG Plot_36 | ecosystem: Environmental > Terrestrial > Soil > Tropical forest > Bulk soil | place: Panama | collected 2016-02-17 | reverse complement strand
GGGCATGACGTTTTTGACTATCGCATCTATGCGATTTGCAGCGACGGCGATTTGATGGAAGGCGTGTCGAACGAGGCCGCGTCGCTTGCTGGGCACTTGGGACTCTCGAACCTGATTTGGTTCTACGATAACAATCACATCACGATTGAAGGAAATACGGAGCTGGCGTTCTCCGACGATGTCGCGACGCGCTTCCTGGCGTGGCACTGGAACGTGCAACACGTGGGCGACGTGAATGATCTGGCTGCGCTCGACTACGCCATACGAATGGCCCAGAAGGAGACGGAGCGGCCGTCGCTGATTATCGTCAACAGCCACATCGGATATGGCTCTCCACACAAGCAGGACACCGCTGAAGCGCACGGCGAAGCGCTGGGGGCCGAGGAAGTGCGGCTGACCAAGATCAATTACGGCTGGCCTCCGGATGCGCAGTTCCTGGTTCCGGACGAAGTGAAGGAGTACATGGGCAAGGCGGTGGACCGCGGCGCCAAGCTGGAACAGGAGTGGAACGAGAAGTACGCGGGGTGGGCGAAGGAGTTTCCGGACCTTGCGAAGCGGTGGGAGCTGATTTCGAAACGCGACTTGCCGGAAAATTGGGACAAGGATATTCCGACGTTCCCTGCGGATGCCAAGGGCATTGCGACGCGCGAGTCGAACTCAAAGGTGTTAAACGCCGTAGCCAGGAACGTTCCGTGGCTTATCGGAGGAGCGGCTGATCTGGCGCCGTCGACGAAGACTCTGATCAAGGATGCCGCGAGCTTTGAGAGAGGGTCGTGTAGCGGAAGGAACTTTCACTTCGGCATCCGCGAGCATGCGATGGGCGCGATCGTGAATGGAATGACGCTCTCTTACCTTCGGGCGTATGGGGCAACGTTCTTCATCTTCTCGGATTACATGCGACCGACATTGCGGCTGGCAGCGCTGATGGATATACCCGCTCTGTTTATTTACACCCACGATTCGATTGGATTGGGTGAAGACGGACCAACACACCAGCCAATTGAGCACATGATGTCTCTGCGGGCGATGCCCCGTATATTAACGTTCCGACCAGGCGACGCCAACGAAGTAGCGGAGACGTGGCGGTACCTCATGACGCTAAAGCATGAGCCGGCGCTGCTGGCGCTAACACGGCAAGCTGTACCGACATTTGACCGCACCAAGTACGCTCCTGCGTCGGGTGTGCAGAAAGGAGCGTACGTGCTGGCCGATTCCGGAGGAACGCCGCAAGTCATCCTGATGGGGACGGGATCGGAGCTGCAGCTTTGCGTGGGTGCTTACGAGAAACTGGTGGCCGAAGGCGTGAAGGCACGAGTGGTCTCGATGCCCTCGTGGGAGCTGTTCGAGCGTCAGCCGGAGGACTACAGGAAGCAGGTGTTGCCGCCTGCGGTCCGCGCCAGAGTCGCGGTTGAGGCGGGTACGACGTTCGGCTGGAGCAAGTACGTGGGCGAAGAAGGTGAGGTCGTGGGACGCGACGATTTCGGAGCCTCGGCTCCGCTGAAAGACGTGATGACACACTTCGGCTTCACTGTGGATAACGTGCTGGCAAAGGCGCGATCGGCGATGAGCAAGGCGAAGTCGTAAATTTCACGGTTCGCCCGCTATCATCCCAGATGGGACGGAAGTATGTCAGTGGCAACGGGCGTTAGGACAGCACAATTCGGTGTCATTGGTCTCAGTGTAATGGGCGCGAATATGGCGCTTAACATCGAAGATCACGGGCGGGCGGTGGCTGTGTGGAACCTGGAGACGGACTGGACCGAGCGCCTGGTGCACGAGAACCAGGGTCGGCAGCTGATTGCAACGCGATCCTTGCAGGAATTCTGCCGGTCGCTCGAGCGTCCGCGACGAATTCTGCTAATGATCAAGGCCGGGGATCCTGTCGATCAGACGCTGCTGAAGCTTGCCCCGTACCTTTCGCCGGGCGACATCATTATCGACGGCGGGAATTCTTATTTCAAAGACACCATGCGTCGCGAAGCCTTATCGAGGCAGACCATGGTGCATTTTTTGGGAATGGGAGTGTCGGGCGGCGACGAGGGCGCCCGCTACGGACCCTCACTGATGCCGGGAGGACCGCGCGAGGCTTATCAGCATCTTGCGCCGATTCTGCAGTCGATCGCAGCCAAGAGCGATTCGGGACCGTGTGTGACCTTCGTAGGGCCGGACGGAGCCGGGCATTTCGTCAAGATGGTGCATAACGGCATTGAGTACGCCGATATGCAACTCATTGCCGAGGCCTACGAGATCCTGACCAGGGCTTTGCAGGCCAGTGCGGAGGAACTCGCCGACATTTTTGGCGAGTGGAACCGCGGTCCTCTGGAGTCGTACCTGGTCGAAATTACCTCTCACATATTCCGAGCCATCGACCCTGACACAGGGGTGCCACTAATCCAAGTGGTCCTCGACAAGGCCGGCCAAAAAGGAACGGGAAAATGGACCGCGCAGGTCGCCCTGGATGTGGGAGTTCCAGTACCAACGATTACTGCCGCGATCGACGCACGAGCGACTTCGAGCATGAAGGACGAGCGTGTAGTGGCCAGCCAGCTGATTTGTTCAACCTGCGAAGGAGCATACTCGGGCGATCGGCGGGCGTTGATTCAGGCAGTACATGATGCTCTGTACGCGTCGAAGATCTGTTCCTATGCGCAGGGGATGAACCTTATTCGCGCCGGCTCGCATGAGTGGCAATGGGACATCAACTTGCGGGAGATGGCGCGAATCTGGAAGGGCGGATGCATCATACGAGCTCGTTTCCTCGATTCGATCATGCGCGCCTATGAGAAATATGCGGAGTTGCCGAACCTGCTGCTGGACTACGACTTTATGAACCTGATTCAGAAATCGGAAAAGTCGTGGCGCCAGGTCATTATGATGGCGGTTTCTTCGGGGATTCCTGTGCCCGCGCTTTCGGCTTCGCTCTCATATTTCGACAGTTATCGCAGCGCACAATTGCCTCAGAATCTGACCCAGGCACAACGTGATTACTTTGGCGCGCATACCTATCAGCGAATCGACCGCCCAAGTGCGGGAGCGATTCATACCGACTGGGCGAGACTCTCTTCGCAATCCAGTCGCCTAACAGGAGCAAAGAAGTGAGTGTTGCTGAAGCACCAGCCCTCAAGGTCGTCGAATCCAGGCTACCAAAAGCGGGATCGTGTCTGCTCGTGATTTTCGGAGGCACGGGAGACCTGACGCGGCGCAAGCTGATTCCGGCGCTCTACGATTTGGCGTGCATCGGATGCACGAACCCTAATTTTGATGTGCTGGGCCTTGGCCGCACTCCGCTGAGTGATGACGAATTCCGCGAGCGGATGCACGAGGGCGCGGCACATTCGAAGGATGCGCGCAATTACAGCGAGGACGGCTGGAGTGATTTTGCAAGGCGCCTGCATTACCTGGTTGGCGACGCCAACAAGCCGGAGTTCTATCCCGAACTGAAGAAGAAGATCGCTGCGATGCAGGCGAATGGCTCTAGCAACAACGTGTTGTTCTACGTTTCCACGCCCGCATCGTTGGCTCCACCAATTGTTGAAGGACTAGGTGCGTCGGGACTGGCGCGTAACCGCGAAGGATGGACGCGTATCGTTTTGGAGAAGCCGTTCGGTCATGACCTGAAGAGCGCGCAGGAACTGAACGAGATCGTTTCCCGCGTTTTTCCGGAAGAGGCCGTTTATCGCATCGATCATTATCTCGGCAAAGAGACGGTGCAGAACATCATCATGTTCCGCTTTGGAAACTCGATGTTCGAACCGATATGGAACCGCAACTACATCGACTACATCGAGATTACCGCGGCAGAAACACTGGGCGTAGAAAACCGCGCGGCTTTCTATGAAGAGACGGGGGCGTTGCGCGACATGGTGGCAAACCACCTGCTGCAACTTTTGACCCTGACAGCGATGGAACCGCCGGTTGCCTTTGATGCTGATTCGGTACGTGAGCAAAAGGTGCAGGTGCTCCGCGCGATACGGCCGATGACTGCGAACGAAGTAGCCCAGCGTACTATTCGCGGACAATACGGTCCAGGTCAGATGGACGGAAAGCCGGTTCCCGGCTACCGCGAGGAGCCGGGAGTAAATCGCAACTCACGTACAGAGACATACGTCGCGGTGGAATTTCACGTAGACAACTGGCGTTGGGCGGGAGTTCCCTTCTACGTGCGTGCCGGTAAACGCTTGGCGAACCCGGTAACCGAGATCGCGGTTCATTTCAAGCGCACGCCGCAAGCCCTATTTGCGCGCAGCCCGGGAGACGTTCATCACAACATCATTGTCATGCGTATCCAGCCCAATGAAGGCATTGCGCTGAACTTTGGCGCCAAGACTCCGGGCTCCCAGATGCGAGCAAGCCGCGTGAATATGGATTTCTCGTATCGTGACGCGTTTGGCTCGGCAACACCAGTGGCCTATGAGACACTCCTGCTCGACGCAATGCGCGGTGACGCAACGCTGTTTACTCGGCGGGACGAAGTGGAAGCGGAGTGGCGCATTATTACACCGATTGAGGAGGCCTGGCAGCAACTCCCGCCGCCGGAATTTCCTAACTACGCCGCAAGCAGCGAAGGACCAATCAATGCCGATTCGCTCATCCAGTACGACCGGCACCGCTGGCGCTCGTTAAAGCGCGACGAAGCATGGAGCATATGACTGCCACACCTGCCGTAGCTGAACGCATATCGCTGGTGATTTCCGACGTCGACGGTACTCTGCTCGACAGCAAGAAAATTCTGTCGCCGGGTGCGCCTGCTGCCGTACAACGAATCTACGCCGCCGGTCTTCGCTTCACCATCGCAAGTGCACGACCGCCGCGCATGGTTCGCAAGCTTGTCGATGCACTCGATGTGCGGGAGCCGTTCGCCAGCTTCAACGGTGCAGTCATCGTCGGACCGGATGAAAAGATCCTCAAGGAGTATCCGATGCCGCCGGACGATGCTCAGTTTGTGGCCGACTGGATCCGGCAGCACGGTTTTGAACTCTGGGTGTGGACCAATAACGACTGGCTCGTCACCAGTGCCGCCGGTGAACACGTTGCTCATCACGAGAAAGAGATGGGTCGTCCGCCGACGATGCTCACCAACCAGAAAATCAGCGAGTTGGATGTTTTGAAGCTCGTCGGAGTCAGCGATGATCACCCTGCGTTGGCAGCAGCAGAACAAGAGCTGGCAGCGATAGGCACGAAAACAATTTCGGCAACGCGCTCTAGCCCCTATTACCTCGACGTCACTGCGGCCGAGGCGAACAAGGGTTCCGTGGTGCTGGCGATTTCGGAGTTACTCAATATCCCGAGGAACGAGATCGCCACCATTGGCGATATGAGTACCGACGTTTTGATGTTCAAGAAAAGCGGGATTTCGATTGCAATGGGAAACGCTCTAGACGACGTGAAAGCACAGGCGACATTCGTGACCAAGACGAATGATGAAGATGGGTTCGCCTACGCCATGGATACGTTCGTGATCAGGCTAAGTAAACAAGTGACAGCGGCAAAGCGATAGGATTGTCAGCTGTCGGAGGCTGCTGCCTTTCAGGAGTCCTCGGCGTCACGACAGGCCCTTAGGCCTGTTTTCCAAAGGTGGCATACTGATTGGGTGGCTGTGCCGTGTGTCGTTAAGGTTCTTCTCTGGCTTTTTGCTGGTCTTGTTGTTCTCGTTGGCCTGGTGTCGATTGCGCTGATTTCGGTTCCTTCACCGGTTGAGCATCTCTTGCAGGCCCGCGTACTTGAAGCGCTACACCAACGCTACGGTCCTGATGTGCAATTTCAGAATCTTCAGGTCAACGTCATTCCCGTTTTCCGTGTGACTCTCGACGACTTCGTGTTGCCTAATCGCGGCAGAGCCGATTTGCCGCCTTTCATGACCATCAAACATGTAACCGCAGAGGCAGTACCGCTCCAGCTACTTCGAAAGCCTGTGCACCTCTCATGGGTGAAGTTCGACGGCCTGGTGATTCGGATTCCGCCGAAACAACAGCAACCGCCAGGACAGACACCACCACCAGCAAAGCACGTGCGGCTAGCGAACTTCGAGATTGACCGCGTGGATGCCGAGGGAACGGAGCTGTATGTCCTTCCCAGGCAAGAAGGCCGGGAGCCGATGAACTGGGAGCTCCGAAGTCTGCGCTTGCGAAGTGCGGGCATCGGCCAGCCCATGTCGTTCACGGCTGAGTTGACGAACCCTAAACCTCCGGGACTGATCCATACAACTGGCAGGTTCGGACCATGGAACACGAATACGCCCTCGGAGACTGAAGTTTCGGGCCGTTACGATTTTCGTAACGCTGATTTGTCGATCTTCAACGGAATCTCGGGAATTCTGTCATCCGTAGGCGATTACACGGGCGTGCTGGAGAACATCATCGTGGATGGCACGACAGACACACCTGATTTCAAGTTGGATACAGGAGCGCAACCCGTCCATTTGGCCACGCAGTTCCATGCTGTCGTCGATGGAACCAATGGCAATACCTACTTGCAACCCGTGGACGCTCACTTTCTCAACTCGTCGGTCGTAGCAATAGGAGAAGTTGCAGGACATAAAGGCGTCAAGGGCAAAACCATAAACCTCGACATCGATATTCACAATTCACGGGTGCAAGACATGCTTGCTCTGGCAACGCCACCGTCAAAACCGATGCTCACCGGTGGATTGACAGCAAAAGCCAAACTCGTGATTCGTCCGGGAAACGAGAAGGTTCTGGAGAAAATCCAGCTTAAGGGAACTTTCAAAGTGAATGACGCACGGTTTGCGAGCGAGAAAACGAAAGACACCGTCGCATCGTTGAGTCGCAGAGCACAAGGCAGGCCTGACGATCTCTCGATTCAAGATGTACCTGCGGACATGTCAGGAACGTTCGCGCTTCGTAATGCGACCCTTAGCTTCAGCAAGCTTACGTTCGAGATTGCAGGTGTGAATGCCGAGGTGAAGGGATCGTACGGGCTCAAAAGCGAGACTCTCAACTTCACAGGCGAAATAAAACTGCAGGCGCATGTCTCTCAGACCATGAAAGGCGCCAAACGAATTCTGTTCAAGCCCGTTGATCCGCTGTTTGCCCGGCACAATGCCGGCACCTACTTGCCCATCAACGTAACGGGAAAGCGAGATGATCCTCAGATCAAACTTGACCTTAAGCGGGTGTTCTAACCCAATCGGCTGGGAGCCGGCGCCTACACGGGAAGCCGACGCAATGCAGCGGCAAAGGCCGCGGATACCCGGTTGGAGGCTGCCAGGCATTGCGGGCATCCCAACCTGGAAGCCGTTTGGTTACCTTCGTAATGACGCAATCCTAGTTTTCTCGTGACGCAGCCTCACACACGAGGCCACAATGCCGGTGGCGGCCCCTGGGGCGAAGCCGGCTTGGTACACGGCGAGCAGACGTTCTCTGACAAATCTGAGCTAACTACGATCCCTCTAGGACTTTAGCTGCTAGCAGCTCGTAACCCATTAATGTCAAGTTGTTCCTGCCCAGCGTTACTACTCTAAGTACTTTATTTGTATGACCTTGCAGGAATGTGCTGGGGAGGGGTTACGTCCGGTATGTCACCTCCAAGACGCTTCGGTCAGCTCCCCGAGTCAGCGAACGTGCGCAAGGCAGGCATCAAACTCCGCTTTCCGGCAGTTGAGAGGGGTCGGACGCTACCTTTGGGCAGATCGCCCAAAACCAGCGGTCTGATCGCGATTCGGATGAGCCGCAGTACGTCAATGCCTTCGGCGGCAGCGGCGGATTTGCCGGTTTCGCCCTTCGTCCAGGGTGATGTCGAGCCAGGATGTCTTTTCGCTGGCACGCAGTAACGTGGCGCGAGTTGCCCGCAAGAGCTCACCGTGGTAGCACCGTCGCTGAGGCGAGTGAGCAACTCGGGGCCCTGCTACGGTGTCAACTTGTACGCGATACGTTTTTTCGATTCGCGAATCGGGTGAAGTGATCAGCGCGGCCCATTCGGAATCGTTGGTCAAAAGCAGGAGTCCTTCGCTGGCTTTATCCAAGCGCCCGACGGGAGCCACCCAGGGTAGAGCCGGATCAAGCAGAGCGTAGACGGTTGCGCAGCCCTTCTCGTCGGATGCAGTGGCAACGAGTCCGCGTGGCTTGTTCATCATCAAGTAGACCTTACGCGACGCGCGGAGCGGCTGACCGTCGACGGTAATGATGTCACCGGGGCGAATTGGGAATTCGGGATTTCGCTGTGACTTGTCATTGACCGCTATTCGCCCGTTGCCAATGAGCGTGAAGCTTGTGCTCGTGAGCAGTAGCCGAGCTTGGAGATCGTGCGCGCCAGACCGATACGCCGCGAGGAATGTGATTTTCGTGACTTGCTCACCGTTGGCCCGTGGTGGTTGTCGAAGCTTCGGCGTGAAGGTGATCTTGCGTTCGACCTTTCCACTCGCCTCCGCGGCCTGACCAATAATTCGCAGCAGAATCGACCGTGGCGAACATGTAGACGACGGCGCTGAATGGGAGCGAGAGTGCCCACAGTGGACCAAGGCCGTAAAAGCGAACCATGGGAAGGTAAGCAATCGTCATCAGCAGCCACCCGAGCGCACCAATAAACGCTAGGGCTGAATCGCCGCTCAGGAGTACAGCAACGGGAGTAACGTAGATAAGCGCTAGTCCCAGAAGCGTGCCGAGCAGCAGAACGGCTGAGTGCTGAAGCTGATTGAATGCCGTGCGAGCGATCATGCGCTCGATTTCTGCGAACGAACCATAGGCGCGCATGCTCTGAGTGTCAGAAGTGACACCGAGCCAGATGCGCCCGCCGCTTCTCTTAATGGCGCGCGCCAAGGCGCAGTCGTCGATGATCTGGTGGCGGATCGCGGTGATGCCACCGGCTTTCTCGAGCGCTGCAGGGCGGACCAGCATGCAGCCTCCGGCAGCACCGGCAGTCTTTCGGCGCGAGTCGCGTATCCACCGTGGCGGATACAGCAGGAAGAAGAAGAATACGAACGCCGGTGTTAGCAGTTTTTCAGCCAAGCTGCTGCAGTGGAGTTTGACCATGAAAGATGTGAGATCGTAACCACCTGCCTCGGCTATCGAAACGAGGGTCGCGACGTTGTCAGGGTGGTGTGTGATGTCGGCGTCGGTGAGCAGCAGGTATTTGGGTGCCCGTTCGGTGGCGCGGGCAATTCCCTGCTGTACGGCCCAAAGCTTTCCAGTCCAGCCTGCCGGAAGGCTCTGCGCCGCAATGACTTCGAGTGCTTGGGGGCGGCCGCAGGCTTCGGCCGCTGAACGCGCAGCTTCGGCAGTGCCGTCGGAGCTGTGATCGTCGACGACGATCACCCGAATATCACCGGTAGCGGATTGCAGCAATAATGACTGGACAGTTGCACCGATCACGGGCGCTTCATTGCGAGCCGGGATGACGACGGCGATTATTCCGTCTACGCTACGAATCGGAGGACCGGCAGCTCCCAGCTGTGAAACACGCCAGAACCCGCCGTGCGCGAAGAGGAGATACAGCCAAACCACCATACTTATCAAACCGAGGATGTATGCAACCCAATGCATTGACGTTCAGTGTATCGAGAGGCCTCCTCTGGGAGCGAGAAATCGTGCTGCAGGTTTCTCGCACAACCTGTTACACTCTCCCGCGGTCCCTATGACTCTGCCTCACCTTCCTAACCGCACCGGCCTTTACGCCAACCCTGAAGGAAAGTTTCTCCATCAGGTTCTTCTCGAAGCGTGCAACAAATACGCAAACAAGACGGCAGTTGTGGACACCTCGTGCACACCGTATAGGCGAATTTCGTATGCCGAATATGGAGAACTGGTGGAGCGCACGGCTCGCGGCTTGGTGGCTGCCGGAGTTCGTCCGGGCCACATGATCGGCGTTTACCTGCCGAACTGCTGGGAGTTCGGCGTGGCGTTTCACGCAGCGATTATGGCGGGAGCGACACCAACCACCATGAATCCGACATACCGCGAGCGCGAGGTGCGATATCAGATGGAAGTGTCGGAGGCCATAGCGCTGGTCAGCGATGGGGCTTTACTGCAAGGAATGGACCTATCGGACCTGCCAGCCTTGCGGAAGGTCTATACAACGCGCTGTGAAGGCTCGATCAGCGCCGAACCACTCAGAAACTTGTATGAGTACTCGGGCAAGGATGCGTTGCCACAGCCAGAGCATGATTCGCAGCTGGCGCTCGCGACACTTCCCTTCTCCAGCGGAACCACGGGGCTTCCCAAGGGAGTAATGCTGTCGCACTACAACATCGTGACCAATGTTTATCAGACACTCACTGATGGGGAAACCGGTTCCCTCACCGACGCGGATTCGATTCTCTGCTTCTTGCCGCTGTATCACATCTACGGGCTGACGGTTGGGCTAAATATGGGACTACTTCGCGGATGCACCGTTGTGCTGATGCCGCGCTTCGACTGCGAGGGCAGCCTGCGTATCGCTGTCGAGGAAGAGGTCACAGTCAACCTGTGCGTTCCTCCCGTGCTGTTGGCTTACTGTAATGCGCTTGATCAGGGCAAGTTCCCCAAGGAACATAAGATGCACTGGGTCAAGAGCGGAGCCGCGCCGCTGGCCTCTGACCTCGCGCGCAGATTCACTGAGTCGACCGGTATTCCGATTCGGCAAGGTTATGGAATGACTGAGGCTTCGCCGGTGACCCATATGGGATTTCTCGATCCGCAGTTTTATCGTGGCGATTCCATCGGGGGGCCAGTCGCGCTCACTGAATGCAAAGTCGTGGACGAGGGACAGTCCGAGGTCGCGCCCGGAGAGCTTGGCGAATTGGTGATGCGAGGACCACAATTCATGCTGGGATATTGGAAGGCTCCCGAAGCAACGGATGCCGTGCTGCGGGACGGGTGGTACTGGTCCGGCGACATCGTTCGATTCGATGAACGGGGCTTGTACTACGTCGTCGACCGTCGCAAGGAAATGATGAAGTACCGGGGATTCTCCATCGCTCCGGCGGAAGTGGAGGGCGTGCTGCTCGAGCATCCCGCGGTTCGCGATTGCGGGGTCGTATCACGCGTGGATTACGCGGGAGAAGAGATTCCGTGTGCATTTGTCGCGCTCCGAGACACCTATCTTGAAACCGAGGAGACGTCATCCGGTTTGCAGGAGTTTGTTGCTACACGGCTGTGTAACTACAAAATGCCTCGAGAAATACATTTCGTGCAAAGCATTCCGCGCACCGCGTCCGGCAAGATTCTGCGACGTGACCTGCGAAAGCTCTTCTGAACGCGGCTAGCGGCGGTTGTCGGTTTGTGGTTCAGGATGGATCAGCACGCGAAAAACGTCAGGCAGTTCCTGGTGGATTCGGCTTTCCATGGCAGTCTGGACGTCGTGCACTCGCGACAGAGGAAGGTCGTCCTTCATCGTGCAATGAAGCGACAGGTATAGCCGCCCGCCTACGCGTTTGAACATTAGGTCGTGAGTATCGATCACTTCGGGAAAGCTTGCAGTGATTCCCTGCACCCTTCTCTCGAAGTTCGGCGCCTGTAGCATGCCATCACTGGTTTCGATTGTTGCTGGCTCGCTCTCAATGTGAGTCAGTATCCGATTGATCTCCGGGACATCGCGTTCCAGTTCGGATTCGAGCCGAGTCACCTGGTCGTGAGCTTCCTTCAGAGACAGCCGTTCGTCTAACTCGACGTGCTGTTCGACATGGATTGACCCGTCGATTGACTGCACATTGATGTCATGCACATAAAGGTTGTTGCGGGTAGCAACCGCGCGTATTCGATCGAACAGGCTCTCGCCCTTGCTGGCGCGAGCTGTTGCATTTACCACGACATCCGCGTCCGGCAACAGCTTACGGATTTCGGACGCCACTTCGTTGCCGACCTGCTCAGACTTCTGTAAGGTCACATTGCGCGACATAGCAACCGAAACGTCAGCGAAGTACTTGCTACCCCCACGGCGAATTCTTACGCGCTCGACGGACAGAACTCCATCAACCCGGGCGACTCGGGCGATGATCTTCAGGCGAATCCCGGCGGGAGCGGCGTCCAGCAGTGCATCGACCGTTTGGCGGGCCAGTCTCCAACTCACATAGACCACGATGCACGCCACGATCAATGCGGCGATGGGGTCGGCTTTAGCCAGCCACGGAATATGGTAGCTGCGACCCGCCAAGACGAGGATTAGTCCGAGGATGACCACCGAGCTCGACCAAATATCGGTCCTGAAGTGGAGAGCATCGGCAAGTAACGCCTGGCTGTCGTATTTATCGGCGATGCGCTTGAGACGCCGCGAACGCCAGAGATCAATCGCAATTGAGACACTCATGACGACAAACGCCCAAGCGCTCGGCTCAATTTCCACAGAATGAAAGAAAAGCCGTTTCGTTGCCTCATAGACAATCCAGAAACAGGTAGCCAGAAGCAATGCGGTTTCGATGAATGCAGAGAAGTTCTCGAACTTGCCGTGGCCGTACTGATGCGTCGAGTCGGCAGGCCGATCGGAAACACGCACGGAAAGATAGGTAATGGCTGCAGCTACCAGGTCGAGCCCCGAGTGGGCAGCTTCCGACAAGATGCCCAGGCTGCCGGTAGTAATACCAACCACCACCTTGAGGCCCGTGATGACGACGGCCGCACTGATCGAGTTCAAAGCGACTGCGCTCTTCTCGGCGCTTTTTTGAGCAGCGGCAACGGTATCTGTCATCCGGTAATCCGTAGTCCCTTGCGCGATATATCCTTCTATTTGATGTATCACGCTATGATACGATTTCTGTTAATCGCTACGCCGCCTCAGGCGTCACAATTCCGGAGGAATACCCTTTCATGTTGCGCAAGTTGCCCTTAGGCATGGTGATTACGTGTGTCTTAGTTGTGGCTGCACGTGCACAACAACCCTCTCCCGCTCAGCCCGGACCCCCGCCTTCCCCACCGTCGAGCACAACGACACCACCGTCGGAAAAACCAGCAGCTAATCCTGCTGCGGTAGGAATGGATCAGCCTGTCATTACCCTGAAAGGTGGCTGCCAGCCGATTGCAAGCCTGCAACCTGTTAAGGACTGCGTTACAACGGTAACGCGCGAGCAGTTTGAAAAGACTACCAATGCGCTCCAACCGAACATGCCCGCGGATGCCAAGCGCAACTTCGCCATGAACTATGGGCGCTTGCTGGTGTTTTACGGCGTTGCGCAAGCGCTGCATCTGGAGAACGACCCCACGATGCAGCTCATTATTCAGTTCGTCTCCAAGCAAGTATTGGCGGAAGGAGTAAAGCGACACTACCTTGCGGAGTATGCGCATCCCAGTGAGCAGCAGATCGAGGCTTATTACAAGCAGAACAGCGCGAAGTACAAAGAAGCAACTCTGCAGCGAATTATCGTTCCTCGCAAGCAGGCAGATGAGAACAAGCCCAAGCCGGGTGATGCTGACGAGGCCACTGCTGCCGAAAAGCTTCGCCAGCGCTGGGCGGCCGGCGAGGATCCTTCAAAACTCCAGCAGGAAGCCTACGCCCGGGCTGGCGTAAACGGGGCAGTCTCGCCCGATGTCTCCATGGGCCCTTCCCGTCCCGGAAGCCTGCCTGTAAGCCAGGAGTCTGTATTCCAGCTGAAGGCCGGCGAAGTGTCCCCGGTCTTTACGGAACAGGGTGTCTCGTTCATTTACAAGGTGGTCTCTGTTCGGGAAATTCCTCTTAGCGAGGAAAAGGAGGCGATTATTAAGGCCCTCCAGGAGCAACAGCTCCAGGACAAGCTGCAGGAGATCAGCCGGTCGGCGACACCGGAACTCAACGAGCAATATTTTGGTCCGGCACCCGCCGCTCCGAACGTGATGCCGCGGCCGGGCGCCGGAGCTCCCGCACAACCAACGAACCCGCCACAGTAAGCGCATGACGCAAGCAAGTCCAGCCGTTCTGGTCACTGGAATCTCGGGGAACTTAGGGGCACGTCTGCTGCCGATGCTGTCCGACTTCCGGGTGATCGGAGTAGACTTGCGCGCACCCGATACGCTGGCGCCCGTCGAGTTTCACCCTCTGGACTTAGGCCGGGAGGCATCGACTCGCGAGATCATTTCGCTTCTGCGGGAGACGGGAGCACGATCTCTGCTTCACCTGGCCTTCGTCGTGGATCCGCAGAGGAGGGGGGTGCTCGATGTCGAGCGCATGTGGCAGATCAATGTGGCCGGAACCGCTCGCGTGATGGAGGCGGTGAGCGTGGTGAACCGCACCGGTGGCCATGTCCGGCAGTTCATCTTCCCCAGCAGTGTTTCGGTATATGGCCCGGAAACACCCGGGCCGGTGAACGAAGATTTTCCCCTGCTGGGGCACACGTTGCCTTATGCAATCCACAAGCGTGAGAGCGACGAGGTCGTACGGTACCGCGCCGAAAGCCTGGGGGATTGCCGAACGTACATCCTTCGCCCGCACATTTTCACCGGTGCATCGATGCAGAACTACCTCGTGGGAGCTCTGCGCGGAACTCCGATGGGAAAGAGTCCTCGGGCAGCGCGTATGCGTGCAGCAAACGAGCGGCTGCCGATACTGTTGCCGCGCGGAAAGAAATACGAGGAGAAGCGCTTTCAGTTCGTCCATGTCGATGACATGGCGCGCCTTCTGTTGTATCTGCTGCATCGACCGGCAAATGATCCGCCGATAACCATCCTCAACGTAGCTGCACACGGTGAGCCCCTTACCGTCATGC
>Ga0126384_10001336_pt1 | contig 14602 bp, 12 predicted proteins | sample PanSoiMetPlot_36_FD_92543 | JGI IMG/M metagenome (GOLD analysis project Ga0126384, IMG submission 92543) | Tropical forest soil microbial communities from Panama - MetaG Plot_36 | ecosystem: Environmental > Terrestrial > Soil > Tropical forest > Bulk soil | place: Panama | collected 2016-02-17 | reverse complement strand
CAGCGGACCAACTCGGCCGCAATGTCGTATTTTGCATTCTTGCAGCTCATACGACTGGTGTCGGCACCGCCGTTCAGCTCAAGACGAAGTTCGAATCGTTGACCGATTTTCCATTTGGACAGTTTGTCGCTGCGGTGCTATTGGCGGACAAACTCGATATGACCTTGGACGAGGTTATCACAAAGCTCAACGGTGGAATGTCGATAGGTCAAATCACCAAAGAAGCTGACGTAAATATGGGAGAGGTTAAGAGCCACTTCGGGCAGTTCCGGAGTGAACTTGCGCATTCGCAAACCAACCCTCCGACCAATTGTTTCTAGTACCAAATCGAGCGCGGGAGAAGTACCTTGCCATCGGTCCGCTGGACCATTGATTCATGCGCAGGTCAGCGTAACCTGCATGCAGTTGGCCTTTCTACGACCTCGTTGTGTAGCGGCGGTGGAAGCCGGCCAAAGCCGAACTCGCCGTCGCTACTCCACGTGAAAACCGAGCGACCACTGTCAAAAGACTCGCGGTGCTTCAAATTTGGTCAGAGTCTTGAATCTCACAATCACCATCCCAACAATCATGCACTGATCGTGAGCGACTGCCTACTAGAGCTTCTAACGTAGACTGACAAAAAAGGCTGGGAACTTGTCCCTGCCCCTCGATACTCGACATCGCTCCATTTAGTAAGGAGTTGTAAATGGACACGGGGTTGGGTTCAAGACTTTTCCGTTGTTGTTTAAGGCATCAAGGCAATTTTTCAGAGCTTCCTGGACAGCGCGATTGGGCTCTCCTGAGGGTGTGTTACCGTCCGTACACAAGGCATCATTGGCTGCCAACACCAGGGCACCGATTGTCAGGTGCGAGCACAAATCGAACGCGTTTACGTTGCGGTTTACGTTCCCGAACATTATGTTCAGCTCCATTGCCGCAAGCTGTGCTGACAACATATAAGCCATGTTCGTGGCGCTTTCCAGCTTGTCATCCATTGTCCGCAACACATTTAACAGTTTTCGGTATCGAAAACGTGGCGATGCCTTTTCGACTAGCGATCACCTAAAGACGTCAGAAATCGCTAATGGCTAGCTAATTCCTTGAGCTGGAACGCTGATATGTTGAGAGAGGCAAAATGAAGGGTTTTGCTTACGGGTGAACAACGGAAAAATCCAGAGAGCGGGTTGGAAGACCGAGTAGTTGGTTCTGTGGAATGGACGAAACTCGTAAAGGGCGAGAGGAAAATGCTTGGGAGGAACCCCTCGCCCTTTACTTTTTGCGAGCGTGTTCCTCACCGAACGCGCCCGCAAGTTCATACCACTTCCAAAATGACTTGATCCGTGAACGTCAGTGATGCTCTTCGAAACTGTCCATCCGGAGGATATACGCTCCTCCAAACGGATGCATTGGACTAAAGTCACTTTCTGAATAGGACACAGGTCCCAGGGAAGTCGGGCGCAGGCTGCTTTATGCGAGGTTTAAGTCTCTAGAAAGGTTTTGAGCTATTGGGTTTAGCCTTCCAGCGCCCCAGATCCCATCAGAGATTCGGGACTGATGTGCCACCCAAGATCTTCCGCGCTCTCTGCAGTCACTTTCAATTTCGCTTGCAGACCTTCCGACTTTTCGAGCGTCGGGAGAGAGGGCCGGGGTTCAACCCGATTTAACGATACTGATTGCGACTGTTTGGAGCCATTCGCGTTTCGCTTCGTCGACAAAGGAGAACGAACAGATCGAGGTCGCTTTCTCTCGCCTCGCGACTCATAAAGGCTCTCCATAAAGCCGACGCCCACCAATGCGGCTGCATCCCCAGTAAGAATAAGAGACTGTTGTAGAGGAGTGTTGTCGATGTCCGCGATGAGTAGCTTGGCGACCAACTGGTCACGACCGTTAACCCCAATCGCACGGTAGACGTGATCAAGCGTCTTATTAACCGTTTCGGCACCGATGCCAAGTACCGACGCAATCTCCTTGTTTTTCCTCCCTTTTATGCACTCAACAGCAACCTGAACCTCGCGTCGCGTAAGAGGCCATTGCTGGAGAATATACCTTTCATACTGGTCCCACGTCCTGCACGCCATATCGTCCTCACCTCAAAGATCTATCGTTATGCGAAGCAGCTCGCTTGATAAATTACGTCACTTTAACTGTCCAGAGAGATCGGCACCCGCCAATGTTCGGCTTGATGACAGAATATAGGCGGTCATGCCAGCTACGCCGACCTAACCGCCTTTAAAGTTCGCTCGCTTATTACCAAAGGTGCCACGTCAATGGTAACGAAACATCAAGTTAATTGCATCGGACTACAGTCACATTCTTGATGGGAGCATAGTCCTATTTTTCACAGATCAATATTTTACCAGTACCCAAATATCTTAGCCGTAGCGCGCAGCACAGATTAGACGGAAGCATTGTTTACTGATACGGCGGACTAACAAACGGAAGTTAACTCGGTGGCTTCGCAAGATGATTGCGATATGCGTACAACGCAAGTTCGAAGCGGTCAGATAGCTCGAGCTTGCTGAGTATCGAAGTAAGATGATTACGAACCGTAGCCTCGCTGATGAACAAGCGATCCGCTATATGTTTATTCTTAAGTCCTTCACAGACGAGGCCCACGATCTCACGTTCTCGTCCGGTCAAAGATCTGATCTTCTCGGCTTCCGGGTCGGGCCTCCTGGACTTGTCAACACTGGAAATTTCCGTAATCACGCTTGCCGTCAACGACCCGTCGAGCCAGACTTCTCCCGAATGCACCGTCTCAATCGCCTTGATCAGGACCTCTGCCGCTTTGTCCTTTAGTACCAGCCCCATCGCGCCAAGTAGAACCGCCCGGCGATGAGCCTCGGGGTCACGAACCCCGGTCAGCATAACGATGCGAGCGCCGCTGGCGGTTGCGAGTAGTTCGCGAAGGAAATCCAACCCGCTCTCGTCTCCCATATCGAGATCAAGCAGAATGATTTCTGGTTGCTCGCGAGCAGCGATTGACAAGGCGTCGCGTCGACTGCCTGCCTCACCAACAACGGCCATTCCACTGTGATTTTCGATAAGCATCCGTAGCCCGGCACGGACGATCACGTGATCGTCGACAAGCAGAATCTTGATGGGTTCTTTTAGCATTCCGAGATCCTAATTTTCACCGAGTGGGATTTCAACGATCACCGAAGTACCCATATCGCCAAAGAACTCAACGTAAGCTTTGCCTCCTAAAGACGTAGCACGTTCAGCGATCGATTGTGGTGTAAAAGGCGTAGGGTTTGAACCACGAGTACCATCATTCTCAATCCTTACGATGAGTCGATTATCCATGCGCTCCATCCCGATAAACGCGCGTGGTGATTGTGTGTGTCGTCGAATATTACTTAGTCCTTCCACGATTATCTGAAACACTTCGGACGCGAGCCGATCATCAACCCTAACATTGGAATCAGCTCTAACCTGGACCAGTATGTTTGTGGCCTGCATGAATTTCGCGGCAAAACGTCGCACAGACGATGTTAAACCGACCTCATACTCGCCTTCGTCCCTGAGACCACGCACATACCTTCGCAAATCACCAATGCCGTCACCGGTCATCTCGATCAGTCGATCTGTGTCATCGGCTGCATTTTTGATTACCCGCAGGAGCTCTCGGGAGTTAGTGGATGGTCCTGCATAATCCGCTGCGAGTTTTCGGCGCAATCCAGCAAGACCCATCTGCAAGCCGATATATGGCTGGATAATACTATCGTGGATATCCCGAGCAATTCGCTTGCGCTCTTCTTCGGCAGCTTCCAGAGCGAGTCGATCCACAAGCCGTATGCTATCAATGACCGGCATAAGATAATCCGCAACTTGTATTAAGAACTCGATATCAGACTGATCAAACGCGCTTCGTCGCTCGGTAGTAAGATAGAGGCGGCCAACCGTCTGGTTAGGATGGCGTAGAGGCACGGTAACAAGGGACCTTGCATCAAGCAGACTCGCAAGAGCGGTCCGCTCATCGGCGGGGTTCTGTACTACTTCGTGTCGGGTTACGTCATAGGTGATATGGACGCGCCGCCACCCATACAGGCCTTCGCTTGAAATGACCGCATGCTCCGTAGGCAAAGCCAGCAATACTCGAAGCATCTCTGCCGGAATAGGCTGACCTTCCGCTGCGTTAACAGCTTGGTAGCGCTTTACTCTGTGCAGCCGGTAATCAGCTGTCCCCGCATCGGCAAGAATTACCAGGTAAATATCGACGTCGTAAAACGCCCGGAGCCGTTCAATCGTTGAATCAATCAGCGCGTCGACACCCATTCGTGCGGTACTGAGTGTCGCAATCTCTCGCAGCAGTTTCAGACGCCGAATCAAGGTGACCTTTTGGCCGCCCCAATGCGCTATGAGATAACCGAGCACAAACAAATACAGCACACGCGCCAGGAACCGTTGCAAGTCGAAATGAGGCCCTTCATTACGCACAAGCAGCAGCGAGACGGTGAGAAAAAGCGCCGCACAGACAGCAGTAGTAACTAAGCCGGGGATGAAACCCGACTCGAATGAAGCGACAAGGATTGCGAAAAAGAAGCCGAAGAAAAAAATGCTATGGGTTCCGCCGCTCAACGCAACCAGCAGCGCATACCAGACGATGTCGGTTCGATGCCACCAGGTTGGAATGGCCCGCTTCTGCCGGATTCGGCGAGCCGTCAACAAGTAAAGTGTGGCGCTGTAGATGATGTACAACATCAGCACCAGTCGCGTTGTATCGCTATCTAACCGGGAGATCGACGTGTAGTCGAGTACCAGCACCGCGGATATCGCCAGAATCAATCTGGTCGCGGCGATCAGGCGGTGATCAAGTAGTCCGCCGACAAACTTATCATTCGAAGCAACTAAATCGTACACTCTGCCTCTGGAATGTCCCCAAAAGAAATTGTTGAGAACGGCGTGATAAAGGGCTTTACCTTAGCGTGGCTGCACTTCCGGAAAGCGAAATTGAGAACTGGCGCTGACAAGTGAACCATCCCACGCCTACTTCTTTAGGCCAAGAGCAAGAAAAACCGCTGGCCTGAGTATTTTCCACCAATCAGTAATGGCTCGCATTTTTGTGTAAGCTATACCGTCAGTCTTTGGATATTCGATGGTCACCGGAATTTCGACAACCCGGTGTCTGAGCTTTAAAGCCTTGAAAAGCAAATAGGGCTCAAGCTCGTATCGATCGAGCCATTCCTGCCACAGATTTATCCTCTTATCATCAAAGAGCGAAACGTTTATCGCTCGAAAGCCACTCGAGGCGTCAGAAACCCGACGGCCGCAGAAGAGTGAAAACAAAAACGTGTAGCCGCGCGTGCCTATCTTGCGACGGAGAGGCATACGCAGATACTCGCCACCATCCAAATAGCGCGAACCCTGAGCAAAATCCGCACGTCCGTTCAAGATCGGCTCAAGCAATCTCGGGATCTGCTCGGGCGGAGTTTTTCCGCCGCCTGATACCACCACAACGATATCGTAACCGTGCTCGATCGCGTAATCGATTCCGCTTCTAATCGCCGCCCCTACACCACGATTTGCGCTGCTTCGAATTACTATCGCACCGGCGTTCTCCGCATGCTCGGCGGTATCATCGGTCGACCCGTCATCCACCACCACGGTAGTCTCAACATAATCCCCCGGTACAGCTCTAACCACCCTGGCAATACGCTCTCCTTCGTTCCATGCAGGAGCAACACAGAGCACCCTCGGCGATCCACCACTTCGGAGTACAGTGACACCGGCGGGCTTCGCAATGACGTCGCTTTTCATTACGAATTATCCTTCAGCCATTCGTACGTTCGACGCAATCCCTGTTCGACCGTATAGATTGGAACCCAACGCAATTCCCGGCGGATCTTTTCAATATTGACGACTCGCCGTCTGATATTGTCAATGTCGCGCCTGTCAACGTATTCGGGTTCAACCCTGGCGCCTGTTATCTCAATAATCGACCGCGCAAGTTGGTTGACGGTTACTTCGCGTCCGGTGCCTACATTGTAAACCTGGCCATCTGCTTTCGGACTGGTTCCCGCTAACAGAGTCGCCTCGACAACGTCATCTATGTAGGTAAAGTCACGAGTTTGTTCTCCATCTCCATGAATGCGAGGTGATTCAGCCTTCATTGCTGATTCGAAGAACTTCGATACGACGCCGCAGTATGGATTGTCAGGACGCTGAGCGGTTCCGTAAACATTGGAATATCGCACGACCGATGAGGAGAGACCGTAGCTCTCATAGAAGGCTTTACAGTAGTTCTCTCCCGCAAATTTTGACACCGCATAAGGACTAAGCATATTTGTGGCGTCGTCTTCATTGATTGGCAAATACCGCGGATTGCCGTAAACCGAAGTTGAAGAGGAGTACACAACCCTGGGGATTTTCAACTCGCGAGCTGCGAGCAGCACATTCAGGGTACCTCCTATATTGACTTCATAGTCTTCGCGCGGATTTCGCGTAGAAACGATGATGTTTCGCGCAGCGAGGTGGAACACCAGGCTTGCGCCTGTAACCACATCGCGAACAAGATCAAAATCGGTTACGCTGCCTCGAATGATTTCAAGGTTCTTTTCTCCTCGAGGAAGGTTGCTTTCGTCACCTGTGTAGAAGTCATCCAGAATGACGACCCTGGCGTCCTCGGAGAGAAGTTTGCGAACAACATTTGAACCAACAAAACCGGCTCCGCCAGTCACCACGATTCGGTCCCCGGCAAGTTTTGAAGGATAGCTCATCATAGCTCCCTGTTATTTCGACTGAATACACGAGTCATCGCTTGAGCAACGACAGCACCGCAAAGACTAGCCTGGATTGAGGGCTGAGCTGAGAAGCCTAGGATATCAGCGCAAAAGGGCTCAGGGCAAAGTCAGTTCAGACCCTTCTCTGTAGCCAGCGTGCTATAATCTCGAAGTGCAAAAACCCTGGGGCATCTATATTCACGTTCCTTTTTGTGAAAGGAAATGTAGCTACTGCAACTTTAATACAACTGACTTCTCCGAGCTTCTGTCACAGCGCTACATTCTTGCGGTTTGCCACGAAATTGCTCACTGGGGCGATAACCTCAAACAAGCAGGTGGAAATCCGCCTACGATTGATACGATATATCTCGGCGGCGGAACGCCCTCCATAGTTGAGGCTCGTTATTTATCCATGCTGATCGGCGCCTGCCGTTCGGCGTTCGATATCAGCGTTGACTCTGAAATCACGATCGAATTCAATCCGGCAACTTTTTCCAAAACCAAACCGCTTGACTGGTTGAGCGCAGGTATAAATCGCGCGAGCGTTGGAGTGCAATCGTTTATCGATCCTGAACTCGCCGCGCTTAGCCGCACACACACCGCTGATGATGCACGCAAGACTCTCGCTCTGCTTCGTGACGTAGGCTTCAAAAACATAAGTCTCGATCTGATTGCCGGGCTGCCAGAACAGGACATTGCCAGCTGGGAATTCAACCTGCGTGAGGCAATATCGATTGCTCCTGAACACATGTCGTTATACATGCTTGATCTGAAGGAAGGTACCCAGCTATTTGCGCAGCTACAAAGGGGGGCCAGGCCTCAACTTGATGATGATCTCACGGCCGAAATGTACCGATTGATCATCGAGTTAACAGAATCGGCTGGCTACGAGCATTATGAGATTTCAAATTTTGCCCGATTGGAAGCCGAACGGGGACTTGATAAGATTAGCCTCTTCCGTTCGAAACACAACATGAAATATTGGAGCGGAGCGCCGTTCCTCGGTGTAGGGTGCGGGGCGCATTCATACGACGGAACCGCCAGATGGTTCAATGTTCTGAAGACTGATAAATACATAGAGAGAGTCTCAAGTAACGGCAGCGCAGTGGCGGAACGCATTGAGCTTACCGACGAGGATCGCGTGGCAGAGGCACTTTTTATGGGACTGAGATTAAGGGAAGGCATACGTCTGGCATCGTTTCAGTCTGAATACGGTGTGAATGTCATTGAGCGGTACGCCAGAGATTTGCCGAGGCTCGCCGAAGCCGGTTTGATCGAGCTCGCGGGAGGACGGTTGGCGCTTACGCCGGCGGGCCGCCTGTTATCCAATGAAGTCTTCGTATCTTTTGTGTAAGATTTCTAGTAAACTCAGAGGCGCGGAGCGAACGAGACGTAAACCTCTCATCATTGTCAGCTCGATTCTTCGGGGGAATTGAGATGTCGCTCAAACTGAAGGCACAGGCGGCGACTGTTCTTTGGGTGATAGTCGCTCTGTCGCAAACCAACGCGCAGAGCGGCCGAATGCGTGGCCAGCCGACCGCTCCACAGCGCCGCGATGACAAAGATGCTATCAGACTGCGGGTCGAGGAAGTATTGCTTCCGGTCAGCGTCCATAGCGATTTTGGAAAACTGCCTCGCAATCTCCAGCGTTCCGACTTTATCCTCACCGAGGATGGGAAACGACAAGTAATCAACTCGGTGATGCATACGCCTGCGAACATCCTGTTCATCCTCGATGGGGGCGGCGACAGCACTCTCAAGAACGTAAGCATCAATCGGGACCTTGCGGTTAAGATTGTCGACATTCTTGGTGAAGAGGATCGCGCTGCCGTTGTCAGTTACGCAGATAAAACAACCCTGCTTTCTCAATGGACCGGAGATAAAGACTTGCTAAAGCGCACCCTGGAGTGGAAGTTCAAGCCCGGGTTGAAGTCAGATTTCTACAGAACTTTGCTCTACGCCGCCGAAGAGGTGCTGCCAAAGGTAAATGGACGCCGCAGCGTTGTATTAATGACTGACGGGGTGGATTCATTCGATGAACTGGATTTTGAAAAGATTTTGACCGCTTTTCATCGTGCTCGCGCCACTGTGTACATCATCAGTCAGACTTCGATGCTCCTGCGCGAAATAAAGCCAAAGGCATTTAATGCTTTGTCCTGGTATGAGATGCTCGACCCTCAGGCACGCAAACGAATTGACAAATTGCGAGCCTACTACAAGCAGCTGGAGGCCGCCGAGCTGACTCTTAAGGGTCTGGCTGAAGAGACCGGCGGCGCGATGTGGAACCCCGGCTCGCGCGAAGAATTCACACGACTAAGCCCTAACATAACCACCGAGATCGGTACCGAGTACTTATTCGCCTATTCCACCGAACGCCAGCCAGACGATGACAAATTCCACGCGATTAATGTCTACGCAACCGTCCCGGGACTGCAGATTCGTTCACGACGTGGAATTTATGCCAACAACACCGCAAAACGCGAAGCCGCTTTGACACCCTCCCCGATAGATGTAGCGGCTCTGACCTCCCCCAGAACGTTTAAATCAGCGCAGAGAGAACACCCTTCAAATCCTGTTGGCATCAGAAGTCGTAAGCCGCTCACCACAAAGTCGTGAAGCGCGAGGATGCACGAAATGGGTTTGCAAAAGCTCCCGTGATCCCGGTGACTTCGTTGACAATAAAATCAATCAACGCAGCTCTAACCCTCAGAAATCGCTATTCTTGAGTACACTTTTCGTCTCTGATATACTGGAATCGTTTTGAATGGCGGACTGAATTTTGCGACTGGATATTGGCGGACGCGGGAAGTCACGAAGAAATGATCGATCTGGAAATCTACACCGACAAGATCGCTGAAAGCGGCCGTCGACTAATTCGGAAAGCCTACGAAGAAGCCAGGAGCCGTGACCACAATCAGCTTGCGCCCGAACACCTTTTCGTTTCCATCGCCGAAGTAGAACGGCCATTCTTCAATGAGGTTATGCAAAGCCTCAACCTCGATCCTCAGGTTGTCATTCAGGCGCTCGAAACAAAGCTGGATCAACGCGACTACCTCGGCAGGGGAATGAAGATCTCCGAGCCGCTGAGAACGTTGTTGTCCAATGCGCTTAAACATTCTCGCGAACAGGGCCGCAGACTGATCGAGTCGACCGATCTTTTCTATGCATTGTTCACCGATACGCACAGCTATCCGGTTGAACTACTTCGAAGGCTGGGCGCGGATCGGGAAATGGTGATGCAGAAAATCGCCACGCGGGTCCGCAGCCACGAAGAGAAGGAAGAAAAATACAGGCGTCGCTACGAGCTCCCGCCTTATTTGAAGCACTTCGGGGTGAGCTTGAACAAGCTCGCGCGTCAGGACAAGCTACCGCCAGTCATAGGGCGTAACGAAGAAATTCGACAAATAATAGAGATATTGTGTCATCGGGAGCGGGCAAATTCGCCAATGCTTGTCGGCGAAGCCGGCGTTGGAAAGACCGCGGTGGTCGAAGGCCTCGCGCGAAAGATCGAGCTCGAACCTGACATTCTCCCGCAGCGATTGCGGAGCGCCCACATCGTTCAGCTACAAATGTCGGGCATCGTAGCGGGAACCATGCTCCGCGGTATGTTCGAAGAACGCATTCAGGGAATCATCAGCGAAGTAAAAGAACGCGATAATCTTATTCTATTCATCGACGAAGCGCACACAATCATCGGCGCAGGATCGGCTCTGGGAGCCAGCTCGGACGCAGCTAACATGTTCAAGTCCGCACTGGCGCGCGGAGAGATTCGCATCATCGGCGCCACAACGATGACTGAATACAAGGAATACATATCTGAAGACGAGGCGCTTGCTCGCAGATTTCGTCTGGTCAGAGTGGATGAGCCCTCGGTCGAAGACACGCGCAAGATCATTGCAGGCGTGCGTCCGAGGCTGGAACGCAACTATTCAGTCACGATTTCTGACGAAGCAATCGAAACCGCGCTTGAGATGGCGCCACGTTACGTCAGGAACTTGCACCTGCCGGATAAGGTAATCGGATGGCTTGATACTGCATCGGTAAAGGTTGAGATCAGCCAACCCGAGTTGTCCGAGGTTAGATCCGAACACATCATCGACGTCATCAGCCAGGAGTCGCGAATCCCACGCGATATGATCTTCCGTGATACCAACGATCGCTTCGCGCATATGGAAAGCGCCCTGGCATCGCGAGTAATCGGGCAGAGAGAAGCGATCAAAGCCGTCGCTCAGAGGTTGCGTCTGAACAAGGGACCCCTCAAGGAGAACTTCTACAAACCGGACGGGGTGCTGTTGTTCCTCGGACCAACGGGAGTCGGGAAGACGGAACTGGCCAAGGCGGTGGCAGAATTCATGTTCGGTGATGACGACAAAATGGTACGCATTGATATGTCGGAGTATCAGGACGGAACCATCGCGATCGAAAAGCTGATCGGTATGCCTCGAGGGATCGTCGGAAGCGAACGTGGCGGAATACTGACAGAACGGTTGCGAGACAATCCTTACACCGTCCTTTTGCTCGATGAGATCGAGAAGGCTTCGCCATATTTGCTGAACCTGTTCCTGCAGGCGTTCGACGAAGGATGGATAACCGATGGTCGTGGCAAGAAAGTTTATTTGTCTGACGCAATCGTAATCATGACGTCGAATCTCGGTTCTGAGAGCTTCAAGAAATATATGAAACCCCTCGGTTTTGGGACGAAGACGCTTGCGGATGTAAAGCAGATTAAACGAGAAGTGATCAAGGCTGCCGAGGATCGTTTTTCACCAGAGTTCAGAAATCGCATCGATGAAATCGTGGTGTTCTCGCCGCTGACTCAGGACGAGGTAAAGCAGATCGCCGAATTGTATCTCGGAATCATCAAACGTCAGATGAAGCGGCAAGGCAAGGAACTCGAAGTGAGGGACAGTGCAATTGTTTACCTGGTCGACAAGGGGTTCAGCCCTGCCTATGGAGCTCGGTTTCTGAAGCGCACGATAGACGAAAACGTGAAATTGCCGATGACCACCCGATGGAAGGAAGCCGAACGTTTCGAGGTGTATTGCGAGGATGGCGAACTGAAGATTAATGCCTCTCCTTTAGCGTAGACTGTCCAGTCTGCGCACCCCAACGTAGCGTAGACTGTCCAGTCTGCGCATTCTCCGGAGTCCAACCACACAAAACCTTGCGCAGACAAGACAGTCTACGCTACGTCTTTGCGCAGACAAGACAGTCTACGCCACCTGCCGCACAACTTACGCCGCCGCTCCAGCCTGCGATACAATTGATCAATGATTCGATGATGTTGTGGAGGGCAACTTGATTAAATCAGCAATGTTGTTGGCTCGCCTGCTGTTTCTCATGGCAGCTTTTTTTCCTGCTCTTTCAAAGGCGCAGGACGAGAACGATCCGGCGAAAGCTGCTGCGTTAGTGCGCGATGCCATTGCGGCCAGAGGCGGCGACGCCTTCATGAAGATAAACAGCCTTGAGAGCCGCGGCCAGTACACCCCTTTCGACAAGGCAGTGTCGGGAGATCCATCGCCCTTCGTCGATTACATTGTTTATCCCGCGCGTGAACGTACCGAGTTCGGCAAGGGCGACTCCAAATTCATCCAAACCAACTCTGAAACTGCAAACTGGGTCTATGACGGAACCCAAAGGATGATTCGAGACCAGAAGGAAGAACAGGTCAAACAGTTTCAAATGGGAGCGCGATACGACGTCGAAAACCTGTTGCGGACCGCAGCTCGACAGGCGGGCGCGAAGCTGTTTTATCTTGGTCGCCGAGAAGTTTGGCACAACACATTTTCAGAGGCTGTACGTGTTGATTTTGATGATGGCGCGACAGCCATCTTGCACTTCGACCCTCGTTCTAAGCTTCCAATGATGGTTGAATACAAATCCGTGATTGAAGGGGCAACAGTAAACAACGAAGTGCGTTTCTTCAGGTGGGTGGATTTTAACGGGATAAAGTTCCCTACAATCCAGGACACTTATCGGAATGGGAAGCAGGCCGCGCGCGTGAGTTTCGACACGATCGCGTTTAACGTCAATATCCCAGACAAACTCTTCGCCAAGCCCTCAAACATCAAAGAGGTGAAGTGATCGTCAATTGACCCTCTGTTGGTGACCCTGCGTGAATAATCGGAAGCGCTGGCGCATTCTTCCTATTCCTTCGCCGATCTCATTCAGATCCTGGAGCATCTGATCCAGTCTCTCGAGTTGCCATTCCGAATCAGCGGGCATCGTGGAAAGCTGGACTTCCAGATCCGCCAGACGAGCCTCCACTGAAGCCAGATGAGATTTCACTTCACCCCATAGCTCTTCAACCGCTTCGAGATATTCTCCAATACTATCCTGAAACTCTGATACGCGAATGCGAAGGTCGGCGAGCGATTCCTTCAGCGTCTCAACCGTGATTTTTTTCGTCCCCGTTTGTTCCATTAGTTCATCAAAAGCTCAGGCAATGGTTATTTCTTTCGCCAGGTACACATCCTGAATTGCATTCAGAATCTTTATGCCCTCAGGCATAGGTTTCTGAAAGGCCTTGCGACCTGAGATTAATCCTGTCCCACCGGCCCGTTTGTTTATTACCGCCGTCTTTACGGCTTGTTGAATGTCATTCTCCCCTGACGCTCCGCCCGAATTAATCAGGCCCGCGCGACCCATATAACAGTTCGCTACCTGGTACCTGGTCAGGTCGATCGGGTGGTCGCTGCTCAGCTCAGAGTAAACCTTTTTATCGGTCTTGCCGAACTTGAGAGCATTGTATCCGCCATTATTCTCGGGAAGCTTTTGTTTGATGATATCGGCTTCAATTGTTACGCCAAGATGATTGGCCTGTCCGGTCAAATCCGCGGCAGTATGGTAATCCACTTCTTTTGTCTGGAACGCGGAATTTCTTAAATAGCACCACAACACCGTGAACATTCCGAGCTCGTGCGCACGCGCAAAAGCTTTGCTGACTTCTTGTAACTGGCGCTTTGATTCTTCGGAACCAAAATAGATTGTTGCGCCAACCCCGGCGCACCCTTGCTCGTATGCTTGATCGATCGACCCGAAGATTATCTGATCGAAGCTATTAGGATAGGAGAGGAATTCGTTGTGATTAAACTTCAATATGAATGGGATCTTATGCGCATACTTCCGGGATACCGATCCAAGAACGCCGAGAGTGGTTGCAACGGCGTTACAGCCTCCCTCGATCGCCAGTTTGACTATGTTCTCGGGATCAAAGTATTCAGGATTGGGTGCGAATGAAGCCCCGGCTGAATGCTCAATGCCCTGATCGACGGGGAGAATCGACAGGTATCCGGTACCGGTCAGGCGCCCGTGGTTAAACATCGATCCCAGATTGCGAAGCACCTGAGGACGGCGATCTGTCGCAACCATAATCCGGTCGATAAAATCGGGGCCTGGCAAGTGCAGCATTTCTTTGGGAATCGTTCTGCACTGATGGGTAAGCAAGGACTCGGCTTCGTCGCCGAGGATTCTCTCGATGTCTCTGATCATATCGCCTCTCCGTGGCGCGTCGCGCATTCAAGATTGATTCAGACCGAATTGATTACCACGAGCTTGCTCGGAGAGTAACTCTCGGTGGGTAAGCTCGATAAAGTGACTCTGCCAAAAGTAAGATCGACACAGTTCGCAAGGAATGACTTGCCAGGATGCCCGGCTCAGACATTCTAAGCGGCACTGATTCCGAGGTCAAACGAGAGAGGAAGGCAGGAGGCGGAAGGCGGTAGGCAGTAGGCGGAAGGCAGTAGGCGGAAGGCAGTAGGCGGAAGGCAGGAGGCGGTAGGCAGTCGGCAGGAAGCGGTAGGCAGTCGGCAGGGGGCAGTCGGCATCCAGGCGACCCGCGATTTCACCGTGAAGACGGTGCAGAAAGCGGCCGATATGGCGGTGCGAGCAGGCAGTCGGCT
>Ga0126384_10001334_pt1 | contig 14611 bp, 14 predicted proteins | sample PanSoiMetPlot_36_FD_92543 | JGI IMG/M metagenome (GOLD analysis project Ga0126384, IMG submission 92543) | Tropical forest soil microbial communities from Panama - MetaG Plot_36 | ecosystem: Environmental > Terrestrial > Soil > Tropical forest > Bulk soil | place: Panama | collected 2016-02-17 | reverse complement strand
GCATTTGGAGCTGAGGAGAGATTCCGCGCGATAGGCTCGGCGGGCGGTATTCATGCCGAGATCCGCATCGGTGACTCCATGCTGATGATGGGCGGCGGCGGTCCGGGACTGTCGTGGCGCGGCGATTCGACGCCCATGGCTTTTCATATCTATGTCCCGAACTGCGACGAGACTTACAGGAAAGCACTTGAGGCTGGCGCTACGTCGATCGCCGAACCAGTCGATCAGCCCTATGGCGAACGATCGGGCGGAGTGAAGGATTCGGCGGGCAACTTTTGGTACATCGCCACCTACAAGGGTGACAACTACAAGTGGGAAGGTGCGCCTGACGTGCAGCCGTATCTGCATCCCGTGCGTGCGGTGCCGGTGATCGACTTCCTAAAACGGGCATTCAATGCCGAGGAACTTGGCCGCTTTGCTTCATCCGATGGCGTGATTCATCACGTAACGATGAAGATCGGCACTTCGCACCTGGAAATGGGTGAAGCCCACGGAATTTATCAGCCGATGCCGGGAATGTTCTACCTCTACGTTCCAGACTGCGATGCGCTCTACCATCGAGCCATTGCGGCGGGAGCGAAGTCGATCGCTCCGTTGACAGATCATGATTATGGGGATCGCAGCGGCGGGGTGAAGGACGCCTTCGGCAACACGTGGTATATCGCGACGCACATTAAGGACGTCGAGGGATAAGGGAGGGACAGGGGATAGGAAGACCGTACCGGCGGCGGCAGCCGCCCCGTTCGTCGATGATCGTGTAATTGCGTTATCCGGTGAAGCTAAGAAAGACAGGGGACAGGAGAGAGCACGGGGTAAGGGCAGGGAAAGGCGATGCCAGCCGGATCTCCGCGACTTTTTTGAACCACTGGGGTTGAAGGTCTCGGGAGCTCCCCATGTCCCGCTGTGAGGTTTTCTCTGCGTTTTGCAAGAGATCGGTCTTCGTTGTTCTCTGCTGCATCGTTTCTACCTTTTGGTTATCGGCCTGTTTTGGCGAGGATCACCGCGATACAGGCAAATCTACTCCGCGCTCTGATACTTCGAGGCCAACATTTTCCGCGACCGTAAAGGTTGTCAACCTGTTTGCGACTGTCCGCGATAAACATGGACAGATCATCAGCAATCTCTCCAAGGATGACTTCTCGCTGGAAGAAGACGGGCGTCCGCAGACCATCAAGTACTTCACACGCGAGACTGATCTGCCGCTCAAAATGGGATTGCTTGTCGATACTAGCCGGAGCACACTGAGCGCGCTTCCTGACGAGCGCAACGCCAGCACAACATTTCTTAACAGTATCGTGCGGGAAGACAAGGATTCGGTGTTCGTGATCCACTTCGATCGTGAGGTCGAGTTGCTTCAGGATCTCACTTCGTCGAAGGAGAAGCTCGCCTCAGCAATCGACGAGATCGAGCCTACGCGAGACCGCGATCAAGGAAGCTCAGGTGGATGGCCGGGCGGAAGTGGCAGAGGTGGACACCATCACTTCGGCGGCGGCACACTGCTTTACGACGCTATTTTCCTGGTCTCCGATGAGCTGATGCGAAAGCAGCAAGGACGCAAAGCGATCATCCTGCTGACCGACGGCGACGATCAGGGGAGCCGGACTTCACTAGAAAGCGCAATTGAATCCGCCCAGCGCGCGAATGCCCTGGTCTACTGTATTTACTTCAAGGGAGAAGACATGGGAGGCTTCGGCGGGTACGGCCGGCATGGCGGATGGAGCCGCGGGGGCAGCGGCTTTCCCGGTGGAGGCCGGTTTCCCCAACAGTCTCATGATGGAAAGAAAGTCCTGGAACGCATCGCGAAAGAGACCGGCGGGCGGATGTTCGAGATTTCGAAAAAGGAAACTGCCGACCAAATTTATTCCCAAATCGAGCAAGAGCTGCGTAATCAGTACAGTATCGGATACACGCCGGACCGGGATGGAACGAACTCCGCTTATCACAAGATCCGTCTAGCTGCGAAGAATAAGAACAACGTGGTGCAGACGAGGGATGGATACTACGACTGATTGAGCCGCGACCCGTTAGTGGCGCCTATCGTCGCGGTTTCTTTTTTTGGGAGTCAGGCGGAGAGCTCTACCAACGCTGCGTGCTGTATTGCCCAGAGCTTTGACGGTGTTTTGGTAGCTCGCTTTAAGAGCATTGCTGGTTGAGTCTTCGCTGACCGCGAGTGCATCCATCGTATTCTGGCCGCTGTTCGCCAGTGCATTCGCGGTTATACCGCTGACGGCGATTGTTCCCTGCATTGGATGTTTGCCGGCATTGAACCAGGCGATCTCTGTAGGCGGCAGATCGTTGAGGCGCGCAATAGCGTCTGCGGGGAAGTCAGTGCTATTCATCTTGGCTGCCAGGGGCCAATTTCTTGAGCTAATCCAGGCTGAACCGTTCATCGGTTGATCGGGCTCCCCGAGATTAACGATCTGGCTGATTACCGCCGGCTGCATCTCCTGACACACATCGCCACCGCAGCCGCGTCCGCAGAGGGTCTCGGCTAGAAACGATGCGTGTTTTCCGGCCGAGATCCAGATCGTAGCACCGTGGTGTTCAGCATCGAGCGTGGAAGCGCGGCTGATCTGACTCACATCGCAGACAGTATTTTGATGTGCGGCTGCGTACCAATAGAGCGCTTTCCAGCTCGCCGCTGATGGATCACTCGCCAAACCTCGAACAAGGACGGAGACATGTTCGGCATCGAGGGGATGCCCATGGGAGCCGCAATCCTGTTTCCAGAGATGATAGAAGTGAATCTCCGCGCTCGGCTGTGAGGTGTCCTCTATTGCCACCGGAAACACTTCGCCATAAATCGTGCCGTTCTCAGCCTGTAAAGTTGGGACCGGATTCCCGGAAACGAACTCAGCCGGAAGCCGAGAGCACTCCTTCTCGCTGACCATGAATTTCGGCGCGAACTGGATTAGGAGAGATTGTTCGACTGCGTCACTGATGCCATCGGAATCGGAATCGAAAGCTGTGCGTGAGTCTTGTGCTGCGAGCCTCCACGGCAGGCAGACACTCGCGCAAAGAAGAAGGACCAGAGAGATAGAATGAATGGAGTGAAATTCGGAGATCAGCCGGGGCCTGGGGTTACATGGAAACACCGCTCGAATTATGCAGCAACATCAATCAGGTCAGCAAGAAAGAACGCAGTTACTTCTGACGTGCTTCGACTTCGGCTAGCCATCCTCGGCGCAGCTGCTCTACAGGGATGCTAGAGAGATAGGGTTTGATATCGAGAATCGGCGTTTCATCGAGCATATCGAGTCCATGAACGTACAACTCATTGCCTCGGCGCTCGCGCAGTTCGACGACGGTCAGCCCAATCGGGTTCGGACGTCGAGGAGATCGCGTGGCGAATACGCCATGCGGGCTGGTGTCGAACGGCGGACTTGCGAACAGCTCGTAGTCAACGGAGAGATGGAATTCCCAAAGGACGAACAGATGCGAGAAGCCCTCAATGTCAGTGAGGCCCGGTTCAAACTCAGGCAGGATCCGCAGCATACCATCAGCGTCGTGCCGTGCGCCGGGACCCTTCGGTACCTCGCTTGTGGTCTTGTACGGGCTACTTACAAATCCAATTGGTCGCGAGGTGAACATGCTTTGCCTTGCTCCATTCCTCTTTTTCAAGGACGTAACTACTCACGCAGATAAACACAGATTAATTGATAAACGCAGATCGTTCGCGTAAGTCATGGCCGCGAAGTATTCAGTCAGCAAGGATCTGCGTGCATCCCGTAATCTGCGCTCGTCTGCGTGAGTAGTCGGTGTTGAAATTTCAGTAATTCTTCGGCTGCGTCATGCTGAACCAGTTGCCGAACGGGTCCTTGAACACAGCTTCCACGCCGTAGAACTGCTCCTTCGGTTCGGAGACGAACTCCACACCTTTCTCCCTCAATTCTTCATATGTCTTGCGACAATCAGCAGTGTAGAAGGCGCCAGGACCGAAGAAGCCTTTCTTCAAGAGCGCACTCACTGTCTCCGCGTCCTTCTGTTTACTGTCTGCATTGCCGCCCTTCATCTCGACGAAGGTGCTGCCGCTGCCGACCTTCATCAAGATGATCTCCAGGTCAGATTGTCCCTTGAGAGATACAGTCAACCAACGAAACCCGGTTGGCAGCGTGTGATCGACCTTGACTTCGAACCCGAGCTTGCCGACGTAGAAATCCTTAGCCTGATCCTGGTCGAGGACATAGATAGTTGCATGTGACATCTTCTGAATCATGATTTTCTCCTTCGATGGGAGAGTAGCGAACCTGAGCCGGACGATGCTTCTCGATTCTTGCTATTCGATGCCCGTCCACGCCTGAACAAAGCAGCCCGGGAGCATCAGCACGCGCCAGGGAGCGTGGTATCCGAAAATGCGGCGCATCTCGCGCTGAAATTCGACGGGACTGCGGCCGAACTGCGAGCGGAATTTCGTCGAAAACGATCCCAAGCTCTGGTAACCAATCTCGAAGCAGACCTCAGTCACCGTACGCTCCGAAGCGAGCATCTGCTTGGCTCGGTCGAGGCGAAGCCGAGTGAGAAAGTCGTGCGGCGTCTCGCCGAAGGTGGCACGAAACAAGCGATGGAAGTGAAATTCGGAGAGACATGCCTCGCGCGCAGCCTGCTCCAGCAGAACTCGTGATTGGTATTCAGCGGCGAGAAGATCGCGTCCGCGGCAAAGCCGGCGGAACGTGTCGTCATGGAGCAGCTGCGGCACGAGGGGAATGATACTACGGTGTCCCAAATGTGAGGCACTGCCACATCGGCGGAGAGGCGAGGTCACCAACCGTCCAATTCGATTTGACCTGTCCGTCCCAAAACGAGACTTTTGTGAAGACACGTGAAGAAATGTAACGAGCAGCGATCGTTCCCATTACAGTCCACGCCTTAATCCCGTCCTAAGTATCCCAGTCATCTAAAACTAATCTATTGGTCATCGTTTTGAAAGATGCGGCTGCTATCCAGTAAGTCCGGCCCGCGATGGTCTTCAACTTCACTCAAGTGACTGAAGCGCCAGGAGGCGGTGCCGGGAATCTATCTCTGGAGCTTATCAATGTCGCACGTCAGATCTCTTCGTACGGTGGGCATGCTTGCTCTCTTGGCCGCATTGGGCACCGTGAGCGTAAACGCGCAGCAAGTCAAAAAGGTCTTCGTAATAGCAATGGAGAATCACAATTGGACACAACCTGCGAACCAGTTCACGGGTGGGATTCAGCAGATTTTCCAAAATCCGGCAGCACCTTACATCAATAGCCTGGTGGACGGAACTTCCGACATCAGTAAAGAGGTTGCTTATGCGGCGAACTGCCGCAGTGTTCTGGCCACGCCTGGTGGAAACAATCCGCATATTCATCCTTCCGAGCCGAATTACATCTGGGCTGAAGCCGGAACGAATTTTGGCGTGGCGAACGACAACGATCCTTTCCGCGTTCCTGGCGGTACAAACCAGACCACGTCGGCGCACCTGTCGACACTTCTAACGAACGCGGGACTCACCTGGCGGTCGTATCAGGAAGACGTCGACCTTACACCAATTGCGGGGCAGGGCGTGAATAGTGGAGGGCAGATCGTGAATGTCCCTGTTCCTCCGAATCAGTACACGGTTCCCATAACGAGCTTTTCGGGCGTGTTTGCTTCCGGTAGCTTCAAACAATTCAATGGTGCCAGCCAATTCAACTACGCTGCCAAACACAATCCGATGGTGTTCTTCACCGATACGAACGGAGGCAACGACGCGACTCCAAACAATCCGCTGTCATCGCACTACGCGCCACTGCAGCAGCTGTTTACCGATTTGGAAAATGACACGGTTGCGGACTACAACTGGATTACGCCGAACCAGTTCAATGACCAGCACACCACGCTATCCGGTGGCTACAAAGGGCTGACCGGCGATCCCGCCAAGATCTTTCAGGGGGACGATTTCCTTCGGCAGGTCATTCCTGTGATCATGGCCTCCCACGCTTATCAAGATAACGGGTTGATCATCCTGTGGTGGGACGAATCTGAATCAGATGGCGTCGCGGGGGATAATCCGGACGACTTCACCCACACCATTCCCGAAATCATCATCTCCAAGCATGCCCACCAGAACGTGAATGGAGTTCCGTACGCTAGTCCGGTTCTTTTCTCTCACTCCTCGGATCTGCGCACAATGCAGGAAATCTTCAGCGTAGGACCCTTCCTGGGAGATGCGGCCAACGCCAACGATCTCTCTGACCTCTTTCAGCCGGGCGCCATTCCAAAAAACAATTTGCAATAGAAGTAGCGCGACAGTTCGCCGTAGTCCTCCGCGCAGAGATGAAAAAACTGACCTCTGCGCGGTTTTCTTTTTATCAGCAACGGCGACGCAGTATGTTTGTAGCTCAAACTCATGGTTGTCCTGGAGCGAATCACGATGCAGAACGCGATGGTCTTCAAAGCAGTACGCCTGCGCGCGCTCCAGGACACTCCAAGCGCCTTCGGATCGACGTACGCAAGGGAGTCACAGTTCGCCGACGCCGAATGGATCAAGCGTGCCGGCAACATGAACGGCGAGCGGTCAATTGGATTTATCGCAATGGATGCAGGTGTGGCTTGCGGCATCGCTGGTTGTTTTCTCGACCAGACTGATGATACGCAAGCGCAGTTGATCTCGATGTGGACTGCGCCTACACATCGTCAGCAGGGCGTCGGCCGTCTGTTAGTGAACGAGATTCTGGAGTGGGTGCGCAAACGAAAGGTTCGCGTGCTGCGATTGATGGTGACAAGCAACAACGATCCCGCGATCAGATTTTATGAGCGCCTAGGCTTCAGCAAAACGGGACGCACCGAGCCATATCCAAACGATCCCGCTCTGATCGAATATGAAATGTCGCAAGTAGTCCTGTAAGACGCGCAGGTCCGAATTTTTAGCCAGCCCACTCTGGAACGTCCCAACTACAATGGTCGGGTTCATGCGTTGGGCGTTCTGGATCCCGTTAGCATTGATTTCTTGTCTGGCTCAAGGACAAAACAATCCCGTATTCGGCAGTAATCTCAGATCGTCATTATTCCCGCATTGGTAAAGGATGCAAAGGGACAAGCCGTTTACGGGTTGCAGGTGAAAGATTTCGTCGTGCAGGACGACGGAGTTGAGCAAGCAGTCCAACTCGATGATCGATCAGATGTCGAACCGGTCTCGATCGTCGTGGCCCTGCAGACCGGCCGCCGGGCGAAGCGAGAGTTCTCGAGGATAGTGCGGCTAGGGTCCATGCTGGATGACATCCTCGCTCAGGGTCGTACGATCTCAGAGGTCACCCTAGTCGAATTTGATAGCCGCGTGCGTACCGTCCACGGATTCACTCACGATGACCCGCCGATTGCGGACTACTTGAAGAGTATTTCAACTGGCGACAATGGTGCCGCAATCCTCGACGCAGTTGACTACTCCGTGAGACTGCTCACGAATCTTCCTAAGAATCACGAACGTTTTCTCTTAATCAGCGAGACGAGAGACCACGGCAGCCGCAAGGCCAAACTCGAGCAAGTAGTAGAAGCTGTTGGCAGAAGTAATGTAGTCGTTCATGCGATACCGTTTTCGCCCTCGCTGTCACAGGTACTCGACACTGAGCGTGGCTTAAACAAAGACGAGTGGAGACCCGCAGGATCGCCTTTCGACATCGGCGCTCCGCTCGTTATGACGTTGAACGCCACCAGAAAGAACGTCGCGAAAGGACTCGCTTCCATGACAGGTGGCGAGTACGAGCTCTTTGCTTCGAAGAAGAGCTTTGAAGATCACATGTTTGATTTCACAAATCAGCTACACAGCCGCTACGTACTGAGCTTTCAACCGAAAGACCCGCATCTTGGTCTGCATCGGCTCAGCGTGCGCGTGCACGAATCGAGTGATTTGAGCGTGCTGGCAAGAACCAGCTATTGGGCGCAGAAATGATGGCCCCCGAACTGTGTTGTAACATGCCCCGGATGAAGACGATTAGACTCGTGCTGTGCCTTGTTGCCTGGTTCTACACCGCTTGTTTAGGGGTTTCCCAATCCATTCCTGCGAAGAAGTCTGCCGAATTCGATCACTCCACGGTCTACGTGCGTGATCTGCAGAAGAGCGCTGACTTTTACGCACGAGCGCTCGGGCTCGAGAGGATCCCTGAACCTTTTAAAGACGGTCTGCACGTCTGGTTCCGGATCGGTTCTCACGATCAGCTTCACGTCGTTTCGGGCGCAACGGACACAATACCGCACGATATCAACGTTCATCTCGCCTTCAGAGTTGTGTCGTTCAATGATTTCGTTTCTCACCTCGATCAAATGTCGATCAAATACCGGAAGAGCATTCGGGACGACAGCAAAGGGACTTCGGTCCGGCCCGATGGAGTGCATCAGCTTTACTTCCAGGATCCCGATGGATACTGGATCGAAATAAACGACGACCGGTTCTAGCGCCCAACTCTATGCCGGAACTGCCGGACATCGTTACTTACATCAGCGCCCTGGAACCGAGAATCGTTGGCCAGACTCTGCAGCGAGTGCGATTCAGCAGCCCCTTTTTGCTGCGAACTGTACAGCCTCCGATTTCAAGTGTAGAGAATCGCGTTGTGTGCGAATTGCGGCGAGTAGGCAAGCGCATTGCCATGGGTATGGAAGGCGATCTATGGCTGGTGCTGCATCTGATGATTGCCGGCCGGTTGCATTGGCGACCGCCAGAGGCAAAGCTAGGTGGACGGCAGAACTTGGCGGCATTCGATTTCCCAAATGGATCCCTGGTCCTGACTGAGGCCGGCGCAAAGCGTCGGGCATCGTTGCATCTGTTGCAGGGTGAGGAGAGCTTGCGCTCGATCGATCCGGGTGGCATCGACGTTTTCTCCAGCGATCTGAATTCGTTTCGCGCCGCGCTCACCGCAGAAAATCGCACGCTAAAACGAGCTTTGACCGATCCGCGCGTGCTGAGCGGAATTGGCAACGCATACTCCGACGAAATCCTGCATGCAGCCCAACTGTCGCCGATTGCGATGACTCGCAATCTCAAGCCTGAGCAATGGGAACGTCTTTTCACCGCCACCAAGAGCACGCTGGACCATTGGGTGAACGTCCTGCAAGCCGAAGCGGAGAACGGTTTTCCCGAAAAGGTCACGGCGTTCCGCAAAGGTATGGCGGTTCACGGACGTTACGGCGAGCCATGCCCGCGCTGTGGCGAAACGGTCTTGCGCATCCGCTACGCAGATAATGAGACGAATTACTGCGCACGATGCCAAACAGGAGGAAAAGTCCTCGCGGATCGGAGCCTGTCTCGCCTTCTCAAAGACGACTGGCCGCGAACCTTAGAAGAATTGGAAGGGCTCAAGCGTAAGTAAGGAGCTAATCATCCGCTTATCTCTCTGACTGCCTGCCCAGCTGCGCGCAGATTTGCCAGTTTCATTTCGGAATACTTTCGGGATAGGATCACGCCGTCCGCGCCTGCTGTTAGTGCTGCCCGGACCGCATTGCTCACATCTTCCGGCTGTGTCTTCTTCTCGGTTTCGCCTGTAGGAATATCGATATCGATGCCCGGCCAGATTTTCACTGCGCCGCCGACTCCTGCGAGTGCGCGCTTGGTCTCGCGCGAGACGTAATCGGCAGAGAGCCCGCGTTTGGGCAACTCGGCCAGTGGCACTTCCTGGTAGTTCTGTTCGCGGTACGTCATGCTAAGAACTTCGTCTGGCGAGAAGTCGCCGAAAATGGTGCGGCTCGCATTGCGGACGTATCCAGCGAGCCGTGGACCACCGCAGTTGTTGTAGATGACTACCTTCAGGAAATCTGAGTAGTTGCGGAACTCGCTATAGTCCTGCTCAGCACGATAAAACGGGCTGAAGGAGTTGTTGTGCCAGACATGCCATCCAACACCGATTGGCTGTGGTCTGTTCTTTGTGATGTCTTTCGCCAGTTTGTAGATGTTGTTGTACGTCATGTGAAGACCGTCATTCCAGAGCTTTTCCCAAGCGAGAATTTCCGGATATTGTACGAGCAGGCGCCAGTAAGAAACGAAATAGCCGTCAGCTGGACGTGATCCTGCTCGGTTGGCACGAACTAACTCCGCAAGCCTTGTGTAGCCCTCGATCGCTCGTTGGACATCGATACCCCGAGCCTTTGCTTGAGCGCGGCAAAAATCGCAGAAGCAGGTCACTTCTGCCGGATCACTGCTTGCTCCACCATGGCTTGTCCCAATTGCATTTCCGAATGGTCCCTGACGTTCGCTGCCCCACATGATGCCGTCAATTGGATAGCTGCGGACAAAGTCCTCGGTCAGTCCATGCCAGAAGGCCTGCACTTCAGGGTTGTGGAAGCACAGCGTCGTTGCTTTGTGTCCGGAGAGAGTAACTTCCTGGAGACGTTCGACGCCTTCAATGTCACGCCTGAAGACATCCTCGTACCAGCAGATCGTCTTCATGCCGTGTGCTCTAGCTTCGGGGAGCACCTCGCTAAGCACATCGAATTTGCCGTAGTCGATCGCTTGAATATTTTTGAGCGACGTATCGCGGTAGTACCGCGGATGAACGCGCGCGAAGTTGCCGCCGCGAAAATCGGTGTCGTATTCCTGCTTGCCATGATCGGGCAGCGGCTGACCAGGAACTTGGCGGCCAGCAATGCCACGTCCGTAGCTGAAGGCGGCAATGAAGAGCGTGTTGATTCCGGCATCATGCTGGAAGCGGTCAAGAACCGCCGCCACACCTTCGTCAACAAAGGACACCGCCCCAACCTGAATTCCAATCATGCGCGTGGGAGTATCCGCCCAAAGAGGAAGTACTGCCCCAACCCCGGCCGCTGCCGCGAGCTTCGTGAATTCACGTCGAGTGATGTTGGTCATGATTTCTCCTGGCTGTCGTTCGCGCCCGATTGAGGCGGGCAATCAGTTTAGGAACTGGACGCTTCCACAGCAAGGGAGGCGTCGACAAGGTAACGAATGCGATCATGGTTGAGTCTCAGGCTCAGAAGGAAAGAAGTTTCGTTTCTGAAATGCAGAACTCGATTCAAATCGCGCCACTGCGCCCCAACGACATAGAAGCTGCTTTTCGTCTCGCGTTCAACGAGGGCTGGAATCAGACAAGAGGTGATTGGCTTCGCTTACTCACACATCAACCCAACGGTTGCTTCGGCGCGCATTCCGAGGACCGGCTGGTAGGGACCGTCACAACGTCCGTCTATCGCGGAGACCTTGCCTGGGTCGGGATGATGTTGGTCCAGCGTGAATACCGGGGACGTGGCATCGGCCGGAAGCTGATGATCGCGGCCTTGGAATATGCGAAGACGGAAGTCAGCACAATAAAACTGGATGCCACGCCGGCAGGCAAAACTCTTTACGAGGCACTGGGCTTTGTTCCTGAAGCGGGAATCGAGCGATGGGAAAGAGGCGGCACGTCGCCAGAGGCCGACTCAAACCCGATCACGGTTGAAAAGGTGAAGGTAGCCGAGATCTGCAAAATTGACCTCATGGCTTTCGGAGCGGATCGAGCAACAATGCTGGAATTGGTATCACAACAATCCTGTGCGCAACCTTTAACGGCGAGCAGTCGAGACGGAAGCAGCTGCGGATATGCAATGGCGCGTCCTGGCAGCCGGGCTATGTATCTCGGACCGATTGTTTCGATCGACCCGCGCGAGACCTCAGCGCTTTTCGAGCGGATAGTTGGACGATTTGGTGATCGGGCAATTTATGTGGATTTGTACAAGGGTTCAGCCGTAGCTCCCCGCTCACTTTCGGCGAGAGGCTTTGCCAAACAGCGCGATTTAACTCGAATGTATTGGGGCAAGCCAAGTCGCGCAGGATTGTCGCCCTTCATAGTTTCGATCGCTGGTCCCGAAATAGGCTGAAAGAGCGCATACCCACCTCTGAAGGTGAGCAGATACGGTTCCGAAGCATTATCTGAGCCAACCCGATTTCGCATTCACCATCTGTTCATTTACAGTGGTCTTCGCGAATGACAATTACAAGCTTGCCGAAGGTTGATCTAGTCGGCGTTGGCCTAAATGCGACCGACACGTTGATTGCGCTGGCCGAACATCCCGCTCCGGGTTCTAAAGTCGAGTTTCGCTCGTCGAGCGTGTTGCCGGGAGGGCAAGTGGCGAGCGCGGTGATGGCTTGTCAGCGCTGGGGACTTCGTACCCGATACGTCGGGAAGTTGGGCGATGACATGGCTGCGCGGATTCACCGCGAAGAGTTTGCACATGCGGGCGTAGAGACGCAGATCATATCGGTTCCCGGCTGTGGGAGCCAACAGGCCGTAATTCTGGTAGACAGTCAGGGAGAGCGCACCGTTCTCTGGCGACGCGATCAGCAGCTCGGATTGCGGCCAGAGGAGCTTAACCGCGAGTGGATCGTGAACGCGCGAGTGCTCCACGTTGATGGTTACGACACGGCCGCGGCGACGGTAGCAGCAGGTTGGGCTCGAGCAGCAGGTATTCCGGTGATTGCCGATCTTGATGACACTTATTCTGGCGTAGAAGCGCTGTTGGAGAACATCGACTACGCGATCGTCAGCAGAGACGTGCCGTCGCGGCTGCTTGGCGAGGAGGACCTGGAGAAGTCACTGCCGCTCATGCAACGGCGTTATGGGTGCGCTTTGACTGCGGCGACGCTCGGTCAAGATGGAGTCTTGGCATGGGATGGCAAGCAGTTCCAATACGCCTGTGCGTATCAGGTTGCGGCCGTTGACACAACTGGAGCTGGAGATACGTTTCACGCTGGATTCATTTACGGACTCCTCCAAGACTGGCCGCTTCAGCGAAGACTCGATTTCGCATGTGCTGCTGCGGCGCTCAACTGCATGGGGGTGGGAGCTCGCGGGGGAATTCAACCTATCGAAGTGATCGGAGACTTGATGGCGACGGGCGCTCGATATGAGCCTGTTTTTGATTGTGCGAAATAGCCCACCGTGTTCTGGTTCTAAGTTAGGAAGTTCGCGGACCAAGAGTTCCCTGCCGCAGGGAAAGCAGTAGGGAATTTTTTCCCGGGGGAAATTTCTCGACCGTGACACCCGCATGAGTACAGGCGAATTCGAAACGACCAGGGAATGCGGAGGGAATCAGCAGGGAATTTATTTTTTCAGACTCAGATGGTCTGGTGCGTTCCACTCTGGTTCATCCCCGACGGTGATCAAACCCGTCGTGTTTCAAAGCTAGAACATAAAATTTGGGCTGGCAATAGCTTTATGAGGAGGATTTTTCAGCGCCCAAACGGCGTTACCTCTTGTCCGCGACCGCAGATTGTTTCCAGGGTGTGAGCGACCGTTCGGCACTCAGCGTACTCAGATGCGAAGATGAGTAGTGCCGAGTTTAGTCTCTCCCTCCCTAAGTTTATCCGCCGCCGCTTCGTGGGGCGCGGCTGATTTCGCCGGTGGTCTGGCTACTAAGCGGTCGAATGTATTTGGCGTAGTCGCGGTTGCACACGGCGTCGGCTTAATATTTGTGCTGGCACTTGCCCTTTTGGTCCGCGAGCATTTGCCGTCGCTGACATCGTTGCTTTGGGGATTCGCAGCTGGATCAGTCGGTGGCGCAGGACTTGCTTGTCTCTATAAGGCGCTGGCTGTCGGCAAGATGGGATTGACGGCGCCACTCTCCGCCGTGATCTCCGCGCTTGTTCCGATAATCTTCAGCTTCATCACCGCTGGATTCCCGCATGGAGTCCAGTTATTCGGATTCGTGCTGGCGATTGTCAGCATCTGGCTCATTGCTACTCAAAGCGGATCTTCCGGCGACTCGAAGGGACTTGGGCTGGCAATAGCGGCAGGAGTCGGGCTTGGCGGATTCTTGTTGTTCATCAAATTCGCCGGTACGGAAGCAGTGTTTTGGCCTCTAGTGACAGCGCGTGCTGGCTCGTTTGGGTTGATGTGCGTATTGATTAGCCGTCGGGGCGCAACTCCTTCTACGTCACCGGAGGAGAAAGATCGGCAGTTGGATACCTGGAAGCCCGCTCCGGGAACGATGAGCTACGTGCTCGTTGCTGGCATTCTCGACTCTGCAGCAAACGCCTTGTACGTCGCCGCGACGCAGCGAGGACGGCTGGACGTTGCTGCGGTGCTGTCGTCGCTGTATCCCGCGAGCACCGTGATTCTTGCACGAGTGTTTCTGCGTGAGCGTTGGTCGCCAATTCAAACTGCAGGCATGATCGCTGCGCTCGTGGCAGTCGGCATGGTTAGTGCGTAGCCAGAATTTTCCCATGAAACGAAGTCAGCAAGAAAAAAGGCCTGCCTTGCGGCAGGCCAGAGGCGGGTGCGGAACGATTTTAGTGTGGCGTGCAATCGACGGCTGGAGGCTGTGCAACGCCGATGGTCGTGTTCAAAGACGGAGAGCCGTCGAAATCAAACAAATCTTCGAGTGTGTTAGCGTGCTGGTCGCGTTTCGTTAGGTGTGGGATCGCGCCGTCTTCATTGCCCTCGTCGTCGTTATTCAATGAGCTAAGAAATCTCTTTTCGATCAGCGCGAGCAGCGAAGTGTGATCGCCTATTGTGTGGGAGACGTATTGGTACTTGGAGAAAGGTGAAATAGCCAGGAAGGGAACTCGAACTCCGAGCTGGTCGAAGTTGGCGCACGCTGCCGGGTAAGCTCCCGTCGGACTGAACTCTGGACAGAGCTGCAGGGCATCGCCGCGGCTTACCGTGCAGTTGGCGCCACCTCCAGGTTGCGT
>Ga0126384_10001333_pt1 | contig 14612 bp, 15 predicted proteins | sample PanSoiMetPlot_36_FD_92543 | JGI IMG/M metagenome (GOLD analysis project Ga0126384, IMG submission 92543) | Tropical forest soil microbial communities from Panama - MetaG Plot_36 | ecosystem: Environmental > Terrestrial > Soil > Tropical forest > Bulk soil | place: Panama | collected 2016-02-17 | reverse complement strand
TGCGTCGCGTGCGCGACACGCTGCAGATGAGGCTTGGAGGACCGACCACCACCGACGTCGTCGGCGCTCCCGGTTCGATTCAGCTGCGAAACGTTACCGCAGGATACGGAGGCGCGCCCGTACTCAGCTCGTTCGACCTCCACATCAACCCCGGCGAATTCGTGTACGTGGTCGGCCCATCGGGTGCCGGCAAGACGACACTGCTCAGGGTCCTCTTCGGCGTGGTGCGGCCCGATACGGGCTGGGTGCTGGTCGACGGCATCGCGGTGCACAGGTTGCAGGGCTGGCAGACGGACACGATCCGGCGCCGGGTCGGCTGTGTTTTTCAGACGTACGAGCTGCTGCCCCACCTGACCTCGCTCGAGAACGTTCTCCTTCCCCTTCAGCTTGCCCATGCTCGCACCCGCAACGCCAGAGCGTGCGCCATCGAGGCGCTCGAGCTGGTTGGGCTCAAGGACAAGCTGCACGAGTTTCCCGGAACGCTTTCGGGTGGACAGCAGCAGCGGGTGGCGGTTGCGCGCGCCATAGCCCACCAGCCGAGAGTGCTGCTTGCGGATGAGCCCACTGGCAACGTCGACAGTCAGAGTAGCGCCGAGATCATGGAGCTGTTCGGCCAGCTCAACGAGATGGGCAGCACCGTGGTGATGGCCACGCACGACGAGTTCGTGCTGTCCAGCTACACGGCACGAGAAGTCCGCCTTCAGCCCACGCTGCTCAAGGTGGCGAGTTGAGCCACTTAGCCAACGTCGTATGGGCTGGGCGCTACGCCTTCAACGTCTTCGCCTACTGCGTCCGCTGCTGGCGCGGACGCCTTGGGGCGTGGTTGGCCACCGCTGCGGCGATCGGCGGAGTGCTCTCACTGGCAGCCGGGGCCGAGCTGTTCCTGGTCTTGTCGGAGCGGAGCCTCAGCGAACAGGTGCGCGCAGCCTCCGAGTTCCAGGTCTTCCTCGCTGACACCGCCGGAGCGGACCAGGTAAGCGCCCTCAAGGGCGAGATCGCCGCACTACCAGGCGTGCGTCACGTCACGTACCGGAGCAAGGCAGAGGCACTGGCGCTGGCGCGTCACAACAGCACTCTTGCCACCATCGCAGACAACAGCGACGTAAACCCGTTCCCCGCCAGTCTCGTCGTGGACCTCTCCGACCCGTCCGCGGCCGAGCAGGTGACCACTCTCGTTACGCACGACCCGGCGACAGACCGCGACGTCCCCTCCTCCTACACCCCGGCGGAGGGACGCCACCTGAGCGCGTTTCTCTCGATGGCGCAGGGCGTCGTGGTTGGCATCGCCCTCGCAGCGCTGGCCGTGGCGAGCCTGGTCGCGTTTGTGCTCCTCCGCAGCGAGATCCGCGCTCGCAGAGCGGAGCTCCGCATTCTGACGCTGGTCGGGACGCCACGGCCGGTTATCCGGCTCCCGGTCCTCCTGGAGGCGGTGGCTCTCGCGGTCACGGGGACCGTCGTCGCCTCCTTGACCCTGACCTTCGTCGGCGATCACGTTGTGCCCGCAGTCAACACGTACGTGCCCTTCCTTCAGCTGGGTAGTGCGACAGGCGCCGTCGCGGCCATCAGGGCCGCCACCCTGGGCAGCAGCGTGGTTGCCCTCGGTGCCTGCAGCTTGTTCGTGAGGTTGCCACGATGAATCGGACTTGCATTCTGCTCACGGCTGTCCTCGTGGCCAGCTCGGCGATCCCCTCGAACGCGAGGTCGGCCTTCGCGGACCCGGCGAGCCCAAGCCCGGCGCAGCAGCTGGCGCAGCTGAACCAGCAGCTCGACTCGGACGAGGCCAAGCTGAACGACCTCAACGATCAGGTCGAGCGCGCCCAGGCCGACGTCGACCGGCTGAACCGTCAGATCACTGCCGAGCGCCAGCGTGAGGAGGAGCTGAGCAAGCGCCTGGGGTCGCTGGCTCGTCTGGAATACGAGCAGCCGGCATTGCGCCTGACGACCTTGATCCAGGCCCGCAGCCTCAACCAGCTGCTTGGCGAGCTTGCACAAGCCCGGCTGGTGGTCCACAAGCAGGGAAGCCTGCTCGATCAGGCCCGGCAGCTGAGGAGGCTGGACGAGCAGTCACGCAGCCAGATGAGCGTCAAGCTTGGGCTGGTGCAGGCCGCTCGCGACGAGGCCGCCCAGGTCGCGGCTCGCACGCTGGCGCTCCGCAACGCAGCCCTCGACGCTGTGGTCAGAGCGCGTGCCGCTGCGCTGGCGGCGCAGGCCCAGGCGACTCAGGCCGCGAGCAGAGTGTCGATTACGGCGCCGACAGGTCCCTGGCCGAACCACTTCTCGTATGGCTACTGCACCTGGTATGTGGCCACGAAGCGATTCGTGCCGTGGTTCGGGAATGCGATCGAGTGGTGGCCCAACGCCCGCGCATATGGATTCTCAGAAGGTCAGGCGGCGCAAGTGGGCGCGATCATGGTGACGCGTGAGAGCTGGTTTGGGCACGTGGCGTACGTGGAGGCGGTGAACGGTGACGGGTCCTGGACCGTCTCGGAGATGAACTTCTCGGGCTGGGCCGTGGTCGACCGGAGAACGATCAAGCTCGGCCAGGTGCCCCTGGTCGGATTCATCTACAGGTAAGGCTTGCGGGTCCCGCCCTCATCAGGCGGACCGACAGCAGCGTCATCCAGACCAGGTTGAGCCCGATGAAGGTTCGCTCCCAGGCGCCCGAGGGGAGGCCACCCACCACCACACCTGCGACCGCGATGGCGATGAGGGCGATCGAGACGCCTGAGGTCGCCACTGATGGGGTGGCGTAAGCGCTGAAAGCCGGGTCTCGGCGCAGCCGGCCCGCAGCAAGCAGTGGCGCGATCGCCAGTGCGCAAAACAGTACGATCGCGATGAGGCGGTGGGTGGCGAGGACCGCCGGGTGGGCAGCGTCCCGGCTCACGAACGCCACGCCGACCAGCGCGGCCCCGGCGATGGCAAGCGAACGCACACCGGCCGCTCCCCTGCCGGTGAGCCTGCGGTCGAGCGTCCAGGCCACAGCGATGATAGATAGGCCCAGCGCAGCCAGTATGAGCTTCACAGCCAGGCTGTAGGGTGCGCCGGGCTCGGCCAGCCGGCTGACCGTTCTGTGGACAGGGTCGTATCCGGGGGTCTGCACGCCGATGACAGCCACCGCGACCGCTGCAAGCGGAGGGACCGCGACACCGGCGACGGCGGCGAGGCGCTCGGCCGTCGGGACCGCGTCAGGACCTGTGCCGAAGCGGCTCACCAGTTTGCGAGGCACGCTCCGTCTGGGAATCAAGCCTCAAGCCGAAGCCGTCCGCCATTCGGGTCAGGTAGTTGAAGACCCCGACGATGTGGCCCACCTCGAGAAGCGCCCTGTCGTCGAAGTCGAGCTCGCGCAGCGGTCGCCAGTCTTCCTCCGTCATCCTGGTCGGAGCGGCCGAGAGTTTCTCGGCCACAGCGCAAAGGGCACGCTGACGGGCCGACAGCCCTGGCAGCTCACTCCACCGCGTCTCCTTGATCGCCTGGACCAGTTCCGGGTCGCCTTTCTCTGCACGGAGAAACTCGGTGTGCGACTGCGTTCAATAATGGCAGTCCTGAGCCGCAGCCGCGACTGCGGCCACCATCTCCTTTTCCGGCCGGGTCAGGGCGCCCCCCTCGTCCATGACCGAAAGGTAGTGGGCGCCCCAGGTCGCCGCGATACGCGGGTGGGTGCGCATAAGCCGGGCCATATTGGCCACGAACCCGAAGTCGTAGAGGCTCCGCGCGCTGGGGTTGGCAGCCATCTTGATTGCCAGCTCGTCCGCGGAGATCAGCTCGACCCACGCGTCGCGTGGTTTGGTTTCGCTCACGCCAGCATTATCGGTGACGCCGCCGCCGTACGCGGCGCTCCGCCGCTTTGCGAGGAGTTGTCAGTCCATGGCGGAGGACTACCGAGAAGGAGAGAACATGCCCCTCTCTACCTCCAATATATACGGCACCGGGGGGCTTGTAGCAAGCCCCGGGTCGTGCCGCATAATCGCCGCCCGAAGCACAGAACTTGCGGAATGGGAGGCACGAAATGCGTGTGTTGTTGTCGACGTATCCGGCCGGAGTGTCGCGATGACCGAGCATGCGGTGGTGATCGCCGGAGGAGGTCCGACGGGGCTGATGTTGGCGGGCGAGTTGGCCCTGGCGGGGGTCGAGGTTGCGATTGTCGAGCGGCGGGCCAGCCAGGAGCTCGACGGCTCGCGCTCCAGGGGTCTGCACTCGCGCACCATCGAGGTGCTCGATCAGCGCGGCATCGCCGATCGGTTCCTCGCGGAGGGGCAGGCGATGCAGGTCCAGGCGTTCGCCGGGATCCGGTTGGACATCGGCGACTTCCCCACCCGCCACAACTACGGGCTCGCGCTGTGGCAGAGCCACTTCGAGCGCATACTGGCCGCCTGGGTCAGCGAGCTGGGGGTGCCGATCGCTCGCGAACGTGAGGTGACGGGCTTCGCGCAGGACGACACCGGCGTCGACGTCGAGCTGTCCGACGGCCAGTCGCTACGAGCGGACTACCTCGTCGGGTGCGACGGAGGACGCAGTGTGATCCGTAGAGCGGCCGGCATCGAGTTCCCCGGCTGGGATCCGTCAGTCAGCTCCATGATCGCCGAGGTCGAGATGAGCGAGGAGCCGGCGTGGGGTATTCGCTATGACGACAAGGGCACTCAAGCCCTGGGCAGGCTGGAGGACGGAAAGCGCGTAGGGGTGGTGGTGAGTGAGCTGTATGCAGGGCAAACCGGTGAGCCTACCCTGCCTGATCTCAGCCGAGCGCTCGTCGCCACCTGGGGAACGGACTACGGGGTGCACAGCCCAACCTGGATCTCGCGATTTACCGATATGACCCGGCAGGCGGCGTCCTACCGCAAGGGACGCGTGCTGCTTGCCGGCGACGCCGCACACGTGCATTACCCGGTCGGAGGGCAGGGCCTCAACATCGGTGTACAGGATGCGGTGAACCTGGGATGGAAGCTGGCCCAGGTGGTCAAGGGGACATCGCCGGAAAGCCTGCTGGAGACCTACCATGCCGAGCGGCACCCGGTCGGTGCCCGCGTGTTGGCAAACACCATGGCGCAGACTGCCCTCACCCGCTCCGATGCGCGAATGGACGCCCTGCGTGACACCATGTCCGAGCTGCTGAGCATGGACGAGCCTCGCAAGCGGTTCGCCGCGATGATGTCTGGTCTCGACATTCGTTACGACCTCGGTGAGGGACACCCACTGCTCGGGCGCCGCATGCCCGATCTCGACCTGGTCACCGCCAACGGCCCGCTGCGGGTATTCACCCTGCTACACAACGCCCGGCCGGTGCTGCTCAACCTCGGTGAGCCCGGCGGCTTGGACATCGCTCCATGGGCAGATCGGGTTCAGTTGATCGACGCCAGATACGTTGGTACGTGGGAGCTTCCGGCACTCGGAGCCGTCACCGCCCCCACCGCCGTGTTGATTCGGCCCGACGGATATGTGGCCTGGGTGGGAGACCTAACCCAGCGGGGGCTCGCTGACGCGCTAACCACCTGGTTCGGACCCCCTGCTGCGGCGTAACACACCGGCTTCCGCACCTTTCGGTGCCTCCCTATCAACAGGCTCCTAAGCCAGGTCCGTCGTATCAAGCCAGCGGCCGTCGCCGTACACGGAGATGAGGTCGTCGGCAGCGGACGGTCCCCAGGAACCTCGGACGTAGAGATCTGGCCGACCACGGCCCTCCCACTCGCCGAGAAGTGGATCGACGATCTCCCAAGCCCGCACGATCTCGCTTGGCCCCGGAAACTCCACCTGCGCTCCCTCCAGGATCTCACTCAGGACGTTGTCGTAGGCATCCGGCACCCGCTCCCTCGCCACCGCCCTGTAATCGAGGCGCAGGGCGGCCGGCACGAGCTGGAACTGGGGTCCTGGATGCTTCGCCCCGATGCGCAAGAGAATGCCTTCGTCTGGCTGAATGCGAAGCACGATAACGGTGGGAATCGAGTCGAGGGCCGAATCACCGATGCGGAGGCGGGGAGCGTCCTTGAGCCGAACCACCACCTCGGTTACATCCCGCGCCAGCGCCTTGCCAGTCCGAAAGAAGATCGGCACACCCTGCCAGCGCCAGTTTTCTATGGATAGCCTTGCGGCGGCGTAGGTTTCGCGCCGTGAGTTAGACGGGACCCCCTCCGTCTCGCGGTAACCATCGTACTGGCCGGCGACGGCCGCCCCCGAGTCGAGTGGATGCACGGCGCGCAGCAGAGCCAGCTTGGCGGCTCTGGTATCAACTGGGTTCAGGCTGCCAGGCGCCTCCATGGTGACGAGGGCAAGGATCTGCAGGATGTGGTTCTGGACCATGTCTCGGACCGCTCCGACCTCGTCGTAGTAGCCTGCGCGTTCGACGATATCGATCTGCTCCGCCGCAGTGATCTGAATACTGTCGATGAAGTTGCGATTCCAGACCGACTCGAAGAGGGGGTTGCTGAACCTGAAGGCCAGCACGTTCTGCACGGTGTCCTTGCCCAGGTAGTGATCGATCCGATAGACCTGAGACTCGTCGAACAGCTGTGCCAGCTGCTGGTTGAGGGCGGCGGCGGAGGCGGCATCGTGGCCCAGGGGCTTCTCGACTACCACTCGGTTGCTATCGCCTCGTCGAACAAGTCCGCACGCGCTGAGGCCACTCAGAATCGAGCCGAATACGGCTGGAGGAGTTGCGAGATAGAAGACCATCGAACGGCCATCAGCTTCGCCGGCGTCCGCGAGGCGCCGGTAGCCGTCTTTAGCGGTGTAGTCGAGCTGCAGCCATCTCGCGTTGCCGGCGAGCGCCGGGCTGCCGCTCGATCGGGCGACAAGGTCTTGAAACTGCTCTGGGTCCAGAGCGCGTCGACCGACGCCGATCACGCGGAGATCTCGGTTCGCGGACAGGCGCCCGAGAGCGGGCAGGATCTTGCGGTTCGACAAATCACCCGAGGCCCCAAAGATCACGACGTCCTGGCCCGAACCCGCGGGTCCGGAGGCCGGCCTGGTTTCGGGAAGGCTGGTGACTGTCTCCATGGGTACAAAGCCGCCGACGTCAAGGCAATTACCGCTTGGGCTCCGTGTCCGCTTGAGTGGGTGTCGCACCGGCCGCGCGACCGCTTTCAACTTCCCTGACGATCGGCGTCCTAGTCTGAACGCAGCGCCGCGCTATTGCGCCTGCTAATCACCGGGTGCTCAGCACCTGTAGTTGGTGGAGGACGCGTCGGTCAGGCTCCGACTATGACCGTTGATGCGGGCGTCCCCGGCGAGGGACCGCGATTTATCGAACGCAGCAGGAGTAAGGCTGGGAGGCTTTACAGGGTTCGGCGCCGATGGAGTACCCTTCCGCCCGCATGAGCACGAGAGCGACAGCTCAAATGTTCCTGGTGGTCGTTCTGGGAATTGCATTTCTCGCGACCATCGCCATAGGCATGTACGCTGCTTTCGTTGCCCCTGTGGAGACGGTCTCGAACGTCAAGGTGCTGGTGAACACGCTGCTCCCCGCGGAGACGGCCCTCCTGGGGTCTGCAGTAGCCTTCTATTTCAGAGGGGGACCGCGAGAAGGCGGCCCCAAGCCGCCTCGGGGGTCCTCTTAGGCTGGTTTCGTCCGGTCCTCTGAACGCACACGCTACGCGGGCTCTTCGCTCCGAAGCTGGTGACCGAGCCTGTTCGCCAGATCCACAAAGTCCGTCGCCTGCACGTCCGCCGGCGGATCGGGCAGGGAATCCGCGCCGCCGGAGGGTCCTTTCTCCAGTGGCCGCTCGACGAAGGCGGCTCGCAGGCCGGCGGATTGAGCTCCTCGCAGGTCCGATTTGTGCGCGGCCACCATCATCACCTGGCCCGGCTCGAGACCAAGCGCAGCGACCGCACCGAGATAGACCTCGGGATCGGGCTTGTAGTGCGCAAAGTCCTCGGCTGACAGCAGGCGGTGAAACGGTAGGCCCGTAAATCGCATGAGCGCTTGCTGTTGAGACCGATTGCCGTTGGAGAGAGTTGCCACCGTAAAGCGCTTGCCAAGCGTCGCCAGGCCGGCCTTTGCATCGCGCCAGGCCGGGAGCCGCTCCCAGGCCAGGGTGAACTCTTCGCGTGTGGCCTCATCAAAGCCTTCGATGCCAAGGTCGTCGATCACCTGATCGAGCGACAGGCGATGAAGACGATCGAAGTTGGTCCACGGCAGCTCACCCAGGCGCACTCGATTCATGTAAGGGACATAGAGCGCGCGCCATGCCTCCGCCACCCGCTCCCAGTCAGCCTCGATGCCGTGCAGTCTTCCCAGTCGCCGTCCCTCAGCAGCCACGCCAGAACGCCAGTCGACGGTGGTCCCGAAGATGTCGAAAGTCAGGGCGCGGACATCGCTCAAGTCAGGCATGATCTATCTCCTGATCGAATCGGGTCGACTTCGCTGGCCTATGCCAGGCCCACGCCGCCGGCCGGCGATGCACAAAGCGCAGCATCCAGGTAGTCGCGGACTGGCTCGAAGAGACCGTGTGGGATGAGGTCCGACAGCTGGTCAAGCCGGCACCAGGCCAGCTCCGCCAGCTCCTCGGGGTCCGCCAGGTAGGGGGAACCGCTCACAACTCTGCACGCGAGATAGACCATGTGGCGGCCCGTGCTGGGATGAACTCTCTCGCCGATGACCTCTGTCGGCGCCACCCTGAGACCGACCTCCTCGCGCATCTCACGAGATGCAGCCGCCTCGACCGTCTCGCCAGATTCAATCTCTCCGGCCGGGAACTGCCATAAGAGCGTCCCCTCCCGCACGCGACGCCGCACCAGAAGCACCCTCCCATCCGCGACGATGACGGCGGCGACGATAGACCGCCTGAGGGTTGGTGCGGCGGCTGCGGTGTCAGTCATGTCGGGCGGAAGGTGACGTGTTGGTGCCAGCTTACGAGACGGTTTGGGTAGACCGCAGGCTGAATCTTATAGCCGCGCGGCAGAAGCCGTGGTACGACCAGCGTGTTACAGGGATCTCAAGTCTCGTCAGGCCACGACGTGGCCGCGACCTACTACTGCGAAGTCAGGTCCAGTTCGCCAGTTACCCTGGGGGAAACGTCAGCAAAGCCTGAAAGATGCTGGTCAGTGGGATGAAATGGGTCAGCCTCGCGCGGTCCACCCAGGTCGCAGTCACATTCTCCACTACATCTTTGTTGTCGACAGTACCGCCAAGGTACTGGCAGAGAAAGTAGTCGCAAAAGACGCGGGTCATCGGGTGAAGCCTGGAGCCCAAAAAGCGGCTCACGGAGCAGTGCACTCCCGTCTCGGCAAGCGTCTCCCGAACGGCCACAGCGGCCGCGTCGCCACCTGGCTTGACAATCCCGGCGGGAAACTGCCACGAGACGCCATTTACGGCGTCGCGCCGGCACACGAGCAGTACCTGAGGTCCATTCGTGACCACCGCGATGGCCACCTTCAGCACCTCGGCGCCGGGGAAGTGGTCGTAAGCAAGCTCACCTTCCTCCACGCCGAGCTGCTTGCATAGCGCGCGGACATTAAATGGACGCGGGCGGTGATAGCCCTCTTCCCACCCGCGGTATGTCGACGGGGCAACGCCGACCTTCTCGGCAAGCTCCTCCTGTGTAAAGCGGCGGCCCCGGAGCTGGCGCAGGCGGTTCGGATAGGACGGGCCCGTCGTCATTTCAGCGGAAAGTCAGCGCTATGTGCGCTGGTCTTGTCGGCTACCGTGGGCGAAGCTGACAGGCATGGCGTGGGGGTCAAGGAGGTCATCGGATCGCCTCGTCGTTCACCGAGGCACCTTCCAACCCAGGGTCTTCGAGACTGACCCCAAAGACCCAGCCCAATCGCCTCGCCACCCACTCGCGCCGCCGCATGCCGCACGGGCACCCCGGGCTGCCCCACGCCCCCATGAACCCAGATTAACCATCCGTCGGCAGCTTGTGAACAGGCAGCCCGGCAAACGTCGCGCCCGTCCATTGCTGCAGAGGTGGGACGTGCAGACGTTGTGAATTGGCAACTTCGCGACGAGGAGGACACCAATTGATCCGAGGGACCACGGTTCGTGGGAAAGGCGGAGGCGAGCTGCTGATGCAGCGCATCCTGCGGGTCCTCTTGGTCGGGGTCCTGCTCCTTCTGTTGTTGCTCGGTGTGCGGGATGTGCTGCGGCCGTTCGTCCCCTTCCTGACCAGCCGCCAGGCGCCTGCCGCAGACCCGGCGGCTGCCTATCCGCGAGAGGGCGCCGAGGCTTTCGCCGTTCGCTTCGCACTCGTCTACGAGACGTTTGACGGCGCGCATCCGAATGTCCGGCAGAAGGCGCTGGCGCCCTACCTGGCCGAAGGCGCCGACCTGGCCATGGGCTGGGACGGCAATGGGAAGCAGTCGGCCGTACAGGGACTACCCGCCGGGATCAACGTGCGGGATGGGCACCAGGCTCAGGTGACCGTGGCCGTGCTCATCGACAACGGGCGCTGGGTTTACCTCTCGATACCAGTGATCGCCGACCAGGCAGCATTCGCCGTGGCCGCAGCGCCCGCACTGGTCCCGCCCCCCGGAAAGGCGTCGTCGACTCAGCCCGCCCTCGACCACAACTTCCAGGAAGACAGTGCACTGTCCACCCAGCTCCGCTCATCCGTGACCACCTTCTTCTCCGCATACGCTCGCTCCAGCACCAATGATCTCGACTATTACTCGGCACCTGGGGTGCACTTCGCGGGCCTGAGCGGGGCAGTGGACCTTGCCGAGCTGACCAGCGTGTCGGTCGCTCAGGGGCCGCCCGGGCAGAGGGCCGCGGTGGCCAGCGTCCGCTGGATGGACAGGGCGAGCGGCGCCAGCTTCGTGCAGCCGTACCGGCTGGAACTGGTGCTTTACGCAGACAGATGGCTCGTGAGCCAGATCACACCGGGGAGGTGACCCAGATGTTCCACGCGTTCCTGGCCGCGGGCGGAATCGTCCTGGCGCTCGGGCCGAACGCCGCCGCCACCATCGACCCGACCGGAGCGCATGCGGCAGACGTCGCGAAGCAGGCGATCGCCAACATCTTCCTGGCGGTCCTCGCAGTACTCGGCGTCGTGGCGTTGTGGCGTCGACGGATGCTGGAGCTCCTCGGGCTGGTGGCGCTGGCCGTGGTTTGCGCCACGTTCGTCTACTTTCCCAGCACCATCCAGGCGATCGCCGCCGCGGTGGTCAAGGTCCTGGAGGGAGGGTAAGCACTGTGGACCTCCCCGTCTACACGAGCCTGCTGCGCGTGGAGCGCCGCCTCTACCACATCGGACGGCTCGAGCTGCCACGGCCGGTCACCCTGACCGAGGCAGCGGTGTTCGTGCTGGCCTTCAGCCTGCTCGTGGCGCCGACCCGTCTGCTGCACATTGCCGTCGGCCCGAGCTGGCTCTGGCTTTATCTCGTGGTGCCCTGGCTGGCGTCCTGGGCGTCGACACAACCGCTCGCGGACAGCAAACGCCTGCATACGTGGGCGCTGTCCCAACTCCGCTACCTCCTCACCGAGCCGCGCGTGCTGGCCCGGCTGCGACCCGTCAGCGAACCGCGTCGACTGCGTGCGGAGGTCTGGGTGTGGCGGCCGACCGGCAGGCTCGCCCGGCGGCGGATATGGAGAGGCCAACACGTAGAGAGCCTGAGATGAGCAACTGCCGACTGGACTACTTGGAGAACGGCTTGCTGATCGGCTCGGACCGCGCCTGGGCCTGGTTTCGACTGCCGACGCACTCCTACGACGCGCTCTCCGAGGGTCAGCGTCTGGCTCTGCTGGCGCAGGAGGAGCGTCTGCTGTCCGGGCTTCGTGACGCCGAGGGCCACCTGCTCGTCGTGCCTCGCAGCTACCCGGCGTCGCAGTGGGCGGCGGAACTGGAGCGACGAACGACGCGACCAGCGCCGGGCTGGAACTCCTACCTGGACGCAGTCACGCATCACCTGGGCGGGCAGCGCATCCGGCAGCGCGAGGTCTACCTGGGCTTGCGCCTCAACCGACCGCCGCGCGGAGGCTGGATACGGAATCTGTTTGTTGCGCAGGAGCGGCTGACCGGCCTCGAGGATCCGCGGCCGGCAGCCTCCGAGCTGCTGGAGCTTCGGAAAGGGTTAGACCTGATGCACCGAACAGTGGCGGCGGCGCGTCCTGGGGCGCAGCTGGCGACCGCGTCGGACCTGCGATGGCTGATCCGCCGTACCCAGTGGCGGGGACTTGCCGAGGACGCTGAGGTTGTGGCACCGCCAGCCCGGCCTGCCTGGGGCGGCGAGATGCTGGCTCTAGTCGAGGGGATGGTGCACAACGGCTTCCGCTCACTCCGACTCGGCGACGGCTCGCGCAACAGCCACATGGCAACGCTTGCCGTTGCTTACATGCCGGACAACCTGGAATTTCCCGGCGGGGCCGAGTGGCTGCATCACTACGAGCTCGTGGACGCGCCCGTAGAGGCCAGCATCCGGTTCCTGATCGTTCCGCCGCGGAAGGCGGCCAAGGACGTGAACCGGCAGGTGGCGGCGGCTCTAGATCAGGCCGAACACACGGCCCAGACGTCGGCTGACCTACCACTGGACGTCCAGGAGGCTTACGCCGGGGCGCGCCAGCTGGAGCGCGCCCTGCTGAAAGGCCAGCAGCCTCTCGTCTACGCCTGGCCACGCCTGCTGGTGGCCGGCGAGACCGAGGATCAACTCCTCGCCCGCGTCACCGACCTCATCGAGCGATACCGGGACCTTGGTGTGGAGTTGGTGCGGCCCTCGGGCGACCAGCTGGCGCTCTTCCTCGAAGCGATGCCGGGCGACAAGGTCCGCATTCGAGCTTACGAACAGCGAATGGCGCCCGCCACTCTGGCCGGCGCCATGTACGGAGCAAGCTCCGAGCTGGGGGATCGCGAGGGTCCCTACTTCGGGCAGACCACCGGCGTCAGCCGGGGAGCGGTCACCCTCGACCCCCTGCTGGCCGCGCTTCGCAACCGCCCCACCGGGATCTCCCTGACGGGAGCGCCGGGCAGCGGCAAGACCACAGCCGGCCTGCTGCTTGCCTACCAGGCGCGCCTGCGCGGGGCGTGGGTAGTGGTCATCGACCCGAAGGGCGAGGCCACCGGACTCAGCGAGTTGAAGGGCCTTGGCGCGGTTCAGGTCGTCCGCCTCGACTACACATACGAGGGACTACTTGACCCGTTCCGGATCGAGGCCGACCCGGAGAATGCAAGCCTGCTGGCCGCAGAGCTGTGCCGCGTCTTCCTGCCAACACGGCTGGCGCGGGAGGTGGAAGGGCACCTGGTCACGGCTGCCGTTGCGGAGGCGCAGGACACAGGCCCGCGCCCGAGCCTGCGCGGGATGCTGGCCCGGCTGGAGCACTCGACCAGTGACATCGCCAGGGACGCGGCAGAGGCTCTGCGGGCCACCTCGCGGATGCCTATGGCGAGGATGTGCTTCGGCGCCGGGGCGACTCGACTCCGCCTGGATGACGCCCTCACGGTGATCCAGTTCGCCAACATCAATCTGCCCACGGCGGGGACCCGGGCAGAGGAGTACTCGATCCCCGAGCGGCTGGCTGTGGGCCTGATGCGGGCGGTGACCGCGCTGGCCGGTCAGCTGATGTCTGGCGGGACCGACCAACCCAAGCTGATGGTGGTGGACGAGGCCTGGGCGATCACGAACTCGGCCGAAGGCCAGCGATTGGTGGAGCGGATCGCGCGCATGGGCCGCAGCAGGAACACGGCGATCCTGCTCGTCTCGCAGAACGCCCGTGACCTGATCGACGAGCGGGTGACCAACTGTCTGTCGGTCAGGCTGGCCTTCCGCTCGGATGACGAAGCCGAGCTGCGCGCGGCACTGGCCCTGCTGGATGTCGAGGCGACACCGGAGTTGATGGCCCAGGTCAGCCGCTTCCGTCCAGGCGAATGTCTCATGCGAGACCTGGACGGCCGGGTAGGCCGCGTGCAGGTCGACCTGGCATTTCCTGAGCTGCGGGCAGCCTTCGACACGACGCCCAAGGCGACCACCGGCGTCAGGGTGATCACCGCGTGAGTGCTCAGCTTCGACTGCTGCTGGTGATCGGCGCCAGCGCGGCGATCGCCCTCTTGCTGGTGGCCGGCCTCGGAAGGGGCTCGACCGCGCAGCTGCTGGATCCGGATGGTCCGGTCAAGGAGCTGGCCCTGCGAGACGCGGCGGCGGCCGCGCAGCTCAACGAGGACCAGGTGTGGCAGGACTACTCGCCGTGCTGGCAGGCCGCGAACCCGAAGGATGCCTGGATCCGCTCACGGTATGCGGGGCAAGAGGTCAGGGCGGTTGCCGCGCCCGCGGACGCGCAGTACGCGGTGGTAGCCGTGCAGGCAGACGGTATCTACCGCCGAGTCGAGGTCCGGGTCACAGCCAGCGGCTATCAGCCGCTGGACTACGAGATCGACGAACGCCAGTGGGAGGGCCAGTGGGTGAAGGTCGACAGCGGCGCGCTGGGACACCTGATCCACGACCACTGCCAGGGAGCCGGCCGATGAGGCGCTGGCGCGGCAAGGCCGTCCTCGTCTGCCTGCTGGCCGCATGGATGCTCCTGGGGTCGGGCGGCGTAATGGCCGACTCGTCCAGCCCACCGACCCCCTCGCCGCAGGGTATCGACGGACTGGTTCCACCGCCATCGAACATTCAGCAGGGCAACCAGCCGACGCTGGCGGAGCGCTACCCGACGACTGCGTACACGCCATTCGCGGTCTCCATCGGCGGGTCGCTCA
>Ga0126384_10001332_pt1 | contig 14619 bp, 11 predicted proteins | sample PanSoiMetPlot_36_FD_92543 | JGI IMG/M metagenome (GOLD analysis project Ga0126384, IMG submission 92543) | Tropical forest soil microbial communities from Panama - MetaG Plot_36 | ecosystem: Environmental > Terrestrial > Soil > Tropical forest > Bulk soil | place: Panama | collected 2016-02-17 | reverse complement strand
CCTCGACGATCTGTTTCGGCACATTCGGTTCAACCGGCTGCATGTACGGCGGCAGGAACAGGCGCGAGCCGAAGGCACCCTGCTGGTGGATGTCGTGGACGATCTGCGGATGCCAGACGTTGAGAATCTTGTCGACGACCAGTTGTGTCTCGACTTGCGTGAACGCGTACCAGTCACGATTGTCATCGTGGCCGGTGTATTTGTGATAAAGCTCGGGCGGGTCGGTGCCTTCGTAAGGCGTGCCCAAAGTTTTCTGATACCAGTTATTGACAATGTCTACTCCGTCAGGATTCGTCGAAGGCACCAGCAGAATGATCGTGTTGCGGAGAATCTCCTGGATCTCGGGTTCGTTTGAGGAAGCCAGGCGATAAGCGATCAGCATGCTTGAGAGATACGAGCCGACTTCGGTTGAGTGAATGCCGCAGGTGATCGCGACGACCGTTTTGCCGCGATTGATTAACGGCTCTGCCCGGCGATCAATTCCGGCACCGTTCGACCAACTTATGTTTGGATATAGCTTCCGTGGATCCGCCAGTTGATCCTGAATTCGCTTGTATTCATCCAGATGAGCGAGATTCGCAGGCGCACTGATCGTCGCGTAAACAAACGGCTTGCCCATCGTCGACTTGCCAATCTCTTCGAACTTCACGCGGTCCGATGAGGCGGCGAGTCTGTGAAAATACTCAACGACCTGGGCCCAGCTCGCCAGCTTGCGATCGTCGCCAGGTGTAAAGCCGAGAACCTCGGCGGGCGCAGGAATTGCGGAAGCTCTCGTGCGACGAAGAATGGCGTCGGACTGGATTGAGAGCGAAAGGAAGAGAAGCGCTGCGAGAACAACTGGAAATCGTCTGTTCATTGGGTCCTCAGGAATAAACGAGTCAGTACCGTCCGCGTAAGCGGATGGATCATACTCTCAACTTGTCTGATTAACCCACCCGCTGACGCGGGTGGTACTGACTTTATCGTGATGAATCAGATTCCGTGAATCCGCAACCGGAACTCGTCATTGAACGCGACAATTTCGGGAGGACGGTTTGCAAATGCTCGTGCTTCGCGGAAAACCATGGGAAGGCCGCCGCTGGGCAGGGGCAATCCGTATGCTTGACTCCGGAAAATCGCGGCCATCTGCGGATTGAGCCGATGCGGAATTCCGAAACGGATTGCCTTCAGAGCTCCCGGTGCAAACCCGAGGCTGCGGCGGGGATTAACGATTTCGAGGGCGCGGTCAAAGATGTGCAGTCGCGAGCTGATGTCTCTCAGTACGAGGTCCCGGTGAATCAGACAATTGGCAATCGCCTCGGAAACGACCGCACGTCGGTAATTGGCGCGCGGCGCCACCGGAATATCGCTTTCGCTCCTAATCTTCGCGGGACGGGTTTCCCATAGATCGCAATAGCGGCTCACGAAACGCAGCGCCGATTCAAACAGCGTCGCCAGATTCCCACTCAGCTCATGTCGCTCGATGACCGGCGCCTTGTTCGTATCGCCGCCAAATCGCGTGACGATCAGCGATGCTCGCGGCAGTAATCGCCGCACACTCTCGTCTCGGCCGAACAGTAAGAGTCCGGCAACCGTGGGACTGATTTCACCGCCGCTACTGGTCGCCAGCAATAGCTGGCGCTCGAGGATCTCGTCAGTCGGATACCCCTTACTCGCTGCTTGATCAAACGCGCCCCCTTCGAACTCGCGCATGTAGGTCCACAGATGTGCCTCATCGATATCGCTGGTCATGGCGCCAAGTGCCGGAATGTTTTCGCATGAAATCGGTTTTGTTTCATCCAGCAGCGCGGAGAGTTCCTCTGGTGTAGCTTCGCGTTTTTCGGCGCCGACCCGAATGAAAAACCGGCCGTCGCGCGTACGATAGGGACGGCGCTTGCCGTCGACCTCAAGCGAGATAATGCGCCGGCCGTTGTCGAACGCTATCCGATCGATAAAGGGAATGATTGATGGCTGGATCTCATCGCGACAGATGCGGACGAGTTCTTCCTGGACCTCTTCAGGATGATCGAGTCCCTCGACGCGCATTTGATCATTTACCCCGAAGACGATCGTACCGCCGCTGGTATTCGCCAGCGCGATGATTTCCTGCGCCACGCGTTCAGAATTCGATAGTTTGACTTTCAGTTCAAGGAAGGTGTCTTCGCCGCCGCGGACCAGGCGCATCAGTTCAGTGCGCGAGGTTTGCGGCGCGCCGCTCGAGTAGAGGTACTCCTGGAAAGAGCGTTCGGTGACCGGCTCGTGGCGTTGGTTGCTGCGAAATCTTCTGCGAGCCATTTGTGTAATGGCGGGGCTGGCCGCCCGCCCGGGCGCGAAGGTTCAAAGTTCGCGTCACTGGAATCCGGGGTTGCTATTTCTGACGGCACTCAGTGTAGCATAGCGCGACGCCGAGAGCGCGGACGCGACAGAAGTCAAATGTTTTCGCATCGCAATCATGCCAAAGCTTATGTCTCGCTGGGATCGAACCTGGGCGATCGCGCAGGGAATTTGCTTCTGGCGGTCCGCGGGATGATGCATGCTTCGCTGGCACTAACGTGTCTGTCTTCCATTTATGAAACTGAACCGGTCAGCGAAATCGAGCAGCCGCCCTTTCTCAACATGGTGGCGGAGATTGGGAACCCTTTGCCCGCGCCGGAACAATTGATGGCTCGTCTCCTGCGGATCGAATTCGCGCTGGGCCGCATTCGCGACGTCAAAGATGGACCACGCACCGTTGACCTGGACCTGCTGCTATACGGCGACCTGCAAAGCAATACTGAATACCTGAGGTTGCCCCACCCGCGCATGCACGAGCGACGATTCGTCCTGGAACCGCTGGCTGAGATTGCACCGCGGCTTGTCCATCCGACACTCAAGCAAACTTTCGGTGAGTTGCTGGAAAAGTCAGAAGACAAGTCGCAGGTGAAGATTTGGCATGCGTAAAGTGAGTGCAGGCCGCCTGACTGCGTTCCGTCCGCAAGATGCGGAGGCTCCATAATCATCACATCTTTGCACTCGGCAAAAATTGTGGTGGACGCCGCACTCTCGTGGCCTGTTCGAACGCATAAGCCAATTTGATTAGCGTCGCTTCGCTCCACGCCCTTCCGAAAAATGAAATACCCACCGGCAATCCGAACACGTATCCAGCCGGAACGGTAATGTGGGGATAACCCGCCACGGCCGATGCGGTTGAATAACCGCCCGTGAAGTGATCACCATTCACCCAGTCGGTAGTCCAGGCCGGACCGCCCGTCGGTGCGACTAAAGCGTCCAGCTTGTTCTTATCCATGACAAGGTCAATGCCTTCTTTACGCGACATGCGACGATTCTTTGCCAGGGCGTCGCGATAAGCTTTGTCCGTCAGCGGACCTTTTGCCTGCGCTTTCGTGAAGAGATCCTGGCCAAAATACGGCAGCTCTCGATCACGGTGTTGTTGGTTGAAGTCGATTATTTCCTTGAGTGATTTGACTGGCGCTCCGGATCCGAGCGACGCAAGATAAGCATTCAAATCGGCTTTGAACTCGTAGAGCAGCACTTCCAATTCTGAATCATCAAACTTGCCCTGCGTGGGAATGTCGGCCGGGTCGACGATCGTGGCGCCTTGTTTCTTGATGATCTCGAGACAATCACTGATCAACTTGTCAGTCGCGTCATTGAACCCGAACGATTTCCGGTGCACGCCGATACGCGCGCTACGCAAACCGTTTGTATCGAAAAACTTCGTGTAATCGGCGGACGATTTGCCGGCGCTGGCTTTGGTCGCGTCGTCACGCGGGTCGATTCCCGCTAATACTCCCAACAAGATGGCTGCGTCGGCGACCGTGCGGCACATCGGCCCGGCCGTGTCCTGGCTGTGCGCGATGGGAACGATTCCCCCGCGACTGATTAGACCAAGCGTCGGTTTAATGCCGACCAGCGAATTTGCATTCGAAGGGCAAACGACTGAACCGTCTGTTTCGGTTCCCACCCCGATAGTCGCGAGGTTCGCAGCGATGGCGGCGCCCGTGCCGGAGCTCGAGCCGCAGGGATTTCGATCCAGCACATAAGGGTTTTTTGTTTGGCCGCCACGACCACTCCAGCCACTGGTGGAATGACTGGAACGAAAATTAGCCCACTCGCTAAGATTTGTTTTTCCGATAATTACTGCACCCGCTTCGCGCAACTTCTTAACAACAAACGAGTCTTGCAAGGGTACCGAGCCGCCTAATGCCAAAGAACCAGCAGTGGTGGTCATTCGGTCGTGAGTGTCAATGTTGTCCTTAATTAGCACCGGAATTCCGTGTAGCGGTCCGCGCACCCGCCCGGCCTTTCGCTCTTTATCCAGTTCACTGGCGATTGCCACCGCCTCCGGGTTTACTTCGATCACCGAGTTAATGGCTGGCCCACGCTTATCGAGATCGTTAATGCGATCGAAATATTTGCCGACTAAGGAGTGCGCGGTGTACTTGCCTGAGGCCATAGCATTTTGCAGATCGTTGATAGTCATCTCTTCCAACTCGAATGCGGGAATCGGTAACGCCGATTTCGTCGGGTTCAGAGAGAGTTTGGTTTCTCCGGGGACGTTGTTAACTGTCGCTAGCGCGACTCCGCCCATGACACTGCGCTTCACAAAGTTTCTTCGGTCCATCTTGGTTCCTCTGAGTTTTCGTGTCTTGGAGCAGGCGAACTTCTATGCTGGGTATGCATAAAAGTCAATAGTTTCGCTTTGCGTCTTAGCGCCTTACCGTGGTCTACCGCTTGATCGGAGCGCACAAAGGCGCCAGGCAAGACCGCCGAACAAAACCTAAGAGTGACGTGCGAACTGAGAAAGGTTAAGCGAGGATTTCGTCCTGCTCTTCAATCATCGGAAGACCAGGCACTGAGGTAGTGCGGCGCGAAGGCTTCGCATTAAAGCTGATAGGCGTACCATTGCGGACGCTCTCGGCGAGTCGTTTAGCATCCGGCAATACACTGATTGCTCGCAGCGCTTGCGGATCGCTTTCCAGCAACACGCGCTGACCAGCATCAGCACCGAACGCCGCGGTGATCATCTCCTCGCGTAGTCGAAGCTTTGCGAATTCGAGCTCTGCCTCGATTTGTGAAACCTGCAGGTGCCGGCTCACATCTTTTCGCACATAGTTGCGAAACGCCTCGAACACGCGATCAGTGATAGGGTAATCTGCGGGCCTGAAGGAACGGTCATAGATCACCTTATCGATCCGATAATTTTCGAACCCCGCGACTGCGCCCCCGGCCAATTGCCGCGTAAAATAAAAAGCTGCCTCGATAATGCGCGCGCGCAGTGGTGACGCCGTCAGGCCCCGCGCTTCGATGTCCGGGGTAATGCCTCCGCCGCCGTAGAAAACTCGGCCTGCCGCGGTGCGAAACGCCGGCGCGTTTGAAGTTCGAACCGGCGCGGACTCGCTGGGAGAGGGCTGGCCAGGCTGCGTCTCCTGGAGCGAGTCATCATCTTCATGCCTTACGTAATAGTCGTAAAGCGAACCGCTTGAATAATCGCGCTGCAGCGATCTTCCATAAGGCGTGTAATAGCGGGCCGTGGTGAGCGTCAAACCGTAGTTGTATGGCAGTTGAAAAACATGTTGGACCAAACCTTTGCCAAAGCTCGTCTCGCCGAGGATCAAGCCCCGGCCATGATCCTGAATCGCCCCCGCCACAATCTCCGAAGCTGAGGCGGTGTTTCGATTTATCATGACGACCAACGGTAAATCTTCGGGATCATTTCCGGTCGATTTATAAACCGCAGGCTCGCGATATTCACTGCGCCCTTTCACCGAAACGATCTTCTGGTCGCGCGGCAGAAATTCGCTGGCGACGTCGATGGCCTGATCCAGTAACCCGCCAGGATTGTCGCGCAAATCCAAAATCAGTTGCCGCATGCCTTCCTTCTTCAAACTAATGATCGATTCACGCAGTTCGTCATCGGAAGTATGCTGAAAACCGCGAACCAACCCGATATAACCGGTGGTCGGGGTTATCATGAAAGCATTTCGGATCGACGGCAGCGGAACCGCGTCGCGGACGATCTTGAAATTCAGCGCCGCTTCCTGGCCCACGCGGTCAACCTTGATAGAGACGTCTTTGCCACGATCGCCTCGGACGTTACGCGAAACCTCTTCGGTGGACCAGTCGCGAGCATCTTTCCCGTCGACTTCCAGAATTCGATCGCCATAGCGAAGGCCGGCGCGCGCCGCAGGTGTTCCCTGAACGACTGACTGAATGTAGACGCCATCATCGTGCCGAAGAATTTGGACCCCGATGCCGTAAAAACTCGATGCCTGGTCTTCTTTTAATTTCTTAAATTCCGCGGAAGGAAAAAAGACCGAGTGCGGATCCAGCGTAAATAACATTCCCTGTATCGCGGCTTGCGTGGCCTTCTCGTAGTCGACGGAGCCGGCATATTTCTCTTCGACCGTGGTAATGGCTTCGCGATAGTCGCTCTCGATCTTGTCTGCCGCGTACTTGTCTTCGAGCAGCGCTTCCTGCGTGCTGGAGCTCGCGGCGCGCCGATGTGTTGCTCGCGAACGCAAGCCGCCCGCAACGGTCGCGGTCACCAGGACCAGAATTCCCAGAATCGCAAAGTGCCGTTTCATGCTTTGTCAGTTACTGATTACTATCGTGCTCCGCCCCCGTGGAAAGTAAAATATAGCATATTGCGCGTGCGGCATCCGAAGCCGTGCGTGAACTTGTACACGCGGAACGATTCATCGAGAATGTCAGGCGAACCGATGCCGCCCCGCTTAACAGTCGTAATCCCGGCTTACAATGAGTCGTCCCGTCTTGGGGCGACGTTGCCTCGCATCATCGATTATTTAAGCGACATGCGTCTGGAGTCAGAAGTTATCGTTGTCGACGACGGCTCACAAGATGACACGGCAACTGTTGCAGAAGGGTTCGCCGGGAAAGCCGCACAAGTAGCGGTTCAGGCTATCAGGTATGAGCAGAATCGCGGCAAGGGTTATGCGGTCCGCACGGGCCTCCTGGCAGGACGCGCCAACATAGCTCTGTTTACCGACGCGGATCTTTCCACGCCGATCACGGAAATCCCAAAGTTGATTGATCCGATTCGGCGCGGCGAGTCTGATTTGACATTTGGCTCGCGCGCGCTCGATCGCAGCCTGATCGGCGTACATCAGCCGTGGCGTCGAGAACAGGGTGGCCGCGTCTTTAACTTAATTGTACGCCTGGCGACGGGACTTCCTTTTTGGGACACACAGTGCGGATTCAAAGCCTTTCGGATGAGCGTCTGCCGGCCGCTCATCGAGGCGGCGCAAATCGATCGCTTTGGTTTCGACGTCGAGCTGATTTACCTGGCACACCTGGCGCAATTGCGGCTGCGAGAAATTCCGGTGCGTTGGGATCATACAGCTGGTGGGCCTTTGGATGCTTCTGGAAACTACAGTCGCGACAGCTTACGGATGATTAATGAAGTGCGCCGCATCCGCGCCTCAGTTAACGCCGGCGATTACAGCGAGGCCATCAGTGCGGCGCGCACGGCAACAATGGTGGAACAAAAACACGGAAGATCAGCCAGTTCGGCAGCTCTTCGTGAGGCGTGACTAACCACAGAGGACACGGAGGAAATCAAACGATTTGATAGGAATCGCCACCCCACCGTGTCAATCTATATTGTTTTCCTCCGTGTACTCTGTGGTTGCTTTCTTCTTGGGATCAGTTAATGGCAGCTCGACTCAACATCAATATTGATCATGTCGCCACGGTCCGTCAGGCGCGGCGGGCACCCGAGCCGAGCGTTGTTGCCGCGGCAATGATTTGCGAACAGGCCGGTGCCGACGGCATCACGGTACACCTGCGCGGCGATCGTCGCCACATTCAGGACGCGGACATTCGATTGCTGCGCCAAGCCGTCAGCACCTATTTGAACGTGGAGATGGCCGCGACTGAAGAGATGGTAAAGATCGCGGTCGAAACAAAACCCGACGCCGTTTCACTCGTACCCGAGAACCCGGGAGAGATCACCACCGAAGGCGGATTGGATGTTCGCGCGAACCTGGCGATTGTTCGAGCCGCCGTAAATCGCTTGCGAGAAGCAGCAGTCATGACCAGCCTGTTCATCGATCCGGACCCGCTACAGATCGAAGCTGCGCGCGAAGTGAATGCGCAACAGGTGGAGTTGTGTACCGCGGCGTATGCGGAGAGCACTTTGGCTGCTCAGGGAATTCACGGCGAAGGTGCCGCGCGCGCCAACCATGAACTGCGCCGTTTACGAGAAGGCGCGGCCTTGGCGGCGCAGTATGGTTTGCATGTGGCGGCGGGGCACGGACTAACGCTGCGCAATGTTGGGGCAGTGGCGCGCATCTCCGAGATTGAAGAATTCAATATCGGCCACAGCATTGTGGCGCGGGCCCTGTTCGTCGGACTCGAGCGCGCCGTGATCGATATGTGCCGGGCGATTCGCGATTGCGAAGTAAGTTAAGTTGAGTAAAGACTATTTTGCGTGAAGACCTGAGGCGAGCTGCAATCGGACGATCGATTTTTCAAGTCTTACCTGGGCCTTGTTGAAGTCGGCTTCGGAACCACTCCAGGTGCTAAGCTGTTTTTCCGTGTGTTCCCGCGCGAGCCGGGCACGAGCGACGTCAATTTCTTCAGGGCGCTCTGCGATTTCCGCCAACACCGCCACGCGATCATTGTTGACTTCAATAAAACCGCCGGACACATGAAGCTGAAAAGTCGTCCCGCCCTGGTTGTAGGCGAGTACTCCGGTCTTTAATTCCGAGATCAGCGCCGCGTGTCCGGGAAGAATCTGCATTTCACCACCACGTCCCGGCACGGTTACAGAATTCACCGCCTCAGAAAGTACCCGGCGCTCGGGAGTTACGACCTCGAGTTGAAGTTGATCAGCCATGATGAGTTGTTCAATGGTTCATTGGATCAATGAATCACTTACGCTTGAATCTTCTTTCCGGCTTCGATCGCTTCTTCAATCGTCCCGACCATGTAAAAGGCCTGCTCGGGCAAGTCGTCGTGTTTGCCTTCGATGACTTCCTTGAATCCCTTGATCGTCTCTTCGAGTTTCACGTATTTGCCTTCGCGGCCGGTGAACTGTGACGCCACGTGGAATGGCTGCGAAAAGAACTTTTGAATCTTGCGCGCGCGCGAAACCACCAGCTTGTCTTCATCAGACAACTCGTCCAGACCAAGAATAGCGATGATGTCCTGCAGATCTTTGTAACGCTGCAGGATTTGTTTCACCGCCTGCGCCGTGTCGTAGTGATCCTCGCCGACAATTCGCGGATCGAGGATGCGTGAGGACGACGCGAGCGGATCGACTGCCGGGTAAATCCCCAATTCGACGATTTGACGCGACAGCGCGGTCACGGCATCAAGGTGCGCAAACGTGGTTGCCGGCGCGGGATCGGTATAGTCATCAGCGGGCACGTAAACAGCCTGGATGGACGTGATCGATCCGGTCTTGGTGGACGTGATGCGCTCCTGCATCTCGCCCATCTCCGTGGCCAGGTTCGGTTGATAACCGACGGCCGAAGGCATGCGGCCCAGCAGTGCAGATACTTCTGATCCTGCCTGAGTAAACCTGAAAATATTGTCAATGAAGAGCAGCATGTCCAGACCCTGGTCACGGAAGTATTCGGCGACGGTGAGACCGGAAAGCGCCACCCGCAGGCGGGCTCCGGGTGGTTCAGTCATCTGACCGTAGATGAGCGCCACCTTTGATTTCCGGATCGCGTCCATGTCAACTTTCGTCATGTCGAACGCGCCGGTCTCTTCCATGTTCTGATAGAACGAATCGCCAAAGTCGATGACCTTTGACTCGACCATTTCGCGCAGCAGATCGTTGCCCTCGCGCGTGCGCTCGCCAACTCCGGCAAATACCGAAAAGCCCGACCGGGCCTTGGCAATGTTATTGATCAGTTCCATTACGATGACGGTTTTGCCAACCCCGGCGCCGCCGAACAAACCGATCTTGCCGCCGCGAAGAAACGGTTGAATTAAGTCGATGACCTTGATTCCGGTTTCGAACATCTGCAGTTCGGTTGACTGCTCTTCGAAAGTCGGCGCGTGACGGTGAATTGGATACCGTTGCTGATGCGGAATCTGACCGAGGTTGTCCACCGGCTCGCCAATAACGTTGATGATGCGACCAAGGGTACCTTCCCCCACGGGCACCGTGATCGGCCCACCTGTGTCCGTTGCTTTCATGCCGCGCACCATGCCGTCGGTCGGTAACATGGACACGGCGCGCACGCGACCTTCTCCAAGATGTTGTTGGACCTCGGCGATTACGTCGATGGGTTCCGGAACTTCGAACCCTTCAGAGGTAATTCGGAGCGCCTGATAAATCGGCGGCAGATGGTCCTCGGTAAATTCAACGTCCACTACGGGACCGATGATTTGGACAACTTTTCCGATCTGTCCGTTCGTGCTGGTTCCGTTAGGCGTAGCCATATTGATTTCTTAACTCCTCTTGATTGTGCCGAAGCCTTTACAGGCAGAGATTCTGAAGGGTTTTTAAAGACCGAGAAGATAACATAGCGAAATAGCCCGCGCAAATAATAGAGATTCCAGCCATGCCCTTCTCGGTTATTCCTCCGTGAAGCCTTATTCACGACCGAGGCACGGAGGACACAGAGAAAAGCGGCGCACAAACTCCCGTCTTAAAACCGGAAACTTTTATTGTTCTATTGTCGTAGTACAATAGTGAAAAGCCGATGTTTCACATCGATGCACATCATCCGACCCCGCTTTACGCGCAACTTGAGCGTTCCATCCGCTTCGCCATCGCCACTGATAGATTGCGAATCGGTGAGCGGTTGCCGACGGTGCGCCAACTGGCGGTTGAATTACGCATCAATGCGAACACGGTCGCCAAGGTGTATGCCGAGCTCGAACGCGCCGGCGTTGTCGAAACCCGACGCGGTGTTGGGACCTTCGTTAGCGCACGCCCCGCGGAAGCGTCGCTGAGCCGTCGGGATCGCGAAAGGCAACTGCGCGAACTCGCAGATCATTTTATCGCCGAGACGGGCAGTCGGGGGTTTTCATTGGATGACGTAATCGAACATTTGCATAGCAGGAGGAAAAAGTAGCGCATCGCAAACTAACAGTTTGCGTTACGATACAAGGAGAAAATCATGGCTAACATTCAATTGGTCGATAATCGCAGCAACTTGCCTTCACCAAACGCGCCACGGGTGAACTTTATGGCCGCCCTGGCGTTCATTGCCCCGGTGCTGGTTGGCGCGCTCTCAACGTTGCTGACGCTGAATCCAATCGGCGCGATCTTTGGCGTGCTGCTTGGCTTGTTCCTTGCCCAGTCGCCTAAAATCGCCCGCCAGTGGGAACGCGGGGTTGTGCTCCGCCTCGGTAAGTACGTCGGACTCCGCGGACCTGGGCTATTTTGGATCATTCCTTTCGTTGATAGCATTTCGGCGTGGATCGATCAGCGCGTGATCACGACGGGGTTCGCGGCGGAAGAGACTCTGACCAGCGATACCGTGCCGGTGAATGTTGATGCGGTGCTTTTCTGGGTCGTCTACGATCCTGAGAAAGCCGCGCTCGAAGTGCAGAATTATCCCGCGGCAGTAAGTTGGGCGGCGCAGACTGCGCTCCGCGACATTATCGGTCGTACTTCTCTCAGCGATCTGCTGCGGGGGCGTGAGCGAATCGAAGGCGAATTACAAAAGTTAATCGATGAGCGATCGAATCCATGGGGCGTGACCGTTCAATCAGTTGAGATGCGCGACGTAATCATTCCGGCGGCTTTGCAAGACGCCATGTCGCGGGAAGCGCAAGCGGCGCGCGAGAAAGCGGCGCGCGTAATCCTGGCGCAAGCCGAAGTTGAAATTGCGAATCAGTTTGATAAGGCGGCTGAGTCCTACCGCGATAACCCGACCGCGCTTCACCTGCGCGCAATGAACATGCTCTATGAAGGATTGAAAGAGAAGGGCGCTTTAATGTTGGTTCCCAGCAGCGCCGTCGAATCAATGGGGATGGGCGGGCTCATTGGCGCAGCCGCTCTGCGTCAGCAGAAGTTGACCGGCAGTGATGAGACGCCTGAATAGCATTCATTTCTCATTGGTCATTTGACATATTTCATTTGCCAATTCAAGCGCTTGGGCCGCCTGGTGCGAAGAAAATAGGTCATTGATCAACAATAGAGCCCGAGAAATCTAATCGATTATTTCGATTTCTCGGGCAAACTCTTTTTAATTGATAGTTCTGCTTGTTGCGCGCCTTGCGGCGCGAACCAGGGATGAGACGCTCAACAGTTAGTCGGCCAGATGAGAAAGCCAAATGACAAATGGAAAATGAGCCTTACTCCTCTGCATCGATCCTGATCTTCATCGACTTCAAAATTCGCAGGTCTTCGTCCGTTAGTTCGAATGAACTGCTTGATGTTCCTTCGGACTCCTCCTCACCCTGCGGGCGCAAGCCAATTTCTAATTTCAACGTCAGCTCCATTTCAAAACCTGCTTCGCGCAGTCGCTCAATTGCCGCCGCTACGGTTGGCGACTGCTGAACCGATTCATTGATGGCTGTTCCGACGTCTTCGGCGAGTTTCTTGGTATGCTCGTCCATCTCCACGATGTTTGTTCGCCCTTCTCGGTTGATATTCAGTCAGATGCTAAGTCACGTCTGAATTGTAACGCAAACTGTCAGCTTTGCGGCGCAGGCTCACAGCTTGCGTTACGAAAACAGCCACCCGCCGTCTTTTCAGATAATTGCCGCGCTGCATTCGCTGTGCTAGCCTTCGCCGAAATGGTTGCCAAAACCAAATCTGAACGACGAGAACACTTCCAAACCTCGTCGAGTATTGAACTGCCAGTCGATTTCAATCCTTCGAACGCGGAAGAGGTTGACTACGATCGAGACCTGGGCGATCCGGGAGAATTTCCCTACACGCGCGGCATCCGTCACAACATGTATCGCGGCCGCCTCTGGACCATGCGGCAATACGCCGGATATGCGACGGCCGAAGAATCAAACGCGCGCTACAAGTATTTATTATCGCAAGGCACAACGGGATTGTCCGTAGCTTTTGATCTGCCCACGCAAATTGGTTTGGACTCGGATGATCCGCTCGCCGCCGGCGAAGTCGGCAAAGTCGGAGTGGCAATTGACTCGCTGGAAGACATGCAACGCCTCTTCACCGGCATCCCACTTGATGAAGTTTCGACGTCGATGACGATTAACGCGACGGCGGCGATCTTGCTTTGTCTCTACCTGGCGGTGGCGCGCCAGCAGGGCATAGCTCTTGACAAAGTTAACGGAACCATTCAGAACGATATCCTGAAGGAGTATATCGCTCGCGGCACTTACATCTTTCCACCTGGACCCTCACTGCGTTTGATCACCGACACTTTCGCCTTTTGCGCGCAGGACGTTCCCAACTGGAACACAATTTCAATCAGCGGCTATCACATTCGCGAGGCCGGCGCCACCGCGGTTCAGGAACTGGCGTTTACCCTTGCGGACGCCATTGCCTACGTTGAAGCGGCCGTGGCCGCGGGACTGGCAGTCGATGAATTTGCGCCGCGCATTTCCTTCTTTTTCAACGCACACAACAACGTGCTGGAGGAGGTGGCAAAATTCCGGGCTGCCCGACGTCTATGGGCAAGACTGATGCGCGATCGCTTTCACGCCCGGGATCCGAAGTCGATGATGCTCAGGTTTCACGCGCAGACTGCCGGCTCGACGTTGACAGCCCAACAGCCTGAGGTGAACGTGGTGCGCACTACGCTTCAAGCCCTGGCCGCCGTGTTAGGCGGCACCCAATCATTGCATACAAATGCTATGGATGAGGCGCTCGCCTTGCCTACGGAAGAAGCGGCTCGGCTGGCACTGCGAACCCAGCAGGTTGTTGCGCATGAATCGGGCGTAGCTGATACGGTCGATCCACTGGCCGGTGCGTATGCGGTTGAAGAATTAACTACGGAGATCGAGAAGCGCGTGGTCGATTACCTTGACAGGATCGATGCGGTCGGTGGCACCTTGCGCGCGATCGAGTCGGGCTATATTCAACGTGAAATTCAGAATTCCGCTTACGAATTTCAGCGCGCAGTTGAACGCAATGAGGCAATTATCGTCGGGGTGAATCGCTTCCAGAGTGACGACCTGCCACGCGTGAAAACATTGCGAGTCGATCCCTCGATCGAAACGGCGCAGATCGAACAAGTGCGTGCGCTGCGCGTCCGGCGCAGTGCCGCCGCTGCTGAAAGTTCGCTGGCCAAACTTCAACAGGCAGCCAGCGGCACTGAGAATGTTTTGCCACGAATCCTCGATTGCGTCGAAGCGCTGGCAACCGTGGGCGAAATCAGCAATCGTTTACGCAGAGTTTGGGGCGAATATCGTGAAGCGGTGACGGTGTAATTAAACCAACTGAGAATGTTGACTTTTCCGTGTCTCCCCTTTCTAATGCTCTCGCTGCCGGGTCAGAAGTCTCCTCGGAATTCACTATCGGGCCTGGCGATCTCAACAGGAGTCGAAATGAGAAGTACCTATCACATCCCTCATAGCTTTGTTTTGATGATGGCATTTCTTGTCTGCGGATCAACGGGCATTGTGCTCGCGCAGCATGGAACTGGTGGCGGTGGTGGCGGCGCCGGTGGCGTATCCGGCAATGCGGGCGCCTCAATGAAGGTTACGGTCAAGAAGCCGGCCCCGCCGCGT
>Ga0126384_10001331_pt1 | contig 14620 bp, 8 predicted proteins | sample PanSoiMetPlot_36_FD_92543 | JGI IMG/M metagenome (GOLD analysis project Ga0126384, IMG submission 92543) | Tropical forest soil microbial communities from Panama - MetaG Plot_36 | ecosystem: Environmental > Terrestrial > Soil > Tropical forest > Bulk soil | place: Panama | collected 2016-02-17 | reverse complement strand
CGCATTACCCGCGACCGGTTCACAAGCTCGCTGCGACGCGCACAAGACAACTATGAATTGAGCCGGCTCGATGTCGGCAACATCAGAGTAGCCGGAGATTTTGCGGTCGCAGATACCGTTCTTTATGGCCGCTTGCTGAAGCCTGTGAGTCTTGAAGGCAAGATCGTTGTGCAGCAGTATCTGGTTCGCGAAGACGGGAAGTGGAAAGTAGCAACAGGCGACAAGGCGACGATTCAAAAATTCCTCTCAGCGAATCCTTCGTTTGCGAAAAAATTCAGTATTCGCCCGCCACGCATCTTTGTGAAGAAGGACAACAGTTGGATCGAATTCGTTCCTCCCAAGCGCGTTCGATAAGCTTCAGCTTGTCGATGACTTGCGAGACGGACTGGCCACAGATGAACCGCGTATAGACTGATCAGACCGATTCTCTTCTAACCGGCGTTATCTGTTGCTTAGGTCCTGTATAAACTGACTAAACGACAAACTAAAGTTTATCGGACTAGGTGAGCTGGAGGGGTAGATCGTCGAAGCTCAGTTGTGAATCATCGACGTGTGCTTCTGTTAAATCGCGGCGAATACGATAGCGAGGGACGTCAAGCGCCTCACGAACTGCATCGAGATGAAACCTGATTATCCGGGGTGTCAGCCGCACTGAGGGAATGCGGCGCTTGTGGGCCAGGCGGTAAACGGTTGACTCGCTAACCTGTAGAATTTCTGCGAGCTGGCTGGCTGTCAAGAACTCTTCCCGCTCTTCCATGCTCTGAAGGTGGACTACTTGTTCGGATTTAGTGAGATCGCCAATCTGTAAACTGCCGCGCTATCTACATCGACGTCTTTACTGCCGGCCTGCATTCCATCAGCTTTCGCGGTCACGCGATACTTGGCCGGCTCAGGAGTCAGCCGGAAAACAAACTGTCCCGTTTGATTGGTAACGCGGCTATCAAGCTTTTTCAAACTTCCATCATCGAGAATTCGCGCCAGCTCGACACGAGCATTTGGCACGCTGCGTCCTACCTGATCAAAGACACTGCCGCGCAGGAAAGTAATCGAGCCTTCATCCACTGGAAGAAAGATCTGATCGAGAGATCGCGACTGTCCAGCTTTCACTTCGAAGTTTTCTTTGGTTCCTACGCTTAGGCCCGTCTTGCGGAAGGTAAGTCCATAGACTCCGGGTGTCAGATTCTGAATTGAGAAGCTGCCGTTACGATCTGAAGTCGTGTGCGCAACTTCGCGGTCACCCTGCCGAACCAGCACAAGGACACCGCTCGGCGAGCCGGTCTCCACTTTGATCTTGCCCTTGATACCACCCTTAGACTTGTCCTGGGCGGCGGCCGTCGCAACGCACAAACCAACGCCCACTACAAGTATGATGGTTTTCCAAATCCGCATTTCCATTGAGCCTCCGAAAATTTCGCAAGAAATCATACACCATCGTGGCACGGGCGTCCCGCCCGTGAACCTGCCAAACACTCAAGTTCCAATTGGCAACAAACACGGCGGGACGCCTGTGCCACTTTGAAAGTGAACCACTTCTCCCAGATGGTCGTAATTGCCTTAGTTGTTGCCCGCAATTATGATTGGCTCGTTTTACATCAATAGTTTTATGGGACACCTCCATACTCAAGCGCGAGACTATCCTTTTCCTCGATATGGTAGTTTGTTGAAGCTTGTGCTCGCAGTCATGTTGGTTGGGGCTGCAAGCCTAATTCAGTGCTTTGCCCAGGAGCCCTCATCGACGCAACAGCAACGCCCTCGCCAGGTCTTTCCACAGTTACCCGATCGCGTACCGGACGAGATACTTCGCATCGACACAGATCTGGTCTCCGTTGATGTCAACGTCACCGACACGGCAGGGCGACCCATCCGCACGCTTCAGCAGAAAGACTTCAAGCTGTACGAAGACAATAGCGAACAACCACTGGCTTTCTTTCACATGGAAAACAGAAGCGGCGAAACGAGACCGCTGGCGATTGTTTTCGCTCTGGATATTTCAGGCAGCATGACACCTGATGAGTTCGAACGACTGCGAGGCGCGATGCATGCATTTTCCGAGAAGCTTTCCTCGCATCCGTCATCTTTCGCCGTCATGAGTTTCGGAATGCACGTAAAGACTCTGCAGAACTTCACAACTGAGAGCGAGAAGCTTGATCGCGCGTTTGATAAGCTCGTGCGCGAGCCCAACGGTCTATCGACGCATACCTACGATGCGGTTGACGATGCCATCCGGTTGCTCGTTCGGCACGCACCGCGAACCCACGATCGAAGGTTGATGAAACGAGCAGTGGTGGTTGTGACTGATGGCTTCCCAGTTGGGGACACTGTTTCGCCTGCGACAGTAATCGAACGGGCCAATGCTGCCGACGTCAGCGTATACGTCGTTACGCTACCGTCTTACTCACGCTTGATGATGGCTTCGGATCGCGCGCCATTGCCGACGCCGCTCGATGTGAGCGGTTTGGTCGAACTGACAGGAGGAAAGAGTGTCTACGCCAGAGACAAGGAATACGAACCGCTGTTCCGCGCTCTCGCTGAGGAAGTGACTTCGGCTTATGTACTGGCGTTCTATCCGCCGCTTGAGAAGCGGCATGACGGAAAGTTCCATTCCATTCGGGTTGAGGGTCCGAATGGCCTGGTTCTGAGGCAGAGTCGGCCGGGGTATCAGGCAGTCAAGCAGTGAAGGCCGACCGACTTTTCATTTGTCATCCACCAGCTCGCGTGGGCCCGGACCGATGACAGACTCGAAGTCCGTCGGACCTCAATTAAAACTCGTCCTCGTCTTCGTCCTCGTCGTAGTCCTCTTCAACAATATCGAGTTCGACTGGATCGAGGCCAACAACCTCCAAATCAGTTCCGCACTCCTCGCATGAGACAATGTCGCCCTTGTCCGCATCTGTATCGACATGAACATCGGCATCGCATTCGGGACATGTTCCGGTCGGCACTTACACTACCTCCCCACCATCAATAATTGAGATGCATTAGAAACTCGGACAATCTAACTGTCAAACTGAGATTTTGCAACCGTCTTTTTGAAGTGGATGGTCCGTAAGAATTGCGGATTGGTGATTGCGGATTTTGGATTTAGAAATTGCGAATTTCGGATTGCGAATTTCTGTTTGAACTCCGATTTCGGGCTTACCAACGGTGTAAATGTCTCGGGTCAAAAAAAGCTTGGCTTGCTGCGGAAACCGCAATCCGCATTCAGCAATCCGCAATCCTTGTAATTCTTGTGGGTTCGGTAACATTGCGTTAAGATGCGCGCCGAACTAGCTCGGACATAGAGCATGAACAGACTGTGGTTGGCCACAGAAATGCGATCCGTGCCTGTAGCGAGTCATCAAGGTGATAACCTGATTCATTACTGTTACGCCCCGCCTCGCCGGCAAAACTCCCGAGCACAATAATCCAGCTCATGATCGCCGCCATTACTAAAACGCGTCTGACCCTTCTTCTATTATCCCTTTGGTTCCTATTCGTTTTTGTCATTGCCTACATTTCTCCCGGATTGACCGAAACCAAACCCTCCGTACCCGGCCCAAAACGAGCCATTAGTGAATCGGCCGCGAAGGGTCCGACTGCGGCTGCCGGAGCGACAACTGAAGTCAAATCACTTGATGAAGACAACGACGGCATCCCGGATTCAGCCGAGTTGACCACGTATGCAGATCGTGACAGTTTCCGGCGCTGGTTCACTCGCATTGCGGAGATGCAGTTTTACCGTCTTAGTGATCAGTGGAATCCCGATCAACGTGATTGCTCTGGCCTGGTTCGTTTTGCGTGGCGCGAGGCGCTGCGCAAGCACGACCGTTTCTGGTTTCAGAAAATGGGTCCCGGCTACGAGGCCGTAGCGCCTGATGTAAATCGAAGCGATGGGGAACTAGGAGACAAGCTGTTTCGCACGACCTTTGGTCGCTTTGAAGCCGGCGATCTCACGAACGGCACCTTCTCAGAGTTTGCTGATGCACGTACGCTGAAGACTTTCAATACTGTTTTCATCAGCCGTGACCGGCGACAAGCCCGCCCCGGCGATCTTCTTTTCTTCTATCAGCCCTGGGTCAGGAAATATCCCTATCACGTGATGATTTTCATCGGCGACATGAGCCTCGCGCCCGAAGGAGCGTCCGATTGGGTGGTCTATCACACGGGCGCTTCCGCAAACGACGCAGGAACAGTGAAAAAGGTCCAGCTTTCGGTTCTCGATCACCATCCTGATCCGCGCTGGCGTCCAGTCGAGGGCAATAGAAACTTTGTAGGCTTCTTTCGCTTGAAGATTCTTGAATAACTTTGGCTGTGCGAGCCACGCTCGCGGGAGGTTAACACCTTGTCCAGATTCAGTCCTCGTCTCATTCAGTCGGCAAAAATGCTGGCTGTTTATGCTGTGGTGCTGGGTGGTGTGCTTGGCTTTTCTCTGATTCGCGCGCGCTTGAGCGCAGTCAGGCAAGCAAGCCTCGAAGAAGCCCGGGCGTTTTCCAATGAGCCCTTCTTCTCGCTGACAACAAATCGCACGTTTGCGCCCGCCGAGCGCGCGCGGCTTTCTGCCAGCTACCGTGCTGTGGATCATCTCGACTTTCGCGTCTATTCGGTAAGAGATCCGCTGAAGTTCTTCAAGCAGCTCGACGACCCGCACCAGATGGGTGAGGACGAGAAGCAGCAGCTGTCCAATAGCTATCGCAGCCGCCTGGCGCTACTCGAACGGACGCACTCACTCAAGTCAAACATTTTCTCCGCGATTAAGGATTACATTCGTCAACAGCTGGAAAGAGACCATCGCGAGAAGTTCAATCAAAAGTTCAGGAACCCGGGCGGTGCTTCGCGTACTCCTTTGAACGTGGCGGTGGACTACGCGCGAGTGCCGCTTCTGAATTCCAGCCAGTTAGTCAGCGCCTGGCGCGAGCGCCTTCCGGTCGGCTCAGAAGACTACGATCAGCAGACGATCAATTTGGGTCAGCGCCAGCCTGGCGTCTATCTCGTAGAAGCTGTCAATGAGAATCTGCGCGCCTATTCGATCGTGATCGTTACCGAGTTGACGATGGTCCAAAAGAGCACGCGCGATGGGCGGTTGCTCGTGTACGTCGTAGATCGCAAATCAGGAGCGCCACATGCGAGCGTCAACGTCGAAGTGGCCCGCGGGAACGAGAGCTTATTACGCGGAATGACGGACAAAAGCGGAATCTTTCAGGCAGAGATTCCGAGCCCCAAGCCTAAAGATCCGGCCAAAGAAAAAGAGCCTGCGTTCCTGGTCTACGCTCATGAGCGCGATAATTTCGTAATCTCCGATCTCGACTCGGTCTACTTTCAAAATGGCGGCGAGGAAGAGGGCGAGGGCGAGGACAGCAGTTACGATCCAAACATAACCAGCTACATTTATACCGATCGTCCCATCTATCGGCCTGCACAAAAGGTCTACTACCGCGGCATCATTCGTCGATGGGGACGCAACGGCTACGAACTCATTAATGCAAAAACCGCCAGCATCACCATAGAAGATCCGAACAGCGGCAAGGTCTCCGAACGTGAACTGCCACTGTCTTCAAGAGGAAGCTTCAGTGGCGAGGTGGACATTTCCGACGAAGCTCCATTGGGCAGCTATCGCATTCTTGCGAAGGTAAATGGAATCCAGGTCAGCTCAGATTTCGAGGTCCAGGAATACAAGAAGCCTGAATTCAAAGTAAAGGCCACCGGGCCGAAGAAGTTTGCCTCAGTCGGTGAAAAGGTGAGATTTGGCGTTGAGGCGAACTACTTCTTCGGAGCCCCAGTCACGAAGGCCGATGTCCACTATTACATTTATCGCTCACGCTACTATCACTACTGGTGGTCGGGCGAAGAAGGCGACGAGTTTGACGACGCCGCTGGACCCGAAAAAGAAGGCGGCGATGAAGAGAGCGACGAAGGCTACTACGGAAATGACATGGTCACTGAAGGCGATGGCGTGCTCGATTCGCATGGTCGTTTTGCAGTGCCCTTTGAAGTGCCGGAACCCGATGAGGGTGACGAGTGGGATTACGAATACCGCTTTGAAGCCCAGGTAACCGACCAATCGCGTCGCGAGATGACAGGCAGCGCCACCTTTGTCGGTACGCGCGGCAAGACGATTGCTGACGCCGAGTCACAGCAATATGTTTATTACCAGGGCGACACTGCCAAGATTCTGGTGCGGACCGCCGACTACGAAGGTCATCCAGTCAGCGAGAAGGTCACGCTGAGATTTATCGAGCAGCATTGGGAACGCATTCCAAAGACAGAGGAGTACAACGGATACAAGTACACGACTTATGACTACGTCTCGCATGAACAGGAATTGCAGGGTGGCGAGGTTACAACCGATTCACAAGGCAAGGCCACCTATGACTTCAATGTTCCGGTACTCGGCTACATTCACATCCTTGCCACTATCCATGAAAAGGATCGTGACATCGTAAACCGCGGTGGTTACATATGGTCCACCGACAAGAAGAGCCAATGGGCAGATTTCTCGTATCGCGATACGGACGAGAAGTCTATCAAGCTTGTTCCGGATAAGAAGTCCTACAAGCCTGGTGAGACGGCGCACGTTTTGGCGCTTTTGCCATCAGACCAGGCGCACCTTTTGATTACTACCGAACTTTCCACGGTAATGACGGCTCGCCTCCTCGATGCTCCGGGTCGAAGTGTGGTCATTGATGTGCCGATCGAGCGTCGGTACGCTCCTGATGTCTATCTAAATGTCTCGTTTGTTAAGAACGACGATCTGATTGCGGACAGTCAGGTGCTGGCGGTACCGGCGCGTGATCGCATGCTCAAACTGGACATCGTTCCCAACAAGAAAGAGTACAAGCCTCGCGATGTAGCTTCCTACACAGTTTTAGCGCGTAACCAGGACGGCTCGCCGGCATCCGGCGCTGAGATCAGTCTTGGCGTAGTCGATGAAGCTATCTACAGTATCCAGCCCGAACGGGCCGGCAACATCAAGCGCGAGTTTTACGGCCAACGCTATAACGAAGTGGAAACTTCGATTGCCGTCCGTTACACATTCACCGGTTATTCGGGTAGCCAAGCGATTGATCTGGCGATGAATAAGAAGGCCTATCAACTCGCAGACTTCAAGAGCGAGGCGCCCATGGCCGAACCAACTATTCGAAAGGAATTCAAGGACACGGCGTTCTGGCAGTCAGACATGGTCACTGGCGCCGATGGTAAAGCTACGGTCCAATTCAAACTCCCTGACAATTTGACTACCTGGCGAGCTACTGCTCGGGCGGTTACGGAGGACACGCGCGTTGGTTCCGCGGTGCAGAAGGTGCTGTCACGCAAAGACGTGATCATGCGACTCGAGATGCCACGCTTTGTGACTGAAGGCGACAACGTCACGATCTCAGGCGTGGTCCACAATTTCCTTCCGCAGGACAAGAGCACAAAGATCTCGCTCGAGTTAACCGGCGCTCAGCTGAACGGCTCGCCCATGGAGACGGTCACGATACCTCGAAACGGCGAGTACCGCGTTGACTGGCAAGTCAGCGCGTCACAACCCGGCCCCTTGCGCCTCTTGGCTAAGGCCCTGACCGACACTGAATCGGATGCGGTGGAGATGACGATTGACATTGTGCCGCACGGCTTGAAGCAAACAGTCGGTGGCGCAGTGACGCTAACTCAAAACGACGGCGAACAGACGCAGACTTTCAACCTGCCGATGCATCCTGATATCCAGGCGAGTTCGTTGAGAATCGAAGCATCACCTTCCATTGCTGGAACAATGTTTGGGGCGCTCGATTATTTAACCAGCTTCCCGTACGGGTGCACCGAGCAAACGATGTCAAGCTTCCTTCCCGACGTCATCGTTGCGCAGGCTCTGAAGGATCTGCCGACGGCGAAGATTCGGGAAACAAATGATCTTCCCACAAAAGTACAGCGCGGCATGGATCGACTCTACAGCTACCAACATGATGATGGTGGCTGGGGCTGGTGGAAGGACGATTCCACTGATCCCTTTATGACTGCTTACGTGGTTGATGGACTGGTGTTGGCTAGTCGTGCCGGTTTCCCTGTTGAGCAATGGCGGCTCGATCGCGGACGTGGGAAGCTTGCGTCCTTACTTGACGCCAACAAACGCGATAACGGGAATCCGATCGATCCGGAGACTCGTGCGTACATGATTTATGCCCTGGTCCAAAGCGGCGATGCCGATTCCAAGTATATCGAGGAGCTCTATTCGAACCGCGGACAACTGCAGCCCTACGGTCGAGCGTTGCTGGCCCTGGCGCTCAAAGAACGCGGCGACAATCGCGCAAGCGAAATCGCCTCGCAGATTGAAAGCTCAGCTCATGTGAGTGATTTCGAGGCTGACTGGCAAACTCATCGCGTGAATGACTATGGCCGGCCGATAGTGCTTGATGTGGAAACGACTGCGCTTTCACTGAAGGCGCTCGCCCGCATCTCGCCACAAAGTCCGCTAGTGGCCAAGGCTGCACGCTGGCTGGTGGGCCATCGTCATCACGGGTATTACTGGCTATCAACTAAGGAGAGTGCGTTTGCGATCTTTGGTTTGACTGAATACTTGAAGAGTAGTCAGGAGCTGTCGCCGGATTATTCGTTTGAGGTTTATCTGAACGGCACCCAGGTTATGACTCAAAAGGTGAACTCGGCCGGCGGTGCGCCTGTTTTGGTCATCAAGAAAGGCGCAGACGTTACCAGCAACAATCAGATTCGCATCGTTAAGCACGGACGGGGCGCGTTGTACATAACGAGCACGCTTGAGTACTTCAGTGGGGACGACGAAGTGCAACCGCAGTCTTCAGCCGATCTCAAGATCACTCGCGAGTACTTGCGCCTGCGAGTGTCTGAGGACAGCGATGGGCATGGTTCATGGAAGATTGAGCCACTGACAGGCGAGCTTCGTTCGGGCGACTTGATTGTCGCTCGTCTGCGAGTCGAAGGAGCGCGAGCGCAATACCTGATGATTGAAGACCCAATACCAGCGGGCGCTGAACAAATCGCACGCGCGAATGGTGTCGCCTTGAGTTATGCCGAGAAAGATTGGACCGATTGGTACTCGCAGCGCGAGTTCCGTGACAATCGCACAGTGATTTTTGCGGACTACTTCGGAGGAAAAGCTGTTTACCAATACGCACTACGCGTTGAAGTGCCGGGCGAGTTCAAGGTAGCTCCGGCGCGAGCTGAGTTGATGTATCAACCCACAATCCAGGCCAACACCGGGAACGCAAGGCTAAAATTCCTGGATAAGAAGTAGATAAGGAGAGTGGGCCACAGATGAGCACAGATGAAACAGATCCGAAGGGAGTCCTTGTTAGAGACTTTTCATCTTCATCGGCGGCGAGATCTCGTTGCAGTCTGGAGCCATCTGCCGGCTATCCGGCAAGAGGAGAATAATGATTAAAGAACCGATCAAATCCTGCTACGGAACAATGTCCTCTCTTCTTAAAGACAAGCGCTCGCTGGCAATCTTTGTGAGTTTGTATGTCTTGTTGCTCGGCGCGCTTTACGGGTTTGTCGCCATTAGAGAAGCAACCGTGTGGCAAGTGATATTGACGATGCTCTTCATTGCGCTTGCGCCGATCCTCTTCTTTGTCCTGCAAGCAGCAATCATCAGGCATTCTCAGGCCGGTCGGATTGACTGGCCGGCAGTCCTGCGCAGCTCAACAAAGCTCGCACTGGTAACGATCCCCGTGATTCTGATCGGACTTGGGTTCATGTGGCTCTTGAATCGGTGGCAACACCATTTCCCCGCCCCACTATTCAATCCATCGTTGCCGCCCACTGCTCCGCACGGAGCACCGCCGCCAAGAGTAGTCCCGCCCTTGCACTGGCCCACCGTATTATTCGCGTCAGCAAGACTGTTAATTTTTGGTGTCGTATTGCCTCTCTCGCTCATACATCTGTGGATTGATGCGTCCCGAAGTGAGCTGACCGCATTCGCGCGAGGCGGGCGGCAAGCAATTATGACGCGCTTGGGCAATTTCTTTGCTCGCGCTTTTGCTCCCGTCGCTGTACTGGTCTATGTAATTGGAATGCTGATATTCGGCGTCATTCCGTATACGCTGCTTTTTGTACATAAGCCTGCAAAAGGCGCCTGGACCGATATTGTGATCCTGGGCGTGAGACTGGCGCTCTTTTTTGCATTTATCCTGGTTGGCTGGTTGATTACGCTGAGCACTCTTGCAAGGCAGACTGCTGATCCCAACGCGGCGATTGCGCAATCCGCTGCTGATGAGTCCCATCCAAGCGGAACCACAACGGCAGAAGAGGCAACCGCGTCAGCGGTCTAGTTAGGAACCGATTGTGATTGACGACCCTGGGCTTCTTACGAAACGAGGTGATTGATGTTTTGTCTTGGCGTCTTTGCAGCTTTGCGGGAGCCCTGCTTTTCAGCGTGAACTCTTATCGACTCTATTAAAACGTCTCCCGCAGAGCGGCAAAGTCGCAAAGTTAGGACGGAATTTGAAGCAAGGTAGTCAGGCCAATATTGTTCCCGGTACGAAATCGCCGCCCGCGATTTGGCGCCATTGTCTTGCTCTGTTCGCGATAGCCAGCATCGCAGCCTGGTCGCTTTCATCGCGATTCGGATTGCCCGCGTCCGTTCCGGCGCATTACTCGCCACCGATTATTGAGAATCAAATCGACGAGGCCCTCGCCGCAGCATCGAAGAACGCGCTGGGTCAACGCGAAGGCGCCATTATCGTGCTTGACCCGCAAACAGGACGCTTGCACGCGGTCGTGAATCCGCAAATCGCCTTTGAAAACTCGTACGCGCCGGGCTCAACTATCAAACCATTTACGGCACTCGCAGCCTTGCGTTCCGGAATCATCGACAAGGATTCGCGCGCGCTTTGTCGCGAGCATTACGCTCGCCACGGATTCTCGACCGTCTGCGCTCATCCTCGAGATCTTCCGCCCCTGGATCCGGCGACTGCGATTGCCTATTCCTGCAACTACTACTTTGGCAGGCTCGGTGAGCGGCTCAGCGAAGAAGCGCTGGGCGATACGCTGAGCGGCTTTGGTTTCGGCAAACGCACCTCTATTAATAAAGGACAAGATCGCGAAGGGCAGCTGTTGCGAGGCAAGGCGGATCCTCGCAACGCGCTCGGCGAAGGCGATTATCTACAAACAACGCCCTTGCAGTTGGCCCTCGCTTACAGCGCGCTAGTCAACGATGGACACTTGTTCACTCCAGCCTCCGCGCCTGCGTCGGAATTCATTATCAAAGAACAGGCTCGTCTTTCCATTGCCCCCGAACACCGGTCGCTCATCATCAACGGAATGCGAGGCGCAGTAGTTTACGGCACCGCTGCACGCGCCGGTTTGAATACAGCTTCTCTCAAAATATTTGGGAAGACAGGAACATCTACGCCATTAAAAGGATTTCGCTCGCAAGGTTGGTTCGTTGGCTTTGCTGCGGACTCGGCTGACGACCAACCGCCACCGCAGCACGTGAAACTGGAAGTGCTGGTGTTTTTGAAGCGAGGTCACGGAGCGGATGCGGCGAAAGTCTCTCGAACAGTTTTCGAAGAGTTCGCTCGTTGGAAAGATCAAATTCCGTCAAACTCTACAACAATCGAAGCGCAACAACAGACCACTCAACATACTTCTTTCGCGAAGGTGAGGAGTTGGATTAGCGAACTCTGGTCGAAGTCCGAGTCCGCGGCCGCACCAACAGCAGCTGCGCCGTCACCTTTGCCGGAGCCGGCATCCAGCCAATCTGGCTCGAGTGCAGTGCGAAAAGTCAGCGTGCATCTTGTTACGGAAAACATCACACGCGAGATGTCACTGGAGGACTACGTTGCAACCGTCGTAGCCACCGAGGGAAGCATGGAAGATGAGCCTCAGGCACTGAAGGCTTTGGCTGTCGCCGTTCGTACGTACGCGCTCAAGAACCTGGGTCGCCACGCAAAGGATGGTTACGACTTTTGCACCACGACGCACTGTCAACGTTATCAAGCGGCGAGCGACCCGACTGTGAAAGCGGATGACACAGGCGCTCGAGCACTCGCTGCCACTCGAGAAACAGCGGGCGAAGTCTTGCGCGATCAGAAAGCAGCTCTGGTGGACTCGTATTTCAGTGCCTCCTGCGGTGGCGCAACCGCCAACATCAATGCGCTCTGGGGCGGTTCAGCCTCGCCGTCGTACTTGCGAGGTGTACGAGACGATTACTGCACTGACATGCCGCATCACAACTGGACCGACGTCATTGCCGCAGAGCAGCTGCTGCAAGCGCTGCGAAGTGACGAGCGTACGGATCCAGGCACTCGCTTGAACACAATTACAATCACGCGGCATGACAATACCGGCCGCGCCGAGCTGATTGCGATCGACGGCGAACGGCGCCGCGTTGTGCGTGGTTGGGACTTCAAGATAATCGTTGGCCGTAAGCTTGGCTGGAATCTCCTGAAGAGTTCGCGGTTCGAGGTGGTTCGCTCCGGAACGAATTTCATTTTCCGGGGCTCAGGATTTGGTCACGGTCTGGGCCTCTGCCAGGAGGGCGCGCACGTCATGGCCCAGCGCGGTTCCAACTATGAACAGATTCTCGGGAAGTATTTTCCCGGCACCAGTGTAGTGCGGGAATTAAGAGAGTCGGCAGCGCGTGCCGGCAATTCACGGAATGAATCGCCAGACTCATCGGGCCATGCTGATTTGATCTGGAAATCAATTAACTCGCCATTGAGTGAAGGCCTGCCCGCTTCCTCAACCGGTCGCGCCTCTCTTTCAAGTGAGCACTTTCGCGTGAGCTACCCGGTCACGCTATCGCAGCGAGATGCGGAAGGGATTCTGAGAACCCTGGAAGCCACGCGAGCAAACCTCGTGACTCGAGTCTCCGCCGCAGGCCTGTCGTTGGACCAGTTCCCTGCTTCCGAAGTTTTTATCAATGAAACCACGGGCGACTTTGTCGGTCGCACGGGTCAACCATGGTGGGCAGCAGCAGCGACGCGGGATCGTCGCATAGAGTTGCAGCCACTGCCCGTCTTGAAGCGTCGCGGCATCCTGGAATTAACGTTGAAGCATGAATTGGTCCATACTGTGGTGGACAAACTGAGCGGTGGCCGTGCCCCGCGCTGGCTGGCTGAGGGAGTATCGCTTTACTTCGCGGGCGAAGGACAACTGGTGTCACGTTACCGCTCCAACAGCAAGATGTCTGTTGCAGAGATCGATGCCAGTCTCAACAAATCTTCCTCACCCGAAGAGATGCGGAAAGCGTACGCCGCCGCCTATCGTGAAGTCAGCGGCCTGATTAAAGCTGTCGGAGAAGGGGGCGTCTGGCAGCGAGTAGCCCGTGGGTCCTGAACTTGCTTGATAAGGAAGCTAGTTTCTCAGTGAAACGTTGAAACACTTTAGCGCGGTCGAACGTCTTAGAATGTGATTGTTTGGAGTGCGGTGACTTGTCACCGCTTTTCTATCGCCGTCATAGTGCCCGAGCCGCTAAAATCACAACAAGCGCCGCACGTTGGCGAACTCCAAGAGGCATTCACCGGAGGATTACATGCTCTCTGCCAAACCCGATAGCCGCATTCTAGCCTTACTCCTCTCATTGGCGACCTTCATTACGCCGCTCGCAGCCCAACAAAAAACTCCGCAAGGCAAAATTGCCACGCCCGCTGGGCCAAAGACAGCGAACAGCAGCGCCGTAGCGGAAAAACCTGTGGCAATCGACAGTCTGTTCTCCGCAGATGCTTACAAGATTTATGGCGAACTAAAGAATGTGGGGACGCTCGTTACAACGGGTAGCATTGCCGAGTTGGTAGATCCAGTGATGAAGATGGCGGATCCGCCTAAAGCGTTCAAGACTCTTATTAAATTCATACACGCGAACGCCGACACACTCTCTGACTCACGCCTGGTGTTAGCAACGTGGCCTGCGCGACCGGGTCTTCCAGATGTCGTGGTGGTCCTGGAACTCGCGACGCCTGAAGATGCCGCAAAGTTCGAGCCGAAGCTTAAACGGGTCCTGCCGGATATTGTGCCGACACCAACGCCTACGCCAAGTCCCGGTCCAAAAGCCGATGAAGACAAAGGCAAAGCCGGTACAGCAGAAGCAGGTCCTCAACCAAAACCAGTTAGAACTGTCACTGAACCAGGCACACCAGTCGAGGAGCAAAAGCCTTCGCCGCCACCGTTTGTCGTAACTCGGCGGGGAAACCTGATCCTTGTCACCGATCGGCCCTTCAAGTTCGAGAAGCTGCGACCAGCAGACAGTAAGTTACTGACAGAAGATCAAAGCTTTCGTTCGGCTCATGAACGATTTACAACCGAGCCTGTGTTTGTATTCGTGAACCTGGCGCTTCAGGATCTTAATCATCCCGCGCCAAGTCCTACACCGACCGTTGACGCTGCCGAGGAAGCGCGAAGGGCTGCTGAAGCAGAAGCTGAGGCGCGTAAGAATGAAGCGGCTGAGCCGGCAGCCGCAGGAACGTTCGTGGTCACTGAATCTCAACCTGGCGTCGTCGCCGCTCTTCCGCAGGAAGAAAATACTGTCACCCTAACCGCCAAAGTTGAACCACCGCCGCCTCCCGCGCCTCCACAGGCGACGCAAGTTGCGATGGCAGCCGCAGGGTCACTGATGGGTCTGTTGACAGGGGGACCGCCCGAGTGGCCGGATGCAATCGGGGTCGCAGTGGCGCAGGAGGCGGACGATTAT
>Ga0126384_10001330_pt1 | contig 14623 bp, 10 predicted proteins | sample PanSoiMetPlot_36_FD_92543 | JGI IMG/M metagenome (GOLD analysis project Ga0126384, IMG submission 92543) | Tropical forest soil microbial communities from Panama - MetaG Plot_36 | ecosystem: Environmental > Terrestrial > Soil > Tropical forest > Bulk soil | place: Panama | collected 2016-02-17 | reverse complement strand
TGCCAAGCGACAACGGCGCTGCGCAAAGTGACGATGCGCCGACGCCCGATCCGGCGCAGCAGCTCGGTCTCGGGGGCGGCCGATCCGCTGCGGTGGCCGCCGACACGGTCGTAGCACTCGCGGCTGAGCATGAGCCCCTGGTCGGGTTGCGGGCCGCGCAGCGCGCCGCCGACCAGCGCGAACATCTGATGGGCCAGCGACCCGGCCGCATCGCCCGCCCGGCGAAACACCGCGGCCTGCGACGCGAAGGTGCCGTGTGCGATCGCGCGCTCGATCACCCGCGTCGCCTCCTCGACCCAGGCGGCGTCGAGCACCACGCCGGCGCGCAGAAACATGAGCCAGCTGCCGCGCGCGGCCGCGGCGGCGGCCTTGAGCCGCGCCGCGAGCGGGGCGGTCGACACCATGATGTTGCAGCCCGCGATATCGACCACGTCGGCGGTGCCGTCGGTCGAGCCGCCGTCCGCGACGATCACCTCACGCACGGTTCCCGACATGGCGCCAGGTACCAACATCGCGAGCGTCGGAACCAGCGCTCGCTCGCTGTTGTGGGTCGGAATGATGACGGTCAGCATGGGTCGTCGGTGGGAGCTTCCGGCGCTGCAGCCTAGCATGTCGCAAGCGCATGCGAGCGCATTCACGGGCGCGAATATGAATACGTTTTAGTTATGCATGTCATAGTGTTACAAAACGGTACTCAGTAGTGGAACTTGGTGATTCACAAAGTTCTAGTTTTGTTCTTGCCTTCGCTCTATTCTTCCCCTATGTCTTCATCCGCTGCCCCTCGCCACCGCCCGCCGGAGCCGCCGCAAGCGGCGCCGGCGGGCAAATTCGTCCTCGATCATGGCGCGACCGGTTTCACCGGCACCGGGGTCGGCCAGGAGCGACGGCGCGGCCGCGGCGCCCAGTCGAATGCGGCCGGCCGCTATGAGCCCCATGCGCGCGTCGGCTTCGACGATGGCTGGCAGAGTCTCGAGGATCTGCCGCCGTTCGCGACCACCGTCGCGCTCGACACCGCGCGCAAGGTGATCACCCGCAACGAATCGCCCGACATTCCGTTCGACCGCTCGATCAATCCCTATCGCGGCTGCGAGCACGGCTGCATCTACTGCTTCGCGCGGCCGACCCACGCCTACATGGGCCTCTCGCCCGGCCTCGACTTCGAATCGAAGCTCTTCGCCAAGCCGGATGCGCCCGAGCTCCTGGAGCGCGAGCTCGCGGCGCCGAATTATTCGCCGCGCGTCATCGCGATCGGCACCAACACCGATCCCTACCAGCCGATCGAGCGGCGCTACGAGATCATGCGCCGCATTCTCGGCGTGCTCGAGCGCGCCGGCCATCCGGTCGGCATCGTGACGAAATCGGCGCTGATCACCCGCGACATCGACATCCTCGCCCGCATGGCGCGCCGCAACCTCGTTAAGGTCGCGATCTCGGTGACGACGCTCGATCCCAAGCTCGCCCGCATCATGGAGCCGCGCGCGCCGACGCCGGCGCGCCGGCTCGAGGCGTTGCGCAAGCTCGGCGAGGCCGGCATCCCGACCCGGGCGATGATCGGGCCGGTCGTCCCGGCCATCAACGACGCCGAGATCGAACGCATCCTCGACGCCGCGGCGGCGGCCGGGGTGGGCGGCGCCGGCTACGTGCTGCTGCGCCTGCCGCTCGAGGTGCGCGACCTCTTTCGCGAATGGCTCACGGCGAATTTCCCCGACCGCGAGAAGCACGTGTTCACGCTGATCCGCCAGATGCGCGGCGGCAAGGACTACGACGCCAAGTGGGGCGAGCGCATGACCGGCACCGGGCCCTACGCGTGGATGATCCGCCGGCGCTTCGAGACCGCCTGCGCGCGGCTCGGCCTCAACCGCGACGGGGTCGAGCTCACCACCGAGCATTTCCGCCCGCCGGGCGGGGGAGGGCAGCAGCTCAGCCTGTTCTGATGGCGGAACCCGATAGGAGGCGCGAACGCGTTTTGGCAGAACGAAGCTAGGTCAAAAAGCTAAATGATTTCAATGCCCGGCGTTTCTTGCACCCGGGTTGCCGAATGCGCATGCTGGGGGCAAACAGCCCCGGGGAGCGAACGCGTGATCATCGAGTGGCACACCCACGTCTATCCGCCCGAGGAGGCCGGTGACGCGCCGACCTGGGACGGCAGGAGCGGGCCAACCTGGGGCGGGCGCTGCCCGATGACGGTCGAGAACGTGCTCGACGCCCACCACAAGGCCGGAATCGACGTCAGCGTCGTGTCGAACGCCGCCCACTACATGCGCGGCAAGGCGGAAGAAGACGAGCTCGCCGCGATCCGGCGCTGGAGCGACTACGCGGCCGAGATCCAGGCCAAGCATCCCGGCACGCTCTATGGCCTCGCCACGATCCTGCCGTGCGGCGGGCCGGCCTACGTCAAGGAGGCCGAGCGTGCGATCCGCGAACTTGGACTGAAGGGCCTGTTCATCCATTCGAGCCACAAGGGCCACTATCCCGACGACGACGAGGCGCGGCCGTTCTGGGAGCTGGTGCAGGAGCTCGACGTGCCGGTGATGATCCATCCGCCCCATGTCGGCTTCGGCGAGGAGCGCATGAAGGAGTACCGGCTCGCCTCCAGCATTGGTCGGCCCGCCGACCTCTGCCTCGCGCTGTCGCGCCTGATCGTGCGCGGGATCCTGGAAGACTTTCCCGGCGTGAAGATCGTGAGCTCGCATGGCGGCGGCGGCCTGTGCGAGGTGATCGGCCGCATGGACTATGCCTACGAGCTGCAGGACGAGGCCTATTTCCTCGGGCCCTACGCACCGATGCGGATCAGCCACGCGCCGAGCCATTACCTCAAGAAGATGTACTTCGACACCGTGACCTATCACCTGCCGGCCGCGCGCCTTGTCGTCGACACGGTCGGCGCCGACCACGTGCTCTATGGCAGCGACGCGCCGCCGCTCACCTCGCTCAAGCCGCGCGCCATCAAGCTGATCGAGGACCTGAATCTTCCGGCGCCCGAGCGCGAGGCGGTCTTTTGGCGCAATGCCGCGCGCCTGCTGAAGCTGCCGATCGGCGACATGGCGAAGGCCGCATGATCGGAACGACGACGCGAGCCACACCTTCCACCGTCATCGCCCGCGCAAGCGGGCGATCCAGTACTCGCCGCCGTTTCAAGCTGAAAGACGATCGGCCCTCGAATTGCAACGGCGTACTGGATGCCCCGCTTTCGCTTTCGCGGGGCATGACGTCGATACTTGTGACTTCTCTATTGATGACGTTTGTCAGCGCACCCGCGCCCGCGCAGGACTATCCCGTCCGCCCGATCCGCGCCATCACCGCCACCAGCGCGGGCGGCACCAGCGACATCTTCATGCGCCTGATCGGCGATGCGTTCCAGAAGCGCTTCGGCCAGCCCATCATCGTCGAGAACCGGCCGGGCGGCAGCATGATGATCGGCGGGCATGCGTGCGCGGCGGCCCCGAACGACGGCTACACGATCTGCATCTTGCCTGTCGAGACGCTGGCCTACAACCAGTTCCTGTTCAAGAAGGTGCCGTACGATCCGCAGAAGGATTTCGCGCCGATCACCAATCCGTTCTTCAACACGCAGGTGCTGGTGGCGAGCGCGTCGCTCGACGTCCGCTCGCTCGACGAGCTCGCCGCCCTGTCGAAGAAGAAGCCCGGCACCTTGAGCTACACGGTGCCATCGGTCGCGCTTTCGCTGTTCATGGACAAGTGGAAGGCGGCGACCGGTGCCGATCTGGTGCGGGTGCCGTTCCGCGGCGGCGCCGAGGCGGTCAACGGCGTGCTGTCGGGCGCGACGCCGGCCGCCTTCTTCGGGCTGGCGAACTGGATCCCGCTGCTGCGCAGCGGTGCCGTGCGCGCGCTCGCGATCGACGGCGCGCAGCGCTCGCCGCTGTTTCCCGACGTGCCGACGCTCGCCGAGCTCGGCTACGGCGAAAACCTCACGCGCGTCTATTTCGGCATCGTCGCGCCGGCTGGCACGCCCAAGCCGATCATCCGCAAGCTGCGCGACGAGATCGCGCGCATCGGCGCCGAGCCCGACTTCCGGCAGAAGCGCCTGATCGAGATGGGGCTCGAGCCGGTGTTCGACACGCCGGAGGAGTTCGCCAAGTTCCTGAGCGAAGACCGTGCGATCTCCGAGCGGATCGTGAAAGAGTCCGGATTGCAGCCGCAGTAGGCTGGGCACGGCGTATCCATCTTATCGCCGCAATCCACCGCGCCACCATGGAACTCGCGCGCCGCATTGCAATGCGGCCTCCATCCGCGCAACATCGCGCGCGATGAGTCGCGCCCCGAAGCAAGCTGCCCGCAAGGCCGCTGCGCCACGCCTGCCACTCGGCGAGGCGCCGATCCGGCCGAGCTTCCGGCGCGAGCGCGCCGCCATCAAGCGCGGCATCTTCCCGGTCGCGGGCTGCGACGAGGCGGGGCGGGGACCGCTCGCCGGCCCGGTGGTGGCCGCCGCCGTGATCCTCGACCCCAACCGCATTCCGCGCGGGCTCGACGATTCGAAGAAGCTCGACGCCGCGGCGCGCGAAGCGCTCTATGCCCGCATCTGCGCGACCGCGCAGGTCGGCGTCGCGTTCGGCTCGCGCGCGCGCATCGACCGCGACAACATCCGCCAGGCCTCGCTGTGGGCGCTCAAGCAGGCAGTGCTGGCGCTGCCGGTGCGGCCGCGGCTCGTCTTCGTCGACGGCATCGACCGCATCGACGTGCCGTGCGAGTGCCAGGCGGTGGTGAGCGGCGACGCGCTGGTGCTGTCGATCTCGGCCGCCTCGATCGTCGCCAAGGTCACGCGCGACCGCCTGATGGTGCGGATCGGCGCTGCCCACCCGGGCTACGGCTTCGAGCGCCATATGGGCTACAGCGTTCCGGAGCATTTCCGCGCGCTGGCGGCGCTCGGACCGACCGTGCACCATCGGCGCTCGTTTGCGCCCGTCGCGCTCCTGCAAAACGGCCTGCCGCCGGAGGGGGCCGGTGACGCCGCCGAGCCGGTTTAAATCGTTGCCTCGGCGCCGCGCCCGGGCTTAAGTCGGCCTCGCCTTTCGATTCTTTCCCCGCGGCGGACGATGCTCCACGTCTCCATCTTCATCGAAGGCCTGCGATCGCGGCCCCAGCTGATAGTCTGGCTGGCCGCAATCACCCAGGCGCTCATCTGGTGGCTGGTGCCGACGGTGTTCTACGCCGCGCCTCCCGGCTCGCTGCCGGAGGTGCTGGCGATCGGCCACGAGCTGCAGCTCGGCACCGATCTCGGACCGCCGCTCGCGTTCTGGCTGGCCGAGATCGTCTACCGGATCTCGGGCATCGCCGGCGTCTATCTGCTGGCGCAGGCCTGTGTCCTCATCACCTACTGGGCGGTGTTCACGCTCGGCCGCGAGATCGTCGGCGCCCAGCACGCCGCGATCGCGGTGTTGCTGATGCTCGGCATCACCGTCATGACGGTGCCGTCGCCCGATTTCGGCCCCGCCACCATGGGCATGGCGCTGTCGGCGCTGATGATCCTGCACTTCTGGCGCGCGATCGGCGAGGGCCAGCGCCACTACTGGTTCGTGGTTGCGTTCGATCTCGGCCTGCTGCTGCTCACCACCTATGCGGGCCTGATCCACTTCCTGTGCCTGATGGTGTTCCTGATGGCGACCGAGCGCGGGCGCGCCGCATTGCAGACCGTGGAACCGTGGTTCGCCGCGATCGTGGTCGCGGTGCTGCTGTTTCCCCATCTGATCTGGCTCGACATCGCGGGCGACACCGCGTTCGCGCCGCTGTGGGAGCGGCTGCATTCACGCGAGGCGGCCGACACCAACCTGATCGCCTGGGGTCGGCTCACCGAGTCCATCGGGGTGACGCATGCCGGGCTGATCGTGCTGGTCGCCTTCGCGGCCCGCTGGTGGCACAAGCCGGGCGTCCAGCTGCCGACCTTCATCCGCCCGACGCCCGATCCGTTCGCGCGCCGCTTCATTCTGTTCCTCGCCATCGGGCCCGCCGTCGCCGCGACCCTGATCGCGGCGATCGGCGGCGCAACCGCGCCGGCCGGCGGGATAGCGCCCTATGTGGCGTTGTCCGGGCTCGCGGCCGTGGTCATCGCCGGCGACGTCATCGTGATCCATCGCCAGCGCATCGTTGCGCTCGCCTGGATGCTGATGCTGCTGCTGCCGCCCGCCGCCACGATCCTCGTCATCCTGACGCTGCCGTGGACCGCCGCGATCGAACTCACGGTCGCGCAGCCGATGGACGCGATCGGACGGTTCTTCGGCGACACGTTCGAGCGCCGCACCGGCGGACCGCTCGAGATCGTCACCGGCGATCCGCGCCTCGCCTCGCTCGTCGCGCTCGCCGCCCCGTCGCGGCCGAGCTTCTACGACTATGCGGCGCCGATGCGCACGCCCTGGGTCGGCCCCGACGAGATCCGCAAGAAGGGCCTGATCGTGGTCTGGCCGGCACGCGACACCCAGGGCCTGCCACCCGCCGACATCAAGGCGCGCTTCCCCGATCTCGTCCCCGAGGTCCCGCGCGCCTTCGCGCATGCGATCCAGGGCCGCCTGCCGCTTGCCCGCATCGGCTGGGGCATGCTGCGCCCGCAGGCCGAAGGGGCGGGAGCGCCGCCGCGCTGATCTGGCTCTAGATTCGTTGCCTGGCGCATATTCTTATCGGCGAACCGGTCCCCACTTCGCCGGAATATGCGCTAGTGATACCCCTCGCCGGGCCGCACCTTCCCGCGAAAGAGCCAATAGATGAATCCGTAATAGAACAAGATGATCGGCAACAGGATCGCGGTGCCGATCAGGGTGAACAGCTGGCTCGTGGGCGCGGCGGCGGTCTGCCACACTGTGAGCGACGGCGGCACCAGATACGGATAGGACGAGATCACGAGGCCGAGATAACCGAGCAGAAAAAGCGCGATGGCGCAGAAGAACGGCAGGTACTCGGCGCCGCGTGCGAGCGCGCGCCAGGCCGCGTAGGCGACCAGCGCCGTGATGATCGGTATCGGCGCGAGATAGAAGAGGTTCGGCAGCGAGAACCAGCGCTCGAAGATGCGCGGGAAGGCGAGCGGGGTCCACAGGCTGACCGCCGCCATGAACCCGATCACCACCACGATCAGCGTCTGCGCATTCGCGCGCGCATTGGCGGCGATCGCACCTTCCGTCTTCATCACCAGCCAGGTGGCGCCGAGCAGCGCATAGCCGGCGACGAGGGCGCAGCCGCACAGGAGCGCGAACGGCGTGAACCAGTCGAGCGGGCCGCCCGCGAACTGGCCGTTGTCGACGTTGATGCCCTGAATGAGCCCGCCGAGGATCACGCCCTGCGCGAAGGCGGCGAGTTCGGAGCCGGCCACGAAGGCGAAATTCCAGTATTTCTTGCTCGTCACCGCGATCCAGCGGAACTCGAAGGCGACGCCGCGAAAGACGAGCGCCAGCAGCATGACGATCACCGGCACGTAGAGCGCCGGCATGATCACCGCATAGGCCTGCGGGAACGCCACCCACAGGCCGCCGCCGCCGAGCACCAGCCAGGTCTCGTTGCCGTCCCAGAACGGCGCGACCGAGTTCATCATCTGGTCGCGCTCCTCCTCGTTCTCACCGAACGGAAACAGGATGCCGATGCCGAGATCGAAGCCGTCGAGGATCACGTAGAACGCGACGGCGACGCCGATCAGCGCCGCCCAGATCACCGGAAGATACCATTCCATGGTTTATCTCCCGCAGCATGATCCGAAATGGTCACCGGCTCTCGGAACGGATCACGCTCAACGACGAGGTCGTCCGCTGGCGGTGAACATTTCGCGCCCGGCCTCCTCGGCGGCAGACAGCGGGCGATTGGGCAGACCGCGCGCCGGCGCCTCGCCCGCATGGCCCTCGGGCCCGCGCGCGATCAGCCGGTTGATGTAATAGATGCCCATCGCGAACACGATCCCGTAGACGATCACGAACAGCGCGAGCGAGATCGCGATGGTCATCGCCGGCACCGGCGAGACCGAGTCGGCGGTGCGCAGGATGCCGGTGGCGAGCCAGGGCTGACGTCCGCTCTCGGTGACGGTCCAGCCCGCGATGACGGCGACGAAGCCGATCCACCAGCCCTGCGACGCGAGAGCGAGATACCAGCGCGTGTCGAACAATCGTCCGCGCCACCACAACGCGACGCCGATGAGCCCCGCGGCGATCATCACGAACCCGATGCCGACCATGGCGCGGAACGCGAAGAACGCCGGCGCAACCGGTGGCCGGTCGGCCGCCGGCACGCTATTGAGGCCCTCGAACAGCCCGTTTGGGTCGTGCCTGAGCACGAGCGAGGCGCCGCGCGGAATTGCGATCTCGTAGTGGTTCGTCTCGGCCTTGTCGTCCGGCCAGGCGAACAGCACGAGGTCGCCGGGCTTGCTGCCGTCCCAGTGCGCCTCGATCGCCGCGATCTTGACGGGCTGGTGCACGAGCGTGTTGAGGCCGTGCTGGTCGCCGATGACAAGCTGCAGCGGCGCCACGATCGCGATGAAGCCGACCGCCATGCGCAGCATGGTGCGCGCTTCGTCCAGATGGCGGCCCGCGACCAGATAGCGCGCACCAACCGCCAGCACCACGAAGGACGTGGTGAGATAGGCGGCGGTGAGCATGTGCGCGAATCGATAGGGGAAGCTCGGATTGAAGATGATCGCGAACCAGTCGAGCGGATAGGCGATGCCGTCGCGGACCTCGTGGCCGGCCGGCGTCTGCATCCAGCTGTTGGCGGCGAGAATCCAGAACGCCGACATCGAGGTGCCGGCCGCGACGCAGATGGCCGAGAGCACGTGCAGCCAGGGCGGCACGCGCCGCCAGCCGAACAGCATCACGCCGAGAAAGGTCGCCTCGAGGAAGAATGCGGTCAGCACCTCGTAGCCGATCAGCGGCGCGACGACGTTGCCGACCACGACCGAGAAGCGGCTCCAGTTGGTGCCGAACTGGTAGGAAAGCACGATGCCCGACACCACGCCCATCGCGAACGACACCGCGAAGATCTTGGTCCAGAAGCGCGCGAGACGATGGTAGTGCTCGCGCCCGGTCACGAGCCACATCACCAGCACGGTCGCGATATAGGCTGAAAGCCCGATCGTAAAGGCTGGGAAGATGATGTGGAATGAGATCGTGAACGCGAACTGGGCGCGGGCGAGCAGGATCTGGTCGAAGGCCATTCGCGCGACTCCAGGGGCGCCGAAACGAACGACGGGATTATAACTGGGAACCGGGCCGGCGTTCCGGTAGAGGTGGCGGGCTGGTGGATAACTTTCGCGACAAATTTCGCGACATGGAGGTAGCGAGACCATGACACGCCTGCGTCGCATCGCGTTCCCTGGCGGGCTCGCGCTCATGACGGTCTTCGCGGGGGGCGCCGGGGCGGCCGACCTGAAGATCTTCGGTTCGCGCGTCACCAAGATGGTGATCGGCGATCTCGGGCCAGGCTTCGAACAGGCGACCGGCAACAGGCTCACCGTGGTGACCGACGTCGCCGCCGTGATGAAGCGGCGCATCGAGCAGGGGGAGCCGTTCGACCTCGCCGTCCTGGTCGATTTCCAGGCCGACGACCTGGTGCGGCAGGGCCGGCTGCTCGCCGGCAGCCGCACCGACGTGATGAAGGCCGGCATCGGCGTCGCGGTGCGGCGCGGGGCGATGAAGCCTGACATCTCGACGGTCGCGGCGTTCAAGCAGACTCTGCTCGCCGCCAAGTCGATCACCTATCTCAAGGAGGGCGCGAGCACGCGCCATCTCGACAAGCTGTTCGCCGAGCTCGGCATCGCCGACGCGCTCAAGGCGAAGACCATCAAGCCCGCGACCGAATCGGTATCCGAGATGGTCGCGGCCGGCGAGGCCGAGATCGGCATCATCGTCATCCCCAACATCCTGTCGGTTCCCGGCGCCGAGCTGGTCGGCCCGCTGCCGGCGGAGATCCAGTCCTACATCACGTTCACCGCCGCGGTGTCCGAGCAGTCGCCCAACCAGTCGGCCGCGCGCGGGGTGATCCGCCTGATGCGCAGTCCCGCCGGCGTCGAGTCGATCAAGGCGAAGGGAATGGAGCCGGGATGACGCTCAGCCGCTGAGCGCCTTCCTGATCGCTAGGAAATCCCGCCAGGCGAGCCGCTTGTGCAGCGGCTGGCGCAGCAGATACGCGGGATGCAGGGTCGCGAGCGCGCGAATGTCGCGCGTGCCGGTGTTGAAGGTGAGCCAGCGCCCGCGCGTCTTCATGATGCCGTCGATGAAGCCGAGCAGGGTCTGGCTCGACGGGCCGCCGAGGCAGACCAGCACGTCGGGATCGACCAGCTCGATCTGGCGCAGGATGAAGGGCAGGCAGATCTGGCTCTCCTGCGGCGTCGGCGTGCGGTTGCCGGGCGGGCGCCAAGGGATGATGTTGGCGATGTAGACGTTGGTGCGGTCGAGGCCGATCGCCTTCATCATCAGGTCGAGCAGCTTGCCGGAGCGCCCGACGAAGGGCAGGCCCTCGAGATCCTCCTCGCGGCCGGGCGCCTCGCCGACGAACATGATGCGCGCCGCCGGATTGCCGTCGGCGAAGACGAGCTGCTTGGCGTGGCGCTTGAGCTCGCAGCCCTCGAAGCTGTCGAGGATCCGGCGCAGCTCGTCGAGGCTCTTGGCCTGGCGCGCCTGCGCGCGGGCGTCGGTAACGGCGGCCTCGGGCGGTAGCGGCGCCGGCGGCAGCGCGGTCGGCTCGGGGCGGCTCGCCGTCGGCTCCCGCGGCGCGGCATGCAATGGCGGCACGCGCGCCGCCGCAGGCGCGGAAGGGGAGGACGCTGCGCGCGGCGGATCCTGGTCGGCGAACCGGTCGACCGCCGCCTCGCCCAGCAACGCGTCGGCGCCCGCCTCCAGGTAGAAGGCGAGCAGCTCGCGGGCCGACGGGGTGCGTTCGGGCGTCATGGCGATCCCGGAAACATTAGCGCATGACGCGGTGCATACCGGCAAGCGGGCGTTGCCGCAACCAGATGTGCGCCAACTTTTGAGGCATCCGCGCGCATCGCGCGGCGCATTTGAAATTCCCCGCGCAACGTGGACTAATGCTCCCGAACTGCGTTCTCAATATAACATCAGCCACCCTGGAAGAGGGCCATTGATGAGTGACGAGCTGCCGCCGCGCGAGTCCATGGAATTCGACGTCGTCGTCGTGGGCGCCGGACCCGCCGGCCTGTCGACCGCGATCCGGCTCAAGCAGCTCTCGTCGGACATTTCCGTCGTCGTGGTCGAGAAGGGATCCGAGGTCGGCGCGCACATCCTGTCGGGCGCCGTGATCGATCCGATCGGCCTCGACCGCCTGCTGCCCGATTGGCGCAACGAGGACACGCCGATCAAGACGCCGGTCAGCGTGGACCACTTCTACTGGCTGGGCCCGGCCGGCGGGCTGCGCCTGCCGAACATGCTGCTGCCGCCGCTGATGAACAATCACGGCAACTATATCGTGTCGCTCGGTGACGTCTGCCGCTGGCTCGCGCAGAAGGCCGAAGGCCTGGGGGTCGAGATCTATCCGGGCTTCGCGGCGTCCGAGGTGCTGTTCGGTCCGAACGGCGAGGTCGTCGGCATCGCGACCGGCGACATGGGCGTGGGCAAGGACGGCAAGCACAAGGACTCGTTCACGCGCGGCATGGAGCTGCGCGCCAAGTACACGCTCTTTGCCGAGGGCGCGCGCGGCCAGTTGAGCAAGGCGCTGATCGCGCGCTACCGGCTCGGCGACGGACGGCAGCCGCAGAAATTCGGCATCGGCCTCAAGGAACTCTGGCAGGTGACGCCCGACATGCATCGTCCCGGCCTGGTGCAGCATTCGTTCGGCTGGCCGCTCGCCAATTCGACCGGCGGCGGCTCGTTCCTCTATCATTACGGCGACCGGCTGGTGTCGGTCGGCTTCGTGGTCCACCTCAACTACGACAATGCGTATCTCTCGCCGTTCGACGAGTTTCAGCGCTTCAAGACCCACCCGCTGGTGCGCGACACCTTCGCGGACGGCAAGCGCATCGGATACGGCGCGCGCGCCATCACCGAAGGCGGCTACCAATCGGTGCCGAAGCTCGTATTTCCGGGCGGCGCGCTGATCGGTTGCGCCGCCGGCTTCGTCAACGTGCCGCGTATCAAGGGCACGCACAACGCCATGCTGTCCGGCATGCTCGCGGCCGGCCACGTCGCGCAGGCGCTCGCCGCCGGTCGTGCCAATGACGAGCTCGCGAGCTACGAGGCGGCGTGGCGATCCTCCGAGATCGGTCGCGATCTGTGGAAGGTGCGCAACGCCAAGCCGCTGTGGTCGAAGCTCGGCACCGCGCTCGGAATCGGGGTGGGGGGCGTCGACATGTGGACCAACACGTTCGGCTTCTCGTTTCTCGGCACGCTCCGGCACGGCAAGCCGGATTCCGACTGCCTCAAGCCGGCGGCGCAGTGCAGTCCGATCGCCTACCCGAAGCCCGACGGCAAGCTCACCTTCGACCGGCTCTCCTCGGTGTTTCTCTCCAACACCAATCACGAGGAGGACCAGCCGGTCCATCTCAAGGTCGCCGACATGGCGCTGCAGAAGTCGTCCGAGCACGACGTCTTCGCCGGGCCGTCAGCGCGTTATTGTCCAGCCGGCGTCTACGAATGGGTGGAGGAGGGCGCCGAGGGAGGCCGCGAGGGCGCGGCGCGCTTCGTCATCAACGCGCAGAACTGCGTCCACTGCAAGACGTGCGACATCAAGGACCCGAACCGCAACATCACCTGGGTGGCACCGGAAGGCGGTGGCGGACCGAACTACCCCAGCATGTGAGGCCACCCGCGGGGCGGCGAACAAATGCGCCCGGCGGCCCATCAAATCTTCGCGACGGAACGTCAGGAACCGGTGACGCGCGGGATGACGCGACCTGAGCCGACGTGACGGTCTGGCCCGCAACCCAGCGCGCGGTGGCACAAAGCCTGATATAAGGTGCGAACCCCAGGCGAATCGTCCGGGCTCGCCACGATCCCGCCATATGGTGGTCGTCAATGCGCGGGCGGGGCGTTAGAAAAAGGGGCCATGCCCGGCGTCCTTGCGGCTTGCTTGTAAACAGGCCATTCTCCGGCCGAAGCCGTTTTGGGGCGAAGCCGGGCCCGATCCCATGTCCCGATTCCATGGAGAAACGCGAGCCGTGACGAAAATGCCCTTGTTTCGCTGCCTGTCCGCGATGCTCGCGGCCGGCGTCACCAGCGCGTTCGCGCTGCCGTCGCTCGCCGCGGAGACGCCGGCGCAGGTGACCGTGCCGAGCCAGGCCGATCTCGCCCGCAATTCCCCGTCCGGCAACTATCTGGCCGCGCGTTCCGCCAATATCGACCGTGACGCTGCGTCCGCGTCCGCCTATTACCGGGCGGCGCTCAAGGCCGATCCCAAGAACACCGACCTTCTCGAGCTTGCATTCTACTCCGAGCTTGCCGGCGGCGACGTCGAGGAGGCCGTGAAGCTCGCCGAGCGCCTGCTCGCGGTGGACAAGGCCAACCGCAACGCCCGCCTGATCCTCGGCGTGCATGCGCTCAAGCTCAAGCAGTACCAGACTGCCCGCACCCAGTTCGCCCAAGCCGGCCGCGACCCGATCACCAACCTGACCGCGACCCTGCTGTCCGCCTGGAGCAGCTATGGCGCCAACGACACCAAGACCGCAATCGACACCATCGACAAGCTCACCGGCCCGGACTGGTTCGGCGTGTTCAAGGATCTGCATTCGGGGCTTATCGACGATCTTGCCGGGCAGAAGAAGGAAGCCGGCAAGCGCTTCGAGCGCGCCTACAAGCTCGACCAGACCGCGCTGCGCGTCGTGCAATCCTACGGCAGCTGGGCCTCGCGTAACGGCGGTAAGGACGATGCGCTGAAGATCTTCCAGGAGTTCGAGAAGACGCTGCCGCGGCATCCGCTCGTGATCCAGACGCTCGCGCAGCTGCGGCGCGGCGAGAAGCTGCCGCAGGTCGTCGACAGCGCGCAGGCGGGCGCCGCCGAGGTGCTCTACGGTCTCGGCGCGGCGCTCGGCCGCCGCGAAGAGGAGCTCAGCCTCGCCAATCGCGGGCTCGCCTATCTGCAGCTCGCGATCTATCTCGATCCCACCCATGCGCTCGCCATCCTGTCCCTCGCCGATCTCTACGAGGCGATGAAGAAGCCGGAGTTCGCGATTGCGACCTATGAGCGGCTGCCGGCCGAGTCGATCCTCAAGCGCAACGCCGACATTCAGATGTCGATCGATCTCGACGCGCTGGAGAAGACCGAGGAGGCGCGCAAGCACCTCCAGCAGCTTATCGCCAATCATCCGGACGACCTCGAGGGGATCATGGCGCTCGGCAACATCGAGCGCGAGCGCAAGCACTATTCCGAATGCGCCGACACCTATGGCCGCGCCGTCAACGCGGTCGCCAATCCGACGCGCTCGAACTGGACGCTCTACTACTTCCGCGGCATCTGCTACGAGCGCGCCAAGCAGTGGCCGAATGCCGAGGCCGATCTCAAGAAGGCGCTCGAGCTCTATCCCGACCAGCCGCACGTGCTCAACTATCTCGGCTACTCGTGGGTCGATCAGGGGAAGAACCTCGACGAAGGCATGCGCATGATCAAGCGCTCGGTCGAGCAGCGCCCGGACGACGGCTACATCGTCGACTCGCTCGGCTGGGCCTGGTACCGGCTCGGCAACTACGACGAG
>Ga0126384_10001329_pt1 | contig 14628 bp, 16 predicted proteins | sample PanSoiMetPlot_36_FD_92543 | JGI IMG/M metagenome (GOLD analysis project Ga0126384, IMG submission 92543) | Tropical forest soil microbial communities from Panama - MetaG Plot_36 | ecosystem: Environmental > Terrestrial > Soil > Tropical forest > Bulk soil | place: Panama | collected 2016-02-17 | reverse complement strand
GGGCGATCCCGGCGTGCAGGCTGTGGTCGGCCAGCGCATTTATGACGAAGTGCCGAATAATGCCACTTTTCCCTACATCTCAATCGGCGACAATCAGGTATTGCCCGACAAGGCTGATTGCATTGATGGCACTGAAATCTTCTGGCAATTGGATGGCTGGGCGCGTGATCCGCATTTCCCGGTTTGCAAGCAGATCAGCAAGGCGGTGATAGCAGCAATGGATGATCTGCCGCTGACGATTGACAGTTATGCCAACGTCGTTTGTGAGCTGAACACAGTGAACTATCTGCATGAACCTGACGGCATAACCAGGCATGTCGCGATTAACTTCCGCTTTCTGATTCAAGCTCTCTAACCAAGGAGAAATACAATGGCTGCACCCACCGTTATAGCTGGCACCAAGTTACTGATCCTCGTTGGTGCGGGCGGCGATAGCCCCGGAAGTCCGGACGTGTTCGGCGAACCCTGCGGACTGACGACCAAAAACATGAATTTCACGCTGTCGACCAATACCACGGTAATTCCCGATTGCATCGATCCTTCACTTCCGGCATGGGAGGCGAAAGACGCCAATGCCATCGCCGCCGAAGTTACCGGCAGCGGCGTGATGGCTGTAGAGTCATTCCATACTTGGGCGGATTGGTTCTTGGGCGCGACCTCACGCAACATCCGCATTCAATTGGTGTCGCCAGCAGCAAGTCCGCTTTCCTTGGGTTATTGGCAAGGCACTTTTTTCCTCACCCGGCTCACTTACAACGGCGTGCGCGGGCAGAAAGTGCAGATCGACATCACGCTGGCCAGCGACGGCCAGATCACTTTCGTGGCAGCCTGATCATGGCAATTAACGGAGAGATCGAGCTGACCTGGGCCGATGGTCAGCACAAATTCAACATTGCCAAGCTTAAATGCGTTCTGGAGCTGGAAGATAAATGCGGCGTTGGCATCGCGGAAATATTTACGCGAATCCGCGAAGGGCGCTGGAAATTCTATGATGTGCGGGAAACGCTGCGCTTAGGCTTGATAGGTGCAGGCATGTTGCCGGATCGCGCTTTAAATCTGGTGCAACGATATGTTGATGATCGTCCCTGGTCCGAAAGCATCTTGCCCGCACAAGCTATTTTGATTGCAGCCATGGTCGGCGTGCCTGGAGATGACCTGACAAAAAAAGCGAAGACGGAGGGGGCCACGGAAGATCGATCTACCACGACGATGGTCGATTCGCCCGCTCCGTCATCTACGGACTCGGAGCCGCCATCGGATTCGACCCGCGTCAATTAGATGAAATGACGATATGGGAATTAGCGGCCTGCATTGACGGATTCAATGCAGCCAACACGGTGCAAGATCAGCTCGCGCCGCCGACCGACGAAGAATTTGAAAAAATGCTGGAAGCCTATGATATCGCGCATGCCACGAGGCAATAATGGCTGATACTGCCGCTCTGGTCGTTGCTCTATCGGCGCAACTGACAAGATTTGAAAAAGATATGAAGGATGCGGTCGGTATTGCCGACAAGCATACTAAAGAAATTGAAACTCGTTTTGAAAAAATGAATAAGAATATTGCTGATCAATTTGACAAAGTGGCTCAAGGTTTTGCTCAACAAGCTGGCCCGATTGGATCGATTCTTTCGAGCATCGGTCCAGTCGGGGTCGCGATTGCCGCAGGTGTCGGCGCTGCCATCATAGCCTTTGATAAATTGGGCGAAAGTGTCCAGCGTTTCGTTGAATTGAATGTCAGATTGCGCGAGGCCGCCGATGTTACCGGCTTGACCGTTGATCAACTGCATGCTCTCAGCGAAGCGGGTGAAAAAGTCAATGTCTCGGTGGAGCGCACCGAATATATTATCGAACGATTGGCTTTGGCGGTACAAGATTTGCGAACCAAAGGCGAAGGGCCTTTGTTTGATGCTTTGGCGAGAATTGATACGTCCTTGTTGCGACAGGTGGCGGCGGCAAAAAATACCAAAGACGCCATCGATTTGATCGCCAATGCCTATCGTAATTTACAAACAGAATCAGAGCGCATCCAATTGGCAGCGGCGGTTGGCGGCGGCAGGCGCAATATTGCGCCGACAGCGCGCTTGTTGGGTGAAATTTCTGGGGCTGGCGGAGTTGAACAACTCGATAAAAGCATTAAAGAGGCAGGCCGCAGCATTGATGAAGAGTTGAACCGAAGACTTATTGAAACACAAAGCGAGATAAAACGACTCAATCGAGAATTTGATGAAATTGTCGGTAATATGACCAGCGAAGCATTTCTCAACGCGCAAAAAACATGGGCGCAGACATGGGTCGATGTCGCTAGAGCAGCATCAAGCATGACTATTTTAGGGGCGCTTTTCGCGAGGCCGCAGCCGCCACAAGCAGCGCCGACAACGCCGACATTGCGAGAACGATTCGGGCCTTTCATTGCTGCCGGACAAGCAACGCAAACCTTGGCCGATCTGCAAGCGGCGCAGGCGCAAAAAGACAGAGAAGCAGGGTTAGTGCTGGAATTGCAATTATTACAGCGCAGAACAGAAGTCCTCGGCGAATCATTGACTTTGGAAGAAGCGTTGAGAAAGAAGGAATTGGAATTGGCGGCGGCGAGAATTAGAACCAAAGAAATAAGCGCAGAAGATGTGGCACGCGGTATCGCTGCCTTTATTTATGCGCAGAAACAAGCACAAGAGGCAACGCGGGAAAGATTAGGTGTGGCCACTGAGCAGCAAATTCTCGATGCCAAATTGGCAGCCATTCAATTTGATCTAGCTAGAGGGATTATTACTGTCACGCAAGCGACACAAGCGGAAACCGTAGCGCGCAAGGAAGCCAAGGAAGCGGCAGAAGCTTTGGCGGTAAGAGTATCTTACTTGCCGGAATTGACGCGCTTCGGCATCGATGCATCAAAGGGCCTCAAACAATTCGATCAAATTGCTACTGCCACTTTCGGCAATTTCGAAAATTCGATCGCCGATGTGGCGGTGGGTAGCACGAAATTAGCGGATGCGTTCAAGAAAATGACCGATTCGATTCTGCGCGATCTGATCCGTCTAACGTTGCGCATGACAGTCACAGGCCCGCTGGCCACCGTATTAGCCGGTTTATTCGGCGGCGCGCCCGGTGTGCTAGCTGGCGCGGCCCCGTTGGGCCAAGGCGGCATCGGCCATGCCCAGATGGGCGGACCAGTCAGGGCCGGACAACCCTATGTAGTTGGCGAGCGCGGGCCGGAACTGTTCGTGCCGACGCAGGCAGGCAAGATCGTTCCGGCACAGCCGAGCATGACCAGCGGCGGCATGGGCGGTACTTCCATCGAGATCAACAACTACGTGGCCGCCGATACCGAAACCAAGCAGCAACGGCAACAGGGGCCGGACGGCGAGCGCATCGTCATCGATATTGTCAAGCGGGCGCAAGCGCGGGGTGAACTGGATGATGTCAATCGCGGGCGCTTTGCGCTACGGCCGTCGAAGGTGCGCTGATGGCTACCGCCGCATGGCCTGCAGGACTTCCGCAATGCCCGATCTTGAGTGCATTTGCGGAACAGCGGCAACGCAATACGGTGGCTTTCAGACCAGAAGTCGGGCGACCGAAAATGAAGCGGCGTTCGACGGCGGCACAGGTCAAGACATCGGTTTCTTTTCGCATGAGTACAAGCGAGCTGGCGACATTCAATACGTTCTATGTCACGACTATTGCGGATGGGACATTACCATTTACATGGGCGCATCCAGTGACCAAAGTCACTAATAATTGGGTATTTTCGCCGGATGATGCGCCAGTCATCGAGCGCTTTGCGCCAACTCGCCATCGCGTCTCATTCAATCTGCTGCGGCTCGACTGATGCCTCGCAACGTCACCGCCTCATTCCGGCAGATTGCCGAAGCCAATTTCTCCGATGATGTCGATCTGGTGTTTCTCACTATCTCGCATCCGCATCTTGACGGTCCGATCCGCGTGGTGCTGAATGACAAGGACATCTTGTATGCTGGCAATACTTATACCGGCTATCCGTTCGACATCGAGATTCTCAGCGACGACGAGCAGCCGCCACAGGCCACTTTGACCATCCAGAATATCGATTCGCGCATCGGCGAAGCCATCCGCAGCCTGATCACGCCGCCACGCTTGAAGATCCAACTATTGTCATCGGCTGACTTCGACCTGTCGGTAACGCCGCATGTGGAATGGGGCGGCGGCTCACCGGGGGCGACAGCGATTTACACTGCCGACAAGCTGTTTCTCACCAACACCAAGATCGATGCCATGCTGGTGACAGGCACTATCGAGGGCTGGGATTATCTGCAGCGGGTGTGGCCGGGCGTGCGGGCGCGGCAGGACATCTTCCCCGGATTATTCCGATGAGATGGGCCGAGCAATATATCGGGTTGCCGTTCAAGGATTTCGGCCGCGATTTCAATGGCGTCGATTGCTGGGGCTTGGTGCGGCTGGTGCTTAAGCGCGAATGCGATATCGAGGTTCCCAGTTACGGCGAGATCTCGGCAAGGGATCTGATCGTGAGCAAGACCATTAAACAGGAATCATCTTCGGAACCGTGGAGCGAGGTGCGGCGCAATGATGTCCAGGCTTTCGATGTGGCGTTGTTGCGCGGACGGCCGATGCATGTTGGCATCATGATCTCGCCGGAATTATTGTTGCATGTCGAGGAAAAGACCAACGCGGTGTTATTGCCGTTGACGCATTTTTCCGTGGCCGGTCGCCTGATCGGTTTCCGCCGTCACCGGGATCTGATATGCAACCGCGCAGCATAATACCCATTGCCTATCGTGAGCCGTTTTCCGTGGCTTCCGCCTACTACGATGAGCGGCGGCATGGTGAAACTATTCTGCAAATGGTGCTGTCGGTGCCGAATTTGCCGCGATTGTTTCTTCAGCGCGGCATCGTCTGCATCAATGGCGAAGTGGTGCCGCGCCAGCTATGGCCGCATATCCGACCGAAACCGACGCGGGCCGAATTGCCTATCGCGGTGACGCTGCATTGGCCATTGGCCGGACCGGGACGCGGCAGCACCACCAAGAGCATCATCGGGCTGGTCGCCGCCTTGGCATTGATCGTGGTGACGGCAGGCATTTCGACCGGCTTTCTGCTGGGCGGCATTTCAGCGGCAATTCCCAGCGTTTTGGGTTTGACCGGGGCGCAGATCCTAGCCGGAGCCGTCGGCATCGCCGGGGCGCTGGCGATCTCGGCTCTGACCGCGCCGCCGACCGCCGCCGAGAGCAGCATCAGCGGCGGCGACATCAATACCGACAACCGCGAGGCCGCCAGCGTCGGCGGCAACATCATCGATCCGGGCGGGGCGATCCCGCGCGTGATCGGCACCAGAAAAATCTTCCCGCCCCTGGTTTGTGAACCATTGGTACAACTGGTCGATGCCGATGAATATGTCGAAGCCTTGTTCGCGCTGAATGGTCCGCATCTGTTGCAAGATCCGCGCGTCGACAATGTCAGCATCACTCAGGCACAGGACATACAATATGAATTACGCCCCGGCTGGCAAGACGATGCACAAGTTAATTTAGTTCGCCGCCAAGGACGAACGATAACGCCCAACGTCGCCTTGTCACAGCACATAGTACAGCCCAATGGCACTAGCCTGCAGCATGTGTCATTGCCTGAATCTGATCTGCCGATCTTCCACGGCGTATCAGCGCGCAACTCGCCTGACGAGATCTGGCTGCATCTGCTGTTGCCGGGCGGCTTGGTCGATGGCACGGCAACCAGCGCACAAAGGGCCATTGCCTTCCGCGTCCGCCTGCGCAAGCGCGGCGATGTCAACTGGATTAATCTGCCAGAGCTGCACCTGTCCGACGCCACCAGCAAGCAAGTGCGCCGCGCTATTATTTTCAAATGGACACCGGTCGAACCGATTCAGCCGATAGTGACGGCAGGAGGCTGGATCGGCGCTTGGATTTCAGTACCGGCACAAGGCGTGGCCCCGACCGAATCGGTCACGCAATGGGATGCCGATGCCTATTTCGACGATGGCAGCGGCAGCGATTCACTTTATGCGGGCAGCGAGGCCAGCTCACGCATACGGCGGATCGTGCTGTATGACAATCGCGTCGAGGTTTTTTTGAACGAAGGTGGCATTCCCAAGGGTATTTACGAATTCGAGATCAAGCGCAGCTATACCTATCAGACCGCCAATCTGAACACCTCGACTTACAACTATCTCACCACCGGCATTCGCAATTTGTTTCGCTATGAGACGGTAGCCGGTGTCGACCGCATCGCCAGCTCGGTGCAGAATATCTCAGACCGCGTGCAACTGGTACGCGTTGTTTCAGTGTGGAACGAATATCCGGTCTTACGCAAAGGATTTGCTTTGATTGCCTTAAAGGCGCGCAACCGGCAAGTCAGCCGATTCTCGGTCATTGCTTCCGGCTACGTGCGCGACTTGACCAACTCACCGGCTGATTGGAGTACATGGACGACTACCTCCAATCCTGCCCCGCATTATCGCGACATCCTGTCGGGAGCACAGAACATCGATCCGCTGCCGGACGATCTGCGCGACGACGATTCCTTGGCGGCATGGCGGACTTTGTGTGCCACTAACGCCTGGACCTGCGATGCCATCATCGATGACATGCGCACTCAGGATGCCTTGTCGCTGCTGGCATCATGCGGTTATGCCAAGCCCTATCAGAGCGACATCTACGGCGTGACGGTAGACAAGGATCATTCAGCGGAAGTGCCGACACAGGTATTCTCTCGGGTCAATGCCCGCAACGTGCGCTTCGAAAGAGCTTTCGCCAGAGTACCGGAAGGCTTCGTGGTCAGCTATCGCGACAATGCCAGCGACGAGGATCGTGCCCAGACGGTGGTCTACCAGCGCGACCGCTCGATCGCCACCACCGGCCTGCTGGAATCGGTCAGCTACGAGGGCATCGTCAGTTTGGCCAAGGTACAGGCGCGGGCGCAGTTCGATCTCGATCAGGCCAACCTGCGCTCGACGTTCTACTATCTGGAAACCGATGTGGAAGCTTTAGTATGCCGTCGCGGCTCCTTGGTCGGCTTGCAGCATGATGTTCTGGATAACTTCGCCGGAGATGCACGGGTGATCAGCAAGACCCTCTCGGTCGGCAACATCACCGGCTTCGTGCTCGATTCCGAGATCAACGTGACCAATGAACTGGATATGCACAATGTCGCCGACATGCATCTGGTTGCCGACATGCATCTGGTCGGCATCGTCACCGGCATCGCCATCCGCCGCACCGACGGCACGGTGTCGACGCATCAACTGAGCAACAGCACCGGCTCGACCGCCACCATAACCTTGTCGACGCCTTTCACCGACACCGCCACCATCAAGGGCTTTACCGACACCGATCAGCAATACGGGGCCATGGTGGTGGCCGGACAACTGGCCAGCGAATATCGCCGCTTGCTGGTCGCCTCGGTGGCATCAGCCAAGGATCTGATGGCGCAACTGGTATTGGTCGACGAAGCTCCCGCACTAGTGAGGTACGCACCCTAATGGCCCTTGACCGTCTGCTCCCGGTTTCCACCACTCCCGGCGCGATTACCGGCAATTTCTATATGGATCAGGTGCAGGAAGAAGTCACCGGCCTGTGGGATCGCGCCCGCATCAAGCTGACCGCAGTGAGCGGCACCAACACCATCACGGCAACATTTGTCCCGGCATTAACGGCCGGATTGGTCGACGGCATGAACGTCATCCTGCGTCCGGTCGCCACCAATACCGGCGCAGTGACCTTGAACGGCAATCCGGTGGTCGATGGCGAAGGCAATGCCTTGGCAGCGGGAGCGCTGCGCATCAATGGCGTCTATGACCTGATCTATGTCAGCGCCGTGACCTCATGGTTCATAGAAGGTTATTTCCCGGCGGCCTCTGTAGCAGTGGGATTGAAATTGATCAACACGCAGGTTGCTTCCAGCTCGGCTTCGCTAGATTTCGTGCATGGAGTTTCTGGCGTGGTGTTCGACGATACCTATGACAGCTATAACTTTGATCTTTCAGCGGTGAAACCGGCCACTGACGATGTGGAATTGTGGATGCGGATTGGCACCGGGGCGGGACCGACTTATCAGACCGCTAACTATCAATATGCCACCACGCATCTGACCGCTTCCGGCACCAACAACAATCAAAGCTCGGCTTCGGCTTCGCGGATAATTCTGGCAGGCACGACACTCGCCACCAGGGCCGTTGGCAGTGCTGCCGGAGAACACGTCAACGGCACGGTCAGAGTATGCAATCCCGAAAGCACCACTGATTTCTTTCAGGTCTATTATCAGACCGTTTACAGCGAGGCTCTGGGAGGCGATTCAACAAATTGCGGCGGCTCCGGACGCTATACCAGCGGTACCGCCATCACTGCCGTTCGTTTCATGTGGGAAACCGGCAACATCGCTTCTGGGCGAATTACCATGTACGGAATGACCAAGGTATGATCGCGAGAACTTGACATGGGCACCGTTGAAGAAACTGGCAAGGCGGTAACTGGAATAATCGAGACCTTCAAGTCGCAGCCAATGGTATTGGCGCTGGTTCTGATGAATCTCGGCCTTCTTGCCTTGCTGTATTGGACCGCCGAGAAACAAGCAGGACTTCGAAGTCACGACGTAGAGATAATGGGCGAACAGCAGAAGATGGCTCTCGATCTTCTTTCCCGCTGCGTTGTGCCCAAATCACAGTCATTATATTTCTCTCTTCCCCTCAAACCGTTGGTGTTCAAATGAAGATAGTCATCTCGTCAGGACACGGAAAATATGTGCGTGGAGCCAGCGGCCTGATCGACGAAGTCGACGAGGCACGCAAGGTAGTAAAGCAAACTGCCATCTTGCTGCGCGAACGCGGCGCAACAGTGACCGAATTTCACGATGATGTTTCCAAAACCCAATCTGAGAACTTGCATCGCATCGTCGATTTCCACAATTCGCAGAAGCGCGATCTCGATATCAGCGTGCATTTCAATGCCTACACGCCGACCGATGGCGCGCGCGGCACCGAAGTGCTGTATCTGACGCAGAAGGATCTGGCCACCAAGGTCTGCAATGCCATTGTTGCGGCCGGTTATTTCATCAATCGCGGATCGCACAAGCGCACCGATCTGTATTTCTTGAACAACACGGCGATGCCAGCCATTCTGCTGGAAATCTGTTTCGTCGATGCCAAGGTCGACGTTGAAAATTATCACAAGCATTTTAACGCTATCTGCACAGCCATCGCCGATTCAATTGTAATTAAAGAAAAACCGGAAGAAATTCCGGTGGGCAACTGGTCGGGCAAAGTATCTTGGTTCGGCGGTCCGGAGGACGATGGCGTGGCACCGGACGAAGGCTTGGCTTTTCTCTACGATGTGGAAGATGCGCCTTATCTGTTTCTCGACGAACAGCCAAAAGGCACCACCGGCTTGGCGCGGCGGCTCGATCCCGACGAGGACTACATCGCCATGCGCTGGGACTATAACGTCTATCCGAAATCGATGTTAAGTTCATCCGAGCATGTGGCATTGGTCAAAGCCAAAAAAACCGGCAAGCAATTGATCGCGCATCCGGCCGATTGGGGTCCGCACGGCGACACCAAGCGGATCGCCGACATCTCGCCGGGATTGATGGACAGGCTCGGCATCAAGACCGATGACGAGGTGGAAGTGATCTTCCCTTACAAGGAGACATGAAATGCCAGCAACAGACCCACCGGCAGGCCAATCATGTATGAGCTGTAAATATTTCATTCTCTATAATGGTCGGACTTTTTGTCGTCGCTATCCGCCAGTTCCGATTTTTGACAGAGATGAGCCGACCACCACCGGGTATCAAACCGCATGGCCGCAAGTGAAAGAGGATTATTGGTGCGGCGAATATTCCAATCAGCCACCACCATGAAGGAGAATATGATGAAAAAATTCATCTTCGGCCTGATCATCTTGACATCGCTGCTGCCGGGAGTCGTCGAGGCGAAGAAGAAACCGCAAGTGGTCATCCCGAAGCGGATCGCCACCTTGCCAACCACGCCGCTGCAGACGGTCGCGTTGTTGGCATTTGTCGCCCCGCCGCTGCTGGTGTTCTACGATTTGCAACGGCGCACGACCTGCATGAATCCGCCCGATCCGCTTGGCCTGGGCGGACCGGGTTTCGACGGCAAGCCGACGCCGCCGACCAACGTCATGATCCCGGCTTGTGTACGATTGCAGCCAACTCCGTTGCAATGACGCCGATTCTGCGGGTGAAGCCTTATACCAAGGCTTCAGTCGAACATCTGTTGATCATTCAAAATACGCTGCGGGCCATGGATGCCGCTCAGTTGCAGGGCGACATCGTGCAATGCGGCGTATGGAAGGGAGGTCAGATCATCCTGGCACGTCTGGTTTCCCCGCATCGTCGCTGCTGGCTATTCGATACCTTCACCGGCATGACCGAACCGCAAGTCATGGATGTGAAGCCGGACGGCTGGAGCGCGATCGAGCGCTGGAAGATCAAGAAGGCGCGCGGCGAGAACTGGGACGAGGTTGGTATTAAAGAAGTCAAAAAAAATTTGATCAGGGAAAACGTCTACAGCCCCGATCATTTTGAATTCGTTATCGGCGATGTCTGCGAAACCTTGAAGCAAACTGATCTGCTGCCGCCGCGCATCGCTTTCTTGCATCTCGACACCGATTGGTATGCTTCCACCAAGATGGAATTGGAGATTCTTTATCCGCGTCTGGTATCGGGCGGCACCTTGATCATCGACGATTATGGCCACTGGCTAGGCGCGCGATTGGCAACCGATGAATATTTCAGGGAGAGAGAGCCGGATTATCTCGACCGCATGATTGCCATTGACTACACGGCAATAAAATTGATAAAAATCTGATATTCAGTGTAGGACCAACTCAGCCCTCCGTATTCAGCCCCCCTGCTTCGGAGGGCTTTTTTATGAAACGAAGAAAAATTCTTACCAAGATATGCCCGCATTGCGGTGCGCCAATGCAAGCGCCATTTTTTGGCGTCCGCCTTCGGCGTCGGCAAGCGGAAATTCTCACCATCATCGTGCGCTTCGATCGGCAGCAGATCGGATGTCCGACGATTTATTTGGCTGAATTGTTTTATCCCGATAAGGACCCGCTGGTGGGGATGCAAGCGATCCGGGTTCACGTCAATCAGATAAACGATCGCCTAGCAGAAACAGATTATCAGGTGCGCAATGACAAAAATGGATATCGCATTATCGCTCACGGCTTGGTTTGAACAAAAATAATAGTTAAATAGAAATTAGGCCATGGCTGCGCCGTAGTCGGACTCCGGTGCGCCGGGTTTAGGGCCGCCGATTGCTGCGAGGCTTTCGGCGGCCCGCAGCATAAAAAAGGCACAAAAAAAGCCCCCACGGGATTGCTCCCGTGGGGGTTTTTATTTGATCGACCGTGCTGCAACAGTGGTGCGCTGATCAGGCTTCCACACTACGTGCCAGCTTATCCCCGGCGTCCGCCATTCGAGCCTTTCGGGCCACTTGCGGATATTCGCTTCTTTGCGCCTCTTTTGGGCCGGACTCTTACGCCGCACAGTTTTGGAGTGGAAGCGGCCGGACTTGGCGGCCGCCTCCCATCAAGCCATATGCGCTTCGACTTCGGCCAGGATCTCTTCGGCCGATTTCTGCACGCTGGCGCGGACTTCATCGCTATCGCGCAATGTCTTGGCATCTTCGATGCAGAGTTCGCTCTGCAATCGCTTGGTGATTTCGGCCAATTTGGGATCGCCCGTCAAGTTGAACGTCGGCAGCAGCTCCGTTAACTCGCGGATGTTGCCGACCAGCGTGTCCTTGAAGTGCGATTTTTCCTTGGTTTTATATTCACCAAGTTTGTGCGCCATGTTGCCCACCACTTCGGCAATCTTCCGAAATGTATGGTCCATGATGTCTTGCTCGGCCTTGCGTTCACCGGCTGCGATTTCATCGCGAATGTCATTGACGGTATCTTCGTCCAGAACATCGGAACGGAAATCGCCAGCATCCGGCACATTGGCGAAGGTCAGATCGAAATTAAAGCGCGATCTGATTTCTTTGGCGTTCGGGTAATCTTCGGCTTTGAAGATTTTACCGAGTTTGGCCTGCCGCTCGGCAACGTAGCTGGAAAAGTTCAGTGCGAACTCGTCGGCCACGTTGGCAAAGCGCTGCTTGAGCGCACGCATTTTGTTGGTGAACTCAGCATAGGAGACGTTCGGCAAGATACCGACGCCATCCGCCCAAGGCCGCGTGTAACGATAGAACAGATCGCGCGCCTCGGTTACGACTGACTGCACCGGCTTGAGCCGGTTTGCCTCGATCAGCAGTTTGTTATATCTGCCTGCATCCTTGGTCGCGCCGCGATCCTTGTTCACCTTATCGGTGACTTCGCGATCGAACTTTCGCGCGGTCCAAGTCGAGATATTGAGAGACACAAGCACCGCTTTACGTGAAAGCGGAGACTTGAGCATTCCATTAGTGCCATGCATTTGAGGACTCCATTTGCATGTGAGCCGCGTGCGAGCGCGGCAGTGTCCGCTATGAACACTGTGACACGGCGGGACTTACCGCCGTGCTTCACTGTTCACGGTGCTGCATCGACATCGATAACCCGGCCCCAAGCGGGGGTTGAACGGTAGATCGACCGTGGGTCGCCGTATGCCATCCACAACACAGGCTGCACCGGCTCTTGGCCGGGATCGCCGATTTCAAGATCGGTCAGGCAGATGGTCAGACTGGCGTCTGCATCGTCCTGTTCGATCAGATTGAAGGCCGGACGCATGTCCGTGCCGCCAAGCCGGATCGGAGCGAGTTCGATCCGATCACCGTCGATAAAGCGGTCAACGTGGTAGACCTCAGTATCGCAGTAGATGAAGACGGCTTCCGAGATCGCGCCATCATCGAGCGCCGCCTGCAGCTCATTGGCGATCTTGACGTGCTGACCGCTCATTGAACCGCTGGCGTCAATGATGAAGCAGACCTTGTTGATCCCGTCGCGCTGATTGCCCGGCAGGATCAGGCCGGAGTGGGCAAACCGGCGATTGGGCCGGTTCCAAGTTTCGACTCTGCGGGCACCGGCATCGATATATTCGCGCAGGATCGCGCGCCAGTCTTGGACGGGCGTCTTGCGCTTTTCGATGATGGTTGCCCAGTGGCCGGGCAGATCGCCCTTTTTCTTGGCCAGGGCAACTGCTTCGCGGGCGATGACTTCCCATTTGGCATCGGTATCGGCTTTCTCGGCTTCAGTGCCGGGAGCATCCAATACTTCGCCGCAGGAATAAGGCTCGCGATTGGCATCGGCAGGTTTGCCGTTGCCACCGCTGTCGCCGTCTGCGCTTTCCGCGTCTTCGTCGGTTTCGCCTTCAACATTGCTGCTGCCATCGTCGCTGCCTTCGGTGTCTTCGCCGTCAGCATCGTCGCCAGCGCCGCCATCATCTTCGTCGGAAGCATCGCTGTAACTTTCGCGATCTTGCCCTTCATCTTCGGACCCTTGATCGCTCTGATCCTGATCCTCAGACTTTTCGTCGGTGCCTTCGTTCTCACTGTCACCAGCACCAGCGCCGTTGTTGGTTTCGGATTCGGACTCATCATCGTTCTCCTGTTCCTCTTGCTGCTGTTGCTGTTGCTGCTGCCGTTCATTCTGTAAAATGCGGTAGATCTCTTCGGCCGAGAGGCCGACTAGATCGGCGCGATACAGAAAGCCTTTTGGTAGCACAAAGCCTTGCGCGATAATGTCACCATTGATGGCATAGTCGCAGGCTTTGTTCCAATCTTCAGGATCACGACCGTTACGGCGTGTTGAATGATGCCGACCGTCGTGCTCCGATTCATGGACACAGGTCCCTTCCGTTTCCGGCTGGTTGATCGAGCAGATAAACGCGGGATTGTAAAAGTGCGTCTTCGAATCCGTCGCCATCGTGGCAAATTGCCATGACGGCTTAGGCTCGACCTGCGAGATCAGCACAGCATAAAACGGCCGGGACTGTATGAGCGCGGCGCGCGCGTTTCGTATCTTGATCGCGGCGTCGCGTTCTAACGTGAGTCTTTCATGATTAGTCATTTGGGACTCCTTTAGTGCCAGCGTGCGAGCGCTGGAGTGCTTGCGCACTATGCTGCGGCCCGTGGGCCGCAGTTAGTAAGCAAGTTTTATTGAACCGTGATATCTTGGTTGGCCACTGCCCAATTGGCGTAGGCAGCAACTTCGGTCAGCTTAGGATCGCGAGAGGTTGCGTCCGTTACTGCCAGCACGGCAATATCCCGATGCGTCTCACCGATCCGGTTAGAATAGGTGATGACATTGGCCAAGTTCTTCCGATCAGCCAGGCGGCCCAATGCGGTGACAACCGCGTATCGTTCGCTGGCTTCGACCGGCAGCTTCGCCGTTTTCGGGTTTTTCAGAATGTCATCGATGTTGGCCAGTGATTGATACATGGCCACAAACGATTCCATCTCTGAGCCGACATCCTTGCCGACCAAGGCGATGAATGCCTTGAGCCGCAGACGCGGGGGTTGATCGACGTACTTGGCGCAACGGTAGATCGACCGTGGCGTTGCATAGGCGTTTTCATCACCCTGCGGCTGCCGGATCAGATAGTCAGGCCGGAAGCGAATGAAGGCGACGATCTCAGGTGCCAAGTTTGTGCGTTTGCAATGTTCGACCCAGGCATCATGATC
>Ga0126384_10001328_pt1 | contig 14630 bp, 11 predicted proteins | sample PanSoiMetPlot_36_FD_92543 | JGI IMG/M metagenome (GOLD analysis project Ga0126384, IMG submission 92543) | Tropical forest soil microbial communities from Panama - MetaG Plot_36 | ecosystem: Environmental > Terrestrial > Soil > Tropical forest > Bulk soil | place: Panama | collected 2016-02-17 | reverse complement strand
CCTTGCTTTTGATCTTCTCGGCCAGCTGGCTGGCGTTGTACGTAGCGCGCGGGATTACCATTCCGATTCAAGCGCTGGCTGAAGCGACTGATCGAGTTGCGCGAGGTGACTTTGGGCGCCCGGTCGAGGTTGTCGCCGAAGATGAGCTCGCGGTGCTGGTGAAGTCCTTCAATCAGATGGCCGCAATGCTGGCTGAAAATCGCGAGCGACTCGAACACGCCGCGGATGACCTGAGCAGAATTAATCTCGCGTTGGACAACCGCCGACGATACATTGAAACGGTTTTGGAATCCTTATCTACCGGCGTGATCTCGACCGATGAGAATGCCGGAATAGCCATGATGAATCGGTCCGCATTGTGGATGCTTGGCTTAAAGGATAAGCCAAAGGAGGGTACGCCGATTGGCAAAGCCGTTGAGGGACTCCAGGGTGAGGAGCTGGCGGCCCTCTGCCGCCGGGCACGCCGCAGTGAGATAGCCCAGAGTGAGATACAGTTCAGGCGGGCTGATGGCAGCTCGCTATCTACCGCGACAACTGCCATTGCTCTTCGCACATCGGCGGGAGCAATAGAAGGCCTGGTGATCGTAATTGAAGATCTAACTGACCTGATTCAGGGAGAACGCGCTGCCGCCTGGAGCGAGGTCGCACGCAGGATGGCTCACGAGATCAAGAATCCGCTAACACCAATCCAGTTGTCCGCTGAAAGAATATTGCGAAACTACGAACGAGGAACCGGGAGTAAGACCGATCCGCGCTTTGCAGAGGTGGTGCGCGAGGGTACCACGACAATTGTGCGAGAAGTTGCCGGGCTCCAGCGAATGGTTGAGGAGTTCTCACGTTTTGCGCGGCTGCCCGAAGCACGACTGGTGGAGGCGTCATTAAATGAGGTTGTTCGCGACGCAGTTAGCCTGTATGCGGAGAGGCTCAATGGCATACGACTGAGCTGCAGGCTTTCAGATGATCTTCCGGTGTTGTTGTTGGATACCGAGCAGATAAAGCAGGTCCTGGTCAACCTGATCGACAACGCGGTTGAGGCGATGGATTACCACGAAAATGATAACAACGGATCAGGCAATGGCGTCGAGCACGAATCAGAGCGATCGATAACTTTAGAATCTTCCTACATGAAGGCCAGCGATTCTGTCCGGTTGATTGTATCGGATAACGGTCACGGAATCAGCAGACGTGATCGGGACAAATTGTTCCTGCCAAAGTTCTCAACGCGCAAGCGAGGCACCGGTCTCGGACTGGCGATCGTGAGTCACATAATTGCCGATCACAAGGGCCGGGTATGGGTAGAAGACAACGAGCCTCGAGGCGCGCGCTTCATTATTGAACTGCCTGCAAGTGAGCAATAGGACAGATAGGACAGATAGGACCTATATGTCCTATTTGTCCTATTTTGTTATTCCGGGGGTCTGCTGAAACTGAATGACGCTGACACAGAGCCGTCGGGGTTACGCACCGTCAGAATCGCTATTGAGCCTGGCGCTATCTTTTTTGCGGCCTTCTTGCAACGCAAAAAGCCAGTGGGATTATTGTCATCGTTCAAGGTCCCTTGTTCGTTGCCGTTTACTTCTACCACTGCTCCCATGGCAAAATTGTGCCCAAAGACGAACAGTTTCTTTGCATTAGCCTGAGCACCGGTTATTTCCGGAAGCGCGGTGCTGCCGTTGCCAGTAATCGTGAATACTCCACTCCGGGTCTCCACCGCATCACCTGATTTCTTTCCGACCATGATACGAATAATCCCGTGGGAAGTGGGTGTATTTGGAACAGTCCAATCAAAGCTTGTCGTCGCTGCGTTTGTTGTCGAGACGATGAGATTGCTTATTGGAAACGTGGCGCCTTCGTCCGTCGAATATCGCAATTCAACATTGTCGATGTTGGATTGACCAGTAACATTCCATTCGATTGGAAAATGCGAGCCAGCGGGAAGGGTCATCCCTCCCGGCTGCGATTGTAGTGAAACTGTCACCACACTGGACGGAGAGTCTGAAACAGTGCTGCTCGTATAAATGTAATCGCCCTGATTTGTTCCATCACCGTTCGCAGCATTCCCGGCGAACCAAAATCGGACCGTGCCGATGTCGGTTGATGGTGCTGTCCATTGCACCTGCCAGGTTCGGCTATTCACGCCGTTTGGGAATGTACCCAGCTGGGTATGCTCGATATATTGACGTCCTCCGAAACCTGTTTCGAAATTGATCTGCGCATCCGCGCCATTTGAGGACAGAGTTCCAGCTCTGTTTCCGTTCTGGTCAACTGCTGTGAGCTGAAAACCGTAGCGCTGCCGGTTCGCTTGCTGAACAATTACTGACACAGTGTACTGTTGACCCGGTTCGTACACTGCGGGTACTCCAGTCATTCTCACGCTGCCGGGACCAACGTTTGGATCGTGAAAGGTGTCGTGACAGGAAGTGCAATTGCCAAGATCTCCGGGCGCATTGGTGTACCCGGCATCGGGCCCAGTGATTTTCGCGTAAGCAACAGCGGCGGCAAACAAGATCACTATCGTCGACTGTAGCTTCTCCTTACGCAGTTTGAACATTACGTCTGAGACTCTTTCTTCCGCCAGCGGTCAATTTCACGTGTTAATTCTAAGCCGAGACATCGCGACCATACTGAGTCGTAAAATCTCGGCTAATCGAACAGTTAGAATGCTTGAGATTTCTTATGTCAGGAAACCAACCGCATCGTACCTGGCGCCGAGCACCGCCTGCGAATCTCCGCCGAGCCACTTATCAATAATCTCACCGTAAACCGACCGGAAATCGACCTTGAACTTTAGATTGCCGGCGTTATCAAGATCGGAAAGCGACGGTTGCTGACCGTACAGCCTTCCACCCTGAACTGGATTCCCTACAACGAACATCGGCGTTACCGTTCCGTGATCAGTTCCGTGCGAGGCGTTCTCGTTCGGCCGGCGACCAAATTCCGTCCAGGTCATCATTACAACGTTATCGGCGAGCCCGTGCGCTTCCATATCGTCGTAGAACAGCTTGATGCCTAACGACACTGCCCTAAGAAGGTTTGCGTGTGCTCCCACCAACTTATTTGTGAAGTTGTCCTGGTTGGTGCCAATCTCCTGCGAGTGGTGATCAAAGCCTCCCAGTTGAACGTAAAGGAGATTTGCGTCGGGTATAGTAGTCACGATTTGCGCGACCATTTTCAGCGCCGCACAAAACTGTATGACCTGCTGAGACGGCGCCGGATTATCGGTAGCCACCGGGTAGTGCACCGGCGACGTATATGAAGCTACAGCGGACTGCAACTGCGCCGCTCCGTCAGCAGCGGTGATCCCTTCGTGCGCTATCGCGGCGGCGAAGCTTGAAACCGGAAATGTGCGAGTGTTCGTCGCATGGAACGTATTCACCTGGTTATTGCGGTCTCCGGCAAAGCGTCCGTCGGTTTGGAAAGTGTACGCGGCAAAACTCGATATGCTCGGGACCACTACCTTGTCGGCAAAGAAGGCCTTGGGCAATGAACCACCGATGTTTACTGCCGATAGTCCGGACAGACCCAATAGCCTTTGATCAGCATATCTACCCAACCAACCGTTGCCCGCACCGGTCGTGTTCGCAGTCGACCAGATATCTGTAGCAAAGAAATGCGACAGATTCTGATTCGGGTAACCGACACCTAACACGATCGCTGCCTTTCCGCTGTCATAAAGCGATTTCATCTCACCCATCGCCGGATTCAATCCGAACGGATCGCTGCCTAGTATTGTAGAATTGCCCTGAGCATCTTTGAGCTCGGTATCTTTGAACGCTAGAGTCGGCCTCAAGCTGGCATAGCGGGAATCTGTGAAAGGGATCACCGTATTTAATCCGTCGCTCCCGCCTCCCAGCTGAATCACCAGGAAAATCCGTCTGTTCGCCGCGGCAATCTCCTGCCCATGTGCGAGGCCGCCCATCCAAAACCTGGGCATCACAAGGCCGACACTGACTGCGCCTGCGCTTCGTTTGATGAATTGTCTTCTGTTGATCGCCATAGCCTCCTCCTAGTTCAGCTGGAACTCCGGCAAACACATAATCTGGTGAACGAGACCTCGAATTTTCTTATCTACGGTCGCGTCATCATTGACGTAGGTCACCGGCTGGCCGTTGTCGCCGGTTTCCAGGTACGTGCGCAGCAATCCGATGGCTTCGCCAGCATTGAGAGGACCAAGCCGCGACAGGAACCTCTTAACCGTCTTCTTGCTGGAAGCCTTGGTGATACTTCTGAGCTGATCGTTGGTTATGAAAACCCCTGGATTGCCGGTGTTGCGATTTGTGAGGAACGTGTTGGCGAAATTGAATCGCTCTAGCATCGTAGCGGTGCTCACCCAGCCAAGGTTGAAGTCCCAGCCGGCTACATCCGGAGGAGCAAACAAATCCTGGCCCATATTTCGCGACGCTGTGGATAATGTGTTTGATCCCCGTTGATTGGTGCCCTGATTGTAAGTTCCCCCGAGCATCCTGATCGCGCCAACGATGAATTCGCTGGGCTGCTTAACCAGGGAGAAGAACGCTCGCTCGCTGAAGAATTCGTCGGAGGTGAGTATCGCTCGAACGAGTTCCTTGATGGAGTGATTGTTGTTCAGATAGACCTTCGCAAAGCGGTCAATCGTCGCCTTATCCTCAGCGCTGCTGGTGATCGGATACACAAAGAAGTTAAATAGCTTCCAGGTAAGATATCGTGCGGTCGCCGGCCGTGCGCTCACGATTGTAATTATGTCTTCACCGGATAGGTTTCCGGTCTGAGCCCACGGTGTTCCGGGATAGATGGATTTAGAACCGTTGTCATGTTGGTTGGCAGTAAGTTGGAACGGGAACGGCGACTGTCTGCGGTAATTCCAGCCCGTGAAAGCGCGCGCTACCTCCTTTACGTCCTGCTCTGTGTAGTTCTGTTCGCCCGTCACGACATCGTTAATCCCCATCGTAAACAGTTCCTGGAGCTCGCGCCCAAAGTTCTCGTTCGCCTTTCCGAGAACGTTGGTTATGCTATCCAGCCATATAAGCATCGCGGGATCTTGTGAGACTTTTAGAAGCAGATTGTCGAACCTATCCAACGCGAGCTGCCGGAGCAGCATATTCTGATTGAACATGAATAAGGCTTGGACCTTCGAGGCGGAGGTTGCGAAGTGGTTATGCCAAAAGAGGGTTAGTTTCTCTTCGAACTGGCGCTTGGTGAACACCATTCGAGTAAACCACCACCGGCGAATCTCGCCGTTGTTTATTCCGTCTCCCGTCAGGTTGAAGTTCGCGCTGATCAGGCTCTCCAAAGCCGAGTTGTCGATTTGGTTGTAGTTGATCAAAGAATCAACCGCCCCCTCACGACCCAGTGCGGAGAGTTCGTCGATCTCCTGTGGAGTCCCCCCGAAGCCCGCCCGTCGAAGTAAATGAGCGCCTTCATCAAAACTTAGGCTCGCCATCGTTCTCTCCTCCTTGAATTGACGGTCGCCCGGTCGTCAGCAGCCACACGTCTCTAACTTCTTTTTGTGGCAAGTAATAACGTAAACCGCGCTTTGAAGAAACAGCGCGATCGCCTGATCTACGTCTCGGGATAAGGATTAATCCCGCTATTTCAGACTGGCAAGGGAAATCAAAAGTCTGAAAATCTCGAACTTTAATCAGCAGGTTCACGACCGCTTGAGTGTTCGCTCCCACTCTGTTCGCGTGGCAAATGATTGTGGAGAAATAGCCCGGTCAACTGCGAGTATTCCATCAAGATGATCGATCTCATGTTGCAGCAGCTCAGAAAGATCTCCTTCGGCTTCGATCGTTTGCTTCAGTCCTCGGTCATCCAGGTACTCTACTTTGATTTGAGCCGCCCGCGAAACGCGGACCATCAGATCGGGGAAGCTGAAACAGTCATCCCACAATTCCATTCGGGCATCACTGGACCAGATGATTTCGGGATTGACAAGAGGTCCGCGGAATCCGACCGGCTGCATTCGAATAAATATCATGCGGTTAAGAACACCGATCTGAGGCGCTGCTATACCTCGTCCGTAGCCCGTCGCCTCGCGAAAGCTTGCAAGCGTGTCGCTCAGGTCTCGGGCAAGCGAACTAATTTCGGAAGAAGCCACATCAGTTATGACTGTGGATTTGCTCCAGAGTAACGGATTGCCAAGTTGAAGGATTTCTCTGCCCGCCATAATCAGCCAAGGCGTTTTTTAGAATCGGGAACACGCGCGAATTCTTCAAATGCACTAATCCGGGCCATTATATAGTAGTGAGTCGTTCGCGCAAACAGATCTCAGAACGGGTAGCGTTCTATCCGTGTGTTGCTACCAATCAGTCTCGTGGTATTTTCACCCGCCAGAAAGCAAGGGTAACCGCGTAGCAGTGTCCTATCGATAGTTTGGTCAATTAAAGAAAACCTACATTCGGGTACTGGGCGCCCAACACCAACCGCGAATCAGCGCCAAGCCAATGGTCCAGAATGGTCGCGTATACTTCGCGAAAATCTACTTTGAACTTCACATTGCCCGCTGGGTCCAGATCGCCGGCAGCCATCGAAGGCTGCTCGCCATAAAGACCGCCTCTTACTGGATTACCTATCACGAATAGCGGAGCGGCGGTTCCGTGGTCCGTACCGAATGAAGCGTTCTCCCCGGGCCGCCTTCCGAATTCCGACCACTGCAGCATCAATACCTGGTCTGCCAACCCGTGCTCCACCAAATCATCGTGGAAAAGCTTGATTGCCTCTGAAAACCACCTGAGCAGCGTCGCATGATCACCAATCCCTTTATTGGCGCGGTCATTCTGCCGGTCTCCTATTTGATCTGAGTGGTTGTCGAAGCCATTCACCTGTACGTATAGCAGTGAAGCCTCCGGCACCGTTGCCATCAACTGGGCTACCATTTGTAATCCAGACGCCAATGGATTATTCGCTGGATAGACGATCGAAGACGTATACCTGCTCACAGACGTCTGGACCTGTTGTGCTCCTCTTAAAGACTCGAAGGCGCTGCTGTTGACCGATGCGATCACGCTTCCGGCAGGCATCATCCGGCTCGCAGCAAAGTTAATGACATTTATCTGATTGTTATAGTCGCCAGGATAATTCGGATCCGCAATAAAGTTGTACAACGAAAAACTGATGATGTTTGGGACGACGAATTTTTCCGCACTGAAAGTCTTCGGCAGATCCAGGCTACCTATCGAGGCTGAAGTAAGGCCCGGTCGTCCTATCAGCGCAAGGTCCGCATACCTGCCTAACCAGCCTTTACCTACTCCACCCAGATCAGCCGTGTGCCAAATATCCATCGATAAGAAATGGGATAGATTCGGTTGCGGATAGCCAACACCGAGTACAATTGCGACCTTACCGGCGTCATAAAAATCCTTCATCTCCTTGAGAGAGGGATGCAACCCAAATTGATTTGAAATCAGTGTCGAACTACCGTCAGTCGTCTTTAGCTCAGACTCTTTGAATGAAAGTGTTGGACGCAGGCTGTAATATCGGGAATCGGTGTACGGAACAACAGTGTTGAATCCGTCATTGCCACCTGCTAGTTGAATCACTACGAGTTTCTGCGTCGGAGTGAACGCGACCTGTTCAGCCCGCGCTTCAGAGAGCCAGATCCGCGGGACAACCATTCCTACTGTCACCAGTCCCGCGCTTCGTTTGATGAACTGTCTTCTCGTTACTGGCATCTGTACTCCTAATTCAGTTGAGACTCGGAAAGACACATGATCAGGTGAATCAAACCCCGAACCTTCTTATCAAGCGTCAGGTCATCTATCACGAAGCCCACTTTGTTGCCCTGGTCATCGCTCTCGAGATAATTTCTCAAGGCAGAAATCATCTCGCCGTCTAACTCGAGCGGTCCTAAAACCGACAACAGCTTCTTCAGTGTTTTCTTCGCATTTTTCTTTGCAAACGATCTCAATTGTTCGTGAGACAACCAGAGTCCCGGCGCGTTCAAATCGCGTGTTCTGCTGATCGCCAAAAGATCAGCGTAAGTGAATCGATTAAGCAGCGTCGATGTATTGATCCAGCCCAGGTTGAGTTTCCATCCGGCCACATCAGGTGGGTTAAACAAATCCTGACCGAGGAAAATTGACACCGCCGCGAGCGTATTATTCGAGGCACCCTCTCGAGCAGATGTCCCCGGGTTGTATCTGGCGCCGAGCATACGTATTGGCCCCAGAATGAATTCAACCGGCGACTTCACCAGTGCAAACCTTGCCCGCTGGCTAAAAAACTCATCCGACGTGAAGATCGCGCGAACCAGCTCCTTTATTGAATGGTTACGACTTATGTAGACATCAGCAAACCTCTCAATTGTCGTCCTGTCTGTTGTGGTCTCGCTGAGAGGATAAACAAAAAAATCGAATAGTTTCTTTACCAGATAACGGGCGGTTGCGCGGCGCGCGCAAATGATTCCGATAACATCAGCGCCGTCCAGGTTTCCGGCTTGAGCCCACGGTGTGCCGGCATAAATTGTCTTTACTGTGTTGTCGTGTTCCGAGTCGATTACGATAAACTGATAATTAAAAGGATTGGGATCGTTTCTGGGGTGAAAGAACTTCCATCCGGTGAATGCACGCGCGATTTCTTTTACATCTTGTTCGATGTAGTTGGGCTCGCCGGTTACAACGTCAGTGATGCCCATCGTAAAAAGTTCCTGCAGCTCTCGAGCAAAGTTCTCGTTGGGCTTCCCGCGTACATTGGTCACTCCGTCCAGCCAGAGAAGCATTGCAGGATCCTGAGCGACCGTCAGTAACAGATTGTCAAATTGATCAAGTGCGTGACTTCTGAGAGTCAGGTTCTGATTGTAGATAAGGAGATCGCCGGTCTTCGATGCGGAAGTCGCAAAATGATTGTGCCAGAACAGAGTCATTTTCTCTTCGAACTGACGACGCGTGAACGTCATTCTTGTAAACCACCATCGTTGCAGCTCCCCTCTATTGAATCTGGGAAAGTCGAAGGGATTCGAGAAATTGAAACTGCTCCGCATTATGTCATCCAGGAATCGATTGTCGATCTGTTCGTAGTTAAGGAGGAAGTCAACCGCGCCTTCCCTGCCCTTGGCAGCGAGATCATCGATCTCATCAGGGCTACCGCCAAAGCCCATTCGTCGGAGAAGATGAGCAGCCTCATCGTATGTGATGTTCGCCATGGGTTAACTCCAACTAATTCGGGCAGTAAAGCGCTTTTGCCCCGGTACGAACGTCATAAGATTAGTCGTGTACCGAAACACTCCATATGACAACCTACAGGTCGACATGGACTGCCCTCAATCATGCAGGCGGTGATTCTAACGCACTTACGTCAGGCATCAACATAGAATACGGCCCAGGAACCAGGCCGAACGCGCTAGAAACTGAAATCCGGCCTCCCGGAACATAATCAGCAAGTACCTTGCTTTCTGTTAGTTACAGATTTTAGTTGTTTGACGATACGGAGTGGTGTAATCTGTAAGGCTGTTGTTTTGTCAGAACAGATAAGTTCAAAGAATTGTCTCGGATTCAGAAAGGAGAACCAGCTTATGAGCGCTGTGGGTGCGTGTGCCCCTGCGGGAGACCGGACCGAACTTAGGAATTTTTTGCGAGCTCGATGCGAAACGAGCGGAAACGGCCGGGACTGCCGAATAATCAACCTGACAACAGAAGGCGTGTTTGTTGAGAGCTTCGTTCCTGCAATTACCGGATCCCAAATAAGGATCCAATTCAGACTGCCAAACGGACATCAGGTTTGCACGAATGGTGTTGTAAGCGATCATAGATTTCAGATCGGTTTTAACGTTGAGTTTGTGGACCTATCACCCCTCGACCGGGACCAGATAAACGGTCTCGTTGGTTAATCCAGAACGAGTGCTGGTTCTCAGCACAATCAACGCAACCGAGTATTAAAACGAAAAAGGGTGGCTTTTTGAAGCCACCCTTTTTGAGTTTCGCTAGCGGAGGAGGAACTATTTCTTGTCCGTCGCCTGAGATGTCACTTCGACGTTATTGTTGGTAAGAGTCATCCCGGTAACTCTCTGTAAGTCCGCAAGCGCTTTGTTGTAATCAGTGAGAGCGCGCACTGTATTTCCACGAGCCACAGACAAATCGGTCAACCTTTGCAATACAACGAAATTGGTCGACAGACCGGCTCGATATCTTTCCTGTTCACCGCTGTACTGCGCTTGCGCAGCCAGTTCAGCAGCCATTGCCGCTTCATAACGTTGTTTGGATGCCACGACCGCTTGTAACGCGTTTCGCACGTCAACCTGTACGCTTTCAACGAGCTGGCGCTGCCTTGCATCGAGCTGCCTCTGCTCAGCTAACGAGCGCCCGAGGTTTGCTTTCGCAGTCCGGTTTCGCCACGGGAAGCTAAGCTGGACACCAACCTGATACGTTCTGAAATCCTGACCAAAAAGGTTTTTTAGAGCCTGCCCGTAACCTCCCAAGAACCTGGGGGGTATTGTGGAACTGCCGCCGCCAACGTCTACCGCCGTCGCCGCGCTGCCGGCAAGCCCGGTGTTGATATAAGACGCAATTAAATCGAGTTGAGGCTTCAGTTGATTCTTGAAGAACCTGATATCAATTTCTTTCTGTTCGGTCAACAGTCTCATCTGCTCGAGCTCCGGCCGGTTCTTCAGCGCTACTCTGGTTGATTCCTCCAGATCGAACTTAACCTCAGACTTATCTGGCTGATCGGTCGGATTGATTTCCGAATACCATAATCGATCGTTTGGATCCTTCAGAAGCAGGATCTTAAGTGCGTTCTCAGCAGTCGTTATGCCCTGAAGCGCGACGATGACATTTCCTTTTGCCGTCTCAAGCTGTGCTTCTGTCGATCGCAATTCAATCGGAGCGAGCGTCCCTGCTTCAACCATTTTACGATTGTTGTCGAGTTGGGTCTGGGCAAGGTCCACCGAGTCGCGTGCAATCTTTTCGTTTTGAATTGCAAATACGAGATCCCAATAAGCCCGCTGGACCTGATTGATGATCTCAATTACACGCTGCCGGAACTGACTGTCCGAGATGTCCAGAGATTTTCTGGCGACTTTAATGCTTCGTCGTGTTGCGTCGAGTGAGAAGTTGCGCAGCAACGGCTGAGTGTACGTGAATGTGAGCGAGGAGTTGAATGTGGGATTCAGGCCGCTGAAAATACTGCTGCTCCTGTTTCGACTGTTATCGAGTTCAACAAATAGATTGCCGCCCGTCTGTTCAAAATTCTTGCTGGTAGTGAAGTTATAGAACAGCGATTTCGCGGTGAGCGTTCCGCTGTTTCCTCCACTGATCGTTGAAGAAGTTGGCGTGATTGAGTTTCGAAATCCGATGCTCGCTGCCGAGGTAAGATCATAAAAGCCGTAAATAGAAAACAGGCTGAATTCCGATATACGCACACCTTGCCGAAACTGCTCGATGTCGAGATTGTTCTGGAGCGCCCGCGCAATTGCGTCCTGAAGCGCCATCGTCTGGATCTCTCCGGGTCTGACGCCCACGCGATCCCGGCTGACCGGGGGCGATTGCGCTATCGGTTGTGTGATGGAACTTGGCGTTTGCGGGTTCTGTTGCTGCGTTGGAGTCTGCGGAGTCTGCTGCTCACGCGCAACTACACCATTTTGAGAGAACGCCGTCATCGGTGACAGCGCACCCAATAAAGCAGTAAGCAGCCCAACTGCTGCGATCCGCCTCGATTCTTGAAGCTTTTTTTGTATTGAACTCATAATTCTTCCTCTTACCCGAATCCAGATTCCTTACGAAACTCAGCCTTCAGGCCTTAAACAATGTCGTCTTGTAGTTTGGTCAACTGCTTGATACGACATTTCTTCGTTTGCCGTTTCAACAAATCTACGGCAAACCCAGCCTTTTGTTCAGATAGATCGCGCCCGTGATGATGCGATATCAAGTTTACACAACGCAACCCGAATTACAAAACGACGGCACGAGAGCTATCGTTAACAGCCGACTCGATCGCAATGTGGAACCCAGGCAAGAGAATAGAGCCAAATGCGTGCCACGGGATGTTTGGAGCTTAAGTGGATTAAATGGCTCGGGTTGGAAGAAAGAAGGGCGACCCGATTGTGACCTTCTATGCCACCTTTGGGATCGCCCTTTCCCAGAACCGAAGAATGTGAGGCTCTTGCTACAAATCAGTGGTTAACCACCTTGGCAACCGCGTTATCGAAGGTCAGCGCTGCGTCTCGTCCCCTGAACTCGATCCTCTTGAGCTGATACGAACCGTCCGCTTCCTGGGAGTAGATCACCGACGTGACAGCTGCCGCCTTGTCGAGCTTGGTAATCTTGTAGGTTGCAGTCAGCACTTCCTTTTTTCCTTTTGCAATTACCAGCTCGTCTTTTCCTTCAACATACCGCAGGTCGTACTCACCCTTTGGCAAAACCTGACCGCCGATCTTCGTGTCTCGCTTCAACAAGATCGTTTTGCTCACCTCTTGCCCGAAAGCGGTTACACCGATAATCATCGCTAAAACCAACATACCGACACTCACGAATCTTTTCATTATCCAACTCCTTTCACTCGGCCTTCCTGTCAAAAACTATTGGCTTGCCGTGCGCCACGTTGAGCTTCCCGAGCGCCGGCACCTAATGTGAAATAACTGATGATGATTCCACTTATACCTTCGGTGACTGCAATTAGGGGCTTCTTTACCGCCCGAACAGCTTTAAAATTGGCGGCGAAGCCAAGTTCTGGAGCGTCACCCAACCGGCGCATCCGGCTTACAACTTCGCCGCCATTACGACGTAACACCCGCTCCAGGTTTACGCCTCTAGCTTCATTAACGACTCTTAGTACGTTAACACCGTTAAGCAAGTTCAAAAAAAATTTTAGGCCCGCAGGCCATCGATCAAAGTATCAATCATTAGATCAATTAGCTCGTCTTTATTTACCCAGGGAAAGTCCGGCATGGAGATCAGCAGCGAGGTAATCCCGTGCCCGCCCGCCCACATCATCTGGGTTACTGCCTCAACATTGGTCTCCCGAAACTGTTTGGCCTTTATGCAGGCCTCTACGCCGGCTCGAAGGTTTCCATAGGCTTTCATACCCATCGATTCTTCCCGGAGCTGGCGTTTTTCGTCGCGAGGATGTTGAGGGTGATTGATAAATGTGAGCTTGTAATGATTTGGGTACTGCAACCCGAAGTCTACATAAGCGCGGCAGCCTCGCCGCAGGCTCTCTACCGGATCATCGCCAGCCTTTCTGATAGTCTCCATACGCTTGCATAACCCCGCGAAGGTTTCCTCGCAAATCGCATAAAGGAGGGATGCCTTGTCCTCAAAATATAGGTAGATTGTCGTTGGGGAATATTCTATCTTCTCGGCAACACGCCTCATTGAGACGTTCTCGTAGCCCTCGTGGACGAACAGCTCCCGAGCTGCATCCAGGATATCCTGCCGCAAGGCCTCCTTTTCCCGCTCTCTTCTTTGTTTCGATCCCATGCTATCCAGAAATTTAACGTTGTACTCTCACTTAACGGTGTTAAGCATACTATAAAAGCCTGCAGTGTCAAGAACTTTTTAATGTAGGCTAACCCGCAAGGCTTGATATAGGCCCCACGGAGCGGCGTGCAGACTCATCGCGGTTTGTGTCTTTAGCTTCTCAGTCGTGTCTCCACCGACGCAGGGAGACTGTCCGAAAAGTCCAAATCCCACCCACGGCAGAGACTGTGTGAAAAGTCCAATACCACCCACGGCAAGGTCGGTGGGGTGCTCGCGTCGGTTCTTACTCTTAGCCTCTGAGCACATGTCTTGCTCCCATCCAAGCCATTTGCTACTGTCACCTGACAAATGACAACACTTCAGTTTCTCGGCGCCGCCGGAACCGTTACAGGATCAAAGTTCTTACTGGAAACCAACGGAACCCGGACAATGATTGACTGCGGACTATTCCAGGGCCTCAAGGAACTGAGGCTGCGAAACTGGGGGACGCTCGCGGTCAATCCCTCATCGATTGCCTCCGTCCTGCTGACTCACGCCCACATCGATCACTCGGGCTATCTACCCAGGCTCGTTCGCGACGGATTCAGAGGTCGAGTACATGCAACAAACGCAACCGCCGACCTGTTGAAAATAATGTTGCCGGATTCTGCCAGGCTGCAGGAAGAGGATGCCGAATACGCAAATCGCAAAGGCTTCTCCCGTCATCGTCCCGCTCTTCCCTTGTACACCGAACAGGACGCCAGCGCAGCGCTCAAATTGATCCAAAAAAATCAATATGAAAAAAGTCTTCAACTTAACAAGTTCATCAGCGCCCGTTTCCTTCCAGCGGGTCACATACTTGGTTCAAGCTTCATCGAACTTCAGATAAATGCTCCCAACTCGAGCCCTATCAAAGTGGTGTTCTCCGGAGATCTCGGTCGTTACGACGAACCCATACTCAATGACCCTTCCCCGGAGAATGAAGCCGACTATCTACTAATCGAATCTACCTACGGCGACAGGATTCACGAGCGAATAGATCCAAAGGACCGCCTTGCGGAAATCATCAACACAACCGCACAGCGCGGCGGTAAGGTCATCATTCCAGCATTCGCAGTGGGACGTACGCAGCTCCTCGTCTACTACCTTCGCGAGCTGGAGGATGAAGGACGAATACCAACGCTGCCAGTGGCTGTTGATTCACCAATGGGCGTCGAAGCGACGCGGTTATACACCAGGCATCGCGAAGAACACGATATCGAT
>Ga0126384_10001327_pt1 | contig 14634 bp, 14 predicted proteins | sample PanSoiMetPlot_36_FD_92543 | JGI IMG/M metagenome (GOLD analysis project Ga0126384, IMG submission 92543) | Tropical forest soil microbial communities from Panama - MetaG Plot_36 | ecosystem: Environmental > Terrestrial > Soil > Tropical forest > Bulk soil | place: Panama | collected 2016-02-17 | reverse complement strand
GCCGTTCTGGGTGACAAAGTTGAGCAGATTTGGAATCTGCTCGAGGTCGGACGGCACATTCGGGTTGTCCTGCCTCAGATGCACGTTGTCGAACGTGATGTGAACGACGTGCTTGATATTGGGGCCGAGATTGCAGGCCTGCGCGGACCCGGTCGATAGCCAAGTCGCGGCGAGCAGTGACGCTGCCACGCCAACAAACGTGCGAGCTCTCTTCATTGGGTTTCCCCTGTCTAGCTTTCAAGCAGGTGGCTGGATTGGGATGCTTGAAAGTAGGCGTTGCCCCCAACCGACCATTTGGTTCTAGAGTTGTTGCGTATCCATAACGGTCAAGTGACCGATAAATGACACGAATTGTTTTGATGACGATTGAAGTGCAAATGATCGAGTTCCGGCAGGTCCTAGAACGTGACTCATGAGAGCGGAGCCGCAACCGTATGGATGCAAGCTGGACGAAATGTCGTTGGCCGCGAGCTTGCTGTGGCGGGTTACCGCGCGTCGGGCCATGACAGCGGCCGCATCGGCACCTGCGGCGCACCCACCGACATCCACCTGTCAGACCGGCGCCTGTGGCGACCGTATGGGAGTGCCGCTCGCCAACAGCGATGGCGTCCTCCGCCCCGATAGCAGTGTGGGCTTCACCGGCTCGTCGCCTGGACGCTGCGTTTCTGACGCTATCGAGACAAGGGCAGCGTCAACCCGGCGCCCAAATCAGCCCGCACTTGCTCGCAACCGTGCGTTCGCAGACCTCCCGCACCGATTGGGCGGAGCCAAGTCTCAAAGATGCGCGACGGTCCGCTTGCTCCTTTCTCTGTGCCGTTGAGCAGAAAGTGGAAGAGCTGCACGTTTCGATGATTCACGACCGTTCCTTCGGAGCGAGCGAATTGAGGGAAAGCAAAAACGCGCCGCGGCGTTGCCGGAAGCGCGCAAGCTGCTCATCGCCCACCAGCCAAAAGCACATTTCCAGCGACACGGCAGCAAACGCGCTGTCATTGGTGTCGCGACAGGTAGGCAGGCCCGGATAACCGCCTCACCACAATCACGACGCAGACCGAAAGGGCAATCAGCGTCAACGCCAGCACCGCGACTTCGGAGAAGCGTGCCTCCTGCCACAATTCCAGCATGGTAACGGCCGTTGTTTCCGTCCCCGGAACGAAGAGGAAAATCGAGGATGAAAGCTCGCGGATCATGGAAACGAACATCAGCATCCAACCGGCGAGCATGCCAGGCCGCAGCAAGGGCAGCAGGATGTCGCGAAATCCAGTGAGACGACTTGCGCCGCAGACCGCGGCGGCGCGCTCAAAATCCGGACTGAGCTGCCGGAACGAGCCCATTATTGTGCGTACGCCATAGGGCAAATAATGCGTCACATAGGCGACCAAGAGTATCCAGAGCGTGCCGTAGAGAACAAAGGGCTCGTGCAAATAGGCCCAGAGCATTGCGACGGCAATCACCGGACCAGGCATCGTGAGCGGAATCGAACTGACAAAGTCGAGCACAACGCGCACCAGCGGTGGGCCCTTGCTGATGGCATAGCTGACCGCAAGCGTAAGAACCATCGCAAGGCTTGCGCCCGACAGGGCGAGAATGAGGCTGTTGATCAGGCCGGAGCGCGCGCTGAGCGCCGGATCGAACGTGGCCGCCAGCTTTGCGAACGTGAGGTTTTCAGGAAAGGGAAGCGCGCCCCATTTCGAAATGAGCGCCGCGTAAATGAGAACGAGATAGGGCAACACCACCGTCAAGATGATGTAGAGTAGCGCGTAGGCGAGCGTGACATATTTCCAGCGTCCCAGGCGAATGACGCGCGGCGAATGGCCCTTTCCGGACACCGTGGTGAATTGGCGGCTGCCGCCAAGCACCCGAGCCTGGATTCCAAGAAAGATAGCTGTAAGGGCCATCAGGCCACTTGCGAGAAGCGCCGCGACCTCATAACGAGGCGGCACATAGCTGATGGCCTGATAATAGATGTAGGTCGGAATGGTGTAGATGCCGCTCGGTGCGCCGAGAATGCCGGGAATGGCGAATTCTTCGAGGCAGCGCGTCACCACCAGAATTCCGGCCGATAACATCGCGGGCAAACTCAAGGGCAGCACGATATTGCGAGCGGTTCGGGCGAGACTTGCTCCAGAAATGAGCGAAGCCTCTTCCAGCGAGGCGTCCATCCGCTGCATAACCGCTTGCACAGTCAGAAACACGAAAGGGCTGAGATAGAGCGCCATCACGAAAATGAGCCCCGGCATGGAATAGACGTTGAAGATCGGGGTGCTCGAACCAAATTGCACCGCAAGGACATTGATGAGGCCGGTCCGGGGCGCGGCCAGCAGCGCCCAGGCCACGGCACCGATCAGCGGCGGTGTTATGAACGGCAGGATTGCGGCGATTTCGATCATGCCTTTGAGCGGCGTGTTGGTCCGGGTTGTGATCCAGACCAGGGGCAAGGCAAACAGGAATGACAACGGTAGCGTGCCGAAGACGAGCCAAACTGTGTTCTCGAACGCGTGCGCCAGGCCCGGCAGGTTCCAGAACTGGACAAGAACTTCCGACAGCGACGATTCGCCATAGGCGAAGCTGCCATAGAACAGCCAGAACAGCGGATAGAGGACCAGAAAGAGGAGCGTCGCCGCCGATGCGGCAATGACAAGGCTTGTCGCGTCGAGCCGCTGGATGCGCCCGATCCATCGACTAGACGGAGCGGTGATGCGTGGCGCCAGCACCGGCGACGCAGTCGGCAGGGAACTCATAAGGAAGCCTGCCGCATCTCTGCGCTTCGCGCAATGAAGAAGCACTGGTCCGGATCGAACGCCACCACAACGGCATCACCGACGTTCCACGTGTGCCGCGCGTATTCGACCGCTTCGATCGTCTTGCCGCAGTCAAGCCGGATCTGAAGATGCAAAACCCTGCCGAGATATATGGCCGAGCGCACGCGGCCCAATACACCCGCCGACCCTGGGCCGGCGGGCTTGATCGACACGGCTTCCGGACGCACTGACAACATCCCGGCTGAATTCGGCCGCGCCGTCGATGTCGCCCGGCACTCGAAGGGCCACGCAAAGCCCTCGATCGACACGCGCGCGCGCGGCGACGCGTGTTCCACAAGGTGCGCCTCGAACACGTTGGTCCGGCCAAGGAACGCCGCGACCCTGATGTCCGCAGGCTCCTCGTAGAGCTCGCGCGGCGACCCGCTCTGAAGGATCTGACCGCCCCACATCACGACGATCCGGTCCGAGAGGCTCATCGCCTCCGCCTGATCGTGCGTCACGTAGATGGCGGTCACGCCGATGTCGCGATGCAGCTCCTTCAGCTCCAGCCGCATCTCCTCGCGCAGTTGCGCGTCGAGATTGGAGAGCGGCTCGTCGAAGAGGATGATTGGCGGCGAATAGGCAATGGCGCGTGCGAGTGCGACGCGCTGCTGCTGGCCGCCGGACAGCTCGTGCGGAAATCGGTCGCGGCAGTGCTCGAGCTTGACGCGGCGGAGCGATCGCATGACCGCCTCGTCGCGCTCCGCGCGCGGCACACTCCTCATTTTGAGGCCATAGGCCACGTTTTCGGCGATGCTGAGATGGGGCCACAGCGCATAGCTTTGGAACACCATTCCGAGATTACGTTTGTTCGGGGGCACGGCGAATCCGGTTGCCGCATCTGCGACAAGCTGATCGCCGAAGCAGATCGAGCCTCCCTCCGGATCGACGAATCCCGCAATGGTGTTGAGCGTCGTCGTCTTGCCGCAGCCCGACGGCCCGAGCACCGATGTGAGTTCGCCATCGCGAAATTCAATCGATATGTCATCGATTGCAACCACGTCGCCGAACCGCTTGCGCACCCTATCCAGTCGAACACCCGGCATCCGGTGATTTCTCCCACGAAAGCCGCGTGCACTCGGCGCGGCTGCACCTAGCGCGGCTGGTCCGGCACGCGGACCGGAGCGCCCAGCATCCTGATGCGCAATTCGAGCGTTCTGCGCCGGTTCGCCCTGGCGATGCGCTCGGCTGCGTCGCCATCGCGCTTCTCGATGGCAGCAAGGAGCGCCTTGCTATAAGCGAGCACTTCCTTGGCACGCCCTCCGTGCGAGAGCGTGGTGCCGCCGAATTGTCTGATCTGTTCCTGCAGGTGCTTCAGCAACTGATAAATAGTGTTGTTGCGCGAGGCCCGGAACAACGCGAGCTGGAATTCTCCCGTCAATTCGCGCAGTCGCCGCACATTGGCGAGGGGGCCAAGCGACTTCATCTCTTCGTGGATCGCGCGAAGCCTTGACTGTTCGATCGAGCCCGAATTCTCGGCGGCAAGCCGGGCTGCCATTCCTTCCAAAGCTTCACGCGTGTAGTAGATTTCGATGAGCTGCTCCTCGGAGATGGACTTCACGGTCAGGGCATTGCCGGGGCTGACGGTGATCAGGTTTTCCGCCTGCAGCTTGCGAAATGCCTCGCGCACCGGCGTCTTGCTGATCCCAAGCCGCTCCGCCAACTCCTCGGCCCGAAGCCGCGTACCGGGCTTCAACGTATTGGTCACGATGGCTTCACGGAGCACCGCGTAGGCTGTCTCCGCCGCGTTTCCAGCATTTGCAAAGCGATCGATGATCTGATCCAATCCACCCATGTTTCGAAGAGTCATTTGCGTTCGTATCGAAAGTCGCCGTCGCTACGCGACGCGAATGTAATTGAGAAATAGCTCGCCGAGCGCGGTCCTTATGTCTACCGGCAGGCTATCGCCGCGCAACGACGCCGCAAATTCCGCAAGTCTGCCCGTTGGCGCCAATTCGCCGCCCGTATCGCGCGCGAGGCTCGCCACGCTCATGCGCCGCGCTCGATCAGCTTGCTGACGCTGAGGCTCTGCGCGCCGGCGGTCGGGCACCACATCGACTTGCCACCGGCGCCGCCCGCCACCACGACAATGAGGTCGCGCGGCTCATTGATGATCGGCACCAAGGCGTTGTCGTCGTTCTTATTCACCCAGATCGGGAAGAACGGGCCCTTGGACTTGCCGCGGTTCTTCGCCATGCCCCAAGGCTTGCGCGCCATTTCGAAGATAGCCTTCTGCACGTCAAGCTTCTTCCAGCCTGCCGCTGCGATGTGCTGCGCGTTCTCCGGTCCAAAGATGAGCGCCGGGTGGCCTTGCGAATAGAGGTTGTTGCAGCCATAGGTCGCCATCGAGTCGGCAAAGGTGCGCATGATCTCGATCGGATCGGTTTGCACATTCTCGGTCATGCTGTGCGGTGCTTCCGCATTGACCACCGTGACCACACTGTCGTGCGCCTTGAATCCCCGCTCCACGTGCAGCGGCTCCCACGGATTCGCGGCTTCGTGCTCGGCAATGCAATACGTGTATTTGCCCGGATGGGCGTGCTGGCAAAAGTCCACCTCGGCCGGCACCGCCCCGCCGAGATTGACGAGCGCAAGGCGCAGTGCGCGTCCGATGGTGGCATTCGCGCGCCAGCCCGGGCCAAAGACACCGTTGCCGTAATTGAGGCCGATCTCTCGAATGATCGGCCCGTTCACGATCAGGAGCGGCGCGCCGGCATGAGTGGTGGTCTGGCGATGCGCAAGCCCATACGGCTTCTCAAGTACAGCCGACAGTGCCGCAACAACGACTGGCAGGTAGGTCGGCAGGCATCCGGCCATGACCGCGTTCACGGCGATGTTGCGCAGCGTCGCCGTGCCCATCGCGGGCGGCACGATCCCGATCACGTCATCCGGCTTGCGCCAGGGCATGCCGGAGAGCATTGCGTCGACGCGCTCGCCCGTCGGCGGAATGATGGGCAGACCGTCCGTCCAACCGCTCTTGTAGAAGAAATCATTGACCGCTTCGAGCGAGTCCGGCAGCTCGATGGTCCTCGTTTGACTGAATTCGATCCGGTCGAGCATGGGTGATCCGTATCTGTCAGCGGCCGCGCCCGTCGACTAAGTGAAATTCGAAGGCTTAGCGGCGCGGCACGGCGTGGTCAGGGAGCGGAAATGTCTTGCCGACGAATTCCGCGCCGACGGCTTCGGCTGGTGTCGTGAGCAGCCGGACGCATTCGGCAGCGACGTCGATACCCTTCTGGGCAATGCGGCCTTCGTCGGCTTCGCCGATCGGGTGCGGCAGCATCGCGATTGCCAAGCCGGGATGACCCTCGCCGCGGGCGACGATCTGGCCAAGCGGACAGAACGCGCGGCTCACAAGCGCGACCGTCGGCACTCCGGCTCTCTCCAAGTTGACGGCGTCGATCACGCTCCAGGGTGACGACGAGCCGCAGTGGCCGACGCCACTGATCGCGAGGTCGGTCTCAGCCGCCATCTCGTCGATGAATGGCGCGCCTTTGGCCGGAAAGCCCTTGCGCCAGAACTTGGTCTGCGTAACTCCGTAATCGCGGCGCAGCACATTCGCGAGCGCGTCGAGAACAATGTCGGAAAACTCCTTCCCATTATCGAGAAGGCCGATACGCAACCCCTGCAGGGACTTGGGACGTTCAGCGGGGCTGATCGCCGCGGTGGCAGGCGCCCCGGTCGGAACCAGCACAGTCTCGCTCGATGACATGCGTGTCTCCTGCTGTTTGGAATGCCGGTATAACTCGGTATACCGCCTTATACAATCCCCCCGAGCGGGAAGCCGGCGGGAACCGGGTCCATGACACCGTCACGCGGCTGCGGCGCGGCGCCACCCAGCGAGATAGCGGGTCAGGTCGCCAACCGTCTTAAGCGTCTCGATCGCCTGCAGGCATTGGGCGGCAGCCCGGTAGTCGTCGAGATCGAGGCTGAAGCGCGCGCAATCCTCGAATTTGACATTGAGCTCGGCGGGGGTCATCGGGACCTCCGGATTGCCTTTCGAAATGTCAACCTGTTGCTCGATCATGCGGCCGTCGCGCAGATGAAGCTTCACGCTGACCGGACGGCTGCCCATCTTCCAATTCCGTTCGATCTCCTCATGCACATACATGGAGACCCGGCGCGTGAGCTCCTGCGCTGTCTCGTCCTGGACAAGGCGATCGGTGAATGTGTCGAAGCCGATGCTGTCATCAAGAATCGAGCGAGCGACCGTGTAAGGCATGGAGAACTTTGCTTCGAGCCCGGTCTTGGGAACCGGATAACAGAGCTTGTCATAGGTGTATCGAGTCGCCCCCGCCTCGGCGGAGACGACATCGCCCGGCTTGAATTCGTGCTCGTTCTTAAGGGCATGCACCGCATCGATGGCCGGGTGCAGCGCGACGCCGCACGGATAGGGCTTGATGACCACGCCTCGCACGACGAGTTCGTAGTCCTTTCCGAGCTCCTGCAGTGGCTTCATATCGGCAGGAAGGCCCCGCGAATAGACTTCATGAAAGCTGCGCGGCCCATCGAACGGGTGCGGCAATGAGGTGAAGCCGGCCTGTGCCCAAAGAGCTGCTTCTACGCCATTTCGCGCCGCAAGACCGGCATGGAGCGGTTTACACATCGTGCCGAAGTTGCTGACGTTGCCGCTCGTCATGGAGAACACGATACCAAGCGCACGGGCGGTCTGCTCCGAATCAAGATTGAGGAGCTTGCAGCAGGCCGCGGTCGCGCCGAAGGCGCCGATCGTGCCGGTCGCGTGCCAGCCGCCGTCGAGCGAATGACGCGGCTGCGTGGTTCGGCCGAGCTTGGCCATGACTTCGAAGCCTACGACATAGGCATGCAGAACGTCGCAGCCCGACGCGTTGATGGTTTCTCCGATCGCAACGATCGCCGGCACCAGGGACACACTCGGATGGCCGATCAAGCCCCACGTCACGTCGTCATAATCCAGCGCATGCGCGGCCGTGCCATTGACAAGTGCCGCGTCGTGCGGCGAGGTTTTGAAGTTATGGCCCCATACTGTCGCTGCGCCGGCTCCACCGCTCTTACGCGCCCATTCGGCCGGAATCGATCCGGCCGGCTGCGCCGCGCCCGCGAGCGCAACACCGACGCAATCCTGCATGGCGCATCGGGCGACGGCGAGTGCTTTCTCCGGAATGGCGTCGAAGCGCGATCCAACAACATAATCGACCACGTATTTGGTGTTCTGCATGACGCTCCTTTGCCGTGCAAAAATGCCGTCTGTTTCAGCGCCGCTGGAAATATCTGAAGTAGAGATCAAGCACCTGTCCCTTTTCAGCGGCCGCCTTGTCCCAATCGAAGGTCGCGAGTTTGAGCGAGTCGAGTTCGGGTTTCTCATCGGGCGCCTTGACGTCGCGTCGCGCCGACCAGGAGATAATGATGTCGGCCAAGACCTGCTGTCCCTCGCGAGAAAGCAGGTATTGCGCGAGCGCTAACGCATGCTCGCTGTTCTGGCTGCCCTTCACCAATGCCAGCGGCGCCGGCAGCACGATCGTGCCATCCTCAAGCCAGGCCACATCAACGGGCTTGCCTTCCTTCTTGAAGGAGAACGCGTCATATTCAGATACTGGCGCGACCTCGCGCTCTCCTCTCGCCACCGCGTCGCGCGTCGCAGTGCCGTCGCCTGCAACAAACACGTCGTTCTTGGAGAATTTCTCGAGGTAGTCGATGCCGTACATTTTCCACATCGCATAAAGGTGCGAAAAGGAGGAACCGGCGCGCGTGGGGTCCGAAATCGCCACACGACCCTTCCATTTCGGCTCGACCAAGTCCTTCCAGGTCTTCGGCAGCGCATCCTTGGCGACAAGATTGGTATTGTACATGAGTGCAATTGCGGTCGCGCGCATCGCAACCCAGCCCGCCTTCCTATCGTAGAAGCCGTCGCGATAGTCCTGTGTCAGCGGCAGTTCCGCAAGCCGCGAATCGAGCCATCCCCGTTGCGCGAAATACTCAAAGCCGCCGGGATCGGCGCCATGGATCAGATCGGTGCCGACGCGTCCCGCCTGCCGCTCGGCAACGAACCGCTTCACGGTCTCGACCGAGCCGGCGCGCACAAATTCGATCGTGAGATTGGGGAAGCGCTTGTTCAGCGCAGCGACAAGCTTTGTCATCGCGCTTGTGGCAAGTGAAACGTAGATGCGTACCTTCCCAGAACGATTGTCGACGGGCGCGTCCTCCGCGCGCGCAGGAGATACGCAGATCGCCACAAGGAAAACGGCCGCCACGCGTCGCACGCGCGATGCAAAGTTATTAGCGAAACCGATCACGCGCTCCTCCCGCTTTCCGGCAGTCTCATTCCGTCAGCTGCTCGTATGATCAAGGCAGCGTTCGTATATTGCATTATATCACGGTATACTGCCTGGCAAATGTGTTCCTCTGCCGCCAGGCCACATCACTGCTACCGATACTCGGTGCCAAGGCCTTCGATCAAAGCCCACACGCATGTCGACAATCAGGGAACAATTGGACTCGTTATGCTGAGTTTGAGTTTTTGTCCGTCCTAAACCCGAACCGTCGCCTGTCATTCAATCACCTCGTTGGCACGCAGGAGGATGGAGCTCGGCAAGTCAAGGCCGAGCGTCTTGGCGCTCTTGATGTTGATCACCAGCTCGAACTTGGTCGGCCGCTGGATCGGCATGTCAGCCGGCTTCTCACCCTTGAGAACCCGGCCAGCATACGTGCCGGCATCGCGATAGGCCCCGGAAAGGCTAGCGGCATAGCTGATCAATCCGCCAGCCTCGACAAATTCGCGCCCGAAATAGACCGCGGGAAGCAAGGCGCGCGCCGCAAGTGCAACAAGCTGCTGGCGCTGGCTTACAAAGAATGGGTCGGCGCCGACAAGCAACGCGCCAGCCTTCATCCGAACCAGACTTGCTATGGCCGCCTCCAGCTCGCGATCGCTCCGAGCACCGACGACAACCAGCTCGATTCCAGCGGCATCCGCAGCTGCCTGCACGTCGCCTAGATTGGTCAGCGGACTGTGCGGATTGTGAAGGAACCCGATTGTCCTGACGCTTGGGACGAGCTCACGCAGCAGGGCCAGTCGTGGCACAGCGTTTCCAATATTGCTTGTGATCACGCCGGTCACGTTGCCGCCGGGGCGGTCCAGGCTAGTGACGAACCCCAACTTAACTGGATCACCGCCGGTCGTGAATACGATCGGAATTGTCGCCGTGGCAGCCTTCGCCGGCGCAACCGAAATACCGTTGGCGAATATCATCGAGACCTGCCGGCGGACGAGATCAGCTGCCAATGCTGGCAACCGGTCGTACTGGTTCTCAGCAAACCGGTATTCGATCGCAAGGTTGCGTTCTTCCGCATAGCCGGTCCCCTTGAGGCCTTCGTGAAAGGCGGCCAGCAGATGGGCGTCCCCTCCCCGAGCTCGGCTGGTGAGAAACCCCATCACTGGCGACGACTGCTGCGCACTTGCCGCCAGCGGCCCCGCCGCAACCGCGCCGCCCAAGAAGTTGATGAACTCGCGGCGTCGCATCTGCGCCTCCAACAATACGGCTTCGCCGCGGCCGGGCTTGCCCGGCCATGGCATACAAACTACACGGCGACTTGCTAGCGTGTTTACCGCTTAACGTATTTGCGCACGTTGTGTGGTGCAACATCGGCCGCGTAGATACTGCCCATTGCATCGATGGCGACGCCGGACGCTCCGGAAATCTGCGAATTGTCCTGATTGGCGACTTCGGGGTCGGGAATGACCGCGGTCACTTTGCCATCGCGAATGTGGCCGACAAATATGCCGCGAATGGCGCCGGGGTTGGTTTTTTCATTGGTTTGCGAATCCGTCACGAGCAACGTGCCCTCAGAGGCAATGAACAATCCGCTCGGGCGACCAAACTGCTTCCAGGAGTCGATATAGTTGCCGTCTTGGTCAAAGATCTGCAGCCTGTTGTTCGATCGGTCGGCTACGAAGATACGGCCCTGTGGATCGATGTCGAGCGCGTGCGGCTGGCTGAACTCGCCCGGCCCCGATCCGGTCTTGCCCCATTCTGTGACGTAACGGCCGTCCTTCGTGAATTTAACCACGCGATCGTTCTTGCCGTGGCCGTCGGTGACGAAGATGTCACCATTGTTGCCGATCGCCACGTCGGTCGGCCGGTCGAAAGTATCGTGCCCTCTGCCGGCGACTCCGGCCTTGCCGAGCGTCAGTAGAATCTTCCCGTGCGGGTCGAGTTTGAACACTTGGTGGCCGCGGCCTTTGGCGGAGAGTCCGAGGACAGTTGCCTTGTCGTTGGCATCGGTAACCCAAATGTTGCCGTCATGGTCGATGTGGAAACCGTGCGGGAATGCGAGCAGGCCCTGGCCAAAACTTTCAAGCAGCTTGCCGGAAGCTTCGAATTTCATGATCGGCGGGACGTCGTCGCGGCCGACGCAGGTGGCCGAGCCAGGCGGCACGACATTGAAGCAGCGGTGCAGCACCCAGATGCTGCCATCGGGACCCGGCTTGACACCGATGACCTCGCCCCACTTGCCTCCATTCATGTTTGTCGGGATTTGCGCCCAATTCTCGACCAGCCGATAGGGATTGGGCGGGGTCTGCGCGCTTGCACCTGACGCAGCTGCCAGCGGCACAATCGCAACGAATACAAGCACAGCGCCGTTTATGCGCGTCATTTTGGGCCTCCCTCGCCGCGTAAGCAAATTTGGTCCACAACGGGCTGCGGCGATGAATAGCATGCCGAGAAAGCTCTCGGCGAGCTGATCGTGTCGGGCGCAGGCGCGGTTGATCGCGCAGCGGAGCTGGGTGGTATGGACCTCGAAGAGGTGTGGCGGATACGCGAGGAGGAGGTCTATCCCGCTCTGTTTGGGCCGCGCGTTCGAGGAATTTTTCCGCTGCAAATGCAGATGTTCACGGGACAGTTCGGCCAATCAGAGGTCGATCCTCGGTGGCTCCACTACGGCGTGTTCGAGTTCGCTCCCACCGATACGCGGCATTCGTGGTTGTACGTTACGTCGGGCCATTCGAATCCGTGGGAGCAATCACCCGAGGAATTCGATCGCGATGGTGAGTCCGGCGCAGGCGTGGAGTTCACTTTCGCGACAACAGAGGCAGGCGATTGGGCGATACGCACGCTTCAATCAATGATGGGGTTCGACATTCTGCTTGGCGCGGGCCGCTTTCCCGGCAAGCAATATCTCGGTTTGAATGACAGAATACCGCTTCGGGCACCGTTGAATGGCGACCCTGCCTGCGTCTTGCGAAACCTGGTCATGACAGAGCCGGAGGGCATTCCGACCGAGTTTCGGCTTCCGTCTGGAAAGGTACTTCTGACTGGCTTCACGGCCATCAGTGACGAAGAGTTGAGAGAAGCGAAGCAGAGCGGCTGCCCCGGCTTAATTGATCGGCTGAGAGTTGCAGGCTTCCATCCTGTCAATGATCCGCACCGCCGGTCGCTCGTATAGCCAACGTCGTTTTTCGGCGGATACACCATCGCCGACCGTCATATCGCTGACGATGAAATGCGCTATGACACTGACCTTGTTGCGCCCTAACTTCTTGGCGGTTGCTCATTCTCTTGAGGAGATGATCCATGAGAATCTTCATTGCGGCGATGCTCTTGATCGTTTCACTAGGCGGCAACGCCCGCGCCTGGGGCCCGGAAGGCCATGTGGTCGTCGCCATCGTGGCCGAGGATCGGCTGAGGCCAGAGACACGCAAAGCAGTGCGCAAGATTCTGTCGGGAGCGCCGCTTGCTACCGCGGCGTTGTTTGCAGACGAGTATCGCGTCACTCATCCCGAGATCACCCGCTGGCACTTTGTCGATATCCCCTTCGAGGCCTCCTCTTACGACGAGGCGCGCGATTGCGCAGTGCTGACGAACGGTGATTGCATCATTCACGCCATCGAGCGCGCGAAGGCCGTCATCCGGGACCCCAAGGCCAAGCCCTCCGATCGCGCGGACGCCCTCAAGTATCTCGTGCACTTCATCGGCGATCTGCATCAGCCGTTCCACGCCATCGAGCGCAAGCAGGCGGACGGCAGCGGCGACGAGGGCGGCAACAAGGTCAACGTCAAGTTCTTTGGCAGCGACACGAATCTGCATGCGCTCTGGGACTCGGGCATGATTCTCCATACTGAGCGTACGGCGGAGGACTACGCAGCGCAGCTCAAGCAGCAACTTGCCGGCATGGACGAGGCCGTGTGGCGCACGGGGACGACGGTCGACTGGGCGATGGAGAGCCAGGCGGCGGCGAAGCTTGCTTATGTCGACGACAACGCCGTGCTCGGACAGGTCTATTTCGATGCGCAGATCGTGGTGGTGGACAGACGTCTTGCTCTCGCCGGGGCGCGGCTGGCGTGGATTCTCGAAGACATCCTGAAATGAGGCGGAGCGAGGCTTAGGGCACTGGCGTGGGACCGCCGCGCGCGTAGACGCCTTGGCCGGGACCGCCGCCCGCGGCGGCGAGCCGCTGGCAGGCGGCCTGGAACAGCGCCGGATCGAGCGGTCCCTTCATGGCACAGGCCACATCGGCGGCCAGGTGCGTTGCGTCGGTGGTGGCGACCAGCGCGACCCCGACATTGTCGTTCGCCATCGCAAAGCGGATCATGAACTCGATCCGCGACATGCCGCCCAAAAGCTCGTCGAGCTTCGCCCGTTGCCAGAGCTGACGGACCTCGCCCTCGGCGGTCCCGATCGGACGCGTCGCCCAGTCCTTGCCGGGCGCGCCACGGCCGGTGACCCCGCGCGCCACGACCGCCTTGCCGGAACGCCGCAGCGCCGCGATCACGTCCTCGTTCTGTCGCTGCAGCGCCGAGTACGGCACCTGAATGACGCTGAAATAGTCGACGTCGACGAACTCCGCCAATAGCGGCAGCCGCGAGGAGATGCCGATGTGGCGCACCTTGCCATCCCGCCGCAGCTTGAGCAGGGCGTCGATCACGCCGCCGTCCTCGAGCTCCTTCCGGGTCGGGTTGCCATGCACCTGAACCACATCGAGGTAATCGGTCTTGAGCCGCCGCAGACTCTGCTCGACACCAGCTGTCACGTTCTCGCCCGTATAGATGTGCGACTCGCCCTTGTCCTCGGGGCCCTCGAGGCCGACCTGGCAGGCGCACTTGGAGGCCAGGACCACCTCGGCGCGCCGGTGCGCCAGCGCCTTGCCGATCAGCCGTTCGCTCAGCCCGTAGTCGATCGAGGTGTCGACGTAGTTGATCCCGAGATCGATCACGCGATTGATGAAGGCGAGGGCGTCGCCCTCGGCAATGGCGCGGGCGCGCGGGGCGCCCGCGAGCTCCATGGCGCCGTAGCCGAGCCGGCTGACCGCGATTTCGCCGATGCGGCGGGTCCCACCGGCGAGTTCCGTTGCACTCATGCGGTTCTCCTTCATTGCGCTACAGTCTGATCACACATCTCGACCGTCTCGCAATCCGCGATCGTTCCGATGAGCACGCCGCCTTGCCCGATCACCGGCGCTCCTGCGGTCCGGCATATCCAGTGGGGGCCGGCCTGCTTCCTCATCGTCCAGTGGCGGCGGGAGATGGATGTCGACGCCAGCATGGGCTTCGGCGGACAAGACAGGGGTTGACTTTTTGGTGAAGTCACTATAGGTGATATGCGTCCCATCCACCGAGGGGCATCGTCGCGAGGTGTCGTGAAGGTGGGGCGGGATGCGGCACTCGCGAGCGTGGTTCAACATAAACCACGTCCCCGGGCGGCGGCGGGGAGCCCTCCCGTGGCACTAAGACTGCGGGCCGGTCCGACCGATCCGTTGAAGGCGTAAAGCCGGAGATGCCGCGTGGCGCGCCGAGTTGGCGCGGCGCATCCGCTGATGCGCCAGGATCCGGCGATCCGGGTCCGCCCGGGGTGATCGTCCGGGC
>Ga0126384_10001326_pt1 | contig 14636 bp, 13 predicted proteins | sample PanSoiMetPlot_36_FD_92543 | JGI IMG/M metagenome (GOLD analysis project Ga0126384, IMG submission 92543) | Tropical forest soil microbial communities from Panama - MetaG Plot_36 | ecosystem: Environmental > Terrestrial > Soil > Tropical forest > Bulk soil | place: Panama | collected 2016-02-17 | reverse complement strand
CGGATTGTGGAAGCCGCCGACATGATGAACCTACTGCGGTTGATGGGAGTTGAGGTCCACACCGCCGCCAAGGAATTCACGGTAAAAGATCAGAAATATCCATCGGGCTCATACGTGATAAGAATGGATCAGCCTTACTCACGAATGGCTGATATGCTCCTCGATACGCAATATTACAACGTCAACGATCCGCAGCCATACGACGACACCGGTTGGACCCTGGGTGCGCTGCGGAACGTTAAGACTGTACGCATCACAGACAAGAGCGTCCTGCAAACGCCAATGACGTTGTTAACGCATGATGCAAGGGTTACCGGCACTCTCACCGGGAGTTCATCACCAGTGGCGTTTGTCATCAATCACAATGCTGAAAATACTCTGATGACCCTGCGATACAGATTGAAAGATTTGAAAATCGGAACGGCGGAAGAACCTTTCGAAGCGAACGGACAAAAGTTCAACGCCGGCAGCTTCATCATTAAGGCCTCCGACAATTCGGCAAACCTGCGTCAGCAATTAAACAATGCCGTAATCGACTCAGGTCTGAAGGCCGTTGCAGTTGATAAGCTGCCGGAATTGAAGACGCATGAGTTGGCAGTGCCCCGCATCGCAATTCTTCACACCTGGACCAACACTCAGAACGACGGTTGGTTCCGAATCGAATTCGATCGATTACAAGTCCCTTATACCTACATCTCTGACCAGGTGATCCGCGATACGGCAAACCTCAAGGAGAAGTTCGATGTGATCATCTTCCCGCCGGTCGGCGGCTCCGCCCAATCGATTGTTAACGGGATTCCGATGCGCGGCGCGCCGATACCCTGGAAGGCGTCAGAGGTGACCCCAAACATGGGTTTAGCTCCGGATCAAAGCGATGACATTCGTGGCGGAATGGGTTTGCGCGGCGTCGTAAATCTGCAAAAGTTCGTCGAGGATGGAGGCTTGTTCATTCCGATAACAAATTGTAGCCGCGTGGCGATCGACTATGGAATTGTCAGTGGCGTTGGAATTCAAGATCCACGGCAGTTACGCGCGCGAGGCTCGGTTTATAGTGCCACGTTCGCCGATCGACGTAGCCCAATTGCCTATGGGTATGCCGAAACTCTACCAATCTACTTCAATCAAGCGCCGCTGTTTCAAGTCGCGGCTGGAGGGGGCGGCGGATTCGGTGGCGGTGGAGGCGGAGAAGGTGGCGGCGGAGGCCCGGCATCACGACCCTCCGGTCGCGGAACGTTGACGGATCCAGATGTAGTTCAGGGGATGCCGCTCGCCGCACCGGCGCCACAGCGAAGACCCGGAGAGCAACTTACAGAGGAACAACGTCTTCAGCAGGGTCCGTTTTTCACTCCACCCGCACTACGGCCTCGAGTAATTTTGCGCTTTGCCTCAGATGAAAAGAATTTGTTGATTAGCGGAATGCTCGCCGGCGGTACTGAACTAGCAAATGCTCCGGCCGTGATAGATGTGCCTGTCGGAAAAGGCCACGTAGTGATGTTCGCTAACAATCCGATGTGGCGCCATCAATCACAGGGAAGTTTTTTCTTGCTCTTCAATGCAGCCTTGAATTACGACCATTTGAATGTAGGTCGCGATCGGCCGGCTGATCGAACTCAGCCAGCGGCCAGTGACGAGCAGAAATAAAGCAGGTGGTGCCCCCGGCAGGACTCGAACCTGCGGCCCTCTGCTTAGAAGGCAGATGCTCTATCCACTGAGCTACGGGAGCACGATCTGCCGAATGTTAGCACGGCTAAAAAATGGCTTGAAAGAAAACAGGCTGCCGATTCTCCTCGGCAGCCTGTAAGTGCTTGAACAGCGGTTAAAATCTTAAGCAGCGCGAGTAATCTCAGCGGCCTCCGCGTACACACGGCGTCCGTTGAGAGCATCGTCTATAATCTCTCTCACCGCGGAAATATCGGGGTTAACGTCCATCCGATCACATGCAGCGAGATGACGGATGATACCCTCCGTTGCAATCTCCAGCGGAGTGCCGCTCAACTTTGAAAAGCGACGTGCCTGAATGTGATCAATTCTCTGAAGCCGCTCAGCCAGCGGCAGGCCCTTATCAAGATTCACGGTCTAAACGATCTCCTTCTAACGAACTAAATCGGATTTTTTGCGTTGTAACTTTAGATGTCTGTCGATTGTTTCAGGATGCAAAGCCGTTGCGATTTCGCACAGATTTGCGCAGTAAAACCCAAACGAGGGTGCACAGCAATCCTAAGTTGTCTCGGCAGAACCTCGGACTATACCATGAAATGGTCGACTAACCAATACTTTTTTGCAGTTCGCTGTTTTTTAGCCTTTTTGGAGGGCGATCGCTAGAAAATTCGGAAATTTGCTAGAAATATCGCAAGCAAAACGAAAGCGCCGGCCGTGTCCCCCACCGCAAGGACACTACACCGGCGCTTAAATCTGTACCGAGTGGATGAGAAGGTTTCTGGTCTAGCGTTTGGGAAGCACGGAATCCTTCATAGCTTTGCCAACGCGGAACTTTAACGTTGTTTTGGCTGGAATCTGAATGGTCTCGCCCGTTGCCGGGTTCCGGCCCTCACGCGCTTTGCGTTCGGATCTTACTAGTTTCCCGAACCCGGGAAGCACGAACTCCCCGTTCGACTTCACTTCCGAAATCGCCAAGTTCGCGATGTCTTCGAACAATTGTTTGACTTGCGCACGCTTCATGCCTGTCCGCTCTGCGAAGTGATTGATGACGTCGGACTGGGTCATACGCCGCTTGCCTGATGCCGGTCTGCTCGACATGTTTGGTGTATTACCTCCAAAACATTTAGGAAAATTGAGAACTACGTTCGCAGGTATACCACAGAGTTACGAGAAAGTCTGCAAAAAAGTCGAGATTTTCGGCCGAATTTGCAAAAAAGTTGTCACTGAACGTGAGTTCATCAGGCGTCCGCCGTTGCGGTAGCCTCTGGTCCGATTTGAGCGGGCAAGGATCTTCGTTTGTAGCTATTCAAATACGGCTGTTCCGCTACTCTAAAGAACAGCCATGCGAATACAACGCTGGCCGGCGTAGTAAGCAGAATAGCCGTGAGCAAAGGCGATAATCCAAGAAAAGCAAATCGGTACTCCTCAAGTGCCACCAGCTCGTGAGTGAGATAAAGCGAGTAGGAGAACAGGCCAATACCCGCGAGCAAGCGAACCAGGCGGGGTATTACTCTCTGTCGCCAGCGCTTTTCTGCCACGACAAACCAGTTTAGAAGAGCGAAAAACGCTAAACCCCAGAGCGGGTGAATGATGAGCCAAAGGGTGTTGAATAGCGTTCCATTTGGTTGAACCAGCGACGTCACCATCGACAAAGCGATGGATGCGACTATCGTCGTAATAGCGACCTGTATTTTGTAACACCACCAGGGAAGCGTGGTGAGGCCGAAGATCGCTTCCACGCTCATTGCTCCCAGGGCCCAGTTAAACCAATAAGAAGCTGCCGCCTCAGCTATTGGTATATTGATTTTGAAATGTGTCCTAAGTCCCGTAAAAACGAAGAACCATGCCACCCGAGCGCCAAGACAAATTAACAATGTCCGATTCCATCCCCATCGCTTGCGCATAAAAAGCAATAGAAAATATGCGAGGTAGAGTTGTTCTTCGATTGCCAGCGTCCAAAACACGCCGTTGATGCTGTAGACCGTCCGCGAGTCCAAGTTGTGGAGCATTGAGAGATGGAGAAGAACATCCCAGATGTACAAAAATGTAGCTTCGAACTTCGAGGTGAACCCAGCGATCAGCAGGAAGAGCAACAACGACACGAGATACGGAGGATAGAGCCGCCGGACTCTTCTTTTCCAGAACTCCTTGAAACCTACGGGTAGACGGCCCTGACTCTCAGCCCGCGCTCGTGACAAATGAATACAAAAGCCCGAGATCACGAAAAACAAAAACACACCGGCGTATCCAAAACGGATTACCGGGAGAACAGGAGTCGCTATCCAGCGAAGGATGAGTGGCTCAAATTGTCCCTTTGGGCCGGCAGTGTGATACAGCACCACAGCCAAGGCCGCTGCTCCGCGCAACGCATCGATGCTGTGCAGCCTCTCACGGCGAATGTCGAAGTTTCGACTGTCTCGTGATGCGAAAAAATTAAGATTCAACGATGTGAAGTGAAGTGATCTCTGGGCTGGACTTTCGATTTGTCGAAAGCAGTTGGTCGGGGCGAGAGGATTCGAACCTCCGACCTCTCGGTCCCAAACCGAGCGCACTGCCAGGCTGTGCTACGCCCCGCAAATAAAAATATTGATTCAAAAAACAAATCATTCTAGTCAGCGCTGCCAGAAGCGGTCAAGGTTTGAAGGAAGGAGATGACTTTAGTTAAAGCGCGCGCACGATGGCTGATTACATTCTTAACGGTCGAGTCGAGTTCGCCGAACGTGAGTGCATAGCCATCTGGCACAAAGATCGGGTCGTATCCAAAACCGCTTGAGCCGCGTGGCTGTTCAGCAATCCATCCTTCGCAAATTTCCACTGCCGTGTTCAAAATATTCCCGCCGGCATCAGCGGTCGCAATTGCACAAACGAACCGCGCCGTTCGCTCATCCAGTTCGACTCCATCTAAACGCTCAAGTAATGATTGAATTCTCTTCGCGAAGGAGACCGACTCCCCAAGGTATCTCGCCGAGTAGACACCGGGTTCTTTTCCCAGCGCGTCGATTTCCAAGCCGGAATCGTCGGCAAGAGTGAGGAGACGCGTTTCACAGGCGTACCCGGTGGCTTTCAATTTGGCATTCTCCGCAAATGTGTGGCCGACCTCCGCGATCTCCGGGGCCTGAGGAAAGGCTGTGAGATCAGTGATGACTACGGGGAGTCCAGAAAGCATTTGACGCAGCTCACTTAACTTTCCGGGATTGCGCGTCGCGAGCAACAGTTTGGTCGATGCCGTCAAGGTGTCTTCTCCGGCGCAAGATAAACAAACAACGAGCCCAACAAACCGAAAGACGATCGCGATGTCCAATCGATGCCGTCGTCTTTGTAAAAAGCAACTGTGACCGCGAAGGGTAACATACGAGCTGCTCTGGCGACGGATTCTGCGTGAGAAGAAAACACCGGGCGCTCCGATTGCGAAAACTTTTCCACGAACGAGATTGATGCTTGTCGATCATCGGTGAATTTGGTGAGGTTAATCGGCAACGAAACATCAATGAGCTGTTGGGCACGTTTCACTTGATCGACTGAGAGAAAAGATTGAGATTGCGGCGTCTGCAAACACCGGCGAACTAGCTCAGCAGGTCCTGAGAAGAAATAGTTAGCGGCGAATGCTGCGGCCCATTCATCTTTGCTTCCTAAGAGCAGCTCGTTGTCGCCGACTATTTCTCTCTTTGGATTTATTCCTAAACGTTGCTCTGTCAGTTTTAGCAGGCTCACATGATCTACAGCCTCAGCAATCAATACAGATTGCGACACGGTGTCAAATCGAACTGTTGCGAACTGTGGCCCTATGGCACGCACGAACCTGTCGGCGTCTTCAATCCCGTAGGCTCGTACCAGACCGCGAAGCAAAGGTCTTGACGCAACCGCCGCGAGCACGTCTGAGTGAGACGAAATGCTGATATTCAGATCTCGCCAGAAGCCATCCACATCTCTAAATCGATACGTCGAAACGGAAACCGCATCCGCGGGCACGAAACTCAATAACTGGTCTGACTTATTGTCAGGCAAAATATTTGAGCGAAGTTGACTGGCCACGCCTGGCGAGAGGGCAAGAAAACAGTGGTCTTCTGTAGCGCCGTCGGTAAAGGACGAAGACCATCCCAGACCGTCTATGAGACTTCCGAATGTGTCACTCAATAAACGAGCTACTGTGAGACTATCGTCAGAGGCGCCCGCTTGCGACAATACCCATGCTTGCATCAGCGGCTTAATCCCAGATTTCGTAACAAAGCCATCGATCGAAGCGCGGTCAGCTTTGACCCGTTGTCTTAATAAAGGCAACTGGGGATCGTCAGCCAGTGAACGAGCCGCGCCTCTCCTAACATTTACGCATCGCAGAAGCAGCGATTCATCGTTGCTGACTATGACCGCTGTGCCGACGAAAGCCATAAGGAGTTGACGACCCCGATCTTCTGACGCCCATTGAATGATCTCGGCGCCATTCGTTTCGCTTTCTTGACGAGTAGCTGCACCAATAATCCGATCCGCGAATCCACTAACCGCCTTTTCAATCGCCGGTCGCATTCGCGTCTTAGTGGTATGTGTTTCGATAATCAAGGCAGCAACCGGTTTTACCGTAAGGACATTGCCGGTTTGAGTCGTGCGAGGCTCCGTAAAAACGATGCCAACCTGGCTTCGAGCAAAGATTACCGCCTCCGCTGATCCGATACCTGTCCACCGCGCGACACCCAACAGCAATCGATTGGGCGCGAGCTTCTCCTTGGCTCCGATAGGACCGGCTAGATTTTTCCAGGCATCAGTAGTGGAGATGTGGTCAGCCAAATCCGCGATATTGTTTGATTCGATGAAGGCCAGACAATCTATGGGAACGTAACTGGACATGTCGACGGGCCTGGGGTAGTTCCACAGCACCCAAGCGACACAAACTAAGGTGCTTAGCAGAAGAATCGCGAAAATGATGTGACGTCGGCTGAGCAAAGTTTGCATCCTAAACCTGCGTGAACCGGTTGGCAACGCTGTTGCCCCAGCCCCACCTCAAACTGATCCACAAATAAAATAATCAACCTCAGTTTGACCGGTCAGCCTGCGTTAAACCGCGCAAAATGATGTTGACAAGTTTTGGGCGCGTATTGTAGCCTGCATTTGGCAGTGGATTGCTACGAACGACCGAGCGATCCCTGATCTCTAATCTGCCAAGTACGGCACACCCGCCGAACGGTCGCCCCGCCGCTGCGTAATCGACGCAGTCCCAAATCAAAGCGACAAATCGATGATTCAAAAGAAGCATTCATGTCGAGTCAGACTGTTGCGTCCTGGCTTATCCCGCGCCCGTCGTGCGCGGGCGCGCGTACGACAACAACGTCGGCTCATGTTCAGGTTTGCGAGGGCTAATTGACAATGTTCAAACGTGGAAACAAGAGCATGGTCGGCGTCGACATCGGGTCGAGCTCGGTCAAAGCTGTGGAACTGGAACGCAAGAATGGAAGTTTTCAACTTCTAAGCCTTGGTTACCACGGTCTGCAGCCGGATTCGGTCGTTGACGGCCAGATCATGGAACTGAACTCGATTGCGAGTGCGATCGGAAGCATCTTCAATGAGCACAAGATCAAAACGACCAAAGTCGCCGCGGGCGTGAACGGGCACTCGGTGATTGTGAAAAACATCGTTCTCCCGCAGATGACCGAAGCCGAATTAGAAGAATCGTTTTCGTGGCACGCCGAAGAGCATATCCCGTTCGACATTTCCGACGTGAATCTTGATTACCACGTAATGCATAAGTCAGCGGACGCCATTCATGTTTTGATGGCCGCATGTAAGCGCGACAAAATAGCGAACCTGAAGCAAACAATTCAGCTGGCTGGAAAGCAGCCCGTGCTAATCGACATTGACGCTTTCGCGCTGCAGAACTGTTACGAGTTGAACTACGATCCGCAACCTGGACAAATTGTTGCTCTCCTAAACATCGGCGCCTCAACAACCAACATCAATATACTTAATGGCGCACGCTCGGTGTTCACGCGCGATGCGACCTTTGGTGGTAACCAATACACTTCGCTACTGCAGAAGGAACTCGGCCTGACGTTTGATCAAGCTGAGCAGGTTAAACGCGGCATGCCAATCCCGCAGGGAATTGAGCAACGTGAGATTGCGCCCATCCTCGACACTGTCTCAGACATTCTCGCTCTTGAGATTCAAAAAACCATGGATTTTTATCGCGCAACGGTTGACGACAATGAATCCGCAGTTGGGAAGATCTTAATCTCGGGCGGCGGTTCTAAATTGAAAGGACTGGTTGAGTTCCTTTCAAAGCGCTTTGAAATGCCGGTAGAACTGTTCGACCCGTTCCGTAAGATTAGAATCGATTCGCGCGGATTTGATGCGGCATACATGCGCGAAATTGTGCCGGACATGGCAATCGCCGTGGGGCTGGCGCTGAGAGGAGTTGACGCGCGGTGATCAAAGTAAACTTATTAGATTCCGTAACCGATCGTGCGGCGTCGGTGGCTTTTGTTGAGGACAAAGTCTCAAGCACACGCACGCAAACTTTTCTACTTGCTCTGACCGTGTTGGCGTTTCTGGTGATGGGCATTGGCTATGACTACATCAGTGCGAATGCTCAGTTCCAGGCCAAGACGAAGGAACTTGCGCATGAGCGTCAGATAAACGATCAGATGAACGCGGTCAAGAAAGAGCAGGCCGAACTTGAGAAGAAGATCGCGGACATTAATTTCCGCGTGGATGCGATTCAAAAGCTGCGAGCCTCTCAGCAAGGTCCCAGCGCCGTTTTAAGCGAGATTAAGGCGCGTTTCGACGCAGTGCCCAGCCTTTACCTGCGTAGCGTCGAACAAAAGGATACTGAGCTGGTGATCAAGGGCGAATCGCCTAACGAAGCGACTGTCACGCGCTTTGGCCAAAGCATGGAATTCTCTTCTGGCTTGTTCACCAATTTGAACATTGAAACGCAGAGAGAAGTAGCGAAGACTCTTGCAAATAAGGGTGGTGTAGCCGTCCAGCTGGATCCGTCGCTTCCTCAGCCTGAGGTTGTAGCCTTCACCATCAAGTGTAACTACGCGCGCGGCGGTGCTGAGCAGAATTCAACGACGCCCGCGCCCGCGGCCACTAACCACGTCGCGAAGAACTAAATCTGCCGACCTTATTTCTAAGGAAGAACCAATGAAGACAGGAAAATTAAACAGCATTCCCTGGTACGCGCGTCTGGCGTTCTTCGTCGTGATTGCTCTTGGCTTGTACGCGGGTTTTTGGTACTTCGTTACCCGCGGAACACGCAAACAGACTCGCGAATTGGAAGAGCAAATCAGTGTGTTGCGCAAGGCCAACATCGATGCCCAAATCGCTTCGCAGCGCCTGAATGAATTCCGCACGACGTACAAGAACAAACAGGAAGAATTGGAAGAATTGCGCGCTCTATTGCCTGAGCAACGAGAGCTAACGAACGTTCTCCAGGGAATTCAGGATCGCGCGCGCGCAACCAGTTTATCGCTACGCAAGTTTACGCCTAAGGACGACGTGCAGTCGGATTTTTATAGCGGCAAGAAGATCGATGTCGCAGTTCAGAGCACGTTCAAAGGACTGCGCGCATTTTTCGATCAAATGGCCCACTACCAGCGGATCGTTTCGATTACGAATTTTGAGATCAAACAGCTGGACAAGCAGTCCGCAGAAAAAACTCTGGAAGCACGATTCGATTTAACGGCCTATTATGTTTCAAGCGAGAAGGCTCAGAAGCCGGGCGCTGTCCAGCCTATGGGCACGCCGCCGGCGCCGGCCCAGGCAGCGAATCAAACTGCTCCTGCCACAAAATAGACAACATTCCTCTTTGGCTTGTAGGAAACGAAGATGAACTACAAAGACACAATTCGCCACGCGGCGACATCAGCACTGATTCTTGGCGCAATCACGCTTTGTGAGACAGCTAGCGTGCGGGCGCAAGCGAAATCAACGGCCAAAAAGAAGGCATCTGTCCAAAAAGTCGTGCCGCGCGACCCGTTCACGAAATACGAAGCGGTCGCGAATAGTAAGGCCACTTCACAGCTTGGCGCACCAACGATACAAGCACGGATCGAACGTTACCGAGCGCAAAAAATGGCCGCGGCCGCAGCTCACGTTGCTCCGCCGAAGCCAACGACGGCGTTGCTGTTAAGCGAGCTGCAAGTCACTGGAATCTTTCGCACCCCGCGCGGTTGGGCCGCTATGGTTGAAGCGGTCCCCATCAAACTCTCCTACGTAATCTATCCCGGCGAAACTTTCTTCGACGGGCAACTGGTAGCGATCGAAGAAACTCGCCTTGTCTTTCGCCGGGACACTGTGTGGGCAGACGGGCGGCGCGAAAAGTCGGTTGAGATCAAACCGTTGCGCCAGCCGAATCCGATTGAAACGATGACTGCGACTCCCACCGCTGCAAAGAACTCGGCGTCCGAGGTCCCCAAGGCGGGCTCGCCCGAGAAGCAATAACTCAAAGATTCGACCCGTCACTGCGAATCTTCGCACTGAATGGGTTATGCGTCCGAAAGCTTCGCAATCGCGCAGGCTTTCTCAACTTTGACAACCATCTGGACTGCCGTGTAGTGCGGCGCGCTTCGAATGTTGTGAGGCATTTTCGCGCGAGTGCGTGACGGAGTTCAGGAAATCCCTGAGGAGGGAATAATGCCTAAACAGCGTTTTCAATCTGTCGCCATCAAAACTTGCGCGTTCGCGTGTGTTTTGGGTCTGTGGTCGAACTGTTTCGCCATCGCAAGCGCAAGCGCAAGAGTGAGCGGAAAGACGACTGAATTGTTCAAGACATCCGGGTCGCTAATCACGCTCGGACAGAACCCGTCACCATCTCCGACGCCGGCACGTAAGGCAGTTTCGCCCGCGAAAGACAACGTCACGCAGCAGTCCGAACAGGGCCGGCGTTACGGGAGCGCGGGATTTGTTGGCGAGCCGATTAATTTGAACGTCGTTAACGCCGATATCCGCGACATCCTGAACTACATTACTGAGCAGTATGGGATCAATTTTGTAATCGATAGCTCAGTTGGTGCCGTGCCAGTTACCGTCAACGTCCAGGATGTCCCCTGGAACTTTGCGCTCGACGCGTTATTGCGCGCGAACAAGCTTGGCGTTGAAGTAAACGGCAACATTTTGCGCGTGGCGACATCTGAAATGCTGGCGAAGGAAGCCGAGACGCAAAAGATCATCAGTGACGCTCGTCTGGATAACTCTCCGCTGGTCACTGAATTCATCCGGCTGAATTATGCGCGGGCCGTCGGCACACTGGCCCAAGCCGCTGGTTCGACGAGCGCGTTTTCAGGTGGCGCGACCAACCTGAGTTTCAGCGGCGGTGCCGGTGGCGATGCCACCGGTGGTAGCGGCGACCAGGGCGTATTGCCGATTATCAAGCGACGTCTTTCGCGACGAGGCTCGATTGAAGTTGATGGCCGCAGCAACACTCTCATCGTCACCGACGTCAAGGAAAATATCGAGGCGATTCGGCAGTTGGTCGCAATTCTCGACATGCCTGAGCCGCAAGTTGAAATCGAAACGCGCATCGTGATTGCGCAACACAACTTCAGCAGAGACCTTGGCGCACAGATGTCCATGTCAGCATTCAACCCCAGCCGTCAGGGACTTGGCTCGTTTAGCACCATGCCGCAACCCAGCCAAGCCGGCGGTAACCAGAATAACCAGAACAGTGTGGCGCAAAGATCCCAGGATCCGATTAAGGACGCTACGTCACGATTTATGGGACCCTTCCAGCCGAACGGAAATCTTGGTGCGGCGAATCCGAACACTGTAATTGGTTTGACGACTGGAATATTCGGAACGGCGCAAATCGGCCTTCTAATCACCGCCGCGGAATCGCGGGGTGAAGTCAAAACTGTGGCGACACCACGCGTGACTGCTTTGAACAATCGTCCGGCTCAAATCGAAAGTGGCACGCAGATTCCAGTACAAACTACTCAAGCTGCGGGTGGCACAGCAGTAGTTACGACCACATTCGTCTCGGTTCCATTGCGCCTTTCCATTACGCCACAAATCACCGATGCAGGCACCGTTGTTCTTCGCGTGACAATTGAGAACAACACCGTAAATCTCGGAATTGCAGTTGGTGGAGTTCCGGGAATTGATACTCAGCGTATGCAGTCTGAAGTCCTTGTGCCCGATGGTGGAACAACCGTGATGGGTGGTGTGCTGGCCGATCAAGACAGCACGACTCGCCAACGGACCCCCGGAGTCGCAAGTCTTCCCATACTTGGAAATCTGTTTAAGCGGAAGACCGTGACGAAGGACTCTACGGAAATCCTGTTCTTCATCACCCCACACATTTACCGGCCGGATTACTATGGTCATCCGACCTCAACGGCGCCAACGAGTGGCCCGAGAACGACCACCGTGCCACAGCCCGTGCCGATGGGTAATCCGCAAACGAATACTCCGACACCTACGCAGCTTCAACAGGAGAAGCCGGAGCCGCCTATGCCGACAACGCCCGGAGTTGTTGGTTCGCCGAGCGGGCTGCCGAATCCAAACGCCACGGCGCGTCCCACCGCTTTGAGTGGACAGCGTCCAGACCGCTAAATCACACTCAGCTGCCAACGAGAACAACATATGTTCAAGGAAGCACTGGAAAAAATCGTCGAAAAAACTGACGGAAGCATCGGCGCCCTTATCATGGGCGCCGATGGTTTATCTGTTGAGACATTTTTCCCAGGCGGCAGCAGTGAGACCAATCTTGATGTCGCCGCCGCGGAGTTTACGTCAGTAGTACAGCGGGCGTCGAAGTCGGCAGCCGACTTGGACCTTGGCAAGTTAAAAGAGATGGTTATTCATCTTGACCGAGTGACCTTCATATTACGCTTTTTTAGCCGCGACTACTTTGTGTTGCTTGCCTTAGCTGCCGACGGGAATGTTGGTCGTGCGCGATATGAGCTACGAAAGGCAGAACTGGTACTCGCGAAGGAATTCGCATTGAACTGACAGGAATCCAGGCCAAACCTGCTAACGGCCTTTGACATTAGTCAAGGGCCGTTTTCATTCTGACTCCAGCATTCACCCAGTTCCGGTTGGCATTCGCACGCCTGGCATCAGACGCAAAATTATCCTTTGCCGGCGGGCGACACGCTTGGGATTTATTTGAGGATTGAAGATCGTGCGGGGATTTGGAATCATCGCCGAAAGAAATGCGGATTCGCGCGCGTTGAGATTCGCGGCTGGTTTGTGAAAATAATATTCTGACGCGGCTTCCGCCCCATAAATGCCATCGCCCCATTCGATGACATTCAAATACAACTCAAGTATGCGCCGTTTCGAGAGGCTTCGTTCCATAAAGTACGTAATGATCGCTTCCTGACCCTTGCGCATGAAGGAACGTTCACTTGAAAGATAGAGGTTCTTCGCAAGCTGTTGGGAGATCGTCGAAGCGCCTCGTTTGAAATCAGGAAGGTTTGGCAGCCACGAATCGTTTTCACCTTCTTGCTTTGCCTCTTTGTCCGCTTCCTTCTGGGCCTGATCCCAGGCGCGCTGAATGGCTTGGTAATCGAATCCGTGATGGGTAGCGAAATTTGAATCTTCGCCCGCCAGAACCGCCCGCTGGAGGCTCGGCGAAATGCGATCAAGCGGCATCCAGATTTGCAACCGCTTCGGTTGGGAACCACTACGGATAGCCTCACTCACGCGCGTTTCGATCAGTGAGGTAGTCGCCGGATTCTGATCAAGAAGGGTTGAAACCCGCGGCAATGTCACTGCTTCGAAGATTAAACCCCCAACAAATACACCGGCTGAGGCATATACTACATATCGAATTGCGCGCCACATGTAGAAATATTAGAGAGTCGCCTTCATAGCCTCAAGTCTATGTTCCGAGACTGAATATCGTGAGGTTGTTTCTCCGTAAGTTCTTCTAATACTGAATTAGACTTCCATCGCGTTTCGCGCGGCGTACGGCGCGCTTAAATACCCACAAGGAAAACGGAAGCAATACCACAAGAAATCCAAGCAACGTCAATAGAGGTCCACGCACCTCAGCAACTCCCTGTCCCTCGATCAACACCCGCCGAATCCCATCGAGTCCGTACGTGGGCGGAAGTATCCTGGATACGAGGGCAATGCCGTGGCCGGCATACTCGCTAACGAGTTGTGTTGGAAAAAACACTCCTGAAAACAATGCTGCGCCGGTTCCGAGAAACACCCCAAAAGGATCGCCGCGTTTGAAGACCATGGCAAAGCTCGCCGAGAGTATTCCCAAACACGCAAGAACCAGCGTCGTGAGCACGAGAAAGGCGAGAGCTAGCAGAAAGCTGCCGCGGTAGTGCACGTTAAAGAAGAGCCAGCCAAAGAATATATACAGAAAGGAAAAGAATGTCGCCTGCACAAAGTCCCAAGCAGAGCTTGCGACGATGACCGTCGGCACACTAATTGGAGTCATCAAAACACTTTCCAATGTCCCCTGCATCTGTTCCTGGCGGATGGCGTTGGCGAGACTCGAGAATCCGGTCATGAAATAGTTCAAAACTGCCAGCCCGGTCAGCCATGCTGCCAGGGGATCGCGCCATTGCGCGAACCGTGGATCGGTGAAACCGGTAAAGATTTTCGAGATGAAGAAGAGGGTTGTGACGACAATTAAGATCGACAACACGCGCAGAAAAAATTGCATACGATAACTAAGCTCGAGGCGCCAATCCCGGACCACGAAAGCCCACACCCGCCGCGCAAACATGAGAACCGCGTTCACGACTGTGCCTCAGTTGTTTTCTCTGTTTGCTCGTAACTCTCCAGTACGTCGAACAAACTCGCACGTTCAATCTCCACACCCTGTATGACGGCGCCTGCTTGCTGTAGCACCTTCAATACCTTGTCCAGGGCATCGTCACCTCGCGCACGTGAGAATTTGATCGTCCATTCATCTTGCAGGTCGGCCCGCCCCAAAGTTAAGAAGTGATCGGTAAAGGCCGAGCGTAGATCCTCTTCGATTTTGTCAGCGGCCCCGGCGCTGAAAATTATCGATATATTTTCGGTTG
>Ga0126384_10001325_pt1 | contig 14642 bp, 11 predicted proteins | sample PanSoiMetPlot_36_FD_92543 | JGI IMG/M metagenome (GOLD analysis project Ga0126384, IMG submission 92543) | Tropical forest soil microbial communities from Panama - MetaG Plot_36 | ecosystem: Environmental > Terrestrial > Soil > Tropical forest > Bulk soil | place: Panama | collected 2016-02-17 | reverse complement strand
CTATGGTGCTCTGATCTCACAATCGCAGGCCATCAGCGCGAAAAAGTACTCCGGCGGACTTGCAGGTGATGGCAACAAGCCCGGCATACACGAACGCGCGCGCATCGGTTCCGACTCCAGCGCCGGCTATGGTGCAGACGCAAGCGCCAACTCAAACTCCGAAGGCCCAGCGAAAGGCGCGAACGCCGCGATTGCAAAAGGCGTAAGGCTCGACGATGCGGAACGCCAGCGCGTCATCGCCGCGGCAAGCATCGAATTGCGCAAGCATTACGTGAATCGCGACGCCGCACCACTGATAGCGGCTGCTCTACTCATGCACGAAAAGCGCGGTGACTACGACAATGTCACCGACGCCGTCGCCTTCGCGGGCATCGTGACCCAGCAGATGCGCGATATCGCCGGGGACCGCCATCTGAGCCTCGACTATTTTGACGAACCCGTGCCGGAGCAGCAGCCCCGGACGCCGGCCGGGGAAATGGGGCAGTACCGCGCGTTGATGAAGCAGCAGAATTGCACCTTTGAAAAAGTAGAAATTCTGCCTGGGAACGTTGGCTATTTGAAACTGAATTCGTTTCCGGATGTCTCCTTGTGCGAAGCGAAAGCGATCGCCGCGATGAAAGCGTTGAATCATGCCGAAGCCGTCATTTTCGATTTGCGAGAAAATCGTGGCGGCGAACCGGCCATGGTGCAGCGCATGGCCGCCTATCTGTTCGACCATCCTGAATATTGGTACAACCCGCGTGAAAACACCACAGAGCGCTCTTGGACGAAGTCGCCTGTGCCGGGGAATTTGCTCGCGGACAAACCCGTGTACATTCTGACTTCGTCGCAAACTTTTTCCGGTGCAGAACAGTTTTGCTACGACTTGAAAATGTTGAAGCGCGCAACTCTGATCGGCGAAACGACCGCCGGCGCCTCGCACGCAGGAGTGTTCCACCGGATTGACGACCACTTCGGAATGGGAATTCCCGAAGTAAAAGCAATCAATCCTTATTCACAAAATGACTGGACCGGCGTCGGCGTCTCCCCCGATATGAAAGTAAAATCCTCCGACGCTCTCGGCACCGCGGAAAAATTGGCGCTCGCGAAACTGCACCGGCCCCGCGACTAGAGCAAGATGCCGCGGAGGATGATGTTTGCGACGCTGAAGTAGATGACCAGGCCGGTTACGTCAACGAGCGTTGCGACGAACGGAGCGGAAGCGCTGGCCGGATCAAGGCCGCAGCGGCGCAGGATGAAAGGCAGCATGGAACCGGCAATCGTGCCGAAGGTCACAACGCCAATAAGGCTGCATCCGATGGTTAGAGCGATGATCGCAAAGTGCTCGCCGTAAGTGCCGCGCAAAAAGTGCCAGAGCAAAATCCGGGTAATGCCGATGAGACCAAGGATCGCGCCCAAAACGACCCCGGCAAGCAACTCGCGCCGGATGACCCGGAACCAATCGCGCAGGCGAATCTCTCCAAGCGCCATGGCACGGATCACGAGTGTGGTGGCTTGTGAGCCGGAGTTTCCTCCGCTGCTGATAATCAACGGAATGAACAAAGCGAGCACGACGGCGCGGGAAATCTCGTCTGAAAAATAGCCCATCGCGGTCGCGGTCAGCATTTCTCCGAGGAAGAGGATGGCCAGCCAGCCCGCACGCTTTTTGACCATTTGAGCGAAGGTCACTTCCATATATGGGCCTTCAAGCGCTTCCATACCGCCGATTTTCAGGATGTCTTCGCTGGCTTCCTGCTGGACGACGCCGGCGAGATCGGCGCTGCTGACGATTCCCAGCATGCGGCCACTGGAATCGAGAACGGGAATGGCGAGCAAGCGATTTTTTGCGAGCAGTTGTGCGACGACTTCCACGTCTTCATCTTCGGGGACGGACACGAAATTTGTGCGCATTACCTCGCGAACTTTTTTCGAGCGGTTTGCGGAAATCAGTTCACGAAAAGAGAGGACGCCTGCGAGACGCTGCGTGTCATCGAGAACGTAAGCATAGTAGATCATTTCAACGTGCTCGGCGTGGCGGCGAATTTCGGCGATTGCTTCCTCGACGGTCATCTCCGGCGAAATGCTAACGTAGCCAGCATGCATCAATCCGGCGGCTTCATCTTCCGGGTAAAGAGGCCTCCCACCTTCGCGGCTCCGTTCGGCAACGACGGTTACTTCCAAATCGCGAGCCTGATAGAGAACCTGATCTGTGAAGTCGAGGCCCGGAAACCACTTCCTCGAAGAATCGCGGGCCGGTCCGACAAAAATCTGGGTCACTCCGCTGTTATGCGCGTATTCCACGAGGGCGTCGGCGGGTTTGCGGCTATTTACAACAACCGAATCGATACGGAGCGTTTCAGCGAACCGCAAGTGCCGCTCGACGGCTTGACGTTCCGCTGCCGGAAGAGCGGAGAGATCCTTGCCCGCGGAAACGAAGATGGCCGTGCACTGCGCGTGGAGATAGTCGGCAACGCGGCGGGCCCGGCGCAGCAGCATCGCCGTGGAAGGATCAGAGGTGACATTCACGAGAATTTTCTCGGAACTAGACGCGAGCTGTTCCTTCCTTGCGGTTGCTCGTGCGTCGAGGGCCTGGGCCGTCTGGCGGACGGCGAGTTCTCGGAGAGCGACGAGCGTGGGCTCCTGAAAGAGAGACCGCGATTCCTCCCGCGCCCTTTCCGCAGGATAGATCGCACCGCGATCGAGGCGGTGCAACAGGGCACGCGGCGTGACATCCACTAAGACAACTTCATCGGCCCGCTGAAAGACCCAGTCCGGCACGGTCTCGCGCACGCGGAGTCCGGTGATGTGCCAGATTTGATCGCTTAGGCTGGCGAGATCCTGGACGTTCATTGTTGTAAGGATGCTGACTCCGCCGTCGAGCAAGGCTTGGACGTCTTGCCAGCGTCTCGAGTGCTCCGAACCGGGGGCATTTGTATGAGCAAGGTCATCCACAATGCAAAACTTTGGCGCGCGCTGAAGGATACCGCTCACATCCAGCTCTTCCTTGTAGCTGCCGCGGCAAGCCACGCGGAGAAGAGGAATCATCTCAAACTCTTTGGCTTTTTCCTGTACATCACGGCGCCCTTGCGGCTCCAAGAAACCGAGCACGACGTCCGAGCCGCGGGCCTTCAGTTCGGAAGCGTCCTCCAGCATGCGATAGGTCTTGCCGACGCCAGCGGCATATCCGAGGTAGATTTTCAGATGGCCTCGGCGTGTTGTTTTGTGACTCATGGCGGTCGCTCGCGATCTTTTAGTGTGGAAAAACGCGGACGTCGATCCCTCGCGCCGTCCGGACGAGACGGCTCACAGGGCTGCCGAACATGCGTGTTCCCAAATCCCTCTTTACGCTGTGCCCGACGAAGATTTGAGTGATGGCGTGAGAGCGGGCGTATTGGACAATCGTTTCAATCGCGTCATCGCCCGTGAGGACTTCCACCTGAGCGCCTTCGGAACGGGCTTTTTCGAGACCGCGCTCCAGGGACTTGCGATCGGCATCAGAAAGATTTGGCTGCTTGACGTACACGGCCAACATGTCGCAGTGAAAGCGCGAAGCGTTTTTTCGTGCGGTGGCGATCATGCGGTCAAAATTGGCGCGCGGGGTAAGGCAAATGAGAAGCCGTTCGTGGGCTCCCCAGGTTTGTTCCATTCCGTGCTCGTGAAGGTATCTCTGCAGCCCGGCGTCGATTACCTCGGCCGTGAGAACCAGAGCCATTTCCCGCAGGGCCGTGCGGCGCCCCGGCGCGGACTCCGTGGGCGCGTCAACGATGACGATTTCATCGGCAGTATTCAGAAATTCGCGGGGGATGGTCTGCGTCACGCGCTTGCCCGTTAGCCGCTCGACGGCCTCGCGCTGGTCCTCGATATTTTGCAGGTTCACGGAAGAAACGATAGTGATGCCTGCTGCCAGCAACTCCTCGACATCCTGCCATCGGTGAGGATTGCGGCTGCCTTTCGGATTGTCGTAAGCGAGGCCGTCGACCAGGCAGATTTGGGGCTTGCGGTGAAGGATTGCTGCCACGTCAACGACAGGCACGCCCTTTACGTCGAGAGTCGGAATGACTTCCAGGGTGGTTAGCAACGGCTGCACTTCGGGAGGCACCTTGGGCTGCATCGCCCCGACCACCACGTCCTGCCCGCGCTCTTTGCGCCTTCTGCCCTCATCGAACATGCGAAAGGTTTTTCCAACGCCCGAGGCATAGCCGAGGAAAACTTTCAAACGGCCGCGATTGGAGGACCAGTTTGTATCTGTTTGATTCATGCCCGGCAGATTGTAACCCAAGTAAGCAGATGAGTCTGTCAAGCATAGATTCCGCCGTATAATCGCGCGATGAGCGAAGCGAGTTCGCCAATCTGGAACATCAGGCCCGCAACCCGGCTCGACCGGAAAGAGCCTTATCTTCTGCTGCAACAAGTTGCGCTGTTCGTTCGCGACCAGGAGCGCAGCCTGCGCTTCTTTGTGGACCGCCTCGGGTTCGGCGTACCGCTCGATTATGATGTCCCCGAATTCGGACGATTCGTGTTGGTTGCTCCGCCGGATGGCACGGCGAGAATTTATCTTGTCGCTCCCAAGCCCGATTCAGAAGAGTATGCGCTGGTCGGCAAGGCGCGGCTGATGGTCTTCCTCACGGACAACATCGAAGCGAAATATCGCGAATGGAAAGAGCGCGGCGTGAATTTCGACCGCCCACCGGAGAGAGGCCCTTTTGGAAGCGTGAATACTAGTTTTGAGGATCCCGACGGAAACCGTTTTGCGTTGATTGAGTTCGACGAAGCGTCACGGCTAGTGGAAGAGCAGCGGCAGCGAGTGGAAGAGATGCTCGAAGCTGAGCGGCGGGCGGCGCAAGAGCAAGAGATTGCGCGGCAAGTGCAGGCGAGATTGTTTCCGCAGCGGACTCCGAAGGCGAAGAATCTGGAATATGCGGGAACTTGCTTCCAAGCGCGGCATGTTGGCGGAGATTATTACGACTTTCTGGATTTGGGGCGCGGGCGGCTTGGACTCGTGATTGGAGATATTGCGGGAAAGGGAATGGCCGCGGCGTTACTGATGGCGAATTTGCAGGCGAATTTTCGAAGCCAGTGCGCGATTGCGACGGACGAACCGAAGAGATTTCTGCGCTCGGTGAATCAATTGTTTTACGAAAATACAGCGGACGGAGATTACGCGACATTCTTTTATGCCGAGTATGACGACGCGACGAAAAAGCTGCGCTACGCGAACTGCGGGCACTTGCCGGCGATATTGATGCGAACGGACGGCGCAGTAGAAAAGTTGAGTGCAACAGCGACGGTGCTCGGATTGTTCACGGATTGGGATTGCGAAATTGGGGAGAAAGAATTGAAGCCCGGCGACGTGCTGGTTTTGTACACGGACGGGGTTACAGAATCATTCAATGAGGTACGCGAAGAATTTGGCGAGGAAAGGCTGATCGAAACGATTCGCCGTAACGCCGGCCATTCTCCGCAAGATTGTGTGACGGCGATTGTGGAAGAAGTCGGGCGGCATAATCCACGGGAACGACAGGATGATATCACGTTGATTGTGGCTAAATGCCAATAAAGCGTTTCTCAAATCAGAATCATAGGAAAAAATACAAAAACCCGCATTCTTTAACCCCGGAGGGTGCGGCACCCGCGCGGCTTCCTCGGCCAAATTGGACGGCGGATAGCGCAAGAAATTTTGTCCGGATGTCTATTTCAGCCGTCCCCAAACGACATTATAGATGGAGGCCGAAACACCACAGTGGTATGCCTTTGAGCCCGGCGCGGGCATCGTACCGGATGCGGAAGTGTTTTCCGGCCCTAAAGGACAATGGAAATGGACACGTTTCTTGCACCAATTGAAAAGCCGCAGGGATTGATCAAAAAGCTGGCATACACGCTTTCAAAAAGGCAGTTCGGGAAAGTGCCAACACCGGTGAAAGTGCACTCGGCGAGAATGCCGGCGGCGTTCGGATTGTTCTACGCAAAAATCAGCCAGCTGGATAAGAAGCTGACGCTGCCGCTCGAAACACAGTTTTTGATTCGAGAGATGGTCGCGCGCATAAACGTATGCGAGTTTTGCATGGACATCGGGCGGTCGTTCGTGGTGAAGGCTTCGATGAATGAAGCGAAGTTCGACGCGATTGCGGAGTACAAAACGAACCCGCTTTTTTCCGAGAAGGAACAAGCGGCGCTCGATTATGTGGCGGATTTAACAAAAAACAAAACGGCGAATCCGGAAACGTTTGCTCGGATGGTGAAGCACTGGTCAGAACGCGAAATCTGCGAAATTGTGTGGCTGGTAGCGACCGAGCACGTCTACAACATGACGAACATCGGATTGAACATTCATTCGGACATGCTGTGCGACATCAGCAGGAAGAAAAAAACCTGATCTCGGCGGCTTATGGAAGCCTGCGCCCAGAAATGCAAAACCCGCACCCTTGTAAACCAAAGCGTACGGCGCCCGCTCTGACTTCCTGAGGGGCGGAAAGTGATGGCCCGCTTCGGAAAGCCGGCCCTGCAAAGACAAAGAGAGAGCACTGGCATCCGCGCTCCCGCGATAAGCCGGATCAGCTTAGCGGTCGGTGCCGCCGAGGTTGGTGCGGGGGCCGCGGCGTTTTGTCTTGCTGAGTTCGGATTCCTGGCGCTCGTATTCGGCGAGTTCTTCTTCGGTATACGAAGAATACGAGTCGCGCGCGGCGAACATGGAATTGGTGTGGCTGGCTTCCTTTTTCTTCTTTCGAAGACTGCCGAACTCGCGGCGGACCTGACGAAGGGCGACGTCGATGGCTTTGACTTCCACGAGAAGGTCGCTGACTTTTTCCAGGAAGTCGTGCAGGTGGTAGGGACGCACGACATAGGGGAGCTTGGCGGATTCGAGCGCGTGCGCGTACTGGCTGCCGGTCATGGAAGGAACGATATAGAGAACGCGGAGGCGGCCGCCGTCCTCATGGGCGACGGAAGCGAGCTCGCGAAGGATGGCGAAGACAGGTCCCTGGACATTGATTTGAGAGATGTTGGCGATGACGAGTGACCACTCGGCGCTCTTAAGTTCGCTCATGAGCAGGCCGACATCCTGAAGGACGCGAACGCGCCAGCCTTCGGCGTCGAGGATTTGGCGGAGGGCGGAGGCACCTACGGCATCGTCATCGAGTACAAGGATGCTAACTTGGCGCGGTTGAGGGACTTGAGGAGGGCTCGCCATTTTTGGAGTATAGCGCCGCGGGAAGAGTGCCGAGTGTGAAAAGGGCAAATGGGGAACTTAAGCAGTACCTGTACGAAGGGGCAGGGATATGACTCGCGCAAGAGAACGCGGAGAAGAAGACAGACTTATTGGCCGATGACGAGGCCGGAGCCGGAACGGATTTTTTTGAGGCCGCTGGCATCCCAGAAGACGCGGTTGATGGTGGATTTGCCGGAGGTGTCGTGCGAGGTAAAGAAAATCTGGACACCGTCGCGGGACCATTCGGGTTCAGATGGCAGGAGATTCGAAATGGTGAGCGGGACGCGGCGCTTGGAGCGGATTTCGTAAAAGAAAAGGTCGGCAGCAAGGCCTGTTTTCGGATCTTTGAGTGATGCGGGAGGAGCCTTCATCAGAGAAACTGAAATTATGAGCAAGTCAGAATTTGCGGGGTTGACCCGAACGGAAGCATCGGCGTTCGACTGGAAATCGAGGCCGAGCAAGTCAGGCGCGGAAATGACTTGCGTTGTGCCGCCGTCGTCCGTCAGCCAGAAGAATGAGTTGTTGTTTGCGCCGACCAGAGTGTGGGTGTCCGCCCAGCCATCGAGAAAATTAATCGGCGTGGGAGAGAGCTGCGAAGGCTGCGTGGCGGCAGTGGCGTTCCCGGGAAGAGTCCAAATGTGCCAGACGGAGGAGTCGGACTTAATAAAGGCGATGCGAGAGTCGTCGGGAGACCAGAACGGCTGTTTAAGGAGCCCGCGAATCAATTCGGAAGTTTTGCCCGTCGTGGAATCGTAGAGTTGCAAACTCGCTTCGGGGCCGTTTTCTTCGCGAAGGAAGAGAAGACGCTTGCCGTCGTGTGAGAGTGAAAGCTGAGAGCCCTTAGCCGCGACGAGTTTGGGGACGTCGTTGCGGGCGAGCATGACTTTGCCGGCGGGGTCGAGATAAGCGACAACGACGGGCAGTTTGAAATTGGTGATCGCAGGCGGAGCTGGCTTCTTCTTGTCGGGATCGTCATCGTCGAGATTCTTTTGTTTGAATTCGGGGAACTGGTCGGGAGCGACTTTGGCGCAGCCTTTGAGTGAGCCGATTTGCGCGTGATCAACGGTGACACGGAAAGTGAATTTCGTGTCGGATGTGCCGTCGGTGCACGCTTCGCGGGCTAAATGGACGGCGACCGTGGCTTGCGTTTGGGCATCTCTGGCGCGATAAGTCCAGGCGGAGCCCGTCGTTTCTTGCTCGACTTCGGCGGGCTCGAGGGGAATCGGGGGATATCCGGCGCGCTCAAGGCGTTCTGGTCCTTTCATGCCGAGTCGGAGACTCCATCCGGGTTCGCTTCCCTGCGCGATGAGAAGAATTGGATAGTGGCGAGATTGGGCAACAGGCGGGCCGACTGGCGGTTTGCCCTGGGAAGCTTTCGACTGAGGGGATTGCGGCTCGGCCACTGAAGAAGGAGCTTGGAAAAGAACCGAGGTAGCGGTCAGGCAGATAGACAGAACAGCAAAAATCGCGCGTAGGGTGCGAGTGCGTAAGCTCATTGGCGCTCCGGGAACGAGCCGAAAAAGCTTAAGACGGAAGAGAGAGGGAGTAAAGGCGGAGGTTTTTGGGAGTTGGCGGGAAGGCAAACAGTAAGGAGGGCGCGTTCGAGCGCGCCCTCCTCGGATGGCCGTATTTTGAGCCGCTTTCCTTAGCGGCGCCAGTCGCGGTCATCGTCGTCATCATCTGGATGATAGCGGCGATAAAACCGCGGACCAGTCTCGAAGTCGGCGCGGCAGCCCCGGTCGACCCAAACGCCGCGATCATCGTAGCCCCACGTCTGGCCGAAGACGCAAGGAGCCTCGCTGCGCTGGCGGACTAAACGAATTCCCGCGTAGGTATTCACAGGGCAGCCATGGAAATTGAAGTCGTTAGAAGCGCAATAGAATACATAAGTGCCGCGGTAACGATCGCCGTAGTCGCGAGCTCGAACCGCGAAATCGGCGCGGCAGCCGCGATCGACCCAAATGCTATCTCCCGCAACGCCCCACGTGCGACCGTAAATACAGGCTGATTCGCTCCTTTGGCGAATAAGTTCGACGCCGCCAGATGTGTTGATGGTGCAGAAATGGCGGTCGAAATCATCCGAGGCGCAATAGATTCTGTATGCGTACGGTCCCGGCATGGCGGAGAGGGCGGAGCTGGAGGAGGGCGTCAGCATGGGGAGGAGCAAAACCGCGAAGACGAGACCTGAAAGGGAAATGAGAATTCTTTTCATGGCTACATCCTCCGTACAGTCGGGGACCGGCCTCGCTGGGTGGCGGGCCCTTATTGAGTCAAACACCGAAGGTGTGAGCAGGTTGCGAAGGAAAAAGCAGACAGGCAAAGAAAAGGCGAAATTGTTCTTGACACGGCGAAAGAAAAGCGAAATACTGCCGGGGATCTCCGAGGTGGGCCATGTCGTCAGCATTCTCCGCAGTACTCCCCGCTCCAACCCCTACGCTGTCCCTCTTTCCTGAATGCCCTGAACATAGCCCAAACGCAAGGGCCGCAGAGCTTGCCCAGCTTTGTGAAGGCCCGCGTGGTGAATTGAACGAGCAGGTTGCTGGGGATTGCCCTCCGCAGGAACCAGGCGCACAGGAGCGACCACTCCTTGTGCGTAAAGCCGCTCGAGCGAATGCCACGAAGCTGGTAGGCATTGCCCGCCTCGCCGCATCATCTCCCGCCGCGGAGTCGAAACGGGGCTCCCCGCAAAGGCCGGAGTATTTCGTGCTGCCGGTGCGGTCCATGTTGAACCGGTGCGATTCAAACCGCGTGCCGTTCGAATGGACGATCAATCCTTATAGAGGATGCGAGTTTGGCTGCAAATACTGCTACGCGCGGTACACGCACGAGTACATGGAGTTGGACGCGACGGAGTTTGAGAAGCGCATTTATGTGAAGCAGGGAGCCGAGGCGTATTTGCCGCAGGAGATTGTGCGGAAGTATTCGTATGAGTCGGCGGCTTCGGGAGGAATGGCTCCGGAGCACATTGCGATTGGGACGGCGACGGATCCCTACCAGCCGGCGGAGCGGGAGTATGGAGTTACGCGAGCGTGCCTAGAAGAGTTGGTGAAGCGCGAGGGCTTGAGCATTTCGATTACGACGAAATCCAACCAGATTTTGCGCGATTTGGATTTGCTGAAGAGAATTGCGGAGAAGTCGGCGCTGTTTGTGAACATGACGGTGACGACAGTGCGAAGCAGATTGGCGCGGTTGCTTGAGCCGCGCGCACCGCTGCCAGCCGCTCGGCTCGCGGCGGTGAAGCAGTTGCGCGAAGCAGGGATTTCCGTGGGAGTTTTTGCGTCGCCGCTATTGCCCGGGATTACGGACAGGGAAGGGAATTTGGAAGCAGTAGCCGAAGCGGCGCAGGAAGCAGGAGCGCAATGGTTCACTTCGGGCGTGTTGTTTTTGACGCCGTCGTCGTCGAAGGTATTCCTGCCGTTTTTGCAGGAGAAGTTTCCGCGGCTGGTGCAGAGGTATCGGGAGTGGTACACGCGGAATACTTACGCGCCGGAAGAGTATCGCAAGAAGATTGCGGAGCGCGTGGCGCGATTGCGGGCGAAGCATGGATTCAATGTGCGACCGTGGGATGAAATGAAGCGGCCGGTGTTGCCCGTGGCCCAGATGAAATTGAACTTGGATGGGGCCGAGTGCGGAGCGCTGGAGCGGGCGACGTCTTGCGCTGCGGGATTGAGTTGAAGTTTTTTGGACCGATAGGAATCGGGCGTCAGGATGACAAAATACTCTACGAGTATGAACCAGATACGCCCTAGGGCAAGATGATGCGGGTTTCTTCGCGCTTGAGCTCTTCGGCTTGGGGGAATTGGCCGCGAAGAAATTCGATGAAACGGCGAGAGCGCAGGCGGCCGTTGCTGCGCAGGAGACCCATGCGAAAGAGGAAGATCGCTACGTAGAAGATGTCCTGGTTTTTGAGCGTGTCCATGGTGCCTGCGGCGACTTGCTTTTGGCGAAGATCGTCGAGCATGGCGGTCATCGCGGCGTAGATTTCGCGCTGCACGAGAATGTCTGGAACTCTTTCGTAATAGATCCCTGAAATGAGAGTTTTGTAGGTTTCGGCGAGGGCGCGGAGCGCTGCGAGAACGTCGGGATCTGTTGCGGAAGGCTGCGCCATGCAGGCTTTGGCCGTGGTGAAGGCGAGGGCAGCCACCAAGGGCTGGTGCGTGTGCAGCGTGCCGGGCGGGAGGCGCTCTTCGAGAAATGGCGTGTCGGCGGGAATGGAGCGCTTGTGCTGGTCTTCGTATTTGTGCGCGGTGATTAGGTAAGAGCAGTCCACGGGACAATCGATGGAGACTTCACGTTCCGTACCGCAACAAACCGCGCAGATTTTTTCACCTTTCGCAGGGCAGAAGCGGTCTGCTTTGCGTTTTTCACAGATTGGACAAGACGGCAAGAGTGCTCCCCTGAAAAATCAGGAGTGAAGAATATCGCGCGTTTGTAGAAAAGCAAAATTGACTGAAGCTCAGGCGACGATGACTTTGTCATGGAAACGGCGCGCGGCGATGATCAAGAGGACGGCCCCGATGATGCAAAGGGCAAGGCCGTCTTTCCAGAGATGCGTGATATTGGCGCCGCGGAGGATGATGCCGCGGGTGATGTTGATGTAGTAGGTCGCCGGGATCAGGTAACTGAGCGGGTACAAGAGAGTGGGAATTGTTTCGCGGGGAAAAATGTAGCCAGAGAAAAAGACGCTGGGGAGGATCGGCAGGAATGCAAGTTGCATGGCTTCGGCCTGCGACGCAGCCTTGCTCGAGATAAGAATTCCGAGAGATAGCGCGGCGAAAAGATAGGGCAAAGAAAGAAGCGCGAGCAGGAAAACATTGCCGTGAATGGGAACGAGGAAAACAAAGCGCATGAAGGTGAGGATGAGGCAGAGTTCAAAGAAACCGATGAAAAGATAGGGAAGGAGTTTGCCGAGGAGAAGGCCAAAGGGGCGAACGGGAGTGACGAAGAGCTGTTCAAGCGTGCCGCGTTCTTTCTCGCGAACGATGGAAAACGCCGTGAGGAATGTCGTGACGTTCAGCAGCATGATAGCGGTTAGGCCCGGGAGGAAGAAATTTGGGGAACGCGAATCTGGATTGAAGAGAAGCTTCGGCCGCATGTCGACCGCGAACGAAGAGCGGTCCTGAAGGACGCGGCGAAGAGATTCATCGAGGCCGATCGAAGTGGAGACGTTGATAGCCTGGCCGGCTACCGAAGAATCGGAGCCGTCGATGAGAATGAGGACTTGCGCGCTCATTTGGTGCAGGAGTTTGTCGGAATAGTCGACCGGGATTTTGATCCCGACTCGCGCTTTGCCGGCGATGATCAGGTCGTTGAGGTCGTGATCATTTTCGACGTACTTGATGACCTGAAAGGTGTCGGAGTTTTTGAAGCGGTCGAGAAGCTCGCGGCTTTCGCGCCGGCCGTCGGCGTTGTAAACGACGGTGTTGATCTGGCGAATGTTTGTGTCGATGGCGAAACCAAGAAGAAACATCTGGAGCAACGGCATGGTCAGAGAAAAGAAGAGCGTGCCGGCATCCCGGCGAACATGGAGAGCTTCTTTGTAGAAAACGGCGCCGACACCGCGAAAAATGTTATGCACGGTTGACCTCCAGTTCTGCTTGATGGCGGTAGGTGAGTTCGACAAAAACGTCTTCGAGACTCGGAGCGAGAGGACGGATTTCCGCGACGGCGATGCCGCGATTCGAAAGCGCGCTGCGAAGGTCGTCGAGATTAAGATGATCGTCGATGAGCGCATGAATCGATTGACCAAAGATTGTCGCGCTGCGAATGCCGGAGAGTTCGCGAACGGCGCGAAGAGCGCGAGTGACTTCCGGAGTGGTGATTTCGACTCGCAAAGTTCCTGCAGGCTGGACTTCGGGAAGTTCGCGAAGCGAATTGGGCGTGCCATCGGCGATAAGCTTTCCGTAGTAAATGTAAGCGACGTGGCTGCAGCGTTCGGCTTCATCCATGTAATGAGTTGTGACGAAAAATGTGATGCCGTGGCCTGAGAGTTCGAAGAGCAAATCCCAAAGCTGGCGGCGTGCTACGGGATCGATGCCAGCGGTCGGCTCGTCGAGGAAGAGCAGTTTTGGCTCGTGGAGCATGGCGCAGCCGAGGGCGAGGCGCTGCTTCCAGCCTCCGGAAAGCTTTCCCGCAAGCCTCGTCGTGTAGGGCCCGAGACCATTAAGCTGAACGATTTCGTCCATCCGGCGCTTCAATTTGTCTGGCGGGAGGCTGTAAATGCGGCCGTAGAACGTGAGATTTTCGAGGACGGTAAGATCGTTGTAGAGGCTGAAATTTTGTGACATGTAGCCAATGTGCTCGCGGACTTCTTCGGCGTTGCTGCGGACGTCGAGGCCTTCGACGAATGCGCTTCCACCGCTGAGGGGAAGCAAACCGGTGAGCATTTTGATGACGGTGGTTTTACCGCTGCCGTTTGGTCCAAGAAAACCGAAAATTTCACCTTGCTGCACGCGAAAGCTCACGCCATTGACGGCAGTGAAGTCGCCGAACTTGCGAACGAGATTGTCCGCAACTATGGCGGCGCCGTTCGACGTAGATGGAGGCAGATTGCTCATAGCAGAAGTTTGACGTCGGCGGCCATGCCGGGAAGGACGCGGTGCGACGGATCATCAATGCGGACTTTTACGCCGAAGACTTGATGGACACGCTCTTCGCGGGTTTGCACGTTGCGGGGAAGAAATTCCGCTTGCTGGTTGACTTGCTCGACGAGGCCGTTGAAGGTTTCTTTTTGAAACGGGTCGACGTGAATGTGCGCCTTTTGACCGACACTGACTTTGTACAATTCTGTTTCGGGAACGTAGATGCGGACGTAAATCTGGTCGCTTTCAAGAAGCGTGGCGATGGGCGTGTTCGGCGCGATTAAATCGCCCGGACGAACATCGAGGACTTCGACGATTGCGGCGCTGGGCGCGAGAACCTGGCGCTCCCGGAAGCGGGCTTCCTGGTAAGCGAGATCCGCGTTCGCGGCGGCAACGTCTTCTCTGCGATTGCCACGACGCATTTTTTCGAAATTCGCTTGCGCTTGCTGGTACTTCGCTTCAGACATGGCGATTTCTTCTGGCCGAAAACCGCGCTGCAGTTCATCGAGTTTGTGTTTCGTGTTTTCCCTCGCGGCGAGCGCCATCTTCCAGTTGGCTTCGGCGGTGTCGCGCTGCTGCCTGGAAACGAGGTCTTTTTCGGCAAGAGCCTCGTAGCGTTGAAAATCCAAGTGAGCGCGCATTTCATCGGCATTTGTGCGATCGAAATCCGCCTGGGCGGCAGCGATGTCTTCCTTCCGGTAGCCGCGGAGGTGCATTTCGTAGTCGGCTTTTGCCTGCTCTCGGGCGGCCCGGGCCTCTGCAATTTCTTCCGGGCGAAAACCGCGCTGGGCCTTTTCCGCATTGGCACGCGCTTGCTGCAGGGAGGCTTCCAGCTCTTTGTCGTCGAAGGTGATCAGCGTTTGATTGGGCCGCACTCT
>Ga0126384_10001324_pt1 | contig 14651 bp, 11 predicted proteins | sample PanSoiMetPlot_36_FD_92543 | JGI IMG/M metagenome (GOLD analysis project Ga0126384, IMG submission 92543) | Tropical forest soil microbial communities from Panama - MetaG Plot_36 | ecosystem: Environmental > Terrestrial > Soil > Tropical forest > Bulk soil | place: Panama | collected 2016-02-17 | reverse complement strand
GTCGGACGAAAGTCCGGTGACGGCCGCCGCGCCGGCCTCCAAAAGCGCCTGCCGGTCGATCTTTCCGGTGCCGGTCTTCGGCAGTTCGCGCAGGAATTGGACGATCCGGGGATATTTGTATGGGAGCAGCCTGCGCTTGACGTAGGCCTGCAGCATGCGTGTCGCGTCTTCCGGATTGAAAGCCTTTTGGTTCATCACCACGAACGCCTTCAATGTCATGCGTCGATCCGGCAGTTCGAGCGCCAGAACCGCACATTCGCGCACCATCGGATGCTCCGCGAGGCAGATCTGCACCTCGACTGGATGGACCCATTGTCCGGAGATCTTGACGAGGTCGTCGGCGCGGCCACGGAAGAAATGGAATCCGTCGGCGTCTCGCACGAAACGATCGCCGGTACAGATCCATCCCTCTTCGCGAACGGTCCGCGCGGTCTTCCCCGGACTGTTCCAGTACAGCGGCGTGGCGGAGTGGCCGCGCACCCACAGAACGCCTTCGCGACCGTCCTCGACCTCGTTGCCGTCCTGATCCTTGAGCAGCATTTCGTAACCAGGAACCCGCACGCCCGCCGAGCCCAGCTTCTTGCGTTCGGGCGAATTGGAGAGATAGACGTTCAGCAACTCGGTCGAGCCGAGGCATTCGACGATTTCCAGGCCGGTCATCTGCTGCCAGGCACGAAAGACTTCGCTCGACAGCACCTCGGCGGCCGAGACGGCCAGACGAATCGACGAAAAATCCGCCTGCACCACTTCCGCCGCGTTGGTCAGCATCGTGTAGAGCGTCGGCAGCCCGAAGAAGACGGTTGGACGATAGCGCGTGATCGCGTCAAAAACGGCCGCCGGATTGGGTCTTCCAGGCAGCAGCAATGAAGCGGCCCCGACCGAGAACGGAAAGGTGATCGAGTTGCCGAAACCATAGGAGAAGAAGACCTTCGGCACCGAGAAGCAAATGTCATCGGGCGCGAGCTTGAGGACATGGCGGCCGTAGGACGCATGCGTGTAGGGCATGTCGTGCTGCAGGTGCACGATTCCCTTCGGCTGTCCGGTCGACCCCGAGGAGTACATCCAGAACGCCATCTCGTCTCGGTGCGTGTCGGCGGCCGGCAGCCGGTCGGCGAAGCTCGAAAGCCAGGGCGCGGCACGCCTGACGTCGAGGCCGCCGCCCAATTCTGCCTCGCCGTTCACGATGATGAGTGTCGTGGGCCGGCTGCCTGCGGCCGCCGCAGCGTCGAAGCGCTCGCGGAAGTCGGCCTCCGCGACCGCCACCCGGGCGCCGGAATCGTCGAGATAGAACCGCAGCAGGTCGGGCGGGGTGAGCGGATTGATCATGAGCGGAACGAGTCCCGCACGCACTGCGCCGAAGAATGCGGCGGGATAGACGGGCGTGTCGTCGAGCAGCAGCAGAACGCGATCGCCACGCGTCAGACCGAGCGAGAGCAGCCCATTGCCCCAGCGCACCGCGTCCGCGCACAGCTGTGCATAGCTCCACGGCCCTGAAGGCCCGGTGACGGCCAGTCGGGCGCCGCGTCCCGCATCAAGATTGCGAAACAGGACGTCGCTCGCATTGTAGCGTTGAGGGACATCGAAGCCGATCTCTCGGACGCCCGCGCTATTCCATGGGACGTCATCGGCGATCCGGTATGCGTGGGCTGCAGCGTCCTCGTCCGGCGGTGTCGGAGCGAGCGGGCGTCGCGCCCGCAATTGAGTACCGCCATGCTGCTCGCCAAAAAACTTATCCACGGCAGCCTTCTCCATAAGGCTAGCCCCGTACATCTGCCGCTACCAAGTCCAAACGGATGGAACTGATGTTTCGTTCCGGCGCCGGATCGCCTGCAGCAAGTACGTTGTGTTCGTCCGCCGACAATTAACGCGATGCGTAGACTCGAGCATGCTTGCGCCGCGAAGACCGCAAGTCGCCGGAACCAACGCAGGACGGAGGGTTTCTAATCTCGGGATAGAAAGGACGAAATCGTCATGTCACGCCTTTTTCCGATGCTGATCCTGTCATTGAGCATGTTGCCTGCGGCGGTCGCAGCTCAGACGATGCGCGGCGGCGATTACGATCAGTCGCCCCGGGTGCAGGGCCACCGCGGAACGATGCACCAGCAGCGCGCATGCCGTTCCGACGTGCTCCGTTATTGCCGCGACCTGCAGGACGAGGGCGACGAAGCAATGGCGGACTGCCTGCGCGAGCACGTCCGCACCCTCAGTCCCGCCTGCCGCCAGTCCTTGGCAGCCGGTCGATAGGCGGATTGAGCTTCGCGCGGATCGCGCGACGACAGGCTCCCGCGTCGCCGAAGACGCCCGGCCGGCATTGTTCGCCGGCCGGTCACTTTGCGGCTTCCCGAGCCGAACGCACGCCGGAGTCGGCGCGACGTGATGCGAAAGGGCGGTGAGACATATGGTGCGTTCGCCGACCGTCCGCCTCGTCGATGTCTGTATCCGCCGTCCCTGGTTGACCGTGGCGCTCGCTCTTGTGTTGACGGCGCTGGCGGGCGCCTACAGCGCACGCCACTTCGCCATCAACACCGACGTTCACGCGCTCATCTCGCCAGACGTGCCTTGGGCCCACCGCGCGCTCGCCTATGCGAGAGATTTTCCGCACAAGGATATTCTGGTCGTCGTCTCGGCGCCCACACCGGAGGGCGCCGATCAGGCAGCCGCGCGGCTGGCGCAGGCGCTGGCGGCACGGCCGGATCGATTCCGGGCAGTCAGCCAACCCGGAAGCGACGATTTCTTCGAGCGAAACGGACTCCTGTTTCTGACGCTCGATGACGTGAAGCGATTGAGCGAAGGCTTGATCCGGGCCGATCCTCTGCTCGGCACCTTGGCGGCCGATCCAAGCCTGCGCGGCGCGCTCGACGCGCTCTCGCTCACCCTGATCGGCGTGCGACGGGGTGAAGCCCGCCTCGACGACCTGGTGCGCCCGATCAACATGGCCAGCGAGGTCGCCGAGGCGTCGCTCGCCGATCGCCCGGCAAGCTTTTCCTGGCGCGTTCTCGCGAGCGACAGATCCGCCGATGCGCGCGATCTGCGGCGCTTTCTCCTGGTCGATCCCGTGCTCGATTTCACCAACGTCCAGCCCGGGCGAGCCGCGCGCGAGGCGATCGCGCATGTTGCATCGGATATCATGCCCAAGGACGACCAGGTCCAGGTGCGCCTGACCGGGCGCATTCCGATGGAGGACGACGAGTTCGGCACGGTCAAGCGGAACGCGGGCATCAACGCTGCGCTGACGACCGTAGCGGTGCTCGTCATCCTCTGGCTGGCGCTGCGCTCATTCCGAATCATCTTCGCGGTTGCGGTCAGCCTGTTCGTCGGCCTGATCATTTCGACGGCGGCGGGGTTGCTTGTGGTCGGCGCGCTGAACATGATTTCGGTGGCCTTCTTCGTGCTGTTCGTCGGGCTCGGCGTCGATTTCGGGATTCAGTTCAGCGTACGCTATCGGGCGGAGCGGCGTGAGCATGCGGACCTGCGGGCGGCCTTGCGCAGCGCAGCGCTGAAGGCGGGCCGTCCGTTGGCGCTCGCGGCCGTCGCGACCGCCGTCGGTTTCTCGTCGTTCATGCCGACCGCCTATCGCGGCCTCTCCGAGCTTGGAGAGATCGCGGGCATGGGAATGATCGTGGCGTTTGTCACCAGCGTGACGCTGCTGCCCGCATTGCTGGCCATTCTCCGTCCGCCTGGCGAACCGCACGCAGTCGGCTTTGCCTCCCTTGCGCCGGTCGATCGCTTTCTGGAACGTCATCGCATCCCGGTCGTCGTCATCACGATTGTGGCGGTGCTGGCGGCCGCGCCTCTGCTCATGTTCCTGCCCTTCGACTTCAACCCGCTCCATCTGCGAAGCACCACGACCGAATCCGTGGCCACCTATCTGGAGCTGCGAAGCGATCCGCTCGTCGGCGCGAAAGCGGTCGACATCGTGGCGCGCGACCTGCCGGCCGCGAAGTTGACGGCGCGGCGGATCGCGGCGCTGCCGGAAGTGGCACAAGCGAAAACGCTCGAGGACCTCGTTCCCACCGAGCAGGATGAGAAACTGAAGCTGATCCGCACCGCGGCGACAAAGATCGATCCCTCCTTGAATCCCGACGAAATTCCGTCCCCGCCGAGCGACCAGGAGACGATCGAGGCGCTGTCCGCGACGGCGGCCGATCTGGCCAAGGTGGCGGGCAATCAAAAGGGCGCAGGGCCGGACGCGGCGAGGCGCCTATCCGGCCTGCTGACCCGGCTCGCGGAGGGCAGCGCCGCGATGCGGGCGCGGGCCGCAGCGGCCGTCGTAGCGCCGCTGCGGTTCTCGCTTGATCAACTGCGCAGTGAGCTGCAGGCGCAACCGGTTTCGCTCGAAACGCTTCCACGCGACCTCGTGCGCGATTGGACGACGCCCGACGGCCGGGCGCGTGTCGAGGTCCACGCCAAGGGCGATCCCGACGACACCAGCACGCTAAGGACCTTCGTCAACGCGGTCCTGGCCGTCGAGCCGACCGCAACCGGGCCCGCGGTCGAGCTGGTCGAGGCGGGCAATACGGTGGTGCACGCCTTCATTCAGGCCGCCGTCTTCGCGCTGGTCGCGATTTTCGTGCTGCTGTGGATCACGCTGCGCCGGCTCGTCGACGTGCTGCTGACGCTCGTGCCGCTGCTGGTCGCGGGCGTTGTGACGCTGGAGCTGTGCGTCGTCCTCGATCTGCCGCTGAATTTTGCCAACATCATCGCGCTGCCGCTGCTGCTCGGGGTCGGCGTCGCATTCAAGATCTACTACATCGTGGCCTGGCGGGCAGGCAGAACCGCGCTGCTGCAATCGAGCCTGACCCGCGCGGTGCTGTTCAGCGGCCTGACGACCGCCACCGCGTTCGGCAGTTTGTGGCTGTCCAGTCATCCGGGTACGTCGAGCATGGGCAAGCTGATGGCGCTCGCTCTGGTCTGCACGATGGCGGCCGCCGTGTTGTTCCAGCCGGCCCTGATGGGCCCGCCGCGAAAACAAGCGCAGTGACGCCGTACACGGGCACTCTGGAGCACCGGCGGGCGAGCCTGCGCGCTGAACTGGTGCGCCTCGCTGCGCGCTGGTTGATCAAGTATCGCAGCCGTCACGCCACTCTCGAGCAGGTGCGCAAGCGCATGCGCGCGCTCGACGCGGTCACGCCGGCTCCTCCCGCGGGGACCAGGACGGAGACGATCGACGCGGGCGCGGTCAAGGCGCATCGCATCACCACCCCGACGTCGCGACCCGGTCGGCACGTGCTGTTCCTGCACGGCGGCGGATACGCCACGGGGTCGTCCGCGGCCTACCGGCACTTCACGTGGCGGATCGCGTCGGCGGCCCGCGCCCACGTGGTCGCGATCGATTATCGGCTCGCGCCCGAACATCCCTTCCCGGCGGCGCTCGACGACGCCGTTTCAGCCTATCGCTGGCTGCTGGCGAACCATGCCCAGCCAAGCCAGCTCGCGGTCATCGGCGATTCCGCCGGCGGCGGACTGACATTCGCGCTGTCGCTGCGGGCCGCTGACGAAGGGCTGCCGGTTCCCGCCGCGATCGTCGCGCTCTCGCCATGGACCGATCTCGCCCTGACCGGCCGCTCCCTCAGACGCAACGTGAAGGCGGATCCGCTGATGAACCTTGGCAGCGTCGCCATGTACGCCAGGTACTATCTCGCCGGAACGGATCCGCGCACGCCCTATGCGTCGCCGCTCTATGGCGATCTGCGCAAGACTCCGCCGACGCTGATCCAGGTCGGCAGCGACGAAGTCCTGCGCGACGACGCCGTGCGCATGGCCGACAGGCTTCGCGCCCTCGGACGCCACGTCGAACTGGAGATATGGCCGCGCATGCCGCATGTGTGGCATCTGTTCGTGCCGATCCTGCCGGAGGCACATCGGGCCATCGCACGCATCGGCGCGTTCCTGGAGACGCGGCTGTGACGGCGGTCCGATCCGCCGCACATGCATGCGGCGAACCGGGGCTGTTTCAAATGCGCTCGGCCCGCCGCGTCAGTGGCCAGCGGCAACGTGGGCGCCGGCACCCCACACATAGATGCAGGAGAACAGGAAGAGCCACACCACGTCGACGAAGTGCCAGTACCACGCCGCGAACTCGAAGCCGAGATGCTGGGTGGGCTTGAACTGCCCCGCGAGCGCGCGGATCAGGCACACGATCAGGAAGATCGAGCCGACGATGACATGGAAGCCGTGAAAGCCGGTCGCCATGAAGAAGGTGGCGCCGTAGATGTTGCCTTTGAAGTCGAACGCCGCGTGGCTGTACTCCCACGCCTGCACGCACGTGAAGGTCAGCCCGAGCGCGATCGTGCAGATCAGCCCCCACTTGAGGCCCTCCCGGTCGTCGTGCAGCAGCGCGTGGTGTGCCCAGGTGACGGTCGTGCCCGAGGTCAGCAGGATCAGCGTGTTGAGCAGCGGCAGATGCCAGGGGTCGAAGGTCTCGATGCCCTTGGGCGGCCAAACGCCGCCGATGAAGGCGTCGCGCGCCACCTGGTGGACGTCGGTCGGAAACAGCGCGGTGTTGAAATAGGCCCAGAACCAGGCAACGAAGAACATCACCTCCGAGGCGATGAAGAGGATCATTCCGTAGCGGTGCGAGATCTGCACCACGCGCGTGTGATGTCCTTCCTTGTCGGCCTCGCGCACCACGTCGCTCCACCAGACGAACATGGTGTAGAGCACGCCGAGCACGCCGACGAAGAATACGCCCGGCGCGAACGTGAACGAATGATGCATCCACGTGATGGCGCCGACCGCCATGATGAATGCCGATATCGACCCCACGGCCGGCCACGGACTCGGGTCGACCAGGTGGTAGTCGTGATGCTTGGCATGAGCCTCGGCCATTTGCGTCGTCTCCGTCGTCCCTTCATGCGCGGTCGTCGCGGACCGCTCTCTCCTGATCGTCTGTCAGAGCTTTTGGCCCGGGTCCGGCAGCGCCGCGCTGTCCGCCCCCGCGGGCTGCGCGTCGCGTACCGGATAGAACGTATAGGACAGCGTGATGGTGTTGAGGTCGTTCTGGTCGGAATCCGTGACGAGTTTTGGATCGACGAAGAACACCACCGCCATCTCGCGCTTCTCGCCCGGCTTGAGCCGTTGCTCGGTGAAGCAAAAGCAGTTGATCTTGGTGAAATAGGCGCCCGCCGTGGTGGGCGTCACATTGTACGCCGCCTGGCCGGCGGTCGGCCGCGCAGATTCGTTGGTAACCGTATAGTAGATCGTCGCAACCTCGCCGATCCTGAGATCGACCGAATTGACCTCGGGCGTGAACCGCCACGGCAGCCCGGGCCCGACATTGGCGTCGAACCGGACCGTGATCCGACGGTCGAGCACCCCCGCCGGCGCCACGCTCGCGACCTGGGTCGTGCCGCCGAAACCGGTGGTGCGGCAGAACCAGGTGTAGAGCGGCACCGCCGCATAGGACATGCCCACCATCAGCGCGACGAAGACGCCGCAGCCGGCGGCGACCGCGAGGTCGCGCCCGCGCTTTCCTGTCGGCCGGCTCGATGCGTCGTTCATCGTCGAAGTGTCCTCACAGCGGCCGATTCAACACGCCCGGCCCGAGCTTGACGATGGTGAGCACGTAGAACAGCAGCACCAGCGCCCCGAGCGCCAGGGCAATCGCGATCGATCGCGCGCGGCGCCGGCGCTTCTGCTCCTCGGTGAGCACGATGCCGTTTTCGTCATCTTGCTGCATACGGTCATCCGTCGCTCACACGCTCCGGCCGAGCAGATGGCCGAGCCGATCGTCGGCCAAGAGCACCGCGAAGAGGACGAACAGATAGAGAATCGAGAAGGCGAAGAGCTGCTTCGCCGCCACGACCCCGCTCTCGCGCCTGACCTGGATCGCCAGCACCACCATGCCGGCGCCGGCAGCGAGGGCGACCGCGCCGAACAGCGTGCCCGCATAGCCGGCGAGCCAGGGCGCGATGCCGAGCGGCGCGAGCACGAACGAATAGATGAGGATCTGCCGCCGCGTCTCGGCCGGGCCAGCGACCACCGGCAGCATCGGAATGCCGGCGCGCGCATAGTCGCCCGCGCGCCACAGCGACAGCGCCCAGAAGTGCGGCGGCGTCCAGAAGAAGATGATGAGAAAGAGGAGCAGCGACTCGACGCCGATTCCGCCGGTCGCGGCCGCCCAGCCAATCATCGGCGGGAACGCGCCGGCGGCACCGCCGATCACGATGTTCTGCGGCGTCGACCGCTTGAGCCACATCGTGTAGATCGCAACGTAGAAGAAGATCGTGAAGGCCAGCAGACCCGCCGCCAGCCAGTTGGTCGCAAGACCGAGCACCGCGACCGCGCCGACCGCGAGCGTCGCGCCGAAGCCGAGCGCCTCGCCCCGCCTCACGCGGCCGGCCGGGATCGGCCGGTCGGCGGTGCGCGCCATGACGGCATCGACGTCGGCGTCGTACCACATGTTGAGCGCGCCGGCCGCACCCGCCCCGACCGCAATGCACAGCAGCGCCACAAACCCGATCACCGGATGGAGATGCCCCGGCGCCACCGCGAGCCCGACCAGCGCCGTGAAGACGACGAGCGACATCACCCGCGGCTTCATCAGCGCCAGATAGTCGCCCACGTCCGCGAGGCTTGGCTCGACGCGGGCGTCGGCCGGGCGGGCGATATCGGCTCCTTCGGTGATCAGGGACATCTTCGTCAGGTCTATCTCGTCGGTTGGTCGCGCGACGCGTCACTTGATGCGCGGCAGCACCTCGAACTGGTGGAACGGGGGCGGCGATGACAATGTCCATTCGAGGGTGGTCGCGCCCGGCCCCCACGGATTGTTGGCGGCCTTCTCCTTGCGGACGAACGCGACGATCATGCCGTAGAAGAAGATCAGCAGGCCGAATCCCGAGATATAGGATCCGATCGACGAAATGTAGTTCCAGTGGTGGAACGCCTCCGGATAGTCGACGATGCGGCGCGGCATGCCCGCGAGCCCGAGGAAGTGCTGCGGGAAGAAGATCATATTGACGCCGACGAATGTCACCCAGAAGTGCCACTTGCCGATCGTGTCCGAGTACATGTAGCCGGTGATCTTCGGGAACCAGTAGTACCAGCCGGCGAAGATGGTGAAGACGGCGCCGAGCGACAGCACGTAGTGGAAGTGCGCGACGACGTAATAGGTGTCCTGCAGAATGCGGTCGACCGACGCATTGGCGAGCACGACACCGGTGACGCCGCCGATCGTGAACAGGAAGATGAAGCCGATCGCCCACAGCATCGGCGTCTTGAACTCGATCGAACCGCCCCACATGGTGGCGATCCACGAGAAGATCTTCACGCCGGTCGGCACCGCGATCACCATGGTGGCGGCGACGAAGTAGGCCTGGGCGCCGGTCGACATGCCGACCGTGTACATGTGGTGGGCCCACACGACGAAGCCGATGCCGCCGATCGCGACCATGGCGTAGGCCATGCCGAGATAGCCGAACACCGGCTTGCGCGAGAACGTCGCCACGATCTGGCTGACCATGCCGAATCCCGGCAGGATCAGGATGTAGACTTCGGGGTGGCCGAAGAACCAGAAGAGGTGCTGGAACAGCACTGGATCGCCGCCGCCGTCGGGGCTGAAGAAGGTGGTGCCGAAGTTGCGGTCGGTGAGCAGCATGGTGATCGCGCCGGCCAGCACCGGCAGGGCGAGCAGCAGCAGGAACACCGTCACCAGGATCGACCATACGAACAGCGGCATCTTGTGCAGCGTCATGCCGGGCGCGCGCATATTGAAGATCGTGGTGATGAAGTTGATGGCGCCGAGGATCGAGGAGGCGCCGGCGAGGTGCAGCGACAGGATGGCGAAATCGACCGCGGGGCCTGGATGGCCGGTCGTCGATAGCGGCGCGTAGATGGTCCAACCGGCGCCGACGCCGGGCGAGCCCGGCTCGCCTTCGACGAACGCCGACGTCAGCAGCAGCGCGAATGAGGCGGGCAGCAGCCAGAACGAGATGTTGTTCATGCGCGGGAACGCCATGTCGGGCGCCCCGATCATCAGCGGCACGATCCAGTTGCCGAAGCCGCCGATCATCGCCGGCATGACCATGAAGAAGATCATGATCAGGCCGTGCGCGGTGGTGAACACGTTGAACTGATGCGACTCGTGGAAGATCTGGATGCCCGGGTTCATCAGCTCGGCGCGGATCGCGATCGACATCAAGCCGCCGATCACGCCCGCGAAGATCGCGAACACGAGGTACATCGTGCCGATGTCCTTGTGGTTGGTCGAGTAGACGAACCGCCGCCATCCGGTCGGATGCCCGTGATCGTGGTCATGCGTGTCGCTGGCTGTCGCGTGCGTTGCCATGTGATCCTGGTCCTTCGACTTCTCGACGCTTGCCTTCAAGCTGTTGCCGTGGCGGCTCCTGCGCCTGCGCGCGGAGCGCCTCTGTCACTCCGGGGTCGCCGCCGCGACGGTGGTCGGCCCGTCCGCGCGCGCGTATTTCTTCTTCGCCTCTTCGACCCAGGCGGTGAATGCCTGCTCGCTGACGACCCGCACCGCGATCGGCATGAATGCGTGGTCCTTGCCGCAGAGCTCGGAGCACTGGCCGTAGTAGACGCCTTCGCGCTCGGCCTTGAACCAGGTCTCGTTGAGGCGGCCCGGAATGGCGTCGATCTTGATGCCGAACGACGGCACCGCGAAGGCGTGGATCACGTCGGCGCCTGTGACCTGAACGCGCACCACCTTGTTGACCGGCACGACGAGCTCGTTGTCGACCGCGAGCAGGCGGGGAACGTCGGCCTTCGGATCCTTGTCGGTCTTCGCCCTGCGCTCCTTGTCGCTGAGCATCAGCGAGTCGAACTCGAACTTGCCGTTGTCCGGATAGCTGTAGCTCCAGAACCACTGCTTGCCAGTGGCCTTCACGGTGAGGTCGGCCGGCGGGGTATTGAGCTGGAAGAAGAGAAACTTGAATGACGGGATCGCGATCGCCAGCAGGATCATCACCGGGACCAGGGTCCAGAGGATCTCGAGGGCGGTGTTGTGGGTTGTGCGCGAAGGCGTCGGATTGGCGCGCGCATTGAACTTCACCACCACGATCGTCAGCAGCGCGAGCACGAACAGCGCGATCACCGTGATGAACACGAGCAGGTAGTTGTGGAACCAGACGATGTCATCCATCACCGGCGTGGCGGACTGCTGCGGGCCGATCTGCCAGTCGGAAGGCTGGCCCATCCCGGCCCACGCGGCACCCGCACCGATGAACGCCATCACGGCAACCGCCGCTGCGACGTAAAGTCGGGAAATGACCTGCATCGTCGTTCGTGCTCCTTCGACGAATGGCGGCCGTCACCGGCCTTTTGGCGCACCGTATACTTGAGGCTGGTGCGAATTTGACGAGCCGCTGCGACCCAGAGACGCATTGGCGAGCTTCCGGCGCGCATGGGGCAGCACGCCCGGGGCGAAACCCGCGCTTCTCAAACCACAATTCCGCCCTACTCGCAATGTGCCTCATCGCATGACGCGCGGGATCATCCCGGGGCTGCAGGAAAGCTCGAATCCCACGGCAAATGCGCAGGATTCAGGCACCCGCCGCGCCGTCCCGCATTCTTGACACGAAGGCCCGGTCCTGTAGGTCAGGCCCAGCTTCGGCGTCCAAAGGCGATTCGGTCACGCGTCGGATTTCCGGCCGGACGACGATAGCCAACGAGGACACGGGACGATGGCTGATTTCCGCGAGGGCGCACCACCGACCGCCGCACGCACAGCCGTGATCGCGATCGCCACCCTGCTTGCATGCCTGGTCGGATCGACAGTGGCCGCCTCGGCGCAGGGCGCCGTCCGTTCGGTGCACGGGGACTGGCAAATCCGCTGCGAGACCCCGCCCGGCGCACAGAGCGAGCAATGCGCCCTGTTTCAGAGCGTGGTTGCCGAGGATCGCGCCAGCGTCGGCATCACGGTCTTGGTGCTCAAGACCGCCGACCAGAAGACGCGCCTCATGCGGGTGCAGGCCCCGCTCGGCGTGCTGCTGCCGGCGGGACTCGGCCTCAAGGTCGACAATGTCGATGTCGGCCGCGCCGGCTTCGTGCGCTGCCTGCAGCGCGGCTGCTACGCCGAGGTCGTAATGGACGACAACCTCATCAAGCAGTTGCGCAGCGGCCAGACCGCGACCTTCTTCATCTTCCAGACCCCCGAGGAGGGCATCGGCTTTCCCCTCAGCCTGAAAGGCTTCGGCGAGGGCTACGACAAGCTGCCCTAGACTCAATCCCCGGCTCCGCCCCGTTCGCAACCGCCGCGCGCTCGCTGGCAGCCTCCCCGGCGCACGACTACCATGCGGGCGACGTGACGAAACGGGAGGTCGCTAGGTGAACGTGGGCTTTGTCGGACTTGGCGCCATGGGTCGGCTCATGGTGCGCCGCCTGCTGGCGGCCGGGCACCGCGTCACCGGATGGAACCGCTCGCCCGGCAAGGCCGAGGAGCTGATCGCCGGCGGCATGGGCTGGGCCGCCAGCCCCCGCGCGGTCGCGCAGGCATCCGAGATGGTGATCTCGATCGTGACCGATGCGGCCGCCGTGCGGGCGGTCGCGCTCGGCGACGACGGCGTTCTCGCCGGGCTTGCGCGCGGCGGCCTCTTCATCGACATGAGCACGATCGCGCCGGATGCGAGCCGCACCGTCGCGGCCGAGTTCGCCAAAGCGGGTGCGACCATGCTGGACGCGCCGATCTCGGGCAGCCCGGTGACGGTCGAGCAGGGCAACGCGTCGATCATGGTCGGCGGCGAGCAAGCCGCCTTCGAGCGCGCCAAACCGGTGCTGCTCGCGATCGGACCCAAGGTGACCCGCATCGGCGAGAACGGCCTCGCCTGCCAGATGAAGATCGCAGTCAACCTGCTTCTGATGGTTGAGGTGATCGCGTTCGGCGAGGCAATCGCCCTGGCCGAGAAGGGTGGCGTTGCGCGCGGCGTCGCGGTCGACGCCGTGCTCAAGAGCGTCGCGGCTTCGCCGGTGCTGGGCTATCGCGGCCCGTTCATCCTCGATGGCAAGATGCCGGACGTGCCGCTCGCCGACGTCACGCTGCAGCAGAAGGACATGCTGCTCGCGCTCGAGCTCGGCCGCAAACTCGGCAGTCCGGTGCCGCTCGCGGCGGCCGCCAACGAGATGATGAATGCCTGCCGCGGCCTCGGCATCGACCACCGCGACTTCGTGACCGCGCACGAGGTTTATCGTCGGCTGGGCGGACAGTCGAGCTGACGCCCCGCCCGCTGCGGCCGGCCGTCAGCGCGTGACGCTCTGCTCGGCGGTCGCCGGCGCGAGCATGAGCAGCGCCTCGTAGGCATCGACCAGCCCGGCGCCGAATTCGTCGTCGCGCCCGTGCGACCCGAGGTCCTTCGCGGTGCGCATCAGGATCGCCTGGACCTGCTCGGGCGTGAGCGTGGGGTTGCGGTCGATCAGCAATGCCGCAAGTCCGCTCACGTGGGCGGTCGCGACCGACGTTCCGGTGGTGAAGCCATAGGCCGCATTGGGCGTCGCGACCATGATGTCGACGCCCGGCGCCGCAACCGACACGTAGGCCCCGTGATTGGCGACCTTCAGCAGCCGATCGTCGATATCCGTGGCCGTCACGGCGATCACTTCCGGATAGGCAGCCGGGTAATCCGGCGCCGCCTGCGGGCCGTCATTGCCGGCTGCGGCGACCAGCACCAGGCCCTTCTGCCGGACCGACGTGATCATCTCGTGCAGCTTTGGGTCAGCCGGCCCTACGAAGCTCATATTGACCACCCGCGCGCCCGAATTGGCGATCCACTGCAACCCGTCGAGCACGCGCGTGGTCGTCGCCTGCGCACCCGAGCTTGCGCCGTCGAAGGCGCGCACCGCGAGGATGTGCGCGGCCGGCGCGACGCCGAGGAGCCGGCCATGCGCCGCAATCGCGCTCGCCATGGCGGTGCCGTGCTCGTGCGGTAGCGGCGCGCTCTTGACGGCGTCGAAGCTCCCGGTGACGACGCCGCGCAGCTCGGGATGCGTCGTGTCGATCGCCGAATCGATCACGGCGACCAGCGCCCGGCTTCCGCTCGCGAAGGCATGCGCCTGCGAAAGATGCAGCTTGGCGACCACGTATTGGGCGGGATCGCCCGTCGCCGCGCCCTGCCCGGCATCCTGCAGCGCATAGAGATAGTTCGGCTGCACCGCGCCGACGCGGGCGTCACCCTGCAGGCTGCCGACCACCGTCGGCACGGCGCGCCGATCGGTGATGCGGAACCGGTAGAGCACGGTATTGATGAGCGGCAGCCGGTGGACGCCAAGCAGCGCCAAGCGCTGGCCCTGGGCGAAACCGATAATCGCCTGCGACGACACGCTGGCCGCAAAGCTCACCAGAACCTCGTCGGGAACGAAACGTCGCTCGTTGGCGGCGGGCACGCCGCCGCCGGCAGCTCCGCCACCGCCCGCTGGCGGTCCGACCGATCCCGATGGAGGAACGTTGGCAAGGCCGACCGGCGCCGTTGGCCCGACCGGCGCGGTTGGGACGACCGGCAGCCCGCCGACGATTGGCCGGTGCGGCCAATGGGGCCAAGTCGGATGGCGCGGCGGATTATCACCGCGCGGCGGGTTGTCGCCGCGTGGCGGGTTGTCCCCACCTGGCCGCGCGATGCGCCAGCGCCGCCCCGCGTTTGTGTCGGATCGGCCGGTGCGCACGACGACGCGGCCGCGGACCGGCGCACGGAAGGTCTGGCCGCGGT
>Ga0126384_10001323_pt1 | contig 14652 bp, 18 predicted proteins | sample PanSoiMetPlot_36_FD_92543 | JGI IMG/M metagenome (GOLD analysis project Ga0126384, IMG submission 92543) | Tropical forest soil microbial communities from Panama - MetaG Plot_36 | ecosystem: Environmental > Terrestrial > Soil > Tropical forest > Bulk soil | place: Panama | collected 2016-02-17 | reverse complement strand
GGATGCGGGGGCCGAGCGCAAGCCGAACCGTATTGGGGCGCGCCAGCAGCATCTCGCGCTCCTCAGCCGCAAACCCGCCTTCCGGTCCGATCAGCACCGCGAGCGCGGAGGCGCCCTTCGCGGCTGCGAGCGCAGCCGCCGGGTCGGCGACCGGCGCCTCCTCGTCGCAGAACACCAGCAGGCGTTCCGGCGCCACCGCGGCGAGCGCACGGGCGAGCGGCGCCGGCTCGACCACCTCGGGCAGCCGCAGCACGCCGCATTGCTCGGCCGCCTCGATCGCGTTGGCGCGCATGCGCGCAATATTCACGCGCTCGGCCTGGGTATGCCGCGTGATCACGGGTGCGAGGCGCGCGACCCCCATCTCGACCGCTTTCTGAACCATGTAGTCGAGCCGGCCGCGCTTGAGCGGCGCGAACAGATAATGCAGGTCGCCGCCCGCGGTCTGCGGCCGCGTCTGCGCGCCCAATTGCAGCGCCAGCGCGCGCTTGCCAGCCGCCTCGAGCCGGCCCTCCCATTCGCCATCGCGGCCGTTGAATACGAGCACCTGCTCACCCGGCTTGAGCCGCAGCACGTCCTTGAGATAGTGGGCCTGCGGCGGCGCCAGCGCGATCGCCGCCCCCGCCGCCAGGGGCTGGTCCACATAGAGGCGCGGGCTGACGAAATCGTAGCGGGGCATGGGTTCGGTTCGAACAGGTTTCCGCTTCGGAAATCCGGGTTTAGCGGCGGCTTGCCGCGGCCGCCAGGGGTTGCCGCGGTATCGCCGAAATCGCAGGATTGTTAATGAGTCGAACGAATGATCCGGTCGGAACGCGGGTAGGGAGACGACCGCCATGTTCACCGGGCGCGCCCAGGCCGTCGCGCTCGCCATGTTGGCGACGTCGGGCTTCGTTGCCCAGGCGCAGACCCAGCCCTGGCCCAGCGATGCGCCGAAGGAGTTGTGGCATCCGACGCCGGGGCAGGAGTGCGCGCACAAGTTCAGAGAGTATCAGCAGGAGGTCGAGCCGCGTGCCAAGGCCCGTCAAGGCCGTCAGTGAGCGAAAGGCCGCGCGCCCGGAGCTGTGCCGGTTGCTGACCGACTATTCGACGGCCGAAGCCGCGTGGCTTAGGTTCGTGGACGACATGGCGAGATGCGGCCTGTCCAAGGAACGCATCGAGCAGATTAGGAACGCGCACATGGTACGGCGGAGGCCAACAAGCGACTGTGCGCCGCCCCCGAAAACGGCGTCCCGAAGCTATACGACCCGGAAGACGGCGCACCACGGCGCGGGAAATATTTGCGAATCTCCGAGAGATGACCGTCATGACACACAAACGTAGCCTGGCTTTGGCAATCGCCATGGTGGCCGCATCCGCGGTCGCGGCGCGCGCCCAGACGCTCCCGTGGCCGAGCGACCGGCCGCAGGCCCCAGGGCAAGCCCCCTGGCCCACCAATGCGCCAGCGCCAGCGCCCACCATGGCGCCGGGGCCGGCAGGTCCGCCGATGGGCCCACCGATGGGGCAGCCCATGCAGCCCATGGGGCAGTCGATGGGGCCGCCGGCGATGAATGCCACCCAGCAGGAATGCCTGCACAAGTTCACCGAACTTCGCCAGGACGTCGAGAAGCACGCGCTGGCCGCGAAGGGCGGCGCCGACAAGCACGTCAGCCGCGAGGAAATGTGCAAGCTGGTCACCGCCTATTCGGGCGCCGAGGCCAAGTGGCTCAAGTACTCCGACGACAACATGACGCGGTGCGGCATTCCGAAGGACGCCATCGAGCAGATCCGGGGTGTGCATCTGCGTACGGCCGATGCCCGCAAGCGGGTGTGCGCGGCCGGTCCGCAGGCCGGGCCCGCGGCACCGCCCACCCTCTCCGAGGCGCTCGGCACCATGAAGCTGCCGAGCCAGGAAACGGAGAAGCGCAAGCCCGGCGGCGGCACGCTCGATACGCTGACGGGGAACACGTTCTCGCGATGAACGCGGCGTCCGGACGGGTCGCCGACTCGACCGGCAACTGGGTCGACGGCCTCGCGCCCGGCTGGATGCGGCCCTATCTGCGGCTCGCGCGCTTCGACCGGCCGATCGGCGCGTGGCTGCTGCTGCTTCCCTGCTGGTGGTCCGCGGGCCTCGCCGCGATCGCGGCCGGCGCGGCGCTTCCCAATCCCGCGCATGTCGCCCTGTTCTTCGTCGGCGCCTTCGTGATGCGCGGCGCCGGCTGCACCTGGAACGACATCGTCGACCGCGAGCTCGACGCCCGCGTCGAGCGCACGCGTTCGCGGCCGATTCCCTCGGGCCAAGTGAGCGTCGCACAGGCGGGCGCCTTCATGGTCGCGCAGGCGCTGGTCGGCCTCGCGGTGCTCCTGCAATTCAACCGCTTCGCGGTCTTGACCGGCATCGCGTCGCTCGCGATCGTGGCGGTCTATCCGTTCATGAAGCGGATCACCCATTGGCCGCAGATCGTGCTCGGGCTCGCCTTCTCGTGGGGCGCGCTGATGGGCTGGGCCGCGTGGTTCGGCCGGCTCGATCCGCCGGCCTATCTGCTCTATGCCGGATCGATCGCCTGGGTGATCGGCTACGACACCATCTATGCGCATCAGGACCGCGAGGACGACGCGCTGGTCGGCGTCAAGTCGACCGCGCTCCTGTTCGGTGAGCGCACCAAGCCGATGCTGGCGCTGTTCTACGGGCTCGCGGTCGCGCTGATCGGGGCGGCCGGCTGGACGGCCGGCGCCGGCCCGGTTTACGCGGTCGGCCTCGCCGCCTTCGCGGCGCATCTCGCCTGGCAGATCGCACGCCTCGATATCGCGGATCCCGATCTCTGCCTCGTGGTGTTCAAGTCGGACCGCGACGCCGGGCTGATCCTGTTCGCCGGGATGGCGCTCGATTGCGCGGCGCGACACGTGTTCTGACCTGTCCAACGATCAATCCCGCGCGATGATCTCGCGTTCGCCGCGATGGACGCGCGGCGTGAGGGAGGGGCGGCCCGGCTTGCGCCGCATCAGGATCGATGGCCGCCGCCGCAGCAGGCTGCGCACGCGCCGGCGCGGCACCGGCGCGTGGACGCGCACCGCGCCGAGGCGGTCGTACGGCTCGCGAAACGAGCCCTCGCCGTCAGGAATGAGCAGCGGCAGGCCGAGCACGCGCGCCCACCGCTGCCACTCGGCGACCACGTCGCCGCCGCCGTCGGTCGCGATCAGCAGCGGCACGGTGAGACTTTGATCGCGGTGCTCGAGGGTGACGACGACCGCACCGTCGGCGCTTTCGTCGGGCACCATCACGCGGATCGCGACGCCGAGAAATTCCGACATCTTGAGCGACACGCGCATCGGGATGCCGCGCACCGAGCGGCGTACGGTCACGCGCTCGCGGTCGAGTTCGACGAGACGCACCTGCTGGTCGGCGCGCGCATCGCTCGTCGCAAAGCTCACCGGCAATGCGCACGGGTCGAGCCGCAATGCGCGGCTCGACCCGGCGGGCATCACCCTGCCGACGCCCATGATGACGCCTCGCATCCGAGGTCCCTGTCGCCGGTCTCTGTGGCCCGGTTCGAACACGTACCGTAGCGGTCCGAGGTCGGAATCGCCTTAAAATGACTGGTTAACCGCGGGTTGGCGGCGCGGATTGCGATCACATGATTGACGAGGCGTTGCCGCCGCGGGGCGAATGCCGCACATCGTGGCAATCAATGCGGCCGGCGGGCCAGCGCAGGCTTGATGGCGTGCGCCCCACATCCCATCTTCATCGGCGAGGATCATCTTGCAAGCTGCTCCGTCCGCACCTAGAGGATAGCGCGTCGTCCGCTCCGCCAAGCAGTCCCGGCCAGCGAATGACGCCCGAGCCTCCGTCCCCGACACGCGCTGAACGGTTAATCGCCCAATGAATGCGCTTTTGGACCAATCCGCTCTGGCCAACCTCGCGGAACGGCTCGTCGCCGCCGCACGCCGCGCTGGCGCCGACGCCGCCGACGCCATTGCGGAGCGCGGTGTGTCCCAGTCGGTCGAGGTCCGCGACGGCACCGTGGAAGCCTCCGAGCGCTCGGAAGGTGACAATATGGGCCTGCGCGCCTTCGTCGGGCGCCGCCAGGCCGTGGTGTCGACCAATGATCTCAACGGCAATGTCGACGAGCTGGCCGAGCGCGCGGTCGCAATGGCGCGCATCGCGCCGGAAGACAAGTTCGCCGGCCTCGCAACGCCCGACCAGCTCGCGACATCGATTCCCGATCTCGATCTGCTCGATTCCGAATTGCCGTCGGTCGCGCGACTCGAGACCACCGCCCGTGCGGCGGAGGCGGCCGGCATCGCCGTCAAGGGCGTGAGCAAGTCGGGCGGCGCCTCGGCGTCGGCCGGAATCGGCGGCACCGTGCTGGTCACGAGCAACGGCTTCATGGGCGCTTATTTGAGCTCGCGCCACGGCGTCTCGATGCAGGCCATCGCCGGCGAGGGGACCGGGATGGAGCAGGACTACGATTTCTCCTCCGCCATCCACGCGGCAGACCTCGCGGCGCCCGAGGAGGTCGGCCGTTCGGCCGGCGAGCGCGCGGTGCGTCGGCTCAATCCCAAGAAGGTCGCGACCAAGCGCGTGCCGGTCGTGTTCGACCCGCGCGTCGCCGGCACGCTCGTGTCCCACCTCTCGTCGGCCATCAACGGCAGCGCGATCACGCGCAAGACCAGTTTTCTCCGCGACCGGATGGGAGAGCAGGTGTTCGCCTCCGGCATCGCGATCATCGACGATCCGCTGCGACGGCGCGGCTTGCGCTCGCATCCCTTCGATGCCGAAGGCGTCGCCGGCGAGCGCCGCGCCCTCGTCGCCGACGGCGTTCTCACCAGCTGGATCCTCGATTGCACGACCGCGCGCGAGCTCGGCCTCAAGACCACCGGCCATGCCCACCGCAGCGTCTCGTCGACGCCCTCGCCCGGCGCGTCCAATCTCCATCTCGAGCCCGGAACGTCGAGCCCGGCCGCGCTCATGGCCGACATTGCGGAAGGTTTCTACGTCACCGACCTGATCGGCATGGGCGCCAACATGGTGACCGGCGACTACAGCCGCGGGGCGTCCGGCTTCTGGATCGAGCGCGGCGAGCTCACCTACCCGGTGAGCGAGGACACGATCGCCGGTCACCTCAACGACATATTCCGCACGCTCACGCCCGCGAACGACCTCGTCTTCCGTTACGGCACCAATGCGCCGACCCTGCGCATCGAGGGCCTGACCGTTGCGGGCGTCTGAGGCAGGCGGGCGCACCGCGCTTCAGCGCCATCTCGCCGCGGCGGTGCGCGAAGCCGGCGCCCTCGCACTCAAGTCGTTCCAGGCGCCGGTGAAAAGCTGGCTCAAGCACGGTCACTCGCCGGTCTCCGAGGTCGACATCGCGGTCGACGTCCTGCTGCGCGCGCGTCTCGAGGCGGTGGGGCTCGGCTGCGGCTGGCTGTCGGAGGAGACCGAGGACGATCCCGCGCGCCTTGCCGCCAACCTGGTCTGGATCGTCGACCCGATCGACGGAACGCGCGCATTCCTCGCCGGCCTGCCCGACTGGAGCATTTCGATCGCACTCGTCGAAGCGGGGCGGCCGATCCTTGCTGCGATCTACGCGCCCGTGACGGACGAACTGTTTCTCGCATCGGCGAGCGGCGGCGCGACTCATAATGACCGCCCGATCGCGGCGACCACCGGCGATTCGCTCGCGCGCGCACGCGTCGCCGGTCCGGAACGTCGAGTCGCACGGCTTGCCGGTCTCGGCATCACGCCGATGCCGAAAATTCATTCCCTTGCGTTAAGGATTGCGCGGGTCGCGCAGGGGCGACTCGACGTCGCCTTGGCGGGCCCGGACGGAAACGATTGGGACCTTGCGGCCGCCGATCTTTTGGTGCACGAAGCCAACGGGGCGCTCACAACGGTGGCGAGCGAAGTTCTGGTCTACAACCGGGCGACGCCGAAGCACGGCCCTCTGATCGCGGCCGGACGTGCGCGCCATCATCTTCTGAGCGAACTCATACGCGAGGGACAGATCGCGTTTCGTTGATCAAATGTGCGGAACGATGCGCCGGGCCAACCGAGGGCAACAGGATGTCGAGCGACCCGGCTCCCAAGCAGCTGCTTCATCTGGTGTTCGGCGGCGAGCTCACCGATCTGCACGACGTGCAGTTCAAGGAGCTCGACAAGCTCGACATCGTCGGCATCTATCCGAACTATGCGTCGGCCCATGCGGCCTGGAAGGCGAAGGCGCAGGCGACCGTCGACAATGCCCACATGCGCTACTTCATCGTCCATCTCCACCGGTTGCTCGATCCGGACGCCACCGGATCCAAGCACTGATGGCTAGTTGACGGTCGGACGCCGCCATGGGGGTTCTCAAGCGGATCGCGCGCTCGCGCCTCGTGCAGGCGACCGTCGGAATCGCGGCGGCGGAGTATCTGCGGCTGGTCTGGCACACCAGCCGCTGCGTGCTCGAGCCGGCCGACATCTACGAGCGCATGACGCCGCAACTGCCGGTCATCATCGCGATGTGGCACGGCCAGCATTTCCTGGTCCCGTTCATCCGCCGCGGATATCCCGCCAAGGTGCTGATTTCGCGTCACCGCGACGGCGAGATCAATGCGATCGCGGCCGAGCGACTCGGCGTCGGCACCATCCGCGGCTCCGGCGACATGGGCGGCCGCTTCGACGTCAAGGGCGGCGTCGGCGCGTTCCAGGCCATGCTCGGCACGCTGCAGGACGGCTGCACCGTCGCACTCACCGCCGACGTCCCCAAGATCTCGCGCGTGGCCGGCATCGGTATCGTCAAGCTCGCCCAGCTGTCGGGCCGTCAAATCCTTCCGGTCGCGGTCGCGACCGGCCGCCGCGTGGTGCTCGACAACTGGGACCGCACCGCCATCAATCTTCCGTTCAGCCGGCTCGCCATGGTCGCGGGTGACGCCGTCACGGTGCCGGCCGATGCGGATGGTGCTACACTTGAGAATCGCCGGCAGTCACTCGAGCAGAGCCTCAATCGCGCAACCGTGCGCGCCTACGAGCTTGCCGACCGGCGGACCGGAGAGACGACCCTTGGCTGACCGCCTGCCGCTGACGCTTCGCGCCTACGCGCTGGTGACGGCCGCCGCGACCCCGTTCGCTCACCAGCTGCTCAGTCGCCGCATGCGCCGCGGCAAGGAGGATCCGCAGCGCATGGGGGAGCGGCGCGGCGAGACCACGGCGCGACGGCCGGCCGGATTGCTCGTCTGGGTGCATGGCGCGAGCGTTGGCGAGCTGGCCGCGGCCATCCCGCTGATCGAGCGCCTGTGCGAGCGCGGTCTCGCCATCCTGGTCACCACCGGGACCGTCACCTCGGCCCAGCTCGCCGCCAAGCGGCTTCCGCCCGGCGTCATCCATCAATTCGTGCCGCTCGATGCGCCGGCTTTCGTGTCGCGCTTCCTCGATCATTGGCGGCCGAACCTCGCGCTGTTCGTCGAATCCGACCTGTGGCCGAACACGATCATGGCCGGCGCCCGCCGCCGCATCCCGCTGATCGTCATCAACGGGCGCCTGTCGGCGCGCTCGTTCGACCGCTGGCGCTATCTGCCGGGCACCATCGAGGCGCTGCTCAAGCGTCTCGATCTCTGCCTGGTGCGCACCGCCGACGACGCCACCCGCTTCGACGCGCTCGGCGCGCCGCGCGTCACCACCACCGGCAATCTCAAGCTCGACGTGCCGCCGCTGCCGGTCGACGCGGGCAAGCTCGCCCGGCTCACATCGGCACTCGCGGGGCGTCCCGTGATCGCGGCGGCCTCGACCCATCTCGGCGAGGAGACCGCCGTGATCGACACCCAGCGCCGGCTCAAGAGCGCGTTCCGCGGCCTGCTCACGATCGTGGTGCCACGCCATCCCGAGCGCGGGCCGAGCATCGCAGACGCGGTCGCGGCGGCGGGGCTCGCCACCGCGCTGCGCTCGCGCGATCAGCTGCCGCAGGCCGACACCGATGTCTACGTCGCCGATACGCTCGGCGAGCTCGGCTTGGTCTACCGCGTGGCGCCGATCGTGTTCATGGGCGGTTCGCTCATCCCGCATGGCGGTCAGAACCCGATCGAGGCCGCAAAGATCGGCGCCGCCATCCTGCACGGTCCGCACGTCGCGAACTTTGCGGACATCTACGCGGCACTCGACCGCGCGAAGGGCGCCGAGCTCGTGCCCGACGCCAGCCGGCTGCCGGTGCGGATCGGCGCCTGGCTGACCGACACGCAGGAGCGCGCACGCACCGCCGCCGCCGCCAAGGCGACGGTCGACCTGCTGGGCGGCGCGCTCGAGCGCACGCTCACGGCGCTCGAGCCCTACCTGATGCAGCTCCGCCTCGAACACCGCGATGCGTGAACCGGCATTCTGGTGGCGTGAACCGGGACTGCTCGCCGCGCTGCTCGCGCCGTTGGGCGCACTCTACGGCGCCGTTGCGGCACATCGCCTGCAGCTCCCGGGCCGGCGCGCCCGCGTGCCGGTTGTGTGCGTCGGCAACCTGACGCTCGGCGGATCCGGCAAGACGCCGGCCGCGATCGCGATCGCGCGCATGCTGCAGGCCGCCGGCGGCCGGCCCGCCTTCCTCACCCGCGGCTACGGCGGACGGCTCACCGGCCCGGTCATGGTCGAGCCCGCGCACACCGCCGCCGAGGTCGGCGACGAGCCGCTGCTGCTGGCCCGCGTCGCGCCGACGATCGTGGCGCGCGACCGGGTCGCCGGCGCCGCCGCGGTCCCGGCCGAGACGACCGTCGTCGTGATGGACGACGGGTTCCAGAATCCGTCGCTGGTCAAGGATCTGTCGGTCGTCGTCATCGACGGCCGGCGCGGCATCGGCAACGGCAAGGTCTTTCCAGCCGGACCGCTGCGCGCGCCGCTCGCGCCGCAGCTCGGCCGCTACCCCGCACTGCTGGTGGTGGGTGAGACGGGCGCGTCGGCGCAGGCGCTGCTCAAGGCCGCCCGCGGGCTCGCGGTGGCGACGGGACGTCTCGTCCCCGATGCGGCGGCGGTCGCCGCGCTCGCCGGCCGCCGCGTGCTCGCCTTCGCGGGAATCGGCGATCCGGACAAGTTCTTCGCCACGCTGCGTGCGTCGGGCATCGATGTCGCGGAAACGCGGAGCTTCGCCGACCATCACGCATACAGCGCCGCCGAAGCGCGCGAGCTGATCGATCGCGCCGCTGCGGCGCGGCTCACGCTAGTGACGACCGAGAAAGATCATGCGCGGATGGCGGGCGACGAAAAGCTAGCGGCGCTCGCGTCACACGCGCTGACGCTGCCGGTGACGCTCGCGCTTGACGGCGCCGACGCTCTCGGACCACTGCTGGCAAATCTGAAGGGACGGTTGTTCAGTCGGTAGCGACCGCGCCTACTCCTCGGCGGACCCGGGATGGAGCCGCCGCAGCACCGCCTCCGGACTGGCATAAGGCTCCTGGCGCTCGACGCTCCAGTATTTGAGCTCCTCGAGCGGAATGGCGACGCCGGTGACCGCACAGCGCACGAATGCGCCCGGGCGAACCACGCGGAAGTCGCCGTCGAGATAGCGGATTTCCGCCTCGCCGGGAGCCGAGCGATGATCGTAACGATTGAGCACCTGTGATGTCCTCTGTTGCCTGGCCGATCGGCGCTGGGCGCGTGCTGGAGGACTAACATAATGCCTCTGGCGGCGGCGCGAAACCCTGGCGCCCCCGATCAAAACGGCGCAGGCACTTTGGTGTCCCGCGGTGGTATATAGCAGGGCCGTCCGAGTCCCGATCGAAGGACCTGATGCGAGAAACGCTGTTCACCATGGTCTTGCTCGCCGCCGCTGGCATCGCGGCGCGCAGTCACGCGGCGCCCGCGTCGCCCGCGGCGCCCGAGACGGTCGAGATCGCGCACGACGGCGGCGCGCTCAAGGGCGTGCTGTTTCGGCCCGAGGGCGCCGGTCCGTTCCCGGCCGTGGTCGGCCTGCACGGCTGCGCCGGCCTCTACGACAGCGGCGGCGCGATCGAGGGCCACTATCGCGACTGGGCCGAGCATCTGACCAAGGCCGGATTCGTGGTGCTCTATCCCGACTCGTACGGCTCGCGCGGGCTCGGGTCGCAATGCACGATCCGCCACCGCTCGGTGCGCACCGATCGCGAGCGGGTCACCGACGCCCACGCGGCGCGCCGGTGGCTGCAGGCGCAGCCCTTCGTGACGCCCACGCGTGTCGCCCTGCTCGGCTGGTCGACCGGCGCGATCAGCGTTCTGTGGACCGTGCGCCGCCGCAGCGCCATGCCCAAGGACGACAAGACCGATTTTCGCTCGGCGGTCGCGCTCTATCCGGGCTGCAATCGCCTCGACAACGTGGCGTGGAGCGCGCGCATCCCGACGCTGATCCTGATCGGCGCCGCCGACGACTGGGCCTCGGCGCAGATCTGCCAGCACATGGTCGCCGGCGCGCGCGGCCGCAGCGCCGGAACCTCGATCATCGTATATCCTTCCGCCTATCACGATTTCGATTATCCCAACCGGCCGGTGCAGGTGCGCCACGGCTACGCGTTCTCGATCGACAACTCGGGACGGATCCACACCGGCACCAACCCGGACGCGCGCGCCGACGCCCTCAAGCGCGTGCCGCAGTGGCTGGCGCGCTAGCCACATTCCGGCGAAAGCCTGCCCTGGACTGGATCCGGGGGCAGGCACGGTTCGCCGACAAGAATATGCGCCAACCAACGAGCTAGATTTACCTCCTGGAGCACGATCCTTCCCGAAAACCACGACGCGCTTTTCGGGATCGTGCTCTGGTTCCTCGCCGGCACGGAACCTTCAGGGCCTGGTGGTCGTTCCTTCCTGTACTTTTGGACCAGGCAGTAACGTGGCGCCCTGCGTGGCGGCTGCGATTGCTCGTGCGCGAAACCCAGGAGGATCGCATGTCACGCATTCCCTTCGTCCTCGCCGCCGTCGTCGCAGCCGCGCTCGCGCTGTCGGCACAGGCGCAATCGCCGACCGAGAAGCCGAGCAAGTCGGAACCGTCGACCACCACCAAGGTCGAGAACTGGACGAAGCAGAAATGGGAGGCCGCCAAGCGCGAATGGCAGAAGGACAAGGCCAAGTGGGACGCCTGCAATCAGACCGCGACCGAGAAGCATCTGACGGGCCGCAAGAGCTGGTCGTTCATCTATGACTGCATGAAGGCCTGACGCGTTCGGGCTGCGGCCGCGCCTCGTTTCGCGCCGAGGCCATCGACGCGCGAATTCGGTCCCGCTAAATGATGACAGTGTCCCCGCCGTGCGCGTTGCGCGGCGGGGATCATGTCGTCTGGCGGAGACCGGAATGCCTGCCACTCTCGCGCCGCCGTTTCGCGCCGAGCACATCGGCAGCCTGCTGCGCCCGTCGGCGCTGCTCGCCTGCCGCCGGCGGTTTGCGCGGGGCGAGATCGGCCGTGCGGAGCTTGCGACAGCCGAGGATCGCGCGATCGCCGACGCGGTCGCGCTGCAGGCGCAGGTCGGACTCGGGCTCGCGACCGACGGCGAGTTTCGCCGCCGCTCCTACCACAGCTACTTCTATCGCCAGCTTGGCGACGTCACGCCCGACGCGATCGGCGGCGAGGCCGCCCACGACGGTGGCCGCGGCGCCCAGCCGACCGCCGTCATCAAGAGCAGGCTCGCCTGGACCAGGCCGATCCACGTCGACGACTTCAGGCGCTTGCGCGCGCTCACCGGCGCGGTGCCCAAGATCACCATCCCGGGTCCATGCGCGGTGCATTTCCGCGGTGGCGACGCCGCCGTCACGGCGCAAGCCTATCGCGACGTCGCCGAATTCTGGGACGACACGGTCGCGGCCTTCCGGGCCGAGCTCGAGGCCTTGGCGGAGGCCGGATGCACCTACGTGCAGATCGACGAGACCGCGTTCGCGAAATTCGGCGATGCCGACGTGCGGGCGGCGCTCGCGGCGCGCGGCGACGACTGGTCGCGGCTGATCGACGCCTATGTCGACGTGACCAACCGCGTGCTGGCCGGCCTGCCGCCATCGCTGCGCATCGGGATGCATCTGTGCCGCGGCAACCGCGGCGGCCAGTGGCACGCCGAGGGCGGCTACGACGCGGTCGCAGAGCGGCTGTTCAACCGGCTCGCGATCGCGTTCTACTTCCTCGAATATGACAGCCCGCGCGCGGGCGACTTCGCGCCGTTGCGGCACGTGCCGAAGGACAAGCGGATCGTGCTGGGCCTGGCGTCGACGAAGACCTCCGTGCTGGAGGACAAGGACGACCTCAAGCGGCGCCTCGACGCAGCAGGCCACTTCGTCGACCTCGCGCGGCTGTCGGTGAGCCCGCAATGCGGCTTCGCCAGCGTCGCCGAGGGCAATCCGATCACGCCGCAGGCGCAGGAGGCGAAGCTGCGGCTGATCGTCGAGCTCGCGCAAGAGGTGTGGGGAACGAACTGACGTCGAATCGTCATCCCCGTCTTGTGCCTGGCATCCACGACTGACTAGCATCAGCACGACGTGGATGGCCGGGACAAGCCCGGCCATGACCAAGGATGGGGGACGCTGTGCCATGACTCGACGATTGCGACTGACGTTCACCGTCGCTTTCTTCTGCGCGATCACACATCTTCCGGCCGCCCGCGCCGACGATCTCCTCCGGCTCGCGATCGGCCAGCGCGGCCTGTGGGACTCCTCGATCGCCGACCTCGGCCAGGCGGCCGGCATCTTCAAGACGCACGGGCTCGAACTGCAGGTCGTCTACACGTCGGGCGGCGGCGAGACCCAGCAGGCCGTGATCTCCGGCAGCGTCGATATCGGGGTCGCCGCCGGCTCGCTCGGCGTGCTCAGCATTTTCGCCAAGGGCGCACCGGTGCGCATCATCGCGGGCGAGGCGACCGGCACCGCGGAGTACTATTTCGTCAAGTCGGATTCGCCCGTGCAGAAGGACCTCAAGGGCGTCACGCCGGACATGACGCTCGCCTACTCGACCAACGGGTCGGGCACGCACATCACGGCGCTGCGCTTCATGAAGCAGTACGGCTTCGCCGCCAAGCTCGTCGCGACCGGCAGCGTGCCGGCGACCTTCACGCAGGTGATGTCCGGACAGGTCGACATTGGCTTCTCGACCCCGCCGTTCGGGCTCGACGCCCTGGATGCGGGCAAGATCCGCCTGGTCGCGCTCGCCAACGACCTCGACAGCGTGCGCACCCAGACGGTGCGGCTGATCATCGCCAACGCCCCCGATCTCGCGCGCCGGCGCGCGGTCTACGACCGCTTCGTCGCCGCCTACCGCGCGACCATCGACTGGATGTATGCGGGGGATAGCGCGATCCCGGCCTACGCGAAATATGCCGGCATCCCCGACGCGGCGGCGAAGACGGTGCGCGACCGGTTCTATCCCAAGGCAATGCTGCAGCTCGACACGGTCGCGGGTCTGCCCGAGCTGATGCAGGACGCGATCGCGTTCAAGTACATCCCGCAGGAGCTAACCCGCGCGCAGATCGACGAGCTGGTGCAGACGAAGGTGCCGCCGAAATGATTTCCGTCATTGCGAGCGAAGCGAAGCAATCTCAGCCCCAAGCGCAAGCGGCGAGATTGCTTCGTCGCGCTTCGCGCTCCTCGCAATGACGGAGAGAGCTACCCCTCCAGCTTCGCATCAAGGCTTATCTTCGCGTTGAGTACGCGCGACACAGGGCAGTTCGCCTTGGCGTCGGCAGCGATCTCGGCGAATTTTTTCGCATCGATGCCGGGCACGCGTGCGCTCATCTGCAGGTCGACGGTGGTGATCGTCCAGTTGCCGGAGACCTGCTCGAGCGTGAGGTTTGCGGTGGTCGCGAGCTTGTCGGGCGTGAAGCCGGCCTTGCCGAGCGCCGCCGCGGTCGCCATGGCGAAGCAGCCCGCATGCGCCGCCGCGATCAGCTCCTCCGGATTGGTGCCGATGCCGTTCTCGAACCGGGTCGAGAACGAATACTGGGTGTCCTTGAGCACGCCGCTCTGGGTCGAGACCGAGCCCTTGCCCTGCTTGAGGTCGCCGCTCCAGGCGGCCGATGCGGTGCGTTTCATGAAGGCGCTCCTGTTGCCGTGCAAGGGAACATGTAGCCACCGCATCGCGGCGCAAAAAGGGAGCCTAGAACAGGCTGCCCTGCCCGTCGCTGCCTGCGCTTGACCGGCGCCGCGGTCGCGGCCGCTGCATCGCGACCGGCTCGCGCTGCCCGGTGGCACCGGTCTGGGCGACGGCGCCGACGTGGCCGTCCTGGAATTCGATGTCGAGCCGCATGCCGAGCTCGACCGCTGCGGCGGTGCGCAGCGGTTCCCCGGCGCGCCCGCGCACCAGCGCGAAGCCACGCGCGAGCACGCCATGATAAGACAGCGCCCCGAGCAGCTGGCCGGCCCGCTCGACCCGATCGATGCGCCGGTCGATCGACGCCATGACGGCCCGCGCGGCGCGCTCGATCAACCCATCCACGCGCTCGCGCGCGCGGGCAAGACCGTCTTCTACTGCTCGCACGTGATGGACGTCGTCGAGCGCGTGTGCGACCGCATCGCGATCCTCGACGGCGGCAAGCTCGTCGCGCTGGGCACGTTCGAGGAGCTGCAGCAGCGTCAAGGAGGAGGCTCGCTCGAGCGCATCTTCGCCGCGCTGACGAGCGAGGGCGGTCAGACCGAGAAGGCGCAGGCGCTGGTCGACGCGCTGCGCAGCGGTTGATGGCGGCGGCGACGAAGCGAGCGCGGCCGGGCGATCCGTGGCGCACGCG
>Ga0126384_10001322_pt1 | contig 14652 bp, 8 predicted proteins | sample PanSoiMetPlot_36_FD_92543 | JGI IMG/M metagenome (GOLD analysis project Ga0126384, IMG submission 92543) | Tropical forest soil microbial communities from Panama - MetaG Plot_36 | ecosystem: Environmental > Terrestrial > Soil > Tropical forest > Bulk soil | place: Panama | collected 2016-02-17 | reverse complement strand
CTCATCGACGACTGGTATCCGCCTAATCAACTTCTCTTCCATCACGCGGCAACACTCTTCCAAAGACATCTGCGGCGTCACGGTCACGACGGGTTGGGTCATACAATCTTCGGCCGTGAGATCGAGCGGGTTGATGCCTTTTGCAACTGTGCGGCAGACAATATCCCGATCAGTTACAACGCCGATTGGCTGGTTGTCCTGGCTGTCCGCAACGATTGGAATCTCTCCACAATCGTTTTCAACCATCAATCTCGCGATCTCTGACAAAGGAGTTTCGGGGGTGCCACATGCAGGACTCATCGTCATAACGTCTTTGATTTGCATCGAATTCCTACCTCCCTGGTTGAATGGTTATTGAATTGGTTTTCGGCCCAGCGAGTTTCAGCTCAGCGCTGATGGCCGACAATGTCGAAAGTGAATTTGACTCTGTCTTTGACCTGGATCAGCCCGTGCTCGGCTGAAGTTGCTTTGACATTGAAATCATCGCGGCTGATCGAGAACTCACCGGTTGCTCGCAGTTGGTTACTCGTTGTGGTGACTTTCGTCGGAATGGTGATTGTTTTCGTTGTACCGTGTAACGTTAAGGGTCCCGTGATCTGAAGCTCGTATTGATTGGCCCCAGTCGCTTTTCCCGTAACACTGCTGCTTTGAAAGAATATATCGGGATACTTATCGGGGAGGAGCACGATTTCGCGCAGCTCTTTATTGATTATTTGCTTCTGTTGATCAGTAAACACGCTGCTGGTTTCAACCATCGAGCCCGCTTTAGCAGTAATTTTTAACGATGCCGGGTTGATTGTTTCAGGTGTCAGCGTCGCTTCCCCGCTAAAGTCAGGAATTGCCACCAGATGATCATGACCTTTGAACCACAGCAAGCCACCTGCGAGCGCATGTGCAGTGAATTTGCTCTGCGATGGCTCAAGGACGTAAAGCTGAGTCGTCGCGGGCGCTATCGATGAACTGTCAGTCACCGCTGTGCTTTTCAGCTCGTCATTTACGTTCTTAGTAGCAGGCAGCCATTGAGTACGTTCCGCGGTAATGAGGGACAGCGCAATGACGAGACTAAAGAATCCGGCTAAGCGCAACCTGACGTTCCTCATCATCTGCTCCTCAGATTCTCAATTCGTTAATGGCGAGTACGAAGGCATTACATGGTCGCGTCCGCAAATCGCTCGCTTGTTATCAAAAACTACCGAGTTTCTGGGCAAAGAATGCCTTACGCTGCAAGTTATGCAACTGCTGTAGACCTCGAATGATGTTTAGGAGCTTAGTGCGCGAAAGGAACGGGAATTGTCTGTGGAGTTATTGTCCCCTTGGTAGTTCCCACTTGCTGGCACGAGTTGCAAGGAAGAGGCACAAGGAATGGAAGAGAACGCGCGTAATTTATCGAAGCCTAAACGGTGGTGGCTCGTGAGGGGAATCCTATCGTGGGCGACGAACGTTTTGTTGATTGCTACTCTGACAATGTTGGTGGCCCTTTTGAACGCGCTGCTCGTAACATCAATGAGTAATGCAACGGGAACTGTTCAAGGCCAGGATTTTGGTTCGATGGGTGCAGCTAGCGCTCAAGCAACCCCCTCGCCAACGCCAACCCCCAGTCCATCTCCGAGCCCAACTCCTTCCCCGGGTGCATCGCCCGCACCGAGTCCGGTTCCAACAATCTCTCCTACTCCGACGCCTGTGCCTGAACCTGAACCGGCGCCAAGCCCGACACCCACTCCCCGGGGTCATCCGCAACCCATCCCCACCCCAACGCCGAGACCATAGAGAATAGGTGTAGCCGCGGATGAACGCGGAGAAACGCGGATAAGACAAAGTACAGACTAAGAAACTGCAGATAAAACTGGAATGAGATGCTATCAGATTTGTGTTATCTGTGTTTGTCAGTAGCTGTTCTAACTTTGTCTTATCCGCGCTTCTCCGCTTTCATCCGTGGCTCAACATTATTTTAAATCTCACGCAACTGCTCCAGAAAAAGCGCGACGAGAGGCGAGGGCCGCGAGGAGATAGCAAGCGCTGCCAACGAGCATTGCTGCCTGGAAGCCCCACATCAAAGCGACAAAGACTGTAGTTATCGAGCCAATCACTGACATGATCCCGTTCAGCCCCCAATAAAAAGGAGGGGCCGGAAGTGATCCGCTTCCAGTCTGGCGCAAGCCGCTCGGGAATGGCATTCCCATCATCAGTCCCAGCGGCGCAATCAGTACGATCGCGCAAGCGATACGAGCCCACAGCGGCAACCACAACAACTGTGGCACCAGACGCGGCAACGCAATCGCTTCGAGCCCTCCGATCACAGCCACGATGACGCACGCCAGCCACATCGGCAGCCGCTTACTTAGCGCACTTCCAATTCCGCCGGTGGCGAGCAAAGTGAAGAGCAACATCGACAGAGTAAATATCGGGTGGCCAACAAGAAGAGTCAGATGTTGGAGCAGCGCCAATTCGACCGCTATGAAGCCAAAGCCCAGGGCTGCGAAGTAAATCAACGATCCGGCGTACGGCCCAATCAAGACTCGCTTCGGCCGGCCCAGTACTGCAAAAACCGCGAGCATGCCCATGCTTGGTCCCAGCAGCCATGCAAGCAGAGAGTTGGCGATCGCAGGAGGCATGCGGAACGGCCGATCGATCGCGAAATAGAAAGGGCTGTCATCCCAGACTGGGCCTACGAATCGCGGCGATGCAGATTCGTATTGCTCAATCGTAGTTTTGCCGGCGAGCATGTCGCCTATCGCAGGAGGAACTGGTCCCCCGGGCATAATCAATGGCTCAGCCTGGGCCCACTTGTCCTTAATCTCTGCTGTTTCCGCTGCTGTGAACGGACGCTTGCGCAGCATGAAAAGCATTTGGGGCGGCTGATCCTGCGGATGGTGTTTCTCCATCAGCGTGACGATGCGTTCAGAGGCAGCGGTCAGTCCTAACGTCGCTACGGAGTTCGATACCAAACGTGGGACGTCCGAGTCCCAGCGCAGTATCACGAGAATTCCGTTATCTGTGAGATGGTCGTAATAAGCTCGAAAAGCTTCAACCGTGTAGAGGTAGTTTTCTGAGAGCGATAGACCACCTGAAGCTACTGAAGCCCAGGAATCAACAAAGCCCAGCAGGATGATGTCGAACTTCTTGTCAGTCCGGCTGACAAAGTTTCGTCCTTCGCTCAGGATGGCTTCCACGTCAGGCCGATCGTAAAGACTTCCGGCGCGTGCACCGTAGCTCCGGACAAACTTCAGCATCAGCGGATTCATCTCGACAGCCGTAACCTTGCGACTTCCCGATGCCAATGCCGCAACAACGTCTGGTCCACCACCGGGACCGATGATTAGCGTCTCGGCATTGGGCATCAATCGGAATGGCAGGGCCCGGTACGAATCGCGCATGCCCGTCGCGCTCTCAAGCTTTCCATCCCAGGCTCCGATTCCGGTCCAGGCGTCGGAATCGATATAGAGTCGCGCCAACCCTTTGGGCTCGATGCCCTCAACCGCATCTATTCGCGAGTATGAGTTCCATCCGGTTTGTGCGATGTGTGATCCTGGAGTTGCATCCATCTGACGACGCATCGCTTTCGTGGTTCCGGGTTTGACTCGCAGGATTCCAAACTTGCTCGCAGAGAAAGCGACACCGACTGTAAGGAGCACAACTGCAGCGGCGAGAATACGCACTGGTGTTAGAGCGGAAGATCGCTCGTCCACTTTATTCTCACCGGTTGAAAGCAGAACGGCAGCAATCGCTGGAGCAATCGCGCCAGTCAACAATGCGGGTTCGCCACCAAGCCAGTGTAGTAGCAGCGTAACCAGAACCGCTCCAATGGCCGCGCCGACCAGATCTGCAAAGTACAACGAACCAGCGACCGCTCGATGCAGATCAAAAATGATCGACAGAACCATGCCGGCCAGGAAGAACGGAAGTAGCGGCGCGAGAAAATAGAGCGGTAGCCGATCCATCTCAAACGGATACCTGACCAGTAGCCACAAACAAAGCGGAATCGTCGCCGCATAAAGCGAGGCAACTACCGCCGCTGTATTCATGGACAGCTGAATTTTCTGCTTCAAAAGGTGAACGGTGAAGCCACCCAGACCCCATCCGAGCAGCGCTACTGAAATGGCTACGAATGCGAAGTGATACCAAACGCTGGCCGAGTAAATGCGAGTGAGTCCAACTTCAAGAATAAGACCGGACAATGTGATTAGGAAGACGCTGATCCGTGTGCGCATAGCGGGTTAGTAAAGGGGAACTGCGCACGAACGTCAAGCGATTTCTTTGTCGGCATTTGCAAGTAAAGGTATCATCCGCAGATTACGCCGATTACACAGATGAAAGAGGTAAGGGCAAGCACATTGAGAGTCACCCTTTGCTCTTTCCTCTTACCCCTTTGCTTTTATCTGCGCAATCTTCGAACAGGAGAAAACAATGAAACATACATTCGTGGTACTGTTGCTGATTTGCTTCGCTATGACCATTAACGCACAGGAGAAGCGTATGAAGATCTACATCTCAGCCGACATGGAAGGTGTGGTCGGCGTTGTTACAGGTGAACAGTTGGGACCACAGGGATTTGAATATGAACGCTTCCGCGAGTTTATGACCGAAGAAGTAAATGCCGCGATCGATGGCGCCCTTGCCGGAGGCGCCACCGAAATCGTCGTGAGCGATTCGCACGGCAATGGACAGAACCTATTAATTGAGAAGTTACGGAAGGACGTACTGCTGGTGCGCTCCTGGCCGCGTCCGCTAATGATGATGCAGGGCATTGACTCGAGCTTTGCCGGCGCGATTTTCATCGGCTACCACGCCGGCACAACGAACACTGAAGGTGTGCGCGCGCATACGATCTCCAGCGCCAGGCTTACTGATGTCAAACTCAACAATCTTTCGATGTCTGAAGCAGGCATCAACGCTGCGATTGCCGGTCACTTCAATGTGCCAATCATTATGGTCTCGGGAGATAATGTGGTGGTAAGTGAAACCAAGGCGCTGCTGGGTGATGTGGAAGGAGCGGTCGTTAAATGGGCGTCAGGCTTTCATTCGGCCACAACCATGATGCCTGAAGCTTCCTATCAGCTAATTCGCCAGACGGCACAGAAGGCAGTGAGACGAATCAAGGATTTCAAACCGTACAAAGTAACGAGTCCTGTACAGTTGGACGTGCGCTTTAAGAATTATCGTCCGTCGGAACTTTTAAGCTACGTGAGTATCGTGCAGCGCACCGATGCGCACAGCATCAGATTCACCGGCAAAGATATGATCGAGGTCTCAAAGTTTCTCGAGTTTATTAATACCTACGAGCTGTCACTGGAACCCTGAAACAGCAAAGAAGTAAGGGCAAAGAGGAAATGGCAACAACAACCAATGCGCAGATTACGCTGATTACGCCGATTCCAAAAAGAAAAACCGAGATCGAACAGAACCATAATGAAGCGCGTGATCGTGACCCAACGTTGAATCGGGTTTGTTCTTGTCTGTGTAATCTGCGGAATCTGTGGATGTTTGTTCCTTACAACTACCTCAAGTGGGCGATTGCCTGACTGTGAAGATGAGTGAGGTAACGGATCTTTAAGACGTCTCCGCCGGACGATGATTGTTCAGACAGCAACTTCAATGCTTTCGCGAGCGCTGTCAGACCAAAGCCATGTAGTTCTCGATGGAACTTTGCAATCCAATCGCGGTGAGCAGATACGCCTTTGTGACTTCCTGTTTCCGCAATTGCTTCAAGGCGTTTATTGAGCTCGCCGATCATTCCTGACAGCGCAATGGTCGGCGGAAGGCCTGCTTCTCCACTTTCAAGATTCTCCACTTCTTCAGACTGATCTGTTTCGTCGTCGATCTGGCGTTCTTTAATCTGCGCGGCGTTCGAATCGATTTGACGAGGAAGCGTATCGAAAGCTAGTTGGAACACCGGACTCGCAATATTTTCCGGACGAAGGATTGAGATAGGTTCCACCAACAGTTCGCCATCATTACTGCTGAGCTTTACGACAAACTTCCAGCCAAGCTCCTGCGGCGGGCTTAACTCCTCGAGAATTCGGATAGACTCCTTTGTCCAATCACGGAACGGAAGCGTCATGGTTATGCTTCGTCCAACCTCGTCGTAGACTTCCCAGCAAAAGTTTTGCGTAATCGAATCAAACGAGCGTCTGCCAAAGGCGCATGGCTGCAAGACTGCTATCAGATCCAGCGGGTTGGGATCGCGAAGCCCGAGGGGTTGCTTTCCCGCGAGATATCGCCGCAAGAGTTCCCAGGACGCGAACAATCTATCTCCAAATTCCAGGGTAGACGGCACTATAGAAGACAGTACCAGCGCACTCGTTTTCGTGGAGCTGGAAAGCCGGCCATTAGCCGTGCGCCGGGCGCTCCGCAGCTTCAGTTGCGACGCGGCGACTTGTTGGGGAGACTGCGCACCCTCCCATGGACCTTCTGAGTAAAAACGCTGACGCGCATCGACACGTTGTATCTCAGGTCGCGCATATGACCATGATAGAAACTCGCTGGTCTGACTACACCAAAACAGCACCGTGAGTCCCGCATATCCTGAGCCCGTCTGCCACGTGTAAGCTCCAACTCCAGACAACTCTATCTCAGGCACTTCAACATACTGCCCGCGAGCCGTGCCCGCTAATTCAAAATCACGACCGTCGTCAGCTTCGCGCAGTGCATCCATCAAGGCGTACACCCGGGCCACCAGGAGCAACAGCCGAGCCTCGTCGGCGCGTGCTTCTCTTCGCAGGATAGATTTGACTTCATCGGAAACCGACTTCAAAGCCAACGACACTCTCGGCATATGAGCACCCTGGGCAGATACAGCGAGAGTTACAAGTCGATCAGCTAAGACAGCCGAGACGTGAGTCAAGCCAACCTCCACTGCATCCTCTAAAACAGAGGAAGCAGAATCGAGGATTTCTTTCTTTGTTCGCGGGGAGCCACTAATTTCAACGAGCGAACGTTGTGCTGCTACCGCTGGAATCTCCATTCCGAGATTCTTTCTTAACGTCAGTAGCGCCGCCACCGCCGCACGTTTGCCATGAACCTTTGGCAGAATCAAAGCATCAAGTCCGCCGCCCGGTATCAAACGGACTTCAACACCGCTCGGCATCAGCCGAATAAGAACCGTGTCTGTGTACTCAATCACCGCCGGCAGAGTGTTCTTTTCAAACAGCGCCACTCCATTTCGATAGTCGACCGCGCCTGCCCATGCCTTTAATCGATCAGGTGTGAGCAAAAGCATCTCATTACGGATCGACTCTTTCGTAGCAGCAGTTTTCGGTTGGCCGGGCAGAAGCGCATGACTTTGGAGGTACAGTCCAGCGGCAAGAATGTGTTGGCAGACACCGGGTGCCGGACAACTGCACTTAGCGCCGGCGGGACCGCTCGCCGTGAGAATGACGAGAAACGGCGGTACCTCGATCTTTAACGTAGCGACGGTTTCCTCCACCACTTTCACTTCAAGTCCACCGTCGAGGTCTTTTCGCGCACGCCGGAGCAGGCCTTTACTGGCGAGCGCTTCCCAGGAAGCATCATCGAAGCCGGCAACAAGTGCAGCGAGCCTATTCAGGAGATTGTTTTCGCCAGCCATTCTGCGAAGTGTTTTGGAGTTAACGCCGCGATGTCCATGCCCTGCGCGGCAAGCGACTCGGCCATGTGAACGTCGTAGCTGGGATTAGCGTTTTCATCGAGGGCTGCCAGACCCAGGAGCTTGACACCGCCCTCGCGAAATCGCTGGCACGATGCCAGCATTGAACGCGGTGAAGCTCCTTCGCAGAAGTCGCTAATCAGCACCATTACGGTGCGATGCGGATCGTCGACCAACTGCTCGCAGTACTGCATCGCCTGCCCAATATTTGTGCCGCCGCCGAGCTGGACATTCATCAGGACTTCAACGGGATCCTCAACGTGGGCACTCAAATCAACAACCGAGGTGTCAAAGACCACCAGCTTCACGTCGATCAATGGAAGCCCGCTCAGAATTCCTGCCATGACCGCGCTGTAGATAACAGAACCAGTCATACTTCCGCTCTGATCTACACAGAGAATAATTCGCCACGGTAAATGTCTCTGGATTCGCGAGAAGAATAAGACCTGCTCGACAGCGATCTGCTTTCGTTGCCTATCAAAGTTTTTGAGGTTCTTGCGAATCGTTCCACGCCAATCGAGATTCTGCGCCATCTTCAGATTGCTGTGGCGGAATCGATTTCGCTTTCCTGAAAAGGCTCGCCGGATCTCAGTTGCCAGTCGTTGCTTTATTTCTTCGGCCACCGCTCTGATCACGCGACGCGCTTCGCTGAGTACTTGGCCCTTCAAGTGGCCGCGGAAGGTGAGCAGCATCTTAAGCAGGTCAAAACTTGGTTCGAGCCGTCGCAGAATCTCGGCGTCGGTAACGAGTTCAGTCAATCCATATCGATCGAGCGCATGCTTTTCGATTATCGCTACCGCATCCCTGGGAAAGAGCTCGCGAACTTCGCTGAGCCAGTGCGGAACCGTAAGCTGAGAAGGCTCGAGCCCGCCCTCGCGTGCTCCCTTTTGGTCCTCTTCCCCACGAACGCCCCGACCTTTGTATTCACGCGAGTAAAGGAAATCTAAAGCATTTTCCATCCGCTGCTGTTCCGGACTCAGACCGATACTAATCTGGTTCCGAGCGTATCTTCCGAGCACCAGTCGCCACCGCGCCAATGTTGCTTCCGATTTGCTACTCATCAGCGCCGGCTCCAATCCATCGCGACAGTCCATCGCGCGTTAGACTATCCAGAACAATTTCCGTAATTCGCCGGTTCAACTCCAGCTCGCCTTCAGTGATACGGAAATCCATCAACTCGCCCAGGTCTCGTTGTCCGTGCAGACTTGCAACCAGGGCCGCAACCTTATCTGTCTCGCGCGGAGTTAAATCAGCAAGCGCCAGGCGCAAGTTGGGAAGCGCGGAAATAAATTCCGCTTCCTCCCAACCGGCGAGGATTTCATCGAGCGAATGAATTAGCTGCAGATTCTGCCAGGCAGCTTCACGACAGGTTTTTAAGAGACCATGAAGAAAACCGACACGCTTTTGCGAGTCGGTTATGCCAATCAGGTAACCAACAACCAACTCATCCAGTTGCTCCTGAGTGATACGACCGGCGCTGAAAAGGAGGCCCGCAATCGCTCCGGAGATGGTGCTGTAACTCGGATGATCGTCATTGCGCGTCTTCAGAATCGCTTCCGCAGCTTCCCAAAAGAGGTCTTCGTCAAGCAAGTCCATGCCGGCAGCAGCCGCTAATAATTCACGCATTGAGGACAAGCCATCAAGCGCCGCGGCAAGCTCCTGCTCGGGACACTGGCCCAAGTCAGACATCAGGTAACAGCCACGCACGTACGAGGCTCGGAGCAACGCAGGAATTTCTTTTAATGAATGAGCTTCTAACGGTTCGCGAGACTGCCAAAGCAACAGTAGTTGATTCGCCGCACGCACAGCCTGAACAAATGAAGACTCCTCTGAAATACTGGCCGTGATCAGGTTGAGTAGCTGCCCGGTGTGACGATGCAATCCCATCCGGCAGGCTTGAATGAGCATCGAGACCGCAGCTGTTGCACTCCGGCTCTTTCCTTCGTTTTCAAGTAGCACGATCGTTTCACGAAGACGATTGGTCGAAGCTTCTTCGATGGTCGAACCGTAGACTGCTACATCGACCAGCGCGCCTTCGGTCATTGGACTCCACGCGTATTGCCAGTGCTCGTGAATCCTTTCCAGCGCGGTGCCGCGCACAAAGTCCGGTCCGGCGGTAAGTGTCGCGAATGGCACCGAAAGAAAATTGAGGCAATGCAGAAAGCGACTTGTGCGACGGTGGTTCTCGCGGCGATAGATTTCGAGCGAAAGACGCTTCTTAAGCGAATCCTGAATATCCAACCGAGCGCGTTCAGCTTCTTTGCGAAAGCTGGCGATGATCGGTGGTACGCCCGCAGTGGCTGGCACGTCGCCGATATCCTTTCCAGTCAGGACATGTGCGACGAGACCCATCACGACAGTACCTTCAGCATCCAACGAGCCTTTAACGAAACAACTACGAATGCCGTCAAGTAAATCTTCACGGGTCGGACCGCTGTGGCCCCGTAACGAGGCAAGCAACTGGGCTTGCTGCAGAGCCGCAATTTCATCGGCGGTCGATAGAGCAATCTGCATGTCCTTGCCTCTGGTGAGCGCGCCAATCTCGACCAGAAAGTCAGTTGCTACTGCTGCGTAAGGATTGGTGGTTTCCTCCGCAAGGTTCTGCCACAGGTGATTGTAGTAGTTGGGAGAGGGCATTCCCGCTGCATAACCATTAAGCGCCTCGAGTTGCTCGAAGCTGTATCTAATCAGCGCTTGCTGGGTAGTGCCGTGTGTTTGGGAGGCTGAGACAGATCGCTTGCCGGCACCGCCGATGAGCTGCGGCAAGGCAATGCTGTGAAAACCGCCGGTGACAATCAGAATTGTTTTGCCAGGCTCAAGTGTCGCCTTCTCTTCTGCAATCGTTTCTGCCATTGCTTGCTCGCGTGCACTCGTGCCATCGGCATGAAGTGACTCCGGATTGGCATCGTGGCGCGCGAGATAACAATAGGTGGCAAGCTCTCGAATGAACGACTCGGTAGATCGCGATTGGAAGTTCGCTTCAAAGAGATGGTCCCACATTTCATTGAAATCGCGGCAACCACTTCGCTGCGCCAGCGCATTGAGATAAGCGCTACGCTGCAGGTGCGTCTCCTGCATCAGCGACTCGATGCGTGGCTTGGACATCTGCTCTCGGCTGCTGTGTTCCGCAAAGATTTGATCCGCATAGTCGAGATCGATGAAACGCAGTCGCGCGCCAACTTCATTGCCAACACGCATAGCCACAAGTTCAGGTGAGTACTCGCAGAAAGGGTAGTAAGCTGCGAAGCGTGCAGGTCCCAGGTCAGGCTCGCCCTCTTGTGGCTTGTAGAGTTTTCGTCCGATATCAATGAAATGAGTGTAGATTGCGATTGGAGCTTTGGTTTTCGGATCGAGAATAGTGGGTATAAGAGGAGTAAAACTTATCGGCCCCTCGACGAGAATCACCGCAGGTCGCAGTTCGCGGATCAGACGTGCAAGGTGCCACGCGCAAGCAGGACTGTGATGCCTGATCGGGAAATAGACGCACCCCGAGGTAAAGAGGGACTCAAGAGTGCGATCCAGATCAGTTGAGATATCGATGGTCGAAGGCATAAACAAACCCAGTGTGAACAGGTCAGTACCGCCACGCGGTAGCGGGTGGGTCATTGTCTACGTCAGACTCGATCGTGGCGAATCAATGACCCACCCGCTACTGCGCGGCGGTACTGACCTGCTCACCCGCGAAGCAAACTCCTTCCTCACCGATCGAGGCACTTTCTTGCTTTCCAGTAGGATTGCCAGGCGTGACTCTTCTTGGCTCGGGTCTTAACCACCACGTCAAAATACTGACGAAGCTTTTTTGCATCTTCGGGATTGTCTTTAAGCACGGTCCCCAGCAGCTGCCGAGCTATGTGAGAGCCTTCCATCGAACCGTTGCCGAAGTAATACGCTTCGAGCCCGGCGGAAAAACCGACTGCGACAGCTTCAGCGGTCGACATTACCGTTGATGGACGTTCGACTACGGTGCCGTCCGCACATGCTCCTGAGCGCAGATCGTGAAAAGTCGAAACCAAAACTTCCATCACATCGGGAGGACATGTGACTGGGACGCCGGCCGCGCGCAACAACGTTTCGGTTTGTTCTGAAACGAGCTTGATTTCGAGCTTTCTTTCTCCAATCGGATTGACAGTTTCGAAATTAAAGCGCCTCTTCAAAGCGCTCGACATTTCGTGCACGCCTCGATCGCGAATGTTCGCCGTGGCCAGCACGTTGAACCCTTTTTCAGCAAACAACGTCGCGTCAGCGCCGGTGAGCTCGGGAACATTCAGCACCTTGTCCGACATGATACTGATGAGGCAGTCCTGAATTTCCGGCTGGCAGCGCGTGACTTCTTCGAAGCGGACGATCAAGCCGTGCTTCATTGACGTGTACAGCGGCGAGGGAACCAGCGCCGCGGGCTTCGGCCCCTCAGCAAGCAACATTGCGTAATTCCATGAGTACTTGATCTGATCTTCCGTCGTTCCAGCGGTCCCTTGAATTGTGTAGGTGGAGACGCCCGAGATAGCTGCGGCCAAAAGTTCCGATAGCATCGACTTTGCAGTGCCGGGCTCACCGACCAAAAGCAGTCCACGATTTCCGAGCAAAGTTACGATGCAGCGATCGATGAGCTGATCGTCACCGTAAAACTTCCTGCGAATTACAGTGGCCAGCTTGCGGCCCTGCCATTCGTGTGACAGCTCTTTTTCGTTCGAGCCAACGATGAAAGTTCGAACCGCATGCGGTGAAAGTATCCAGCCATCCGGTCTCTTGCCGGTGTCGTTAGCCTTCAACGCGGCGAGCTCTTCCACAAAAAGAACCTCGCATGGGGGTCGTAAAGCGCGCGCTTCGATTCCCCGCCCGATTACCTCAGTCGTCATCTCATAACTCCGTTTGCTTCTCCCAATCAGCGGCAAATCCGGACCCGTCAGCCGCAGCCATACGCATATCGTTCCAACATTCAGACAGCAAGACGCGCGGCAAAGCACCGAGCGTTAGTTCCTCGGCGTTAGATGGGCCACCGTTGTCGCTCTTTCGAGTGAAATAGAGCCGCTGCAATGCGACCGTGCGATTCTCTTCCGGTAGTCCGTTCCCAGTGAATTCAACGATCGCTTCAACACCGAGTCGCAGGAACGTCTTGTGATAATCGAAGAACCAACCGCCGTCCTGGGCAGCGCCGCGAGTGTAGCCGAGCTTCGTGAGCCGGTTCCGCAGTGAGAATGCCTTTACGAGGTGGCCTCTGAACTCGGGAATGTCACTTGCTTCTTTCATGTCCTCGGTGAAATTAAGAGTCGCTTTGCCAAACTGCTGGAAGAGAGGCTCGACCTTGTAATCAGAGAAGTGTTGTAACCAGGCTGCGCAATCTTCTGAGCCGAGCGTTTCATCGTGACCGAGGCGGACGAGCGTTTCCGGCTTTAGCGTAATTTGATCGTCCTGGTGATTCGTGAGCGTGCCATCAGCCAGCGGACGAAAGGATTCCATTGCTTTGCCATTCTCATAAGCAACCCAAATCAGCCGCTGGCAATAACGTCCTACGATCGGATGCTGCCGTAAATATATATCCCAGTCTTCGAATCGCCAGGCTCGCTGAGTGCATAGCGCTTCGTACAAGCGATCCTTCTGCATCGCGAGCACCGACTTCAGTTCCTTGCGTGCGCTAGACAGCGAAGCCTTAGCCTGCTTCGCTTTCTCAGGATCGTCAGATTGATTTGCATCGGGCAGCGAGGCGATCGTCTTACCACTTTGGTTGGCGATCGCGATTGTCATCTCTTCCGACAAGGTTGCGCTAAATGCTCGAGCTCCGTAATCGAGCTCCATATTCCCGAGCTCATCGAAGCCTGCAGTCGGAATAGTTCGATCCGAAAGTTCATCGAGCGTCCATCCCTTCCGCACCGCCAACATCTCGCACTGGCGCATCGCTTCCTCCTGAATACCTTTGGTCCGAAAGCGATTCGCAATCGACAAAACAATTTGAGTAGCGCTGGGATGATCGATCCACGCGAGCACCTGCAGCAAGGCTTTGCACTGAGCGGCACGATATCCGTACCACTGCTTGACGTAACGGTGAACGATTGGAGCCGCGTCGGCCCCACAACAAGCTCCGGCCAAAGCAAGGATGCCCTTGGTGCTGGTTTGGGAGCCTTCGGGCTGGTTTACCAAATGGTTGTAATGCATTTGATAAACGCGCTGCTCGTTGAAGTCGGGATAGTGTTGCGGAAATTGCTTTGCGTATGCGGCAATTTGCTGCGCTGTTTTCTCAGCTTGAGCAGCAGCTTCCTCAGGCGTGTACTTCGGCTTTGTGTCCTGCGCGATCCAGGCTTCCATTACAAACTTGCCAAGCTTCTCGCGATCCTCTTTTCTAAACAGTGAACTGTAACGTCGCAGCGTTGGATTTGCCTCCGCGCTGTTGAGCTTGTGTCCCTGCATCAGGAACCAGTGAACGATCTCTGCTGGGACAGGTTTTCCTGAGTCCTCCCAGATGACGGTTGGCAGCTGAGCAAACGGAAACCACTCCAGCTCTTTTGGTATTCCCTTCTTCAGACCACGCCTTGCTTCCTGATCGAGCTTGTCCAGATCGAGCAGCTCTTCGAGTTTGACTCCCAACGTCTCAAGAGCCTTGATCATCTCGTCCCTGACGAACTCGCTCTTTTCCTTCGCTAGCGCGACGCGCAACGCCGGTATTGCGTCCTTATATCCAAGCTGAGCAAGCCACGGTGCTGCTGCCAGACGAGCATCCTGCTGCCGGCTGGACAACGCTGCAATGATTTTCTCTTCTTTGTTCGGAACCTTGTCGAGGCATTCCTGGGCCAGTGGTCTTTCACTCTTGCCGCTTCCAAGGGCGATGTTCCAGAGCGGCGGAATCAGTCTCGCAGGCAGTTGCGGAAAGAGCTTCAAAATATCAAAGGCGTTCTGACGTCGTTGAGCTTCCCAAAAACTTCCGTACGGTTGTTCTTCAACAACTTGTTTCACTCCGAGCGCTTCTTCAAGCAGATCGACACGCTCCGCAAAATACTGCCAGGTAGTCGAAAACGGCGAGGCCATAAACTTACTGTTTT
>Ga0126384_10001321_pt1 | contig 14655 bp, 18 predicted proteins | sample PanSoiMetPlot_36_FD_92543 | JGI IMG/M metagenome (GOLD analysis project Ga0126384, IMG submission 92543) | Tropical forest soil microbial communities from Panama - MetaG Plot_36 | ecosystem: Environmental > Terrestrial > Soil > Tropical forest > Bulk soil | place: Panama | collected 2016-02-17 | reverse complement strand
CGATGCCGCTGGTCGAAATGTTTAAGGACATCAGGAAGTCCCTTACTAACGAAATCAACATCGTCGACGAGCAGCAAAACTTCATTCGCGCTCGAGAGTACTATAAGGGAAGCAAGAAAGTGGTCGTGCCGGAGGTATTTCCTATCTCAACCAAGCACGTTTCATTTATGGAGTTCATTACCGGCGAGAAAATAACCAGTGCTTTCCCGGGCGACGCTAAACAGAGAGGCATCATGGCGCGCCGCTTGAGCGACGTCTTGACCAGCGACGTGATTTTTGCGCCCAAAAAAGAAGCCATCTTCCACGGTGATCCACATCCCGGCAATGTTTATCATGTGACAGGTGATCCTAAAAACCCATATATGATCGCACTGTTGGATTGGGGGTTAATGGGGACGTTTCCTCGTCAGGAACGGATCGCACTCGTACAAATGATTCTCGGCGTTCAGCTCAGCGATGCCAAGCGCTTGCACAAATACGCAGGAGCTCTGCTGGAAAATGGCATGCCTACTGATCCTGAAAAGGTTCGGCGAATCGACGCCCTCATAGCGGAGATAACCAAGCCAAAGCCAGGACGAAGCAACTTTAACGCCTTGGAAGAATTGCTTTACGGATTGATTGAGCAGGGGTACGCGACAAAGTTTACCCTGACCCTTTTTATCAAGGCTCAGGTTACGATTGCCGGAGAACTTGTCGAGTTGGATCCCACCCTTAAGCAGGACGACTTGCTGGAGCAACAGATAACCGCGCTCGTTAAGAAGGAACTCCCCAAACGACTGCTCATGTTGCCCGCGTGGAACTACCGCGGCTATAGAAGCTTGCTTTCGAATGGGGACGTAATGAATGTCGTCACTCACAAACCTAAGAAACCAAAGGAATCGAAGGGCCCGTCCCCGAAAACTCTTTCGATGCCGCAAGCACAGGTGCAATACTGAATACTAGTGAAATGTAACAAAGATTTCGCTGGTACGGAGATGACTGGAAAGGTGACCCTGGGGTTAACTCGTCATAAGCGCATGTGCGTTAACGCGCGGTTGTTGAGAGTGGCGAGGCCGGAGGAATTGCTCTAAAGTGCCTTCATCTCTGTCGCGCCAACCACAACAACCCGTCGATTATCAGTCGATCCTGAATTGGGTTGTTGAGTGTATATGACAACGTCTTGTTGGTAGCGTCATACTTGTGTTCATAGTCAATGTCGTTGTGACCCATGTTGAGATAGAGCATCTTGTAGTTCTTGTTCGTCCAGACCACAGGATAGTACCCGCTGTGCCAGATCTCGTTCTGTTTTGGCCCGGTGCCCAGCGGAAAGCTGGTTGAGTCTATGGAGAGCAGAATGTCTATGTCACGATTTTGTCGCAGATCTTTCTCCCATCGGTACCACTCATTTGGCGAAGACTTGAATGTCTCAGGCAGATGGTGAGTCGCCGGATGCCTGCGGTCTTCGACACGTAGAATCGCCGAGGTAGGTCTCCACGTGTTGCTGACGTATGAGCCTGACCCGAGAAAGGTGTTATGGTACCAGTCCCAGTTTGCTGGATACCCTGAAGGTGTCAATGCAAAGCCGGCGAAGTGAAAGCCCATCCAGGCTCCGCCATGCTCCACGTACGCCTTAAACGCAGCTCGTTGCGCAGGATCTTCGGGACGAGTATCAAGAAAAATAACCACCTGATATTTGGCAAGAAAGTCTGAATTCAGATTCTGCCAATTGGATGTAGTGTCATAGCTGAAATTGTATTTCGCCGCCATTTCAGGAAACCATCGGTTGGCTTCATCCACAAAGCTTATATGCGCCGGATCCTGTTTGGCGGTAAAGAACGCAATGACTCTGAACTTCGGGTTGCTGTTATTCGCGTTAAGCGCTGAACAGCCAGAGATGAGCACTGCAATGCTCAATACCTTGAGTGCAGACCTGATGAAGGCCCCATTCATGCTCAACGCTCTCCTTACGGTCAATTTGGTTTGCTCGCCCTTGCGATAACAGGGAGAATAGCGATGAACCGCTTCAGCGCCAACCGAACGGGGTTAGGAGCTTCTTCTTCGCTGGAAAGGATCTGAACAATCCACACCCCCCGTTTGTGGGATTCAATCATGAAATTGAACAGCTATTTTAGCGTCGTTCTCTTCCTCTTATTATGGGCCGCATGGACGCCTGTCGGTGCAAGTGGCGGATCAAAGCAGTCGAAACCCTGGCGGGCTTTACATCTCCTCGACTACAACAGCGATAGTGCCCTCGAGGCACTCGGGCAGAATCTCGAGAACCTGGCGAAACAGGGGCTCAACGTAATCATTCTCGAGATTGACTACAACTTCGCGTTCAGGTCTCACCCTGAACTTAGGCGAGGAACAAATCCGATTACACTCGATGGAGCACGAAGATTCACGGCGCTGTGCAAGAAGCTCAACATCCGGCTGATTCCGGAGTTTCAATCGCTGGGTCATCAATCATGGAAGGCTGAAACTTTTTCCCTTCTCAGCGTCTATCCAGCCTTCGACCTCACGCCAGGGGCATTTCCCAATAACGAGGGTATCTACTGCCGTGAATGGGACCCGCTTAACCCAGAGGTCTGGCGAGTCATCTTCCAGTTGATGGACGAGATCATTGACGCGTTTCGCGCCGACGCCTTTCACGTTGGCATGGATGAGATTTTTTTGCTGGGGCTCGGAATTTTCGCCGTCGACGAAAGGCAAAGACAGTGGCGTACTCTTTGCAAAAGCCGTCAACGAGATTTACGCTCACCTCGTGCGTAAGCGTCACGTCGAGATGTTGATGTGGGGCGATCGGTTGATTGACGGCAAGAAATACGATTTTGGAGAGTGGGAAGCCTCCACTAACGGAACCGCTGCGGCTATCGACCTGATCCCGAAAGATATCATTGTCTGCCCATGGCACTACGAACTGAGGGACAATTATCCCTCGATACCCATGTTCCTGGAAAAGGGTTTCAGGGTCTTGCCTGCTGGTTGGAAGAACCTTGAGGCGACAAAGGCCTTAATCGAATTCACCCGATTGCATGCTGACCGAAAACTGCTCGGCCATATGTTCACTACTTGGGGGGTAAAGAAGGATGCTCTCGTTGATTTTCCACCGCTTGTCGAGGGATTGAAGCTTCTGAGAGACGAGCGACGTCATTCATAGTGGTTTAAGACCTGAAGGTTGACTGAGGCTTTGCACAAAAAAGTGGCGTTCCTCAAAGGACTGTTCAAGAGGTAGACGAACTTGAAAAACGTTTATCGCCCGGTTTCGATTCAAAACGGATATTGCCCCGCTGTTTTCGAACGATCGGGCGACCGCATCTAACCCGAGCCCGGTTCCCTCACCGACGGGCCTGGTCGTAAAAAACGGCTCGAAGATGCTCGACCTCAGGTCTGAAGGTATACCTGAGCTGAACTCAGGCCGCTCGATGTAACTGTAGTCTTGCCCATGGTCTGATAGACGCTTCGCCGGACGAACCGGAGCTACAGCGAGGACATGAGACAGAGCTCTGGAATGAAGTAAATCGGGCTAAGGAGAGGGGCAAGAGGATAACGATTAGCGAGAGCGCGAGCCTCCCTAATTACTACGGACTTAGTCGCCAAGTTTCCCTTGTACTCTCTTCGAGGGTTGGTTCCGGACGGAAGCCTATTGCAGGCAGTGAAGGGCAAATATCTTTGGCCAGTTGCCAAGATATTGCGCCGTGTCTTGATAGATTTCAGAAGTAACTCTCGGGGACGGATTACGAGACGAAAGTGGTTCGAGCTGCCCCAGTACGATCTCAGGAAAAGTAAGGTGCGACGTTAATCGAAACGCGTTCGCGCTTCCATCGTCACCCATAAATGATGGCCCCCAAGACAATAAACACGTCCACAATAATCCATCCTATACACGGCAAATAGATGTTCTTATCGTGTTTTCTTAATCCGAACCAGAGCCACAAAACAGCAGAAGCGAAATAAGTGCTCCAGGTCAAGATCGACACCCCCTCTGCGCGATGACCGACCCAGATAGTTAACGCTTGTGGAATACTCATCAGCAGCGTGAAGATAGACATGGCTGCCAACGTCCGACGCAGGCTCACATCAGAGTTCGAGTGGGTCGGAACCGACGGTAAAATTGGGTTCTGATGCATATAAAGTTCTCCACCTCTACAGGTACTCACCTGAATACCTTTTCACGCGTGTCCCAGTAACCTGAGCACAATCCTCACTACATAGATGAAAAACATCTTGGTGCCGAGGAGCGGTCACTCGAAGTCCTTCAAAACAGTTAATCCCACCAAAAACCGACAACTACAAGAATTTTGGCGGGCGAGCGTACACTGAAGAGTGCTCGATCGGAGGTAGATTCTATCTAATCACGAGCGTACGTCGAAGCGTGCTCGAGCGGAAGTAGATTCGATCTAATCACGAGCTGTCTCCGAGACCCTTACTGTTGTGATGTATCGAAGCTCAAGTAGGTCATACCACGCACGTCTAGGAAAACTTGCTCGCGCACATTTACAAGGCGAAGGAGTACATGTTCGCAAGCGGAGCACCGTGCCACGATGCCGGGACTCTGCATGTATAAATGCGCCTCGGCAAAACGCCCTGTTGCGCCGCAATGCGCGCACTGTCCTTCTCCAGTCGTAATATCCACGGCGAATATCTTGCTCAACTCACCCGCCGCAGCGTTACCGTCAAGGTAGTCGTCGGTATGTGAACTCATTTTCGATCTCCCGTTGGCCCAAAACGCTCTGTCCTGATCTTATGAGGGCTATTGCCGGCGGCGCTAAGAAGGCTCGCAGCACTTTCTACGAACGATGTTGGACCGCAGACGTAACAAGTCGGAACACGGGTTGAGGGCCATGTCGTGTTCGCGATCAAATTGACGTCGATCCGGCCGGCTGGTCGCGGCCAATCCTTCGGAGCAACTCGTGTGTACGCATACGTAATGCTCACGGAACGATCGAAATCTGATAGTGCCTGCAGTTCATTGCGGTACCAAACCACAGCCGGCTCGCGCACCGAATACAGCAATCGAAATGGCGCGGTGCTGCCGGCCGAAGCACGCGAGCGAATCATAGCCATGAGCGGAACGATGCCGGAACCTCCTGCGACCAGCTGGATCGGCTCAGTTTGTTGGGTTCGCCACACGAACCAGCCCCCGATCGGACCTCGCAACTCCAGATGATCACCGACTGCAATTTCTTGGGTGAGGTAGGGTGAGACTTCGCCGCCAGGTAACCGGTCGACGGTCAGCTCAACCCGCCTTTCGGGATTCGGTGCGGAGGCGATGGAGTATGACCTGACCGCTGAGTATCCATCCGAGGCCGTCAAACGCACGTCAACGTGTTGGCCTGCAACATGACCCGGCCAATCTGGAACTTCGAGCTTGATCGTCCGTGCCGTCGCGGTTTCGTCTTGAAGCGCAACCACTGTTCCGATACGCCACATCAATCCCCCCAATAACGCTGCTCCCGCCATGGGTCCCCAGTATTATGGTAGCCGAGGCTTTCCCAAAAACCAGGTTGATCCTCATCTAGCAGCGTAATGCCCCGCACCCATTTGGCGCTCTTCCATAAATAAAGATGGGGGACGAGAAGCCGTGCAGGGCCACCGTGTTCGGGCGCAAGATCTTCGTCGTCAAACCGGAACGCAATCCACGCCTGCTGGTTCAGGAGATCTTCCAGCGGCAGATTCGTAGTGTAGTCTCCGTAGGAATGAACCAGAGCATAGCCGGCATCGGTTTTTACATCGGCGAATATCGTATCGAGGGAAACGCCCTCCCACGTTGTGCCGAGTTTCGACCAGCGCGTAACGCAGTGCAAATCAACCGTGAAGGTCTCGGCGGGCAAGTCGCGAAACGACTTCCAATCCCATCGCCTCAAAGTATCGTTGCCCTCGTCAATCTTAAATTCCCATTGATCGAGCGGCACGTGAGGCGTAGGTCCCGCGGAAAGGACGGGGAAGTCTGTCGTGAGGTACTGCCCTGGCGGTAGCTTTACAGCTTCCGCGCGTCGTCGACCGGAAAAGCCTCGCGAAATGATACCCATACGAAATCTCTCCCTAGCTAGTGAATACAGTACTTTGCGGAGCAAATCAAAGTCGCCGATTGGGGATCAAGCGAAATTGTCTGCCCGTCAACGAAGAGAAGCAAAACATAACAAAGAAGGCGCGGGGATTTCAGCTGTCGGAATAAGATTTGTCCCACTGGCCCAAACGTGAAGACCCGCGCGAAATAATTGCCATATGTCCTTGTGTTTCTACTCCTTGCCTAGTGGCTGACTCCGTTAATTTGCCAACCCGCCTTTCTCGATCACAAATTCGGCGATTCGATCGACGCCTTCACCGCTTCTAAGATTTGCAAAGACAAACGGACGCACAGGGCGCATTCGATGTGTATCTGACTTCATCACTTCAAGGTCAGCGCCCACAAAAGGAGCCAGATCGATCTTATTTATCACCAGCAGATCGGAACGTGTTATGCCAGGCCCCCCCTTGCGGGGTATTTTCTCACCTTCGGCGACATCGATCACATAGATCGTCAAGTCCGCGAGTTCAGGACTGAACGTCGCCGCAAGATTGTCACCACCTGACTCGATAAAACATATTTCTGCACGAGGAAATTTTTTATTCATTTCCTCAATTGCCGACAGGTTCATCGAAGCATCTTCTCGAATCGCAGTGTGTGGGCAGCCACCGGTCTCGACACCCATGATGCGTTCTGCCGGCAGGGCATTAGCTCGTGTGAGAATAAGTTGGTCCTCTTTGGTATAGATATCATTCGTGATCACATAAATGTCATAGGTGTCACGGAGTCGCTTGCACAGCATTTCGACGAGCGCGGTCTTGCCTGAGCCCACTGGTCCTCCGATTCCAACGCGCAACGGACGAGTCTCGGAGCGTGAATCAGTAACAACAGTCATGAGCGAAACAACCTCGTATATTGTGTTTCATGGGCCATCGAAGAAAGATCCACCATGAATGCGGCTGACCCGAGATCATCGAGGGTCGCTTGTGTAGCTTCCCCGCTTGCGGCCAATACTACATTCTCGAGCTGAGCGAGCGCCAGTTGTCCATCCGTTTGACCAAGCGGAAGAAGTCGAACTCCGGCATTCACCAAGTTTGCAACGATGCTTTGCAGGAAGGCAGGCAACGCCAGACAAACCGGAATGCCGTGCGTCGCCGCGCAAATTCCGAGAACCACCGCGACGGCTGGCGGAAGATTGAGTTTGTGAAGCATGTCCGAGAGCCAATCAAGAGAATGATCGCGCCATACGCGGCGCAGCGTAGCCAGATACGCAGTGCCTTGCTGGACTGATTCGAGTGCAAATTCTGAAGTACTGCGAAAGACTGCCGCCAGTTCTGCCACGCGTAATAACCGAGATCGATCATCTTCTGACGCCGCTAACCAGCTCTGGTGGAAAAAGATCGATTCATTCCGACCTGAGCCATAACAAAGATCCGCTTCGAGCCAATCGACGAGAGTTTCGCGGTTATGAATGTGTCCTGCTTCGATCGCGCATTCAAGACCGTGCGAATAGCTGTATGCGCCGGTAGGAAATGCGGGTGAAAGCCAGGTTTGCTGTCTCAATACTGCTTGTAAGGGACATTCGCACCGTTCCTCAGTCATGATTAGGATGTCCTTCCGCATCGTGGACATTATGGTGATGATGTCTGCCGTAAGCGCCACCCTCGGGTTGAAACGCGACTTGCACTTTGATGAGCTCTGCGCCAAAACCACAGAGCATCTCCTCGATCACGTGGTCTGGCCGAATACGAAGAACCTGATCGCGGATTTCGGTTGGGACATGCCGATTTCCTAAATGCCACGCAAGGCGCACAAGATGACCGGGATCCGTATGCCTGATTTCAACGACAGGTTCAGTTGCCGCCCGAATTCGGAGCCATCTTCCATCCTCAAGCTGCAAGCCATCGCCGTCTGCCATGGCAACGGCGTCTGGAAGATCCAGCAACAGCTCTTGACCAAGATCGTCAGTAAGACGAATGCGACGGCGGTGTCGCTGATCAAAATCAAGAGTAATCGAGCCCACTGCCATATCCCTGGGCCACTCCCTGGCAGGTCGGTGAATGCAAGCACGAGGAAGGGAAGTGTTGAGGGTGTTCATATCAATACATGAAATAACGCTGAGCCATTGGCAACACCGTTGACGGTTCGCACGTGAGCAGCCGGCCGTCGGCTCTCACTTCGTAGGTCTCCGGATCAACCTCCATATGCGGCGTGGCATCGTTCAAGATCATCGATCGCTTGCCAATCCGCCGGGTATTTGTTACCGGAACAAGTTTCTTGGCGAGTCCGAGCTTGCGGCAGGTTTCCAGTCCCGCCTGACTTACGAATGTGACTGAGCTCTCCGCTATTAGCGCCCCAAATGCCGCAAACATGGGCCGATAGTATTCCGGCTGCGGGGAGGGAATTGATGCGTTGGGATCTCCCATAATGGCGGCAGCGATGCTTCCGCTCTTCAACACTAAATCGGGCTTCACGCCAAAAAAGGCGGGATTCCAGATACACAAATCGGCAAGCTTCCCGACTTCAACAGAACCAACGTGCGTCGCAATACCTTGCGCAATAGCGGGATTGATTGTGTATTTCGATACATAGCGACGCACCCTGAAATTGTCGTTTTCACCCTTTTCTTCCGGGAGCCGCCCAAACTGACTTTTCATTTTGTCGGCGGTCTGCCATGTACGAATGATCACTTCGCCAACGCGACCCATCGCCTGACTATCGGAAGACATGATCGACAGAGCACCCACATCGTGGAGGATGTCCTCCGCTGCGATTGTCTCGTTGCGGATACGACTTTCGGCGAAGGCGACATCTTCAGGAATGCGTGCGTCGAGGTGATGTGTGATCATCACCATATCGAGAGCCTCCTCGAGCGTGTTCGTTGTATAAGGTCGTGTCGGAGTAGTTGAAGATGGAATCACATTTGGCTCGCCGCAAACTTTAATAATGTCCGGTGCGTGACCTCCACCGGCGCCTTCGGTATGAAAGGAATGAATCGTTCTGCCCTTGAACGCTTCGATCGTTCTTTCGACGAAACCACTCTCATTCAACGTGTCCGTGTGAATGAGAACCTGTACATCCATCTCATCGGCGACCGAGAGGCAACAATCGATCGCCGAAGGCGTGGCTCCCCAGTCTTCGTGAATCTTGAAGCCGCAGGCGCCCGCCTCAATCTGTTCGACAAGGCCGGGCGGTAAGCTGGCGTTGCCCTTCGCGAAAAACCCGAGGTTCATGGGGAAAGCGTCGGCCGCCTGCAGCATGCGCTGAATGTGCCACGGTCCTGGTGTGCAGGTAGTAGCATTCGTGCCCGTTGCTGGCCCGGTTCCACCTCCCATCATGGTCGTTACGCCTGAATAAAGTGCCTCTTCGATCTGCTGCGGACAGATGAAGTGGACATGCACGTCGATGCCTCCCGCAGTGATGATCTTGCCTTCACCGGCGATCACCTCCGTTCCTGGTCCAATTACTATGGAGACCTTTGGTTGAACGTCAGGATTACCTGCCTTGCCGATCGCGGCAATGCGTCCGTCCTTGATCCCGATATCAGCTTTGACAATTCCCCAGTGGTCGAGAATGAGCGAGTTAGTGATTACTGTGTCGACCGCGCCTTCACTACTGGAACGTTGCGACTGGCCCATGCCATCGCGAATGACCTTCCCACCGCCGAACTTCACCTCTTCTCCGTACACAGTTAAGTCTTGCTCTACTTCGATAATGAGGCCTGTATCTGCAAGGCGAACTTTGTCGCCGACCGTCGGGCCAAACATCTGTGCATAGGCGTCTCGCTTCATATTGTTCGGCATCTTCGTTACCTCATTGACGGCAAAGCGCCCATGACAGCCTGGTTGAAGCCATAGACCAAGCGAGCCCCTTCGTAAGGGACCAGCGAAACGTCACGCGATTGGCCAGGCTCGAAGCGGACAGCGGTTCCAGCGGGAATGTCCAGGCGATAACCAAGCGTAGCTTGACGATCAAAGGCCAGAGACGCATTGGTCTCGGCAAAATGATAATGACTGCCGACCTGTATGGGTCTGTCGCCCGTGTTCGCGACGGTGAGAGATATGGCGTTTCTATCCTCGTTCAGGATTAACTCGCCAGCTGCTGCAAAAGTCTCGCCCGGTATCATTTTCAGGTCATCCCCTTAGCGAATTGGGTTGTGAAGCGTCACGAGTTTAGTACCATCCAAAAAGGTAGCCTCGACTTGCATTTCGTGAATCATTTCTGAAACACCTTCCATCACCTGGTTGCGAGTCAGTACTTTGCCGGCATCTGAGGTAAGTTCGGCAACAGATTTCCCTTCGCGGGCTCCTTCAAGCACAAAGTCGGTGATAACTGCGATGCTCTCCGGATAGTTGAGTTTGATACCTCTCGTCAGGCGCCCGCGCGCGACGATTGCCGCCAGTGCGATCGTAAGCTTATCCTTTTCCCGCGGTGTCAAGTTCATGAGATTCTGAAGACAAGTATTCAGCAGGACCACATTTTCGGCACGCGAAATGGTCCGAGTCCAAACTCGAATCCAAGCTGGAGAAGGGTGAGCAAGGCGAGTTTCAACTTGGAGGAAGTCTCTGCGGCCAGACGCACAATGATCAGACTGCCAACGGAGGTGGCGGCACAAATGCAATCGAGCGAACCTGAAATGTCGCGCAAGAGTTCAAGCGCCTTATCGAGCTCTGGGCCGAAGTAGATCAGCGTGGCGATTGCTTTGCAATTGCCCAGGAGCGCCCTCCGCGTCAGGTGCGAAAATACTTCTTCACCTACGTGGAAGGCGTCCTCCCAGAGCAATCGGCCATCTTTTTTCACACGCCAGCGATCGCTTAATTGACCGCCGATTATTTGCTCGCCATGCGCGGCGCGACCAAACACAAGCCACTCGAGCACAAGCAGCTGTGCTCCCGAAGATATCTCGACCTCGGTCAAACGGTGAAGCCGCGCCCAATTGAAGACGATCGTCTCCTGCGGAAGCCACGCTAACCTCGACCCGTCACTCACCTTTAATTTCGTCAAGATGCGCGCGGGTTCGTCCAGGGCACGGTAGACCCTTTCAGCTGTCTGCGTTGTGACAGCGATGGAAGCATTAGCGACCGTCGCCACCTCGCATTCCAATCGATCGCCGCCCGCAATGCCGCCCCCCGTATTAATAAGAACAGCCTCCTTCACGTCGGCGCCGGTAATTCTCGGAAATGTCACCCGTAGAGGAGACCGCTGAAACACGTCAAAGATCTCGTTGCCTCTTTCTGAGCCGCCCGCCACGATCCGACATAGGCCTCTTGCACGCTGTAGATGCCGATCCGAAACACCTACTGGATGCAACGCCGGTGTGTCGATTTCCCGAAGCTGAATCATCGCGTTCAACCCTCGAGCGCCATTAGAATCCCGCCATGCCCTGCGGGCTGTTGTAGGGAATTTTCACACTCGTGATCTCCTCGAGTGATCCGTCTGGATAGGTGGCGTAGCCGATCAGTTTCGAAGCATTTCCGTATATCTGGTAGAGATAGGCGCCATCAGGCGTAATCCAGTTATCGGCCGGTCCGCTGGTAACGGTAGAGTTGAGTCCCCTGGCGGTACCATCGCCCGGCACTTTTGAGCACGCTGGATCCTTCGCGATTTCCAGGCCGTTGCCGTTGATGCGAAGCGCGCTGACGTAGCTGTAGCCGAAGTTCGTGGCATACACTAGCTGGTCATCCGGGGAGACCGCTAGCCAGCACAGCTCAGAGGGCACACCCGGGCTCGTATCGATCCTCACGAGCGGGCCGATGCTGAGGCTGCCGTCTCGATTGATGGTTCCCATGGTGCATCCGTCGCCGACGGCGTATCCGATGACGAAGGTATCCGGCCGGCCGTGCAGGAATGCGATGTAGAACGGGGAGCCGCCTTTTGCGTCGTAGAACTTTGCCGTGCCGAGGGAGCCGTCCTCACGCAGGGGAAAGACGGCGAGGCCATCGGGATCCGGCGCATTAGAAGCGATCGAGTGGAAAGCGCCGCCACCCCGTTGGACCCAGAGAATGGGCGAGCCATCTGGATACACGCCTGTGGAAACGATTGGCTCGTCGAACGTGGTACCAACAAAGACGAGCTTCTCATCAGGCGAGACCACGACCATAGTGGACACGCGGTTGGGCTTGTCATGCGTATTCACCGTGTAGCACTCCGGGCGCGGCGTGAGCTTGCCTTCGCCATCGACCGACATCAGCCGGAGATGGTCGGGACCGAACGAGTGCAGCACGAAAAGGATGCCTTTCGAGGGGGCATAGGCAAGCGATTTGGCGGTGCCGCTCTTTCCCTCCACGGCGTTCCCCGTCGTCTTCACATCCAACAACGTTAGCCGGCCGTTTTTGTCCACACTGAAGCTGGAAACCGAATTGTCGCCACCGTTGGTAGTAAAAAGAAAGCGGCAATCCGGGCTGAGTATGACGCTGCCAGCACCCTCAAAGGCATTCGGTGCGCTCTCCTGGCCGCTGATCGGCTTGAAGGTTCCGGATCCGAGACCTCCCGTCGCTGTGCGCTCCACTTCTTCGATCGTGCCGTTAGCGGCGCGGCGATAGTGGATTACGCAGTTCCGAATCTCATTCGTTTGTATGTAGAGATGTCCACCATCTTGATTGGACATGTCCATTCCTTTCGACATTTTGCTCTCCTTTGACATACTCATCTCGTTCGGCATGCTTATCTCCTTTTTTAAATTGCACTGATCTCTTCCTGGTGGGCTCGGCCACCCGATAGAGATCTCAATTACCTAATATCCCTTCTTATCACGAAGCAAGGGATAGAACTGAATCCACGTCATGTCTGTCTTGGCGACATTTGCGATATGGCATCCGGCGCATTCACCAACCGACGCCTCCGCAGCAGTCTCCGCATAGGGCAATGGATGATGGCCGAAAGTGAAGAACCCCCAGCCATTGGTTTTCGCAAACCGTTTGCTGTCTTTCACCGTTACGTCGATCCCGTTGTACTCACCATTGAAAAAACCGCGACCCGATGGTTCAGTCCGAGAACCGTCTGGAAAGGTAGGATTGAGTACCCTGGTCAGCTCTTTCACAAACACTGTTCCTTCGGGAAAGGAACCCGTCTTCAGGTAAGCATCAACATTTTCCTCCTGGACGTATACGTGGTGATATTCCGGGAATCCCGCTTTGCCATTATTGAGAGCATTCGGCGTTAACGGAGCGCCCACAAAAACCCACTTACGAAAACCCTTCGGCAATTTCAACTTACCGTCGGCATCGAATTGCGCCGCCGACTGCTGCTGCGTTTCAGCCGTAACTTGACTTCGGTTGAATAAGAACAAAGTCCCAATCATCGCGACCGCTACTGCAATCAGCGCTGTCATACCTCCATACCTTCGCATTTTTAATTACCTCCCTCGATTGTCTCTAAGAATCTCTTCGCTCTGCTGGGCCCAGCCTATTTTGAAGCCAGCGCTGGATAACCCTGCACGTAAACCCAGTCTGTTTTCTGTGCCGGGATGTGGCAGCCCAGACAGTCCTTTTTGTAGTCAGTTGCAATCTGCTTATCCGGTGCGTCGGACTTATAGAGTGCCCAACCCCATCCATCTCCCCACAGCGGATTGCCGGGATAGCGACCTTTGTTGTCCTTGATCATCACGAACCAAACTTTCAGTCCCGAAGCCCAGTGAGCATCCCCAGTCGTCAGCTGCCCGTGATCAGTTCCCAACACTTCTTTCACCAGAACTGTCCCATCAGCGAATTTGCCATTTTTGCGATAGAACTCAGCAGTGCCAGGCGACGCATACGTGTAGTGCATTTCTTCGGCGCCTGTCGGATCGCGTACGAAGAAAGTGCCGAGTGCTTGATAACAATCTCGATAGTCTGGCGGCTTGAGGATGTTTCCCATCTTGTCGACCAGATCGAGCCCACTGTAATTGATATTACCTTGCGGCTTGTTTTGCTGATACGCAGCAAGCATTAGCAGTGCAAAAACGAGCGACCCGACGCGAAGTATTGCTTCTTTCTTCGGTTGCAACATCACGCGGCTGCTCTGCTGCCGAGGGCTGTTGTTGGACTCTTGACGATTATTTGTTCTCTTCATTGCGCTGCGTTGAGTGCAAGCATTGGGCCAACGGTGAGCTCGCTGTTTAATTGAGATCGTTGAGCAGTGGAGTCGAATCTTCGTCATGAAAGTGTCGAACCAACGTCGGCGTGTCGTTATGAAGACAGCGGGATGTGATCACACGGAGCGCATTAGCATTGATTGGATCGTTAGGCAGTCTTTCAATTTGGGGCTGACGGGGAAGAAGAGAAGCCAGGTACCAGGCACTGGCCCATCGATTGCCAAACGCTCTGAGTGGAGCCTCGGATATGAACAGACTGACTGGGAAGGTCGTCGTTGTGACCAACCACCACCATCAGTGCTTATCGAAGCAGTCCCTGCGAGATTTCGAGACCTGCGTTTGCGCGAAAGCACAGCCCGCCTGCTCCGGATTCATGAAAGGAAGCCGTGCGGTTGGCAACTCGCGCTCTCGTCGCAGGTATGTTGCGGCGCAGGAGACGGCCGCACATTAGAAATCTTTCTCACGGTTTTATTACGTGATCGACCTTTTAAGGAGTATGCCGATATGAAAACAAAACAGGATGCAGCAATGAAGGCAAAGAACTCATCAGTCAGCACGCCGGTTACCGAATTGGAGTACAGCCCGACCGGTATATCGG
>Ga0126384_10001320_pt1 | contig 14671 bp, 14 predicted proteins | sample PanSoiMetPlot_36_FD_92543 | JGI IMG/M metagenome (GOLD analysis project Ga0126384, IMG submission 92543) | Tropical forest soil microbial communities from Panama - MetaG Plot_36 | ecosystem: Environmental > Terrestrial > Soil > Tropical forest > Bulk soil | place: Panama | collected 2016-02-17 | reverse complement strand
TGCGGCTGCTCACCGGCATCTGCGTGCCGAGCGCCGAGTGGGGGAGCGGCACCGGCTATCACGCGATCCACATGCTGACGCCCGAGAGCGACCGCACCACGCACTACTTCTTCACCGCCGTGCGCTTCAACGTGAAGACCGCCGACGACGCGCTCAACCGGCAGATCCAGGACAGGATCTCGACCACCCGCCGCTTTGCGTTCGAGGAGCAGGACGCGCCGGTGATCGAGGCGCAGCAGGCGATCATCGATGCGACGACGACGCCGGTCGATCCGGTGATCCTTGCGATCGACGTCGGGCCGGTACGCTACAAGGGCATCCTGCAGAAAATGATCGAGGCGGACGCATAGCTGGCCGATTGGCAAACCGGGACGGTTCCCGGATCGACCTTACTCGCTGAAGCAGGCCGGCTCGGGGCCGGTGCCGGCGAGCGAACACTCGATCGCCGGCGCGTCAGGACGCGGCGGACTCTCCACCACGTAGGTCTTGCCGTTCGAGCACAGCACCACCCATTTTTGGTCGCTGCGCTGCATGTCGGCCTTGCCGTGGCAGTCGTTGCCGATCGCGGCGCCGAGCCGCGCGGCCTCCTGGGCGGCTGCTCCGCGCGACGGCCGGAAGGTCGGCCGCCGCAGCCGTCGCGCGGACGGGTGGTGCGCTACCGTGCTGGCGCCGTGCGCCTTGCCAGACTCAGTCCTTCCCGGCCGATGCCGTGCCGCGGCAGCGCCGGCAAGCGGCAGGCCGGCGGCCGCGATCGCGACACCGAGAACGATGGCCGCCGTCCACTGGAAGCTCTTCGTCACGTTGATCCTTGTCGATCCTTGATTGCAGCCCTCACAGTCGGTCCGCCGCCCGACGATTCGCCCCATGTTTCGGGCATTTTAGGGTCGGAGGCGCGTGCGGCCTGGCGCATGATCCCGAAAATGCCTGGCCAGCCTTGATCCCGGGTTAACGGACTTCAATCGATTAAACCTCGGGCCCGCATGATGTTGCGTCGCGCCGGGGTCTCGGCTAGGCCAGCGGCGCTGCACAGGCGATGCGAGAGCGCCACACAGCGACGCGGGAGCGCCGGAAGCGGGAGTGCCATGAGCCACGAACACATCATCGTCGAGACCAAGGGCAGGGTCGGCATCGTCCGTCTCAATCGGCCGGCGGCGCTCAACGCGCTCAATACGGCCTTGATGGGCGAGCTCAAATCCGCGCTCGCGACATTCGAGGCGGACGCCGCCATCGGCTGTATCGTCGTCACCGGCTCGGACAAGGCGTTCGCGGCCGGCGCCGACATCAAGGAGATGTCGGCGAAATCCTATCTCGAGGCGTTCATGGGTGATTTCGTCGCCGACTGGGATTGTGTCGCGCATGCGCGCAAGCCGGTGATTGCGGCGGTCGCCGGCTTCGCGCTCGGCGGCGGCTGTGAGCTCGCGATGCAGTGCGACTTCATCATCGCGGCCGACAACGCGAAATTCGGCCAGCCCGAGATCAAGCTCGGCGTCATTCCGGGCATCGGCGGCACGCAGCGCCTCACCCGCGCGGTCGGCAAGGCGAAGGCGATGGACCTCTGTCTCACGGGCCGCATGATGGATGCGACCGAGGCGGAGCGCGCCGGGCTGGTGGCGCGCATCGTGCCGCTCGCAAGCCTGATGGAGGAGGCGCTCAAGACAGCGGAAACGATCGCCACGATGTCGCTGCCGGCCGTGATGCTCGCCAAGGAGGCGGTCAATCGCGCCTTCGAGAGCACCCTTTCGGAAGGCATCCGCTTCGAGCGTCGCGTCTTCCACTCGCTGTTCGCGACCGAGGACCAGAAGGAAGGCATGGCCGCATTCATCGAGAAGCGGCCAGCAAGATTTCAGAACAAGTGACGCTGTGCAACGTCATACCCGCGCGCAGCCGTTCGAAGAACGGCGGCGCTTCGCTCGCCCATGTCGCGGGCATCCGCCCTTGAGGTCACTTTCTCACGCAGATCACGCGAACGACCGAGGCCTTGGCATCGTCGAGGCTCGCCGGGCCGGCTTCCGGCGCAACGCTCTGCGCCTGCAGAAAGGCGCGAATCGCCTCCGCCGGCACCATGGCGGCCTGCGTGCCGGCGCCGGAGGGCGGGCGCAGATCGACCATGCCGAGCACGCGCGCGGCGCCGTCGAGTGCGGCCGCGCCGGAAAATCCCGCGGTCGGCACCGGCTCCAGCGGACGCGCGGCGCCGTTCGCGGCAAGCAGGCGCACCTTGACGGTGGAGACCGCGCCCGCGCCGTTCTGCCGCTCCGGATCCGCGATGCCGACCAGCGTCGCGTCACTGGCGTCGCCAGGGGCGCTTGCGAGCGCGGCCGGCACCAGGTTCTTGCCGCCGAACACGCGCAGCAGCCCGAGGTCGCCGTCCTCGGCGACGCGCTCGGCGTGGCCGAGGCCGGGGATGACCACCGAACGGCACTCCGCGATCGCCCGGCGGCCGGTGACGATGTGTCCGGCCGTGCTCACGACGATGCCGGTCGCGTATTCGACGTCGCGCCGTGCGCTCGCGGCGGCCGCGGCTTGCGTGGCCGGGAAGCCGGAGAACGCGTTCGACATCGCGACCACGATGCGGTCCACCAGGTTCTCCATCGCAACGTCGTAAAGGATCGTGACGCCGCGCACCTCGCTCCCCTTGATCCCGGCGCGGACGTAGAACCTCTTCACGCCGCTCTGCTGGCCCGACACCACGAAGAAGTCGGGCTTGACGACCTGGTATTCGACTCGCCGGCTCGCCGGCTCTTTCCGCGTGCGTTCGAGCACGGTGGCGAGCGTCGTGGCGGCGATGCGGAAGGTATCGACCTGCACCTCGCCGCGCGCCGACTGCCAGTGCGTGCCGCTGGCGGCGGGCGAGGATTGCGGCACGAGCTTGGCGGGCAGGCCGAGGCGCGCGCCGCTCGCGCGATCGTCGAGCACGCGCCAGCCCGCCGCGCTGCGCTTCGCCCGCGCCGACTCGGCGAGTTTGGCGCGCTCGTCGGGATTGAGAATCCCGGTTTCCTTCCCGCCGTTGCGTTTCTGGAACGCCTTGACGGCGTCCACCGAGTTGTCGCCGAAATCCGCGCTGACGATTCCGTTGTAGTCGCCGGTCCAGATCAGGTCGGACTGAATCGTGATCCGCTCGCCTTCCGGCATGGCGGCGTAGACGGCGCGCGGCGTGCCGGGCGCCGGCGGTTTGGCAAGCGCAGCAGCGGTTGTGGCGGGGGTCTTGGCGGCGGGCTTGGTGTCGGCGGGCTTGCTGTCCGCAGGCTTGGCTTTCGGCGCAGCCGCGCCGGTCGCAGGCCACGAGGCAAGCCAAGAAGCTGCGAGCGCCGACAGTGCCGCACCGAGGAATCGCATGTCGCAAAGCGTAGCGCACCTTCCCCTCTGCGCAAGCCGACCCGGCGAGACAAAACGGCGCTTGACCGCACGGCCCGCGCAGAGGCGTGATGGCCGCGGCGAACAGGACACCTCCGAATGCTGACCGGCGACGAGCTCGAACGTTATGCCCGCCACATCGTGCTGCGCGAGGTAGGCGGGCCCGGCCAGGCCGCGCTCGGACGCGCGCGCGTGCTCGTCATCGGCGCGGGCGGGCTCGGCGCCCCGGTGCTGCTCTATCTCGCGGCGGCCGGCGTCGGCACGCTCGGCGTGATCGACGACGATGCGGTCTCGCTCTCCAACCTGCAGCGGCAGGTCATCCATGCGACGCCCGATCTCGGCCGACCCAAGGTCGAAAGCGCCGCCGTGGCGATCGGGCGGCTCAATCCGCATGTCGCGGTCGAGACCCACGCGGCGCGGCTCGACCATCGCAACGCGCTCGACCTGGTCGGGCGCTACGATGTCGTCGCCGACGGGTCGGACAATTTCGCCACGCGGTATCTCGTCTCGGACGCCTGCTATCTCGCCAAAAAGCCGCTGGTCACCGCGGCGGTCGGCACGTTCGACGGCACGCTCACGACCATTCGGGCCCATGAGCGTGGGAGCGACGGCCGGCCCAATCCGACCTATCGCTGCCTGTTTCCCGAGCCGCCGCCGCCCGGCACGGTGCCGGCCTGCGCGGAGGCGGGAATCCTGGGCGCGCTCACCGGCGTCGTCGGCTCGCTCATGGCGCTCGAGGTGATCCGCGAGATCGTCGGTTTCGGTGAGGGCCTGGTCGGGCGGCTGCTGATGATCGATGCGCGCGCCATGCGCTTCGAGACGCTGAGCTATGGGTGGGATCCGGCCAATCCGCTGTCCGGCGAAAATCCGAGCATCCGCGATCTCTCCGAGCATTCATGATTCGTGTCCCGGAGGCGATGCGGCGCGCGGCTTCGTCCTGCGCCGCGCCCGGGACGCGAGTCACAGCATCGACGGCAGCACGCGGTCGGGCGGCCGGTGGCCGTCCATGAAGGTCTGAATGTTGATGATGACCTTGGTGCCCATGTCGGCGCGGCCCTCGATGGTGGCCGAGCTCATGTGCGGCAGCAGCACCACTTTGCCGGCCTTGGCGAGCCGCGAGAGCTTGGGGTTCACGGCCGGCTCGTGCTCGAACACGTCGAGCCCGGCGCCGGCGATCTCGCCGGCCTCGATCATGCGGATCAGCGCGTTCTCGTCGATCACCTCGCCGCGCGCCGTGTTGACGATATAGGCGTCGCGCCGCATCAGCTTGAGGTGGCGTGCCGACAGCAGGTGGAAGGTTGCCGGCGTGTGCGGGCAGTTGACCGAGATGATGTCCATGCGGGCGAGCATCTGGTCGAGGCTCTCCCAATAGGTCGCCTCCAGCATCTCCTCGACCTTCGGGCTGACGCGCCGGCGGTTGTGATAGTGGATCTGCAGGCCGAAGGCGCGGGCGCGGTGCGCGACCGCCTGGCCGATCCGGCCCATTCCGACAATGCCGAGGCGCTTGCCCGAGATGCGATGGCCGAGCATCCAGGTCGGACTCCAACCCGCCCACTCCTTGCCGACAGTGAGGATGGAGGAGCCTTCGACCAGCCGCCGCGGTACCGCCAGGATCAGGGCCATGGTCATGTCGGCGGTGTCGTCGGTGAGCACGGCCGGCGTGTTGGTCACCGTGATTCCCCGCTGCAGGGCGGTGGCGACGTCGATATTGTCGACGCCGTTGCCGAAGTTGGCGATCAGCTTGAGGCGCTCGCCGGCTTGGCTGAGCAGCGAGGAGTCGATCCGGTCGGTGACGGTCGGCACCAGCACGTCGGCGATCTTGACGGCTTCGGTCAGTTCCGCCGGGCTCATCGGCCGATCATCGAGATTGAGACGCGCGTCGAACAGCTCGCGCATGCGCGTCTCGACGCCTTCGGGCAGCTTGCGGGTGACGACGACGAGCGGTTTCTTGCGGTTCGCCATCTGCTTCCCCTCACGCCCGGCGCTGCGGTGCCATGCTGCCGTGCCACGCGACGGCTGATTGCCGTGATCACACATCTCCGGCGGCTCATTGCGGCGCGCGGCCGGAACCCGACGGCGCGCGCGCCGGAGATGCGCCAGTTCATCCCTCATTAACCCGCTTGATCGACACTGGCCCGGTCGATTTCGGGGGGCGCGGGCGGCGATTTCGGTCCCTCTCTACCAGATGGTCTGGACAAGACAAGGAGCCCGCCCGCGGGAGCGTCGTCGCAAGCGTTTCGGGTTGCCACGGCGCACGGTCCGCCTCGTGCCGCGCGGCCCTCATTTGGTGACATGGTGCAAATGGTGACAGGACGCCGGGGACGGTCGGGGGCGCGACTGGCATTTGTTTTCGCGGTGCTGAGCGTCGCCGCGGCGACGGCCGCCGAAAGTCCCTCCGCCCCCAACGGACCGAGCGGTTTGCCGTTGCCGCGCTTCGTGAGCCTCAAGGCCGAGCGCGTCAATGTGCGGTCCGGGCCGACCAAGGACAATGACGTCAGCTGGGTCTATACCCGCGTCGGGCTGCCGGTCGAGATCATCGCCGAATACGACAACTGGCGCCGGATTCGCGACTGGGAAGGCAGTGAGGGTTGGGTCCTGCACTCGCTGCTGTCGGGCCGCCGCACTGCCCTGATCTCGGCGCCCGCCAAGGCGGCGGACGATTTCGTGCCGTTGCACGCCTCCGCCGATGACACGAGCGCAATCACGGCGCGCCTGCAGGCGGGCGTGCTCGCCATCGTCAAGCGCTGCGGCGGCAACTGGTGCCGCATCTCCGGCGAGGGATTTGACGGCTGGATCGAGGAGGAGCGCCTGTGGGGAGTCTATCCGGGCGAGACGGTCGATTAGCTATCTGCGCCGATCGCGCGGCGAGATCCGGCTTCGCGTGAGACAAAAGGATGCACCCGGAATCCGGCAGCCCCGCGACACGCGCTCTCATGGCGCGATCGGCCCGGCTCGTCCGGAATTGCGAAAGTTTGGCGCGGCTCGGAAGGAAGAGCTGCTCAGCGCGTGCGCTTGAGTCGCACAACCACGTCGATGCGGGCGACCTCGAAGCCTTCCGGCGCCACCGGCAGCTTGCTGACGAGCGCCTCGGCGTTCGGAATGTCGACGAGCGCGTTCTCACCCTCGATGAAGAAGTGGTGGTGCTCGGTGACGTTGGTGTCGAAATAGGTCTTCGAGCCGTCCACCGCGACCTGGCGCAACAGCCCGACCTCGGTGAATTGATGCAGCGTGTTGTAGACGGTCGCGAGCGACACCGGGACCTTGGCCTTGGAGGCCTCCTCGTAGAGCATTTCGGCCGTGAGGTGGCGGTCGCCCTTGGCGAACAGGATCCAGCCGAGCGCCATGCGCTGGCGGGTCGGCCGCAGTCCCACGTCGCGCAGCATGGCCTTCACGTCATGCCACGGACAGCCGGTGAGATCGGGGCGCGCGGCGGGTTGCGCCGGCTCCGACGGCTTGGTGGGTACTCGACTCGCGATCGGCACGCGCGGCTGCATGATCGAGATACGCCTTCCTGGGCGGCTGGGCGGCCACCTGTTTAGATTGTTTCAAATGTAATCATATCGCCAAAACGCCCAAATTGCAACAGGCTTGGCATAATCAGGTCTTGGCCGCCAAGAGCCCGTCACCGCCCAGCGCCAACGCGCAGTGGCGCGACCGCAACGTGCCGGCGCGGCGGGCGGCTTTGCCCCACCGGTGGCCGGTGTGTTAGGGAATCCCGTCAGTACGGGGTGGGGGCGCTGCAGCGCAGCGAAGACGGGAAACACGAATGAGCAATCGGCCTTCGAGCTTCGACTATCAGCAACTCCTGGCCTGCGGCCGTGGCGAGATGTTTGCCCAGGGGCCGCAGCTGCCGCTGCCGCCGATGCTGATGTTTGACCGCATCTCGGAGATCTCCGAGCAGGGCGGCGAGCACGGCAAGGGCATGGCGCGCGCCGAGCTCGATGTAAAGTCGGATCTCTGGTTCTTCGCCTGCCATTTCAAGGGCGATCCGGTGATGCCGGGTTGTCTCGGCCTCGACGCGCTGTGGCAGCTGCTCGGGTTCTTTCTCGGCTGGCTCGGCTCGCACGGCAACGGGCGCGCGCTCGGCATGGGCGAGGTGAAGTTTTCCGGCACGATTCTCCCGACCGTCAAGAAAGTGGTGTACGGCATCGACATCAAGCGCGTGATGCGCTCGAGGCTGGTGCTTGGCATCGCCGACGGCTGGGTCGCGGCGGACGGCTCTGTCGTCTACAAGGCGCTCGACCTCAAGGTCGGACTGTTTCAGAAGGGCGCCGCGCTGGCGCCGGGTGGCGCCTGAGCGCCCGGCGCGCCCGTAAGAGCATACGGCCGGCGCCGTCGAGGAAGCGCCGAAGACGCCACAGGATGCGGATGAGGCAGGCATGAGGCGGGTCGTCGTCACCGGGATGGGCATTGTCTCGTCCATCGGCAACAACACGCAGGAGGTGCTCGCAAGTCTGCGCGAGGCGAGATCGGGCGTCACGCGCGCCGACAGGCATGTGGAGCTCGGCTTCCGCAGCCAGGTGCACGGGGCGCCGACGCTGGACGCGGCCGACGCGGTCGATCGCCGGGCCATGCGGTTTCATGGCGGCGGCACCGCCTGGAACCATGTCGCGATGGAGCAGGCGATTCGCGATGCCGGTCTCGAGCAGAGCGATATCGTCAACGAGCGCACCGGCATCATCATGGGCTCGGGCGGGCCGTCGACGCGGACCATCGTCGAGGCGGCGGACATTGCCCGCGCGAAGGGGCCGAAGCGCGTCGGGCCGTTCGCGGTCCCGAAGGCGATGTCGTCGACCGCCTCGGCGACGCTCGCGACCTGGTTCAAGATCAAGGGCGTCAACTACTCGATCTCCTCGGCCTGTGCGACCTCGAATCACTGCATCGGCAACGCGTCCGAGATCATCGCGATGGGCAAGCAGGACGTGATCTTCGCGGGCGGCTGTGAGGAGCTCGACTGGACGCTGTCGGTGCTGTTCGACGCCATGGGCGCGATGTCGTCGAAATACAACGACACGCCGGCGACCGCTTCGCGTGCCTATGACGTGGATCGCGACGGGTTCGTGATTGCGGGCGGCGCCGGCGTACTGGTGCTCGAGGAGCTCGACCATGCACGCGCGCGCGGCGCCAAGATCTATGCGGAGGTCGCCGGCTACGGCGCGACCTCGGACGGCGAGGACATGGTCGCGCCGTCCGGCGAGGGCGCGGCGCGCTGCATGCGCATGGCGCTCGCCGGCCTCAAGGCGCCGGTCGACTACATCAATCCGCACGCGACCTCGACGCCGATCGGCGACATCAAGGAGATCGAGGCGATCCGCGAGGTTTTCCGCGCCAAGGTGCCGCCGATCTCGGCGACCAAGTCGCTGACCGGGCACTCGCTCGGCGCGGCCGGCGCGCAGGAGGCGATCTACTCGCTGCTGATGATGAACAACGGTTTCATCTGCGAGAGCGCCAACATCGAGAACCTCGATCCGGCATTCGCGGACGTGCCGATCGTGCGCGAGCGGCGCGACAACGTCGCGCTCGGCTGCGTGCTGTCGAACTCGTTCGGCTTCGGCGGTACCAATGCGTCGGTTGCATTCAAGCGGCTCGACGCATAGCGGCGGGTGCAAAGGCGGGGCGAGACACGGGACAATTGGTGAGCGCGATGCAGGGGTTGATGCAAGGCAAACGCGGGCTGGTCATGGGGGTCGCAAACGACCACTCGATCGCCTGGGGGATCGCGAAAACGCTCGCCACGCACGGCGCCGAGCTTGCGTTCACGTACCAGGGCGAGGCGCTCGGCAAGCGCGTCAAGCCGCTCGCCGACTCGGTCAGCGCCAAACTGGTGCTGCCGTGCGACGTCGAGAACCTCGCCTCGGTCGACGAGGCCTTCGCGGCGGTCAAGAGCAAGTGGGGCCGACTCGACTTCCTCGTCCACGCGATCGCGTTCTCGGACAAGAACGAGCTGAAAGGCCGTTACGCCGACACGACGCGCGAGAATTTCCAGCGCACCATGCTGATCTCGTGCTTCGCGTTCACCGAGGCCGCCAAGCGCGCCGCCGAGCTGATGCCGTCGGGCGGCGCGATGGTGACGCTCACCTATAACGGCGGCGCCCGCGCGATGCCGAACTACAACGTGATGGGCGTCGCCAAGGCGGCGCTGGAGGCCTCGGTGCGCTACCTGGCGGTCGACTTCGGCGGGCGCGGCATCCGCGTCAATGCGATCTCGGCCGGGCCGATCCGCACGCTGGCGGGCGCCGGCATCAACGATGCCCGCTTCATGTTCGCGTTCCAGCAGCAGCATTCGCCGCTCAAACGCGGCGTGACGCTCGACGAGCTCGGCGGCGCCGGCCTGTATCTCCTGTCCGACCTCTCGACCGGCGTCACCGGCGAGATCCACTTCGTCGACTCGGGCTACAACGTCATTGCCATGCCGCAGCCCGAAGACCTGCGCGCCGAGGACGCGGCGTCGAAGGACGCGGCGCAGTAAGGCCAGTCTCGAGCACCTCGAAAAAAAGGGCGGCCTCTCGGCCGCCCTTCGCATTCCTTGCGTTGCCGCGCCGCTTACTCGGCGCCGCCCGCCGCCTCGCGCGGCTGATCGCCACCCTCGGCCTTGCGCTTGGCCTCGAGGTCCTCGCCGGTCGCCTGATCGACCACCTTCATCGACAGGCGTACCTTGCCGCGGTCATCGAAGCCGAGCAGCTTCACTTTGACCTTGTCGCCTTCCTTGACCACGTCGGTCACCTTCTGCACCCGGTTGGGGGCGAGCTGGCTGATGTGGACGAGGCCGTCGCGCGAGCCGAAGAAGTTCACGAAGGCGCCGAAGTCCATCACCTTGACGACTGTGCCCTCGTAGATGTGGCCGACCTCCGGATCGGAGGCGATCGACTTGATCCAGTTGATGGCCGCGCGGATTGACTCGCCGTTCGCGGAAGCGACCTTGACGGTGCCGTCGTCCGAGATGTCGATCTTGGCGCCGGTCTTCTCGACGATCTCGCGGATCACCTTGCCGCCCGAGCCGATCACTTCGCGGATCTTGTCGGTCGGGATCGAGAACACCTCGATGCGCGGCGCGTGCTCGCCGAGCTCGGCGCGGGCCGAGGAGATCGCCTTCGCCATCTCGCCAAGGATGTGCAGGCGGCCGTCCTTGGCCTGGGTCAACGCGACCCGCATGATTTCCTCGGTGATACCCGCGATCTTGATGTCCATCTGCAGCGAGGTCACGCCCTTGTCGGTGCCCGCGACCTTGAAGTCCATGTCGCCGAGGTGATCCTCGTCACCGAGGATGTCGGAGAGCACCGCAAAGCGCTTGTCCTCGAGGATGAGGCCCATGGCGATGCCAGCGGTCGGCGCCTTGATCGGCACGCCGGCGTCCATCAGCGCGAGCGAGGTGCCGCACACGGTCGCCATCGAGGACGAGCCGTTCGACTCGGTGATCTCCGAGACCACCCGCAGCGTGTAGGGGAAGTCATGGTGCAGCGGCAGCACCGGACGGATCGCCCGCCAGGCGAGCTTGCCGTGGCCGATCTCGCGCCGCCCGGGGGAGCCGAGCCGGCCAGTCTCGCCGACCGAGAAGGGCGGGAAGTTGTAGTGCAGGAGGAACGTCTCCTTGTAGGTCCCGGTCAGGGCATCGACGTATTGTTCGTCCTCGCCGGTCCCGAGCGTCGCGACCACCAGCGCCTGGGTCTCGCCGCGGGTGAACAGCGCCGAGCCGTGGGTCCGCGGCAGCACGCCGACCTCGGAGACGATCGGACGCACTGTCTTGACGTCGCGGCCGTCGATGCGCGTACCGGTGTCGAGAATGTTCCAGCGCACGATCTTGGCCTCGATCTCCTTGAAGACCGCAGCCACCTGCAGCTTGTCATGCGCTGGCTTCTCGACGCCCTCAGGACAGAAATGCGCCAGCACCTTGGCCTTGCAGGCGTCGACTGCCGCATTGCGCTCCTGCTTGTGCGGGATCGCGTAGGCCTTGCGCAACTCGGCCTCGATCACGCCCAGCATCTCCTTCTCGAGCGCCGAATGGTCCGGCGCCTTGAAGTCGCGCGGCTCCTTGGCGGCCTTCTCGGCGAGTCGGATGATCGCCTCGATCACCGGCTGGAAGTGCTTGTGGCCGAACATGACGGCGCCGAGCATGACGTTCTCGGGAAGCTCTTTCGCTTCCGACTCGACCATCAGGACGGCGTCCTGCGTGCCCGCCACCACGAGGTCGAGCTTGCTCTCCGGCATCTCGTCGACCTGCGGATTGAGCACGTACTCATTGTTGATGAAGCCGACGCGGGCGGCGCCGATCGGGCCCATGAAGGGGGCGCCGGACAGGGTGAGAGCGGCGGAAGCCGCCACCATCGCGAGGATGTCCGGATCGTTCTCGAGATCGTGCGACAGCGTGGTGACGATGACCTGGGTGTCGCAGCGGTAGCCATCGGCGAACAATGGCCGGATCGGGCGGTCGATCAGGCGGGAGACCAGTGTCTCCTTCTCGGTCGGACGGCCCTCGCGCTTGAAGTAGCCGCCCGGGATGCGGCCCGCCGCGTAGGTCTTTTCCTGGTAGTTGCAGGTAAGGGGAAGAAAATCGATGCCGGCCTTCGGCTCCTTTGCGGAGACCACGGTCGCGAGCACGGTCGACTCGCCATAGGTTGCGAGGACGGCTCCGTCGGCCTGGCGTGCGACCTTGCCGGTTTCGAGGACGAGCTTGCGCCCGGCCCAATCGATTTCCTCACGATGAATTTCAAACATAGTCGTTTTCTCTCATGGTTTGCGGCAAATGCCTCTCCGCGAATTTTCGCGCCACGGGCGCGAAGCCACGCGTGAAGGCATACCTGTTGAGGCGGTACTGAATTGGCCGGGTCGCGCTCCGGTCATACCGGGGCGCTAGCGCCAAGTCGGTACGCGTCCGAAAGCCATGAGCAAGACGGCGAGAGGCTGCGGGCGCATTTCCCAAACAGCATCCGGCGATCCTGCCATGGCCTTCGAGCCTTTGATGACCGGAACTCCCCATCGAGTCCGGCATGTCCCGCCGCCGCCTGGCGGCCGGGTCTTCCAATGGCGGATGCGACATGACGCCATCCGCCGAACATGCGCGGGGGTCTCCCGCGCAGAGGGATGTCAGCGGCGAATGCCGAGCTTCTCGATCAGCGCCTTGTAGCTGCCCTCGTCGGAGCGCTTGAGATAATCGAGAAGCTGGCGCCGCTGCGACACGAGCTTGAGCAAGCCCCGGCGCGAATGATTGTCTTTCACGTGAGTCTTGAAATGCTCGGTGAGATTATTGATCCGTTCGGACAGAATCGCGACCTGGACCTGGGGAGACCCGGTGTCGCCGGGCTTGCGCGCGTGGGTCCTGATCACTTCCGCCTTGCGTTGCGTCGTAACCGACATCGTCAAACACCTTCCTGGCGGCCGGCCCTGCCATGCAGTCCGGCCAGGTTGAACACGCGTTTGGGAACGATTTCTCCGCCGTCGACTTCAGCAAGGGCGACGAGCTGGCCCGACGCCGTGACGTATAGCGTGCCGCTGAAGACGGGTGCGTCCCGTCCGCGCATCAGGACGGCTTGGCCCCGCTGGAGCCTTGCCGCATCGGCCCTGCTGACGGCCAGCGCCGGGATGTCGTCCAGCGCGGTCGCAACGGGCATGAGCGCGTCGGCGAGGCTGACCTCGCCGGCAGCGGCTCTATGGCACAAAGATTCGAGCTTTTCCAGCACCATCATGTTGTTTTCGGTAAACGGCCCGACGGCCGTGCGCCGCAGGGCCGAAACGTGCCCGCGGCAGCCGAGGAGGCGCCCCATGTCGCGCGCAAGCGCGCGCACATAGGTGCCCTTGCCGCAGCGGGCGCTGAAAATCATGTGGTCGGGATCCGGCGCCGAGATGATTTCCAGGTGGCGGACCTCGACCGGACGGGGCTCGAGTTCGACCTCCTCGCCGTCGCGGGCGATGTCATAGGCGCGCTCGCCTGCGATCTTGATGGCCGAGAAGCGCGGGGGCACCTGGGCGATCGTCCCGATAAAACCGGGCAGAACCGCACGGACGGCATCGACGCCGGGGCGCTCGGAACTTTCCGCCACCACGCGGCCCTCGGCGTCATCGGTATCCCGTTCCTCACCCCAGCGAACGGTAAATTCGTAGGATTTCTGGCCGTCCATGACAAACGGAACCGTTTTGGTCGCCTCGCCGAGCGCGACCGGCAGGCACCCGGAGGCGAGCGGATCGAGCGTGCCGGCGTGGCCAGCCCGCTTGGCCTGAAACAGGCGCTTGATGACCGACACCGCATGGGTCGACGTCATGCCGACCGGCTTGTCGAGCACGACCCAACCGTGCACGTCGTGCTTCTCGCGCTTGCGCTGGCCCACCTTGTGGTCGTTGGCCGCCGCCCGTGCCGGGAGCGCCGCTTCTTCGCTCATGCTCAGTCCTCGTCGGGGTCGCGGTCGGAGGGGGAATGCAGGTCACGCCGCACCTGTGGCGTGCGCAGCAGCTTCTCGATGCGCTCGGCTTCATCGAACCGCTCGTCGAGGCGGAATCGGATGTCGGGGGCGAACTTGAGGTTCACCCGGTGCGCGATCTCGCCGCGAAGGAAGCGCCGGTTGCGATCGAGGGCCGCGAGCACGTCTTTCGCGTCGCGCCCGCCGAGCGGCATCACGTAGATGGTGGCGAGCTTGAGGTCGGCGCTCATGCGCACCTCCGGCACCGTGATCACGTGGCCCTGGATCACTGGGTCGTGCACCTCGCCGCGCGACAGGATGTCAGCGATCGCGTGGCGAATCACTTCGCCGGCGCGCAGCGCGCGCTGGGAGGGCCCCGAGTTCTTGTCGCGATGGTGATCGCGCGGCATGATCGATGATTATCCGTTCTGCAAGCGCGGACTGCAGGCGGCACGAGCCGCCTGTCCGCAAATCGATTTCCGTTCCAATGGTTCCGTGTGGCTCCGGCGCCGGCCTGAGTATTGGACTCAGAGCGAGCGTTGGATCTGCTCCACCCGGTAGCACTCGATGACATCGCCCTGGCGCATGTCCTGGTAGCTCTCGAACGCCATTCCGCATTCCTGCCCGGCGGTGACTTCCTTGACGTCGTCCTTGAAACGCTTGAGCTGCGAGAGCTTGCCCTCGTGGATCACGACATTGTCGCGGATCAGGCGGACATTGGCGCCGCGCTCAACCGTTCCGTCGGTGACGCGGCAGCCCGCCACCTTGCCGACCTTCGAGATATTGAAGACCTCGAGGATCAGTGCATTGCCCAGCGTGGTCTCGCGCAGCGTCGGCGCAAGCAGGCCGGACATCGCCTTCTTCACGTCGTCGACCAGGTTATAGATGATGTTGTAGTAGCGGATCTCGATGCCGGCGCGCTCGGCCGCCTC
>Ga0126384_10001319_pt1 | contig 14673 bp, 17 predicted proteins | sample PanSoiMetPlot_36_FD_92543 | JGI IMG/M metagenome (GOLD analysis project Ga0126384, IMG submission 92543) | Tropical forest soil microbial communities from Panama - MetaG Plot_36 | ecosystem: Environmental > Terrestrial > Soil > Tropical forest > Bulk soil | place: Panama | collected 2016-02-17 | reverse complement strand
GCCATCGACTCCGACTGGATGACCTGAAGCCACGGGACGCCATTAAGCAGGTCCGCTTCCAGCGGCACGGTAATCAGCGATTCGACCTCGGCACTAGAGAGGCCAAGCGATTCCGTCTTCACCGTAAGCGACAGCGGAGAGAATTCGGGGATAATGTCCAGCGGCTTGTCCCTGAGGCTCACTGCCCCGAAGATGAGTAGCCCAATCGCGACAGCAACAACTAAGTCACGCAAGCGCACGCTGGAGGAGATGATCCACGCCAACATCTTGAACACCCCGCGCTCAGAATGCTTCTCATTTCATTTAAAAAAATCCCCAGCCCACTTTTCGCGCCGACCTCCACAGTGTCGCCAAACATAAGGCGTCCCTAGACGTGACACATGACTGATTGTCAACAAATAAACTTTTGCGTGAGTTTTGTGTGTATTTGTACGTATTTGTTCCTGTTTGTACGTGTTTGTGTTATTCACGCTGGGTCAAAATGCCTTTTCTTGAAAGGGTGGGGGGCCAGTTCTTCCCGCCGACGGCTTAAAGGGTCGGAAAATATGGGCGTCGCCAGAAATAAACTCATTCCTCGCCGATTTCGCCAAATCAGTTGGCGCGGGGCTCACCAAGCGCATCGTGCTTCAGCGGGACGATGCCGGCCGGTTCAGGCCCGAAATCATGGCCGTGACTTGACCTTTGAATCGGCGAAGCCGCACGCCAGCTTCACCCTCACCAGCAGACATTCGCCACGATTCGCCGCAGTCGGGCCATGAGCAGAAGTCAAGTGGTCGCGTCCTTCGGTGCCGGCAGAGTTCGAAGGACACTGTCAAAGTCAGGCCAGTTCCAGGTCGGAGTCTTCAGCCGTATTGTCGTGTCTATCAAGCTTAGCAGGCGGCGGATCGCGTCGTTTGGGGCTGCAGTGAGGATGTCCGAAACCTTCTTCGCCAAATCCGGCTGCAGCCGCTCCAATCGACGCCTGGGATCCAAGGGTCCGTTAATTCCCATCTTTGCGTGGTCGCCAGCATCTTGAGAGCCATGTCGGCGGCGGCTGCGAGAAGGCTCGTTGCGTTCAACAGTTCACCCCGCTGCGCTCGCTGGCCCGCGGTCAGCACCACAATTGCAAGATTTATGGGGTCGCACGCGTCGTCGCTCATAGCCCTCTGGCGAGTAGAAGTTTGCGCGTGCGCTTCCTCAATACGTCGACCGACGTCAGAGCGATCAAGCAGTACAAGAAATTTGGTTACGGTGATTGAGCTGGCCGCCGCCTCATCGCAGACGAGATACTCAACTTTGTGTCCATCATCGTACACCGCGACATTGTAAAAGCCTCCGTGTCCCGCCTTAGCTATGATTTTCTCAGTGTTCGGCATCCAGCTTACGTCGCGCAGTAATTGGCCTGGATCACCGTCGCGGAGCACTACAGCGAAGTCGTGATCTGACCATGAGTCCCGAGTTCCTGGGTCTGCAGTAGACCCAAGTGCGACAACGCCCACAACATTGTCGAACACTGCTAGAGCTTGAATGAATGCTCTCGAGCACTCCTCAAATGCTTCCTGTTCCATTGTTTGGCTCAATACGTTTTGACGGCGTCCATCTCTCATGCACGCGATTAATTGATAGCCAAGACTTGACCGCCTTGCAGCCAGCGCAAAAAGGCCCGCCTTGGTCGGACTCCTCTCATTCAGCCAAAATCGCACGACCGCTCAGCCCTTACCGCTAGACGTCCGCGATGGCAGTCACGTCGTCGCACTCGGGACGATATCGACGTTAGATCGCTTTGTCTTTTTGGAAAAAATTCGCGTTTGGGCGGGTCGCGATCGTGCACGCCGGACCCAGAGACGTTCCGGCATGGTCACTGATCTCGGGCGCCGCGTCGGAGATGCGCGCTGCCCGCGTGCCGATCGGCGACACAACGGGGGACAGGCCGTTGAAGGGCAATGTACGGAAGCGCCGCCGCTTTCACGCGCACGAATGAGGCCGAGATCAACGGTCGCCGAGACACCGGCCAGGCCGAGGCGACGCGCATGACGAAGCCGGCTTTCATTGAGCCGGCACAGTCAGCGCAATTAAAGGCTGGTGTTCATACGGGTGATGATGGCGCGCCTCGAGGAGTAAACGGCTCGACCCGGCGAGCCGAAGCGGTGATTGAGCAGGGGACGGACGGCCCAATCGGCAATTGGCTGATTTCCCACCGCGTGCTGACATGGTACTGACACGCCGCGATCAAGCCGCCAGCCTGCAAAGCTAACATATTGAAAAGATTGGCTACATGAGAAGGATTGACCCGGCGATTTGCAGATCGGTCGTCCCGGCCCCCGTCGAGCTGCCGAGCTGTCGCGGCGGCTGAGCTCAGGCCGCTTCGGATTATTGCTCTGAAGCATGATCCGCGCGGCCTCGTTCGGGGTCGCAAAAAGGCTTCCGATGGGGCGTTCTGCAGATGCGCCTTTGCGGGCCCCTTAAGCGAGTCGAAAGGTCACTAGTGGGGTCACTAAGAAATTGAATTCGCGCCCGGTTGGCCGGCATGTCATCTAGTCTAGTAAGTGATTGATTTCGCTGGTGGGCGCACAAGGACTCGAACCTTGGACCCGCTGATTAAGAGTTGCATGTTCTGAGCTTCGTACCGCCTCCGTCCACTTCCCCGTTTATACCGCGTCATTCAGAAATTCCAACCCCATCGATATTTCTTGCTTGCCCTTGCTTCCGCTCGCTTCCGTGACCATTCTCATGGCATGGTGAGTCCCTGGTGAGTCGAGTCGGCATCCCGGCCGGAAGAAAAAAACCTATGCGCGCCAAGCTGACGCCCGCGTTCGTGGACAAGGCCGCGCCGCCGGCCACCGGCGCCGAGGCCGTTTATTGGGACACGGCACTAGCCGGCTTCGGCCTTGCCGTCACGAAGAGCGGACATCGCAGCTACATAGTGGGCTACAGATCCAATGGCAGAAAGCGGCGCATGCACCTGAAACGCGGCCTTACGCTCACCGCCGCCCGCAAAGAGGCTTTGGCCATCCTTGGTTCGGTCGCCCGGGGCGGCGATCCGCTCACCGAACGCCGCAAGGCCGAACGCGCCAAGCGCGAAACGCTCGGAGCGATCGTTGACGAGTATGTGGCGAAGGAAGGCGACCGGCTGCGCACCATCGACGAACGCAAGAACGTGCTGGAACGGCTGGTGCTGCCACAGCTCGGCAGACGCCAGATTGACGACATCACCCGCACCGACATCGTCCGCCTTCTCGACCGCATCGCCAGCGAGAACGGCGCCCCGATGGCCGACCATACTCTGGCCTATCTGCGCCGGGTGATGACATGGCATGCGAGCCGGTCGGACACCTTCCGCTCGCCAATCGTCCGCGGCATGGCTCGCACCCGTCCCAGCCAGCGGCGCCGGCAGCGCGTCCTATCCGACGACGAATTAAAGGCCATGTGGCAGGCCGCAGAGGCGTCGCAGGGCGCGTTTTCTCGGTTCGTGCAGTTCCTATTGCTCACGGCGACAAGACGCACGGAGGCGGCCGATATGCGGCGCAGCGAGGTAGTTGGCGAGGAGTGGGCCATCCCGCAAGAACGCTACAAGACTGGGCTGGAACTGGTGCTTCCCCTGTCGCCGGCCGCGCGGGCGGTGCTCGACAGGGTGCCGAAAGTCGGCAAGTCCGGGTTTGTCTTCACCACCGATGGAAAGCGCCCGATTTCCGGGTTTTCGAAGTTCAAGCGCACGTTCGATGCCGACATGCTGGTCGCGCTGCGCAAGCAGGATCCCGAGGTCACCATGCCCCGATGGACCTTGCACGATCTTCGTCGCACCGCGCGGTCGCTCATGAGTCGGGCCGGCGTGCCGAGCGACCATGCCGAGCGCTGCCTGGGCCACATCCTGCCGAGCGTCCGCGGGACATATGATCGCTATGAGTACATGGCCGAAAAGAAGCGCGCCTTCGAAGCGCTGGCCGCCCTTGTCGATCGCATCATCAATCCGCCGAGGGATAATGTGGCGCCCCTCGATGAACGGCGGGCGAAAAGCGCCGCAAGTTGATGGAAGCGTAGGCGAACTACTGCGGCAAGGCACCAGTCGGTTACGGCGAAGTTGTGCCGCTGCGCAAGGTTGCGGCCTGAGCCGGAAAAGAAGCCCCGGCATAGGGCCGCGGCTTGGCAGCAGGTATTGCGCTGTTGCGCAGTTGCCGTCCGCGCCACGGGGTACGCCTGGCCGCAGCAAATCCCGCCCGATCCTTGGGAGGCAAGGCGTCGCTGGCCCGCTCAGTCTATGGTCATCGCCCCCTTCCCTTCGCCTCCTGATACCGGCGCTTGAATGCCGCTTTGGCCTCCTCCCAAGGCGGCCATTCCACAGTTCGGCGGCAGCGCCGCTTCTGTCTGTAGGAACCACGAGCGGCCTGCCAGCGATCGGCAACAGCGGCAGGCTCGGCCTCCTGGTCGGTCTTGCTTGTGTTGAAAATCAATCAACCGAAAATGTTGACTGAACAGTCAGGCTATTTCCTTCAAGTTCGGCAGAAGAAATGCCTAATGAGTTCATGTATGCGATGGCTTCGCCTGGATCCATTAGAAAAGATTGCGGAAGCGCATATGTCACTGTGATATTCTCGGTGTCATCGCCTCCACTGTATCCAATGTAGGTGATATTTCGTTCCCTCATTAGGGCGGCAAGTTTTTTCATCTCGTCATTCATGTTTGTCATCCTTCCACATCATCCGCCTGTGCGACTGCACCCTCTTGAGAGTCGGCTGTCGCGCATGCCCCCAATTCGACAGCAAAGAAGCACGCCACAACTACAGCAACCGCGTGTTTCATAGATGCCCCCCCGACGCAATGCTTCATTTTGAACACGGCTCCTACGTGGATGCAAACGACCGTCACAGATCAGCGTACGGAGGCGATGCTGCATCGAGCTAATTCGCAGTTCGTACGCCATCGACTGCACCGAGAAGGGGCATTTTCCGTGCAATTCCTTGCACGCCGGCGTGACCGAGCGTAATCGTCTGCTGTGGCGGCTAGGTCCTGCAGGCCGAACCGTACGGCTGATCTCTGCACCCGTACTGCCGCCGGTCACTCCTGTGCAGAGTTGCGCGACAGAGACGCGCCCGTGCCCGGCAAGAAGCGACAACACATCACGGCGGCCGATGCGCCGCGCATATTCGATGACGCGTGCATTGAGGAATTGGCAAAGATCGGGCATCTGCCGGCAGGCGCCGATCGTCAGCGCTTTGCCGATAGCGTTCGCGAAGCCGTGCGGATTTATGCGCGTGACGCACGCAAGCCCACTGCTACTGAATTGCGGGCCGAAATTGCTGCGCTTCTGCGTGCGGCCGAGCGTCGGCACTACGAACGCGTCGCAGGGCTGATCGAGAAATTGTCCCCGCAAGCACGCCGCTTGTTCGACGCGCGAGCGGAACGCCCAGGTTTCGAGATGATTATCGCCGAAAACGAAAGACCGCTGCAACCGGAGAGGTTTTCGTCGGCAGCACAACGCCATCGAATCAGACCTCTTGAAGAATATCCGCCGCCTCCACCCCAAACCGACCTGAAAATGCCATCGCCTGACACCTTGCGTGATCCCGCACGGCGTGACCAGGCGTGCAAGGCGGTCGAGATATTTTGCCGGGCGGGAGGGCGCTATATCGCGGGACGCATGCGGCCGTCGGGCAAGCGGTCGCGTACCTGGGAACGGCTGTTGCACGCACCCCAACCGATCGAACGGCCGCCGCGGCTCGAAGCCGAGTTGGAATTCGCCATGCATTTGCAACTCGCATGGCTGGAGGCGACCGGAAAAATGCCAAGTCTTGCGGCCAATCCGGCTCGGCTCGGTCCCTTTGGGCGGATGGTCGAGGAATGTCTCCAACTTGTGGGCGGAGAGGCGAGGCACGCCAATGTCGCGAAGCTCCTCAACGAGTTGAACAAGCGGCGCAAAGAAACGAGGGCGCGACTGGATCGTTCGAACGACAAGCGTCCTGTCAGTTCCCAACGGTAGAACATCGCCAGTGCTGGAATAGAATATATCCGCGGCGTCGGCGCGTTTCCGCGCGGCTACTCTGGGGCTTCGCCTAATGACCGATACCACCAACGGGACCGTACTGGCCCCATCACCGACCGCCTCACCGCCGGCCCCGCCTTCGGGCGAATTCTTAACCAGAAGGCAGGCGGCCGATTTCATCCGCGACCAACTCGGCCGGCCGATGTCATTTTCGACTGCGCAAAAACTTGCTGCGCTTGGCGAATTCGCTGAGCCTGCCATGTGGTGGGGTCGCCGGCCGCTGTACGATCGAGAAGCCTTGCGCGCCTGGGTGCAAGCGCGAAGCCGCAAACATAAGGCACAGCCATGAAAAACGGCCCGCCAAGTGTGCGCGGGCCGGGGAAAAGTGGGCAGATAAAGTCGATCGGAAAAGACTACTGCGCAAAATCCCCGCTTCCCGCAAGCACAAACTCACGCCGCCTGCCGCCCGAAATCTTGTCCACGGTCGCGCGCTCGAAGCGCCAACCGATCACGCTGCCGTGCATCCTCACGCGTAAGCCGGAGCCCGCGCCATGACGGCCACCACGCCGTATGAGCTAGTGGCTCGTGGCGGACGCGTCATCGCCATGGCGATGTTGCCGCGTGGCGCCCAATGGGTGCGCCACGCACCGTCGTCCGCAGTGGTGACGCTGGCGCCGACGTTAGGCGAACAGATGAACAACCTTGCTCCGTTTGAGGTGGTGCGCGGTGCCGGTGGAGGGACCATTGGCGATCACATCGTCATCGGCGTCGCGATGCTGCCGCGCGAAACCAAAGGGATACGTCTTGCCCCGCCGTCCGGCGAGGCGCCGCATGCCGCAGTCATGACGCTGGCCGCACCGCCCACACCGTCCCAACAGGACGACCTCGATGACTATGTGCACGTACATGGCCTCGATGCGGCGCACCGTGGGTTTGATGATGGCGGCGGTGAGATTTTCCAGGATGCAGATGGGCCGCTATGCGGACGTCCCGACCGGCATGACACCGACCAGGCCGCCGGCGCGTGCAAGCGTGGCGATGATGCAGTCGGCAACGGATCGTCGCCGCCGCACGACGGTCCTGAAGGCTACACCGTCCATGTCGACAGGGCTCAATCTGGGCGTGATGACACGCGGTCATCAGCTCACGGTAATCCGTTGCATGACGCGCATGCGTCCGGGCCGCGGCTGTGGTGGCACGGCGATCCTGAGACAGACGTCACTCGCCGATGGCGCGTCGATCGCCTGTTGCCCGAGGTCGGCGTCGCGCTGATCTCAGGCCCATGGGGCTCCTACAAGACGTTCGTTGCGGTTGACCTGGCGCTCTCGTTGATGGTCGGCGGCATGTTCGCCGGCCGCGAAGTCAATGGACGATGTGGTGTGCTCTACATCGCGGTTGAGGGCGCATCCGAGATCCCGATACGCCTCGATGGCGCGATACGCGCGAGGGGGTTGGATCAATCACGGTTGCCGTTCGCTCGTGCGGACGAATGCCCACGTCTCCTGGATCGGTCGGCGATATCGGTGCTCGACGGGACGGTGTCGGCGGCTGCGCAGCGCATGCGCGCCGTACACGGTGTCGAGTTGGGTTTGGTCATTGTCGACACTATGGCGGCGGCGGCAGGGTTCGGTGACGAAAACAGCAACGCCGAAGCGCAGCGCGCTATGAATGTGCTCGTAGGACTCGCCCACAAGCATCAGTGTCTCGTCATCGCCGTCGATCACTTCGGCAAGCTCGCGGAAACCGGAACGCGCGGCGCCTCGGCCAAGGAGGCAAGTGCGGACAGCATCCTTGCGATCATCGCGGATAAGGATCTCGCCGGCAACGTTTCTCGGCCGCGTCTTGCCATCCGCAAGGTACGTGGTGCACCGACCGGCGCCGAACTGCCGTTTTCGATGCGGCAGGTGGATACCGATGTCACCCTGGCCGTCGAGTGGGCTGCTGCCGAGGTCAGGACCCCAATCTCTGCTGCCGCTGCTCAACGGCGGTCTCATGCGGCCACAGTGTTCCACGAGGCGTTGATCGAGGCGCTGGATCGCCACGGCATCGAGCACCGGCCTTATCCCGATGGCCCGGTCGTACGAGCCGTCGATCGCGAGCAGGTACGGACTGAATACTACGCTCGCTATCCCGCCGAAGGAGACACCGACGAGAAGCGCCAAGCCACTCGTCAGAAGGCATTCGCACGGTCAGTGCAGCAAGCCCAAGCCGGCCACGCAATCGGCGTCCAGGTCGCGGGCGATACTACGTTGATCTGGCCGTCGAGATGAGGAGGCGACGACCATCGACGTGTCCGGCTGATGTCCGGGTTGTGTCCGGGCTGCGTTCAGGTTGCCCGGACAGGACAGGACAAAACCCTAGGGACCTGTCCTGTCCTGTCCGGCTGTTTTCCCCATTTGAATACCTTTTTGGGGGATTGCACGAAATCCCACCGAATGCCCGGCTCGTGTCCGGGTGATGTCCGGGTAAGGCTCCCATGACGATCGACGCCGAGACTGTCGCCCTCGCCAGATCCGTCCGCATCGAGGACGAAATCGCACGCCGCGGCATCCTGCTGCGCGGCAAGAGCGAACGGGTTGGCCGTTGTCCCGTGTGCGGGGGCACTGACCGGTTCAGCATCAACACCCGCAAGCAGGTCTTCAACTGTCGCGGTTTCGGCGGGGGCGACGTCATCGCTATGGTGCAGCACCTCGACGGCTGCAGCTTCGCCGAGGCTGTTCGTACCCTCGCCGGTAGCGAATCCAGCTACTCGGCGCCGATGGTCGATCCCGTGAAGATGGCCAAGGTGCGGGCCGAGGCCGAGCGTGATGAAATTGATCGGCTCACGGATGAGGCCGAACGCTTCACGCGGGCGATGGCGGTCTGGTCAGAGGCCATTCCGATCGAGGATACGATCGCGGCGCATTACCTGCACGTCGTCCGCAAGGTCGAGATTCCGGCTGAGACATCGGGCTCGGTGCTGCGATTCCATCCGCGTGGACGGCTCGGTGACGCCCACCATCCAAGTCTCATTGCGCTGGTGCGGAACATCATCACCGACGAACAGCAGGGCATCGTACGAACTGCGCTCAATCCCGACGGCACCGCGGTCAAGGTCAACGGCAAAACTCTGCGCAAGGCACTCGGTGCGGTAGGTGGCGGTGCTGTCAAGCTTACCGACATGGGCGAGGTGACGACGTGCCTTGGCGTTGGCGAAGGCATCGAGTCCGTGCTGTCGATGAGGTCTACGCCAGAATTCGGTCGATCGCCCGTCTGGGCCCTGATTTCAAGCAACGGCGTCGCAAGCTTCCCGGTGCTCGCCGGCATCGAGTGCCTGTGGATTGCCGTCGACAACGACAAACCCGATCAGCGCGGTCGTCAAGCCGGAAACGAGGCCGCTTTGGCGTGCTCAAAGCGTTGGACCGAGGCCGGCCGCGAGGTTTATCGCGTCACGCCCGACAGAGTCGGCCGCGACCTGAACGACGTGGTGCGCAAGAGGGCCACGTAAAGACACCGCGCCGGCCGGATGCCGGCCGTGAGTGAGACAGGTGGGGTAAAGAAGCGACGATCATCACTGACGGAGAGCCCGCCCTCGACGCGCAGCGGAAAGGTAGGGCGTAGGAGTACGGAAATAAGCAACGACGAACGAATCTCAACTGAGTAGAAGGAGCTAGAAAAGTGATATTACGAGATGTTCAAGCTGTAACGAAAATGCCAGGATTGAAAAACCCAACGGCTAACGCAATGGATGAATTGGTTGATCGGCTCTTCGTCGGTCCCGCCGCGCGTGTCATGGCCGATTTTCCCGAAAATTCTGTCGATCACGTCATCACCTCGCCTCCCTATTTCACGGCAGTGGAATACGATCGCGGCGGAAGCTCGTGGGCATCCTACGGCGCATTTCTCGATGACATTCAGGCCGTCTGGAAGGAGTGCGCGAGGGTGCTCCGTCCAAATGGGAAGCTGTGCATCAACGCGCCGATAATGCCCATTCCGAAAAAGATGATCCGGCAGCATACGCGGCACCTCAAGAATATTGCCTTCGACATGGAGCAGGGGATCCTCTCCGAAACGCAGTTTGAGCGTTATGCGCTGTTTATCTGGCAGAAGCAGACATCCAAGATGATGTTCGGCAGCTACCCGTATCCGGGCAACATCCTTGAGAACAACGCCATCGAATTTATCAATGTCTACGTAAAGCCCGGCAAGCCGCCGAAATTCGGCGCCGACGTGAAGGCAGGAAATGCGCTCTCGCGTGCCGAGTGGCTCGACCTCACACAGCAGGTCTGGTTCATGTATCCTGAGGATGTGAAGCGGGACGGCGACCATCCGGCGCCGTTTCCCGAAAAGCTGCCCGCGCGCCTAATGCGTCTTTATACTCATGGAGCCGCTGGCCAGTTCCCCGGCGAGATCGTGCTTGATCCTTTCGTCGGAACCGGAACCACCAGCGCCGTTGCCAAGCGAATGGGCCGCCGGTTCATCGGGATCGACGTCAACGAGCGCTATGTGAACATCGCGCAGGAGCGGATCCGCGACGCCGTTCCCGGCGACCTGCCGATGCTCTTCGTCGGGCGGCCGAAATATCCGACCAAGGAAGAGCTGGAGCACATCGATGAAGTCGAGGTGGGTTCTGCCGGTCGGAAGGCCGAGGCCAAACACAAGAGAAAAACCTTTGGTCGCAAATTGGGAGTCAAGGAAGACGAGCAATTGACGCTCGTCTGATTCGGCGCAGGGCAAGAGCCTTGTAGTATTTCGGGAGGATCGCGGGATCGACCCCATGAGAAGCGGGGTTATGGGCGCCTCGACGTTTCGGCACAAAGCCGGAAACCAGCCGCCCCCGCCACCGCTTGGGACGGCGACGGGAGCCTCCGACCAGCAAACCTCACAGGAAGGTTCATCGATGGGTACCTCAACAAATCATGATAATGCTGAATTGGCCAACCGCCTGATCCACCATGCCGAGTCGATAGTAAGCGTGGCCGCACGCGACCTGGAACTTGACTTGCGTGCCGCCGCCGTGTTGAGGCAGACCGACAATCCGCCGCCGCAGTTGCCCCGCTTGGTTGCCGAGCTAACGCAGATCATGCGAACGACCACCGATCAGAACACGCACCGGCAATTGGGCGCGATCGTCGGAGCGGCGTAAACCGCCACAATCCGGCCCGGGCTTCGGTCGGGGCTTCTTATTGACCGCACCGCCACCACCGCTCTTTGACTATTAAGAGGCAGCCATGTGGAAAAGAAAAACAGAACTCACGCAGGACGAAGACAAGAGCGGCCAGTGGATCTGGAGCAGCTGCATGAACGGCTACGTCAATGCGGCCAAACATGCCGAGTTCTGCCGCGAACTCGCCAATGCGAATGGCATGACTTACGCCGAGGCCGAGGAGCAGCTTTGCGCGGCCCTGGAGCGGTCAGTCGAGGAGGTCAGCGAGATGGATACCGAGCTGACGATCGCCTATCTACGAGCCCACAGGAAGCCCTAGGAAGGCCGCTGGCCGGGCGTCCTTGGGAAGTCCCCTACCGCGCGAGCAAATGGGCCACGGCGCAGCCCGTTAAGCGGCAGCCGCGTCGCTCAGCTCCTCGCCCACCCGCGCCTCGGCGGTCGATAAATCCGTCAAGGTCTGATCAAACGAGAGATTTTGGATATACCATGAGAATGCTGGATCACTTTACGTCACTGGTGACACTTATTTCGCTCGTTGTGCTGGGGCCGGCCCTTGGACGGGTGATTCTTCGTAGTCCGAAGGGACCCTTTGCTCAGGCGGTCGGAACAATGGTCGCGATCAGCCTCCTTTTGGCTATTTATGGAGTTGTTTGGTCAGTCAGACCGAGATCAGTTGCTTGGTATTCGTGGCTGAGAGATATCCCTGTAAACGGCACTGTAGACGTGAGCGGTAGTATCGCAACTGATGTTTCAGAGCCATTGCGGGTACAAATCGAACGGTAGGGGCGAGAAAAGAACACCCGCGGGTCATCAGTTTACCAAACCCTGGTACAGCGAGACCCGGCGCCTTGCGGCGTTGCCGCTGCTTGCGTAAATGGGCTGGGCCAGGAGGGCTGACGATGCCTGCATTCCTTCGATTGGTCGAGTGCGACCGGCCGGCACCGTTGCGACTGACATTGCAGAACGAAGCCGGCGACGAAATCGCGAGCGCCACAGCACCGAGCGACGAAGCCGGGGTTAGGAGCGTCGCGCTGTTGTTGGCGCGATCAGAAAAATTGCGGCCCCGGCTATCGGCTCACGGTCTCGGTCGCAGGCGATGCCGCCGGCGGGAGGCGATACGATTAGTTCGCCCCAGCAGCCGGTAGACGCTCGCCCAATGCTGGGAGGTCAACGCGGCTCGATCGGCGTCATCACCGACGAGAACGGCGCCCGCGGTGGAGCGCGACCAACTACGACGCCTGGGCAAGCGTCGCTTCCCGACGGCGCGGACGATCCTATGCTACGGGGCGCCTCGCTCTCCCTGGCGAGCGCGACCGTCGAGGAGTTGCTGAATCTGAGAGGCGAAGCCGTTCACGGTTGATCGTGTGAAAGCGAGCATCTCCTCGGCCCGCGTCATTGCAACGTACATTAGCCCACGCTCAAGGCGCTCCTGCTCAACCCTATCTCCGTCGCCGCCTGGGGCGAACGGCATCGTGTCGGTGCGCATGACGAGTACTGCCCGCCATTGCAAGCCCTTCGCCGAATGCATGGTCGTAACGCAAACACCGGATGGGTCTCCAAAATTGCCACTTTTGTCCTGTGGCCAGTAGACAGCCACGCGCTGAGAAATCAGCAATGCTAATTCTTTAACCCACCCGCCTGCGTTGGCGCGATAAAGGACAGCGATTTCAGAAGGCTTGATACCCTCCTTTAACCAAGCATCAATTTTTTCCGCTGCGATTCGCAACTCACCTTTCTGAGTAGGCGCCGTAAGCATCTCGGGAACGGGGCCAGATCGCAGCGCGACCGCTGGGTCAGGCTTAATAATCTGGAGGCTGGATTCAAGATCGCTTTGCTCGACATTTGCCGAGACGAACTCGGCCGCAATTTTCAAAATTTCGCGAGTGTTTCTGTAGTTCTTGTCAAGATCAAAGCGTGTGTTGATAGTTCGGCCCACGGCATTCACGCCGGCCTCTTTCCACGTAAAGTTGCGGCGATGGTAAAGTGACTGGCTGCCGTCACCAACTATTAAGAGATCGCCGTCGTCAGCCTCTTTCAATGCGAGCTTCGCACATAGAAACCAAGTCTTGGAAAAGTCCTGCGCCTCGTCAACAAACACCGCATCGTAAATATTAGCCTCTCCCTCTCCTTGCTGAAGCCGCTGAAGCAGTCGCTCACCAAACCCTTCTTCATCCTCATCCTTATCAAAAAAGACGTTATTTCGCTGACCTCCCCATTGATGAAAATTCACGCAGGTGACATTTGTTGTTTGTGCGAAAAGTTGCTGGAAATACTCGGCAAGTGCGCGATTGTAGCATAGTATGAGCACCCGCTTTTTCGCATCCTCCGCGACCAGGCGGGCTCTAGCTACGAGGATTACTGTCTTTCCGGACCCTGCGACACCGTAGACGATACGATGACCCTCGCCGATCGAATGTGCATTCCTCTCCTGACGCAAGTCCAACACTTTCAACGATAGCTGCTCTCCTGGGTCAGCTTGAACGGGTGGGGAGATCACTATCTCGGGGTGGATTACCGCACGAATGATCGAGATCTGGTGGTCCGTTAGTCGGCCGAAATCCCACCACGGATCGAAACACCCTTTCAGCCGATCCATTGCTTCGACCGCGGACAGCGCTTCTAGTTCATCTCGCGCAACGACCTTGTTAGCTGGGAACACTTGTGACAGCCCGCGTTCATCCAGCTGTTCACGCGAGCAATTGTTCAGGATCGCTAGATGACCAAAAGGAAATACGAACCTGCCTGTGTGCGCGCCCTCACGTCGCAACAATGCGGCCGTTTCCGGATGTCGACGAGCTACGTGCATGAGTTGATGCTGGTAGTCGCGCGCCTGCCGAATAGGGTGCTTGCAAACCTCGCGCTGCCCTCGCGAGTTTATGGTTACTTCAGTGTTGCTCGCACCCTCGATATAGTTTGGATACCATCCCTTTACCTCAATGACGAGCAAGCCTACGCAGGGAATGATCACAACGAAATCTGGATATCTGTCAGCGACGACTGGTTCGTAGTAGACAATCACGTCATCTGGGAGCTGCTGAAGAAGCGCAAACACTTTCTTCTCGCCAGCGCTGGCGCGGTGGGGAAGGCGATCTGGTATCATTTCAGCCATGTGCACCCCCGAGGACAATCATGGCATGCTGGTCGCGCTATTGCAGAAACAAACGCAGCTGGATGGCAATTTTTCTTCAGTGCGCCGCGGTCCACACAGCCTTGCCGCTCACAACGCTATCTTACCGGCGCAAATACGTCTCCGCTAGCATCCCGCCCCTTCGACCGCCCCAGCCGATTGGTCTGATTTTGTCCAGCGGGCTTAGCTGGCCCGCGGAACCCGAAATGGATGAGGGTCGACTAGGATCGTGAGCGCCAAAGCGTCGTCGTCGTCGCGACGGGCCAGAACCGGCCTCAGCCACAGGCTATCGCTCGATTAAGATCGATAGGACTGCGCGAAGGAGATCCGAAGGCGATTCCACCAATTGGTCCGCGCCAGCCGTTTCAAGCTCATCTCGGTTGCCATATCCCCAAAGCACACCAAGACTGCGCATACCAACCGCGTGAGCGCCGACGATGTCAT